>Ga0208788_1000508_pt1 | contig 19113 bp, 14 predicted proteins | sample Wag4_2014_7_11_3_FD_187363 | JGI IMG/M metagenome (GOLD analysis project Ga0208788, IMG submission 187363) | Fresh water mixed with fracking chemicals microbial communities from Ohio, USA - Utica-2 Time Series FC 2014_7_11 (SPAdes) (version 2) ...
GTACAGGTTACTGTCCGCCGGTATGCAGACTGAGTTCGCGGCACCACCACTTCAGACTCATTTTTCATCCGAAGGCCAGACACTCTTCTCGGCCCTACGTTATGCCATCTCCTCGCAACAGGGAAGCGGCATCAAGTCCGGATTCTCGGACACCACTGGCTTTGTGTCTCGCCGGGACTTGGTCAAGCGCGCCGTTGGTGCCGCTCGACTTGCTAGCCAACTGAGCCAACCTGGGCAGACCATCGCTCTGCTGTTGCCCAATGTGGCAGGTACCATCGCGGCCTTGGTTGGGATTGGGGCCAGTGGTCGAATACCTGCACTGCTCAATTACTCGGCTGGTCCCGAGGTGATGCGCGCGGCCTGCCAGGTGGCCCAGGCCTGCTGCGTTCTGACGTCTCGAGCCTTTATTGAAAAGGCCCACCTGCAGGCGGCTCTCGAGGCCATGCCCGTGCCGGTTTTCTATGTCGAGGATTTGCGAGCCAGTCTGAGTCTGGTGGACAAACTCTGGATTGCAGCAGCCTTGCTTCGTCCAGACTGGTTCTTGCCGAGCATCCAGTCCGATCAGACCGCTGTGATCCTGTTCACCTCAGGGTCTGAGGGTGCGCCAAAGGCGGTGGCCTTGTCCCACCGAGCGCTGCTCGCCAATGTGGATCAGATTTTGAATGCCTTGAGCCTGAGTGCTCGGCATGTGATCTTCAATGCCCTGCCGGTCTTTCATTGTTTTGGTCTGACGGCTGGTGCTCTGCTGCCTTTGTTCCTGGGGATGCGCAGCGTGCTCTATGTGAGCCCTCTGCATTACAAAGATATTCCCAAGCTGATTGGTGAGCACCAGGCGACCATTTTGTTTGGGACGAGTAGTTTTCTAGCTCAGTATGCAGCCCACGCTCAGCCCAGCGACCTGCAGAGCCTTCAGTTGGTCGTGGCTGGGGCGGAGCGTCTCACGGACGAAGTGAGGCAGACCTGGCGGGATCGATTTGGTTTGGAGATCTACGAGGGCTATGGCTGCACCGAGACGGCACCGGTGCTGGCCGTGAACCTGCCGGGGGCGAACAAGCCCGGCAGTGTTGGCCGACTCTTGGCTGGATTGGAAGCTCGCTTGGTCGAGGCGGTTGGTCTAGACCATCAGCGCAGCCTGCATGTCCGTGGTCCCAACTTGATGTTGGGTTATTTGGATGAGCAGGGCCGCGCTGCAATGCCCGAGACCGCTCTTGGGCCGGACTGGTATGACACGGGCGACATTGTGCGGATTGACGAAGACGGCTTTGTCTTCATTGAGGGCCGGGCCAAGCGATTTGCCAAGGTGGCCGGCGAGAGCGTGTCCTTGGCCTGGACGGAGCGTCTGGCCGGACGGGCTTATCCCGATGCGCAGCATGCAGCCAGCCGCGCACCCGATGCCCATCGAGGTGAAAAAATCGTGTTGTTCACGACCCAGGCCGATGCCCATCGTGAGGACCTGATTGCTGCTGCTCACGCGGAGGGTTTGCCTGAGATCGCTCTGCCCAGAGAGATCCGGGTGCTACCAGAGTTGCCTTTGCTGGGGACCGGTAAAGTAGACCATCAGGCCTTGCAGCGCATGGCCACAGAACTCAACGACTAGAACTCAGAAAGAGAACGCCTCATGGCAGACAAAGGATTTGATCGGATCGGAACACCCCTGTCGCCCAGCGCAACTCGGGTGATGTTCCTGGGCGCGGGTGAACTGGGCAAGGAGGTGGTCATTGCCTTTCAACGGCTGGGCGTTGAGGTGATTGCAGTGGATCGGTATGAGAACGCACCCGGCCATCAGGTGGCCCACAAGGCCGTGGTGATCGACATGTCGGATCCCAAGGCGCTGCGAGAGCTGATTGAACGAGAAAAGCCTGATCGGGTCATTCCGGAGATCGAGGCCATTGCCACACCAGTGTTGGTTGAACTGGAGAAGACCGGTCTGCAGGTGATTCCGACGGCACAAGCGGCTTTTCTGACGATGAACCGGGAGGGTATTCGGCGTCTGGCGGCCGAGGACTTGCAGTTGCCCACCTCGGGCTATCGGTTTGCTGAATCAGAGGCCCAGATGAAGGCTGCGGCCGAAGAGCTAGGCTATCCCTGTTTTGTGAAGCCCATAATGTCGTCTTCGGGTAAAGGCCAGTCCCGACTGACCAGTGCCTCGGATTGTGCCGAGGCCTGGGCCAAGGCCAAGTCTGCTGCTCGGGTTGACATGCAGAAGGTGATTGTGGAGGCAGCCGTTGAGTTTGACTTCGAGATCACTCTGCTGACGGTTCGCAGCCTGGATGAACAGGGTCAGCCCATGGTCTCGTTCTGCGACGCAGTGGGGCATGTCCAGGTTAGTGGTGATTATGTGGAGTCTTGGCAGCCCCAGCCCATGTCGGCCTCGGCACTCAAGCTGGCCCATGAGATCGCCGCCAAGGTGGTGAATGCCTTGGGTGGTCTGGGGATCTTTGGGGTGGAGTTGTTTGTGAAGGGCGATCAGGTCTGGTTTAGCGAGGTCAGTCCTCGACCCCATGACACCGGCATGGTGACCATGTGTTCGCAGGTCCAGAGTGAGTTCGAGCTCCATGCTCGGGCCATCTTGGGGCTACCAGTCAACACAGCCTTGCGTCGCCCAGGTGCATCAGCTGTGATCTATGGCGGAATGGAGGCCAAGGGCATTGCCTTTGAAGGTGTGGCCAATGCCCTGCGGGTACCCGAGAGCGACTTGAGGTTGTTTGGCAAGCCAGAGTCGTTTTCCAAACGACGCATGGGCGTGGCCCTCGCCAACGCCGATACGGCTGACGAGGCTCGAGAGCGGGCCAAGCTGGCGGCGAGTCGCGTGAAGCCAGTCAGGGGTTAAAAAAAACGGCCCCGTCAGGTCATGAGGGGCCGCTCAAGTTGGTGGAGCCGGCGGGAATCGAACCCGCGTCCGCAAGTCTTCCAAAGACAGTTCTACATACTTAGTCGCTTTACTTGGATTTAACCGAACTGATTAGCCAAACGACAGGCCGGCAGTCAGCGATCCGCTTGTTTTAGGCACCCAACCCACGGCTTGAGGGGTGACGATCTGATGTGAATGACACTGCTGCGGGTTTTACCCCGCCTGGCCCATCAGAGAACCAGTGCAGCGCCCGCCGGGTTTAAGCGGCGAGAGCGAAACGCTCGTCGTTGGCGTTTATTAATGTCCGAATGGATTTACGAGGGAATCGGTCCTCGGTATGCCCTGCGCTCCTTCACTACCCACGTCGAAACCAGGTCGGCCCCATGTTTCGTATGAGTATTGAGTATGGCCTTATGGCGGGGGCTGTCAAGTCTTTTGCAGCTGGCTCAGTGCAGCCTGTAGTCGCTCCAACTCCACCTGCGCTTCCGGACTCACGCGGCCCGCCTTAAGGCTGAGCGTCTCAAAGTTCGGGTCATCGGCGGGCTCTGGCACGGGATTCATCGGCTCAGGCGCTGGCTCCGCAGCCGCGAACGCAGGCTCGGGGCGTTTGGGGGGCAGCGGCTGGGTGGGCCGTTTAGCCCTGGACACGACCCAGAGGGCGCTCGTGAGCAAGATCCAGATGCCAGTCAGGCTGATCCAGCCAGCGGTCAACGCCGATGCACTGACCTGTTCCGCCCAGAGGATTTCACCGAGCTCCGTGCCAAAGCTGGACCATGGCAGCGATGTGATTGCGTTCTCAACCGAAGCCCCATCCAGAGCCACACGAGAGGCCAGGGTCAGCATGAGTAAAACGAGATTGATGAGTAAGGCGAGTAGATTTGTCCACATGTTGTTACAGTATCACCATGAGTAACGAGTTTGAGCTCCCGACCGAGGGCATCAAGATATACAGCCCCCAGAAGGGCTGGCACGACCAGCCTAACCCTGGTGAGCAGGACAATGGCCCCGATCAACCGGATCAACCTCCGCCGCCACGAGAACAGGTCTCATCCTTTGTTCAAGACGAAGCCTCGGGGAACCAAGTGCAACTCGCCCACGATCAGGCTGCGGCACTCGCTCAGGTGGGGGGGTCTCTTCATGCGCTCTTCGAGGCTTTGCAGCAGCCGCTGCTTCCTGCCAATGTAATTGACGCTGGTCCTAGCTGGCGCGATGTGGCCGATCTCAGTCGCTTCATGGAAGACCGATTGGCGGAGCGTGACGAGCTGCTTGATAGGCTCAAGGCCATTGAGGACGATATTCGCCGCGCAAGGGGCGGATTACTTGAGGCTCTCGATGTGCTCGCTGCTCAGGAGCAGCGCAACCTTGAGGCTGCTCAGGTCCGAGCCGACGTGTCTGCCATGGCGGCAAAGGTCATTGCCAAGCGATTCCCAGGCGAAGATCGCCTCAACTAGTCTTTTCTTCCGAACAGTTTCGAGACGAGGCTCAGGTTGGGGCGCGCAGGGGTGATGCCGTTGGCAACTGCAGGCTCATTGACCGGCTCATTGCGTTGATTCCCGCCTGTGTTTGGAACAATGGCCGGGCGCCCGACCTGAATAATCGTTTTCTCCGCGGGCGCATTCCGAATGGCTTTGTCGATTTCGACTTTATGTTTCAAACCCGAGTGTAGCGAGGGAATGCCTGTCTTTTGCGGGTCGAACACGTCGGGGCGAGCGCCTCGGGCTTGGTGAATACCAATGGTTTGCTCAATTGCGCGACAGAACGCCAGGAATGAATCGCTGAGTTTCTGATTGCGATGGTGCAGCAGGAATTTCTCTGCGAATGCCCGCTTGGCATCGACCGAGTCGAGCAGCGGCGGGGTGAGCACAAATGAGAACGGAAAGCGCTGCGATGAACGGTGCACCATATTGACCTGGTCCAGTCGTACGCGGCTCGGTGCCAAGACAAGGGTCGGTCGATAGCGAGTGCTCTCAAATACCCACTGGTGCTTTTGAGCGAACTCGATGGTGGTGATGAGTTCAACCTCTGACACTGCCGAGGGCATGATCACCAGGTCGAATTCAAAAAAGAATTCGCTGTCAAGGCCGTCGTTCCATGTCAGATCGGCCACAACGATGTCGTGGTCGGGCGTAAGCAGGCGCATCTGGCGGCGCAGCTCAATGAGTACTCGGGCAAAGCCCTGCTGCTGAGGCAGGGCAATGTTGCGGACATCGACAGGGTTATCGGTGGTCCCCAGCTCAACTGCCTTAACCCAGCGGCTCGACGAGGCTTGGCTGTCGAAGTCGAGCAGGGCCGTACGCTTTCCTCGCCAAGTGGCAAAGTAGTGGGCGAGATTGGCTGAAATCGTGCTTTTGCCAACGCCACCTTTTTGATTCGTGATGAGGATTCTGATCATGGTGTCCGTTCCATTCAACTCTAGAGTCGAGCGGTGGGCCTAAAACTATAGGGTTCCGACCCTACTATGGACAAGGAGTTTTCATGGAAATTCATCGAAATCTCATGATTTTGACTGGACACAGTCGCGGTTTAGGGGCCTCTCTGGCGCTCAACGCCCTAGAACAGGGATTTGAGGTCATCGGGATTGCACGCGGGATGCTTGCCACAGAGCACCCGAATCTCCGACAGATTCAGGTCGATCTTGCTGATCCCGACGCGGTTTTGTCCGTGCTTGTGGGCCTTGAGCCTGACCTGCACCCAAATCGCCTCACGCGCGCTTGGCTTGTCAATAACGCGGGGCTGCTGGGTCCCGTTCATCGGGTTGGGGGTCAAGAGGCTCAAGATATTTCCCAGGCGGTCGCAGTCAACCTGCTGGCGCTGATGCTCATTACCAACTGGTTCGTTGAGCATGCCTCAAATGCCGCCGACCGTCGGGTGGTTCAGGTCTCGAGTGGCGCAGCCCGCAGCGCCTACGTAGGGTGGTCTGTGTATTGCGCAACCAAGGCGGCTGTGGACCATTACGCAAGGTGTCTTGCGCTTGAAGCCCAGGCGGATGGCCCTGCCTTTGGTCTCAGAGTCTGTAGCCTTGCACCTGGCGTGATTGACACCGATATGCAGACTCAGGTGCGGGCCAGTGCCCTGGCCGAGTTTCCCAATCGACCGCGATTCGAGGCGCTCAAGGAGACGGGCGGGCTGGCGACCCCGCATGCCGTTGCAGAGCAGCTTCTGGCCTATATGGGTTCTGAGGCCTTCGGAACGGAGCCTGTCGCCGATCTTCGCTCGCTTAAACGGTAAAATGCCCGATTAGTCAAAATATTCGATTGCTGAGCCCCCCATGGATTCGTTCGCCAAAGAAACCCTGCCCGTTAGCCTAGAGCAGGAAATGCGCCGCTCGTATCTCGATTACGCCATGAGCGTCATCGTTGGGCGGGCGCTGCCCGATGTGCGTGACGGCCTCAAGCCTGTGCATCGGCGGGTGCTTTTTGCCATGCACGAGCTCAACAACGATTGGAATCGCGCCTATAAAAAGTCTGCGCGTATCGTGGGTGACGTGATAGGTAAATATCACCCACACGGTGATTCCGCCGTCTACGACACCATCGTTCGCATGGCGCAGAACTTTTCTTTGCGCTACATGCTGGTCGATGGCCAGGGTAACTTTGGTTCTGTCGATGGCGACAATGCAGCGGCCATGCGGTACACCGAGATTCGGCTCTCAAAAATCGCCCATGAGCTGCTCGAGGACCTCGACAAAGAAACAGTCGACTTTGGCCCAAACTACGATGGCTCCGAGAAGGAGCCACTCATCCTCCCCGCCCGCATCCCAAACCTGCTCATCAACGGCAGCTCCGGCATCGCCGTGGGCATGGCCACCAACATTCCCCCGCATAACCTGACGGAGGTCATTGCCGGGTGTCTCAAGCTGTTGGAAAACCCAGAGGTCAGCATCGACGAACTCATGGAGCTCATCCCAGCCCCCGACTTCCCAACTGCCGGCATCATCTACGGCATTGAGGGTGTTAAGCAGGGCTACCGCACCGGGCGCGGCCGCTGCGTCATGCGGGCAAAGACCCACTTCGAAGAGATTGATCGCGGCTCGAGGCAGGCCATCATCGTCGATGAGCTGCCGTATCAGGTGAATAAGCGCTCATTGCTCGAGCGCATTGCCGAATTGGTCAATGAGAAGCGGCTTGAGGGCATCTCTGACATTCGCGATGAGTCCGACAAATCGGGCATGCGCGTAGTCATTGAACTCAAGCGTGGTGAGCTGCCAGAAGTTGTGCTGAACAACCTCTACAAGAACACCCAACTGCAAGACAGCTTTGGCATGAACATGGTCGCGCTCGTGGATGGCCAGCCGCGCACGCTTAACCTCAAGCAGATGCTCGAGGCGTTCCTTGCCCATCGTCGTGAGGTCCTCACACGCAAGACCATTTTTGAGCTTCGCAAGGCACGCGAGCGTGGGCATGTATTGGAGGGCCTTGCCGTAGCGGTCTCGAACATGGACGAGATGATTGCGCTCATCAAAGCCTCCCCAACTCCTGTCGACGCGCGCGAGTCGCTTATGGCCCGCAACTGGGATGCGGGTCTGGTACGAGAACTGCTGACACGTGCCACTGAGACCACGGTACCAGAGGCATTCCGGCCCGACGGACTCTCTGCGGATGTGGGCCTGAACGAAAATGGCTACCGCCTCTCCGAGACCCAGGCGCAAGAAATTCTCCAAATGCGCTTGCAGCGCCTGACCGGTCTTGAGCAAGACAAAATCGTCTCCGAGTACAAAGAAGTCATCGAAAAAATTGCCGATCTGCTCGATATTCTCTCGAAGCCGGCGCGTATTACTGCCATCATCCACGGCGAGCTTGAAGCGGTCGGAAAAGATTTTGGAGACGCCCGACGCTCTGTCATTGAGCCCAATGCTGAAGAGCTCAACACTGAGGACTTCATTACCCCTCAGGATATGGTCGTTACGCTCTCCCATACTGGGTATATCAAGAGCCAGCCCCTTTCTGAGTATCAGGCCCAGCGCCGAGGTGGGCGCGGCAAGGCCGCTGCGGCAACCAAAGAGGACGACTGGATAGAGCAGCTCTTTATTGCCAACACCCATCACTCCATTCTGGCCTTCTCTAACATGGGACGCGTCTATTGGCTCAAGGTCTGGGAGGTTCCACAGGGGTCTCGTGCCTCACGTGGCAAGCCATTGGTAAATGTCTGGCCGCTCGAGCCGGACGAGAAGATCACCGTTGTATTGCCCGTGGCCCAGTTCGACGACGAGCATTTTGTGTTCATGGCAACCGCCATGGGAACCGTCAAGAAAACCCCGCTCTCTGCTTTCTCTCGGCCATTGAAGCGTGGAATCATCGCTTGCTCGCTGGACGACGGTGACCACCTGATTGGTGCTGCCCTCACCGATGGCAAGCACGACGTGATGCTCTTCTCCGATTCCGGCAAGGCCGTTCGTTTTGCAGAGTCCGATGTGCGCCCCATGGGCCGAGAGGCGCGCGGCGTGCGCGGCATGCAGCTTGAAGAGGGCCAGCGACTCATCAGCATGATCGTAGCGGAAGACGAGTCTGCCTTCGTGCTGACAGCCACCCAGAACGGCTATGGCAAGCGCACACTGATTTCCGAGCACACCCGCCACGGCCGTGGCACCAAGGGCATGATCGCCATCGCCTCCAGCGAGCGTAACGGCAAGGTGGTGAGTGCGTGCCTGGTTCACGAATCAGACGAAATCATGCTGATCACGGACAGGGCTGTTGTTGTGCGCACACGGGTCGCTGAGGTGCGCGCACTGGGTCGTGCCACGCAGGGCGTAACGCTCATCTCTGTTGATGAGGGCAGCAGCCTCGTGGGCGTTCAGCGAATTGCCGAGCCTAGCGACTCAGAAGAATCAGAGTGAGCACGGTGGTGAGCACGGCAATCGTGCACACCACCAGCAATACCATCGGCCGCCACCCCAGCACCTGAAGCTCGGACAGGCTGGTTTTTACCCCCAGACCTGCAACGGCAAGCAGAATAAGCGTCTGGGAGAGCCACCTTCCGCCTTCCAGCAGGGCAGGGGGGAGCGGGGCCAAATTGACGAGCCCGAAGCAGAGAAAGAATCCCACCAGAAAGAACGGAATGAGTGGCCTTCGGGCCCCATCTGATGGGGTCTGGCTCTGGGTGCGAAAGGCCACACCAACAATCAGAACCAGGGGTGCGAGGAGTGCAACGCGCAGGAGCTTGGTGTAGCTCGCCATCTCGCTTGCCCCCGAACCTCCATAGACCATGGCTGCGCCGACCACCTGGGCAACATCGTGAATGGTTCCACCAAAGAGCAGAGCCGCCTCGACCGGACTGAGGGCAAGCGCGTGGGCCAGCATTGGGTAGAGCACCATACAGGCTGTTGACAGTGCGGTGACGCCAACAACTGTAAAGAGTGTCATACGCTCGCGCTCTGGCGATTGTGGCAGGGCTGCTGAGAGCGCCATGGCCGCAGACGCTCCGCAGATTGCAACCGCGCCACTGGTGAGCACGGACTCTGCTCGGGTCTGGCCGAGCCATCGGCCCATGAGCAGTCCAATGCCCAGTGTCACGCTTACGCCTGCCAGCACCAACACGAACGGCAAGGCGCCCATCTCACTCACCATATCCAGCCCCAGACGCAGACCCAGCAGGGCTACGCCAATCCGCAGCAGAGTGCTGGTTGTCCACTGAATACCCTTCACCAGGGGTGATCCCTTGAGCAGGCTGTTGAAGGCCATCCCCAATAAGAGGGCGTAGAGAAAAAGAGGACCTCCGTAAGACTGTGAGATCAGGGTTGAGGCTGCTGCGATCACTGCACAGAGGGCGAGGCCTGGGAAACGCTCGCGCAGTTCGGATACCCTTGGGGGATGAAGAATCGTCATGGCCGCATGAGTCTACGACGGGACCTGCGTTCATGACGGACGCACTCCTACAAGTATTTTTAATGATCACCGTGGGCATCGCGGTGGCTCGCGTTGGCTGGGCAGAGGAATCGCTCACCCAAGCCTTTTCGGGTCTGGTGCTTCGGGTGTTCCTACCGGCCCTGCTGTTTCGATCTATGGCGCAGGTGCGGTTCGAGTCCCTCAGCTTTGGGCCCATTCTGGGTTACCTGCCCGCGTCCTTTCTGTTGTTCTGGTTGGTTTTCTGGCTCATTCGGCGTTGGGGCAGGCCTCTTGGACTTCTGGCTGCGCAGGGTCATGACACGCCGGGGGGATATGCATCGGCGGTGGCGATTGCCGCGGTTTTCTCGAACACCGTGATGATCGGCATTCCGCTGGTCAAGCTCTTCTACGGGGCTGAAGGCCTCGTGGTACTCCTCACCGTGATCACGCTGCATTCGCTGGTGCTCATGGGGTCGGGTGTCATTGCCTTCGAGTCAAGCGTTCATGGGCGCTCGCGCCGCAGTCGATTGCTCACCATTCGCCATCTCTTTCAAACCGCGCTCTTGCATCCAGTGGTCATTCCCGTGTTCGCGGGCGTTGCCTACAGCTACACCGGCCTTGAGCTCCCCGTGGTCATCGACGGAACGCTTGCCGCGATGGGTCAAGTTGCAGTGCCTGCATGTCTGGTGCTGCTGGGTGCGTCGGTCTATCACGCTAGGAATCAGCTCCAGCCCCGCGGCATTGGGCCGGTGCTGTTTTTTAAGCTGGTGGCCCACCCAGTGGCCGTGTTTGTGGTTTCGCGCTGGGTCTTTGAACTGCCAGACCTCACCGTAGCAGTACTCACCACGATGGCCAGCCTGCCGACTGGATCGAATCCCTATCTTTTGGCTCAGCGCTACAACCAGGGTGTCTCGATCAGTGCCACCGCTGTGGTCGCGAGCACCGCATTGTCCGCAATTTCGTTACCCTATGTGCTTTCACTTTTCGCGTCATAAGGAAGATTCTCGTGGCCGCTCGACCGTATAACTTTGCTCCTGGACCTGCTGTGCTACCTGATGTGGTGCTCGAGCGTGCGGCTGCCGAAATGCTCGACTGGGGCGACACAGGCATGTCCGTGATCGAGATGAGCCACAGGGGGACGCATTTTGAAGGCATTCACCAGGCCGCGCTCGATCGCTTCAAGCGGCTGTTGAATCTCCCGACCTCGCACAGCATTCTCTTTATGCAGGGCGGTGCGACTGCGCAGAATGCCATCCTTCCATTGAATCTATTGGGGCAGAACCCAAAGTGTGACTACGTGCATACGGGCCATTGGTCTGCCAAGTCCATTCAGGAGGCTAAGGCCTATGGCGATGTACACGTGGCGGCCTCAGCCGAAGCTGCGCGCGGGGCAACCATCAACGGGACCGGTGCCGATTGGCCTTCCTTCGGATATGTGCCGCCTGAATCCGAGTGGCAGGTGCGCTCAGATGCCGCATACCTTCACATCTGTGGGAATGAGACCATTGGAGGCGTGGAGTACCCCGAGTTCCCGGATATGGCGGGCTTGGGGGCGCCGAACGTCCCGCTTGTGGTGGACATGTCCTCACACATCTTGTCGCGGCGCATGGACTTCTCCCAGATTGATCTCGCCTACGGCGGGGCACAGAAAAACATCGGTCCCTCGGGTCTGACCTTTGTCATTCTCAATCATGAGGTGCTCCAGACGCGCTTCCCAGCGCCAATGCAGCACTGCCCAACCGTTTTCGACTATCGCAGGGTGCTCGATCAGAATTCCTTGCTCAACACGCCCAGCACCTTTGCCATCTACATGGCCGGTTTGGTCTTTGAGTGGCTTGAGGACCAAGGCGGGGTTGAGCAAATGGAGCGAGAGAATACACGTAAGGCAGCACTGCTCTACAGCACACTCGACGCCTCTGATTTTTACAAAACGCGCGTCGCCAAGGCGGCGCGCTCGCGCATGAACGTGCCGTTTTACTTGCCTGACGATCGGCTTTATCCCCTCTTTCTCGAGCAGAGCAAGGCCGCTGGCCTTCTGAACCTGAAGGGCCACAAGGCTGTTGGGGGGCTGCGTGCAAGCCTTTACAACGCCATGCCGTTTGAGGGTGTTGAAGCCCTGGTCTCGTTTCTGCGCACCTTTGAGAGGGAGCATGCATGACACCTGAGCAACTCAAAGGGTTTCGGGATCAGATTGATGCCTATGACGATCAGATCATTCCACTGCTGATTGCACGTTCGAAGGTCGTTCAGCAGGTGGGCCTCAACAAGCACAAGGTGGGTGCGCCTGTCTTCCGACCCGAACGCGAGGTGGCCATCATCGAGCGCATGTGCAAGGTCAATCGTGAGCTCGGCGGTCCGCTGCCCGATCAGTCCATTGCCGCGATTTGGCTCGAGATCATTTCGGGCTGCCGTGCCCTTGAGCGGGTCATGCGTGTCTCCTACTTGGGGCCTGCTGGTACCTACAGCGAGCAAGCTGTGCGCGCGCTCTTTGGCCACCGGGTCGAGGGTATTCCTTGTGCGAGCCTCGATGAGGCCGTCGCGCTCGCAGAGAAGGGAGATGCGGATGCAGCCTTGCTGCCGGTCGAGAATTCAATTGAGGGCACTGTGGGGCGAACCCTTGATCTATTTCTCCAGACAAGCTTGCGCATCAGCTCCGAGATATCTATACCCATTCACCACGGCCTGCTGAGCCAGGCCCCAAGCCTCTCGGATATTCGCCGAGTGGTTGCGCATGCACAGGCGCTTGCCCAGTGCCAGCAATGGCTGCGGAAAAATATGCCTGGGGTTGAGCAGCTCGCAGTTGCGAGTAATGGAGAGGCTGCGCGAATGGCCTCCGAGGACAAAACCCTCGCAGCGATTGCAGGTCAGACTGCGGCACAGCACTACGGCCTCAAAACCCTGGCCGAGCGCATCGAGGACGACCCGAGCAACCGGACTCGATTTGCAGCCTTGGGCAACTTCACGCCTGACGGATGTGGCGTGGATCAGACTTCGCTGATTCTCTCGGTTCCCGACCAAGCCGGCGCAATGCTGTCGCTCATTGAGCCCATGGCACGTCATGGTGTGTCCATGAAACGTTTCGAGTCGCGCCCCGCGCGTCAGCGCAGTTCGGCAGATGGTTGGGAGTACTTCTTCTATGTCGACCTGGTGGGTCACCAGACAGATTCAAACCTCGCGCTAGCGCTTGCCGAGATCCGCGCGCGCGCGAGTTTTTTTAAGGTTCTAGGCTCTTACCCTCTCTTTGATCGACTCACGGTGCCAAGCCATGCATAACCCCGCGCTCCCGTTTGTTCAAGCCATTGCGCCTTACCACGGTGGTCGCCCCATCGCAGAGGTCGCGCGTCAGTTCGGCCTTGCCGAAGACCAAATAGTGAAGCTCGCCTCTAACGAGAACCCCCTGGGTATGAGCCCTCGCGGACGCCAGGCTATGCTTGCGGCTAGTGAGGATCTTGGACGCTACCCAGACGGCAATGGCCACGACCTTAAAGCTGCATTGGCCAAACGATTCGGGCTCCCATCGGACTGGATCACCTTAGGCAACGGCAGCAACGACATTCTCGAGCTGGTTGCTCGTTCGTTTCTAACTGAGGGACGAAGCTCACTTTTCTCCGCGCATGCCTTTGCTGTGTATGCGCTCGCAACGCAAGCCACGGGGGCTCGGGCGATTGTGGTGCCCGCGAAGGCGACAGACCTCGGTCACGATTTAGCGGCCATGCGTGCTGCGGTCTGCGCTGACACCGCTGTGGTCTGGGTTGCGAACCCCAATAACCCCACAGGTAGCTTTTTGCAGGCACACGCGCTTGAGGCTTTCATTGCCGAGATGCCTCGTGAGACGCTGGTGGTCCTTGACGAGGCCTATGTCGAGTACTTAGACCCCAGCGAGGCGATTCCGTCATTTGAATGGGTGGGGCGCTACCCCAACCTCGTGGTGTCCCGGTCGTTTTCGAAGGCCTATGGTCTTGCTGGTCTGAGAGTAGGGTTCGGAGTGGCCCAGCCCTGGGTGACCGATTTGCTCAATCGGGTTCGTCAGCCCTTCAACGTAAACAGTCTTGCCATGGCTGCTGCGGCAGAGAGCCTTTTCGACGATGAGTTTCTGGGCAGGACTGCGACCCTGAATGCCCAGGGCTTGGCTTTCTTGAGCGAGGCACTGCGCGCGCGAGGGTTCAACCCGCTGCCATCAAAGGGTAATTTTCTGCTTGTCGACCTTCGGCCACGATTAGAGCCGAGTGCGGAGCGCCCCTCGGTGGGTGTTTGGCTCTTTGAGCAGCTCATGGCTCGGGGGGTCATTACCCGGCCTGTAGCCAACTATGGCTTGCCGCATCACCTGAGAATCTCGATTGGCACACGAGACGAACTCATTGCATTGCTCAAGGCGCTCGATGCCCTTCTTGGCTAATTGGCTTTTGGTGGCAGGCGTTGGTCTCATGGGAGGCTCAGTCGCCCGAGCAGCCCGGAACGCCTCGCTTGTGCCGAAGATCTATGGCCTAGACCCCGTAAACGGCCGTCAGGCGGCCTCTCTGGGCCTTATTGATGAGGCATTTGCCGACATGGCTCAAGCCGATGCGCGCTTGCGCACGCAGGAGGGCCCTGGGCTCATTGTGCTGGCCGCTCCTGTCCCAGTGACTGCAACTCAAGTGCACGCGGTTGCCGCGCATTGGAGGCCCTGGGGGTGTCCTTGGATAACTGAGATTGGCAGCACCAAGACGGCTTGGATTCGCGCCCTTGAACACTTGCGCGCCCGTGACCCGGAAGGGGCTAAATGTCTGGTGAATTGCATCTCGAGCCACCCAATGGCGGGTTCCGAGGCGCATGGCCCTGGCGCAGCGCGAGGCGACCTCTTCCAAGGTGCGCGGGTGCTGCTTTCCAACTTGCCTGAGACTAGCGCATCCACGGCATCGGTATGGGCATCGTTTTGGCAATCTCTTGGTGCACAGACGCATAACCTTGGATTGGAAGACCACGATCCTCTGCTCGGCGCGATCAGTCATCTGCCCCACGCGATCTCATTTGCCCTTGGTGCGCAGTTGGCGCAGTCTGCGCATGCATCGGATGCCCAATGGCTGCACGGCGGTGGTCTGCGTGACACGACCCGCATTGCAGCCTCCGACCCAGCGCTCTGGGCCGATATTCTGCTCGACAATCGCGCATCACTGGGCGGACTCATCGCAGACTACCGGCAGCAGCTCGAGGCCATGTCGCACGCGCTGCAGAGCGGAGATCGGGAATCACTGATCGCACTGCTCGAGCGGGCGGCGCAGTGGCGTCGGGGTTTTCAAGACGCCACTCGCAAACCGCAGTCCGCATAGGAGCGCATTGGTATGGACATCACTCTCGACCTGCGGGACGGCGCCTGCGGTTCTGTTCAACTGCCCGGAAGCAAGAGCTTTTCCATTCGCGCATTGCTGCTTGCGGCGTGTGCCCGAGGCACGACCGAGCTGCATGGCCTGCTGCGCTCGGATGACACCGAGGTCATGATTCAGGCGCTTCGCCAATTGGGCGTTCACCTCGAGCCTTCAGGGGCAGTCTGGTCTGTTCAGGGGTGCTCTGGTGCACCCGATCGTCTGGGCAGTCCTGAACAGCCGGTTCAATGTTTTGTGGGCAACTCTGGCCTGACGATTCGCACCTTGCTGCCTGCCGTGGTTGCGTTTCTCTCGATTGCCAAGTCCACTCGGGGCCAGGAGGGGTGCGTGGAGTTTTCGGGCGTGCCGCGCATGCACGAGCGCCCAATTGGTGATCTGGTGGATGGGTTGCGGCATTTGGGCGCTCAGATCGACTACCTTGGGGTTGAGGGGTTTCCGCCGCTTCGCGTGCGCGCTGCTGCGCTGGTGCCAAGCGAGTCTTGGCAGGTGAAGGGCAGTACGTCTAGTCAGTTTTTAACGGGCCTCTTGCAGGCTGCCCCTGGGCTCGCCCAGCAGTGGCAGCGTTCGATTGAGATCCGAGTACAAGGCCCGTTGATTAGTCGCCCTTACGTGGATCTCTCACTTGCTATGCTGCGCCGCTTTGGCGCACAGATTCACGAGCCGACGCTGAACTGCTTTCGAGTTGAGCCAGGCCAAGGCCTGATCTCGCCTGACGCACTGTCTGTGGAGGGCGATGCATCCTCTGCCTCCTACTTCATGGCTGCTGGGGTCTTGGGGGGAGGGCCCATTCGAGTGGAGGGGGCTGGGCGCGAGAGCCTGCAGGGAGATGTCCAGTTTGCTCATGCACTCGAGGCCATGGGCGCGCAGGTTCGTTGGGAAGCCAACGCCATTGAGGTTCAGGCGCCAATTGGAGGGCTCTCGCAGCTTCGAGGCGTGGATCTGGACTGCAACCACATCCCTGATGCGGCCATGACGCTTGTCCCGCTTGCGCTCTATGCTCAAGGCTCCACGCGCCTGCACAACATTGGGTCATGGCGCGTGAAGGAGACTGATCGCATTGAGGCCATGGCTGCAGAGGCACGCAAACTTGGCGCACACGTCGAAACGGGCCCGGATTTCATTGTGGTTCATCCGCCCTTGGTGTTGAGATCCGCCTCCATACACACCTACGACGATCATCGTGTGGCCATGAGTTTTTCTCTGGTCAGCTTCCGGCACCCAGGAGATCGCCTCGAGGTGATGCCCAAGAGGACGGTCACCATCCTGGATGCCGTCTGTGTTGCAAAAACATTCCCCGACTACTTTGAGGTGTTCGCCGATGTCTGTGCACGTGCCGTTCCTGTTATTGCCATCGATGGCCCTACGGCCTCTGGCAAGGGGACGGTGGCTGCGCGGGTAGCCCGTGCTCTGGGCTTCGCATACCTCGATAGCGGTGCGCTATACCGACTCGTGGCCCTCGCAGGGCTTCGCGCCGGGTTGGATCCTTCGGACGAGTCAGGCCTCACGGCCATTGCCTCCAATATGCAGGTTCGTTTTGACTCTGGCCAAGTCTGGATGGCTAGCGAGGACGTCACCTTGGCGATCCGAGACGAGCAGATTAGTGTGCGCTCCTCTCAGGCCGCTGCCTTACCCGGGGTCCGTGCCGCCTTGCTTCGTCTGCAGCGCGACTTTGCCCGCCTGCCTGGCCTCGTGTGCGATGGCCGCGACATGGCGTCTGTGGTGTTTCCGCAAGCGATGACCAAAATCTTCCTGACGGCCGACGCCCAGGCGCGTGCGCGCCGCCGATACGAGCAACTGCGTGCACGTGGCGAGCCTGCGGACCTGCAAACGATCACGGACGACCTGCGTGCCCGTGACGCCAGGGACTCCCAGCGCAGCGTGGCCCCACTCAAATACACGCCAAACGCGGGCGTACATTACTTGGATACGACTGAGCAGGCCGTCGAGGAATCCGTGACGTCAGTCCTTGCCTGGGCGAACACGGATTTAAGCCGTTGATCAAGCTGGACTTTTGGTCTATATTCCGAGGTTCGGGGCTGTGTATTGAACCCAAAGCACTGGGCTTGACACACGGCTAATCGGCAGGTCGCGGCAAACGCGCCCGCCATAACTCCGCCGAGGAACGTCTTCGGCGTGTCATTGGAAACCCTCTTACATGTCATTGTCTACCCAACAAGGCGCCCCTGCGCTTGAGTCGTTTGCTGCATTGTTTGCTGAGTCAATTGCCCGCCAAGAAATGCGTGCGGGTGAGGTCATCACCGCCGAGGTGTTGCGCATCGATCAAAACCACGTGGTGGTGAATGCGGGCCTCAAATCTGAAAGCTTTATTCCTGTTGAAGAGTTCCTGAACGACCAGGGAGTTCTGGATGTTCAAGAGGGCGACTTCATCTCTGTTGCTATTGAGTCTCTTGAGGATGGCCGCGGCGAAACCCGCCTCTCCCGAGACCGCGCCAAGCGCTTGGCCGCATGGGTCAGCCTTGAGCAGGCACTTGAGTCCGGCGAAATGGTCACCGGCACTGTAACCGGCAAGGTCAAGGGCGGCCTCACCGTCATGACCAACGGCATCCGTGCATTCCTGCCCGGTTCCCTGGTCGACACCCGTCCCATTAAAGACACCTCCCACATCGAGGGTAAAACCCTCGAGTTCAAGGTCATCAAGCTCGATCGCAAACGCAACAATGTGGTGCTCTCCCGCCGTGCAGTGGTCGAGAATTCCATGGGCGAAGAGCGTGCCAAACTGCTCGAGACGCTGGCCGAAGGCTCCGTCGTGACAGGTGTGGTCAAAAACATCACCGATTACGGTGCGTTCGTGGATCTTGGCGGCATTGATGGCCTGCTGCACATCACCGACATGGCATGGCGTCGTGTCCGTCACCCGTCCGAGGTGCTCAACGTCGGCCAGGAAGTCACCGCCAAGGTGCTTCGCTTTGACCAAGAGAAGAACCGTGTCTCATTGGGCATCAAGCAGCTCGGTGACGATCCTTGGGAAGGCATCGCCCGTCGTTATCCGCAGGGCTCCCGCCTCTTCGGAAAGGTCACCAACATCACCGATTACGGTGCATTTGTTGAGATCGAACCCGGTATCGAGGGTCTCGTGCACGTCTCTGAAATGGACTGGACGAACAAGAACGTGAACCCCGGCAAGGTGGTTCAGGTGGGCGATGAGTCCGAGGTCATGGTGCTCGAGATTGACGGCGAGCGTCGCCGTATCTCCTTGGGCATGAAACAGTGCCGCGCCAACCCCTGGCAAGAGTTCGCTGCGACGGTTCAAAAGGGCGATAAGGTTCAGGGCCAGATTAAATCCATCACCGACTTCGGCGTGTTTGTGGGCCTGCCCGGCAACATCGATGGCCTGGTCCACCTCTCCGATCTCTCGTGGAGCGAGACTGGCGAGGAAGCTGTGCGCAACTTCAAGAAGGGCGACGAGGTCGAGGCCGTTGTGCTCGCCATCGACGTGGAGCGCGAGCGCATTTCATTGGGCATCAAGCAGATGCAGGGCGACCCCGTCACCACGACCAAGCTCGAGAAGGGTGCCGTTGTGACCGGGACCGTCAAGGCTGTTGACGCGAAGGGTGCAACCATCTCCCTGGGTGACGATGTCGAGGGCTATTTGCGTGCCTCGGACATTTCCCGAGATCGCGTTGAAGATGCCCGCACGCATCTGAAAGAGGGTGACACGGTCGAAGCGATGGTCGTAAACGTGGACCGCAAGACACGCTCAATCAACCTGTCTATCAAAGCGAAGGACAACGCAGAGGCTGCCGACGTCCTTCAAAAGATGGCGGCAGAGGGTGGCAGCAGCTCTGGTACGACGAACCTCGGCGCGCTGCTCAAGGCCAAGCTTGACGGCCAGTCTGAGTAAGCGGTCTGCGTAGTCACTGAAGAAAGCGGCGCTCGGTTATGACCAAGTCAGAGTTGATTGTTCGACTGACCGAGCGCCTTAACAATCCGCTGCTGGGTGTCAATGCCCAGTTGGTACAGAAGGATTGCGAAGTCTCTGTGAGGCTGCTGCTCGATGCCATGGTCACTGCACTGGTTGAGGGGCAGCGCATCGAGATTCGAGGATTTGGAACCTTCTCGG
>Ga0208788_1000509_pt1 | contig 19108 bp, 19 predicted proteins | sample Wag4_2014_7_11_3_FD_187363 | JGI IMG/M metagenome (GOLD analysis project Ga0208788, IMG submission 187363) | Fresh water mixed with fracking chemicals microbial communities from Ohio, USA - Utica-2 Time Series FC 2014_7_11 (SPAdes) (version 2) ...
TCCTTCTTTAACGTGTTCAGCAGTTTTTCTGCTGCTGCAAGAGATGATTTAGCTTTTGCAATCTCTTTATTTAAAATCGCTCTTTCGCGAATTAACAATGCAGTCTTGTCAGAGACCACAGACTGGGAAGCATCCACGCGCTGTTTACTTGTTGAGTACTGACGTAACTGGCGGGCATAGTTGGTAGAGACAAATCCTAAAGTCGAGGCATCAGATAAATACTGTGAAGGATCGGCAGAAAAAACCAGACCTAGAGATTCTCCCAAGCCGCCAGACATATAGTTTTGGCGGGCAATCTTTTCAATCACAGAACTTGCTGCATCTAAATCTTTACGCAAGACAACTTCACGGCCCTGAAGTGACTGCATCTCTTTTTCTAGAGCTTTAATTCGAATATTTGCCTCATTGGCGGCCTCGTACTTTTCAGCAGCCAGTGTCCTTAAGCGATCAACTTCTCGCTGAACACTTGCAACCGAAGGGGCAGCAGATGCAACAGAGGGAACAAGCGTTATGGCCAGTGCCATTGCAATCGTCTGAATAGCCCAGCGCCAGATACCGCCGCGCATCTTGCCACTGCCCAAATTGCCGGTAGGCAGATTGCTACTGCGAACCTGGACAGCAGTAGTTGTATCGATTAGCACCAAAACATTGTAACCAAGTCAGTTGTGAGCCTTCCTATTGAGATTGCGCAGGTTTACGCGTGATCGCAGAGAAACTTCTCACAAAAACGCTGGGTACTTGCTGGGTCATGCTCAAATGAATTACGCAACATTCATGTTGCGTAAATACCCCCTAGCCCAGTAGAGTCAGAAACATAAGTCGGCGGCCATCTAGGCCATCGAACGATCCCTAAAGAAAGTAGCCCTTGTGTCCTTTTTAAAGAAGTCGGCAGCAGCAATCGCAGCCTTGATGATGCTTAGCCTAGTTTCAGGTTGTTCCTCTTCTACCGGCGAACAGGCATCAGAGGTTTCAGAGATAACTATCTACTCCGGTCGTTCAGAAGAGTTCATTGCCCCTTTCTTTGCGCAATGGGAAGCATCAACTGGCATCAAGCTCAATGTTCGTTATGGAGACTCGGCCGAACTTTCTGCGCAGATTCTTGAAGAGGGTAACAACTCACCTGCAGATCTATTTCTTTCACAAGATGCTGGTTCCCTTGGCGCCATTTCACAGGCCGGTTTGTTTATGAAACTGCCAAATGATGTTGCAGCAGATATCCCTGCAAAGTTTGTAGCCGATAATCGAGAGTGGGTTGGTGTTACAGGTCGCGCTCGCGTATTTGCCTATGCCCCAGATCGTGTTAAAACTTTGCCAACATCTATCGCAGATTTAACGAAGCCAATCTATAAAAATCAGATTGGTATCGCTCCAACGAATTCATCTTTTCAAGCTTTCCTTACCGCTTTGATTGAGAACAAAGGAAGTAGTTTTGCCAAGACTTGGCTAGAGGGTTTGCAAACAAATGGCGTGAAGATCTACCTCAAGAACTCAGCAATCATTGAGGCAATCGATAAGGGTGAGATTTCAATTGGCCTTGTTAATCACTATTACATCTGGGAAGTTTCAGAGGCTCTTGGTCGTGGAATTAATGTAAAGAACGGTTTCTTTGCCCCTGGTGATCTTGGAAATCTGATTAACGTTTCGGGCGCTGGTGTTCTCAAGACAAGTGCAAAACAAAAAGCAGCACAAGACCTAATCAACTACCTGACATCTGCTGCTGCCCAACAAAAATTTGTAACGGATACTCATGAATACTCACTAATCGAAGGTGCCACACCCCCTGCCCAGTTGCCGGGATTAGATGCAATTGGTGCTCCAGCAATTGATTTAAAAACCCTTAGCAACATCAAGGCAACACAAGATCTACTTATCGAAGTAGGTCTGTTGTAGAAAAATGTTAACCACTTCCCCTGCACCAATAGAGCAACAACCCTTACCAAGGGCGCAATCACGCTCTGGTTGGCGAGTTGTACTGCTTGCTGGTGTAGGGGCTGTGGCTGCAATTTCGATGATTCCATTTGTTTATCTCTTGGTTCGTGCAAGTGATAAACCAATCGATGAAATTATCCAGCTGCTATTTCGCCAAAAAACTATAGAAGTTCTTGCTACAACTGCATCCCTAGTTGTATCTGTAGTTGCAATCAACCTAGTACTAGGTGTTGCAATTGCCAGTGGCCTTCACTTTGTGCAACTACCGTTGCGCCGCTTACTCATTATTCCTGCCGTGCTTCCTCTTGCCATTCCATCCTATGTATTTACATACACATGGGTGGCACTTATGCCTTCTTTTTCTGGCTTTGCAGCAGCGGTCTTTATTCTTTCAATCTCAACTATCCCCTACATAATTTTGGCAACACTTGCCGGGCTACGAAGTATTGATGGATCTCAGATAGAAGTTGCAAGATCACTCGGGCTGAATCCAGTTCAAACTTTTTCACGTGTTGTCTTTCCTCAAATTCGCGGACATGTAAGCGCCGGTGCGTTGTTAGCTGGTCTTTACACAATGAGTGATTTTGGCGCCGTCTCACTTCTAAATGTTGAAACTCTGACGGTCTCAATTCAGAACATGTATCGAGCATCTTATGATCGAAGCGCCGCTGCCGTTATTTCATTTGTTCTTATCGCCTTTTCAATCCTCTTTGTCATGGCCAATGAGTCCATCAGTGGACGATCAACTAACAATCAGCTTCTTAAATCACTTTCTGTAAAGACTCCCCAAATTCAAAAGGCTTACCTAAAGGTTGCAACGGTTCTAATGATTTTCGCTTTTGCAATCGTGGCTGTAATTGTTCCCTTCTATGTTTTGCTAACTCGCTTTTTCTCTAACCCAGTTGCATTTGATTGGGCATCACTTGCTAGCGCAACGATTTCTACAGTCTCTGTTGCCGCCCTTGGTGCATTTATTGCCTTGGTTCTTTCGGCACCACTTGGTTATTTGCTATCAGGTGCACCATCTCGCTTTGCAACTGTTACCAATAAAATGGTTGTCATCGCACATGCGTTACCAGGTGTTGTTGTTGGACTTGCTCTTGTTTCAATCGGATCAAAACTAGGCGGGCTGTATCAGACAACGTTTTTGCTGGCACTTGCCTATGCGATGCTCTTTTTAGCCAAATCAGTTACCAGCATGAGCTCTTCTCTTGCGCGCGTTCCAAATGGAGTTAAAGATGTTGCCGCAACACTTGGCATGAATCAATGGGCAGTAGTTAAAAAAGTTATTGCACCAATTGCTGCACCCGGCATTGGAATTGGAACAATCTTGGTTTTCTTAACTGCCATGAAGGAGCTGCCAGCAACATTGATGCTTCGACCAACAGGTTTTGAAACCTTAGCCACACAGATCTGGTCCTCTGCTTCTATCAATCGATTTAACGAGGCGGCTCCCTATGCCTTAATCTTGGTTCTTGTGGCCGCTATTCCTACGTTTTTAATTAGCAGGCCAGATAAGCAAGAGCAGTCCTTTAACTATGAGAATGCAGGAGGCCCAAGTGAACGCCCTTGAAGTCTCCCATCTAAAAGTTTTATTGGGCAACAAAGTTGTTCTAGATGATCTATCGCTCTCTCTTGCACCCGGTCAGATTGCAGCCCTATTGGGACCATCTGGTTGTGGCAAAACAACTTTGCTTCGCTCTATCGCAGGGTTGATTCGCCCAAGTGAAGGCCAGATTCGATTTGGAAAGCAGTTAGTTTCTTTTTCATCGGTTCACTTGCCACCGCATAAGCGAAAGATTGGTTATGTCCCGCAAGAAGGCGCACTGTTTCCACACCTTAATATCGCCGACAACATCGCATTTGGAATAGATACTGCAGTCTTTACAAAAGATCAGATTCGCCAAACCACTAAAGAGATGTTGGCACTTACCGGCATGGAAGGTTTTGGAAAGCGCATGCCGCATCAGCTTTCTGGCGGCCAGCAAACTCGCGTTGCCCTAGCCCGCGCACTTGCCATTAAGCCTTCCATTGTTTTACTGGATGAACCATTTTCGGCTTTAGATGCAGAACTTCGCACAGAGCTGCGCGCTGATGTCATCAACTTACTGCGCTCCCAAAACACCACTGCAATTTTAGTTACCCATGATCGCGAAGAGGGTCTTGTCTCTGCCGATGTAATCGCACTTATGAGAGATGGCAAAATCGTTCAATCTGGTTCTCCAGAAGATGTGTACTCATCTCCTATCTCTCCAACGGTTGCAATTAGCACAGGCGATGCGTTAGTTCTTCAGGCTTCTAAGTTGGCAGATGGCTCTACTGACTACATTCTCAACCCAGTTAAGTCTTCTGCTCACTCTGTTACTGCAGGCCACATTGTGATTCGCCCTGAAGAGATTAAGTTAAACAAATCTGTTTCATCAGATTCTATAAACGGACTAATTACTAAAATTGATTATTACGGCCACGATGCAATGGTTGCAATCGATGTTGCAGACCAGCACCTACAGGTTCGAATTCCCGGACCATTTGATTTTAATGTTGGCCAAAGCGTTGCCTTAGAGCACGTTGGGCCTGTTCGCTTCTTTGCAAACAACTAGTTAATTGTCGTTTTAGTGCAAACTACTAGTGGATTGTTACTCCACCATCGATAAAGATTGTCTGGCCTGTAACCATTGCAGATTCTGGCCCAAGTAAAAATAGAACAGATTGCGCAACATCTAGCTGCTCTGCCATGCGTCCCAATGGGATAGTAGACATTTTGTCTTCCATAAACGCTGAATCAACTAACAACGGCGCTGTCATATTGCTTGGCACAATCGTTGGTCCAACAGCGTTGACACGGATTCCATCTGTTGCCCATTCAAAAGCTAAAGACTTTGCCATAAACATAACTGCGGCCTTACTAGCTGAATATGAAACAGTATTTAAAACGGCTGAATGACCACTAGTTGATCCGATGTTAACGATTGTTCCCTTAACTTTTTTAAGCTCTGGGTAAACGGCCTGGCTCATAAAGAAAGTACCGTTTAAGTTGATATCGATGACATCGGTGAAGTCTTTTTCTGACATCTCACTTGCTTTTGCGCGGCGCACGATTCCGGCGTTATTTACTAGGTGATCTAGCCGCCCGTGCTTTGCCACGACCACTTTAACCAAATCAACACATGATTGCTTTGATCGAACATCTAAGTGATGGCGAGTATGAGGAGCGGTTAGTTCGCTGGTCCACTCTGATTCCGGCAATATGTCGGCAGAGGCAACAATTGCACCGCGCTTAGCAAGCTCGGCGGCAATGGTTGCACCAATACCGCGACCTGCGCCGGTTACAACTGCAACCTTGCCAGCGAAATCATTTGGAGATGACATTGGAATCAATTACCAATGATGTTGCTGTTATCTCCCCAGAATGCAAACTTACGTTGGAAGGCCTTAACGATGATGTGAGCAATGATTCCCATCGCAGAAAGCACTAACAAGATCGCAAACATAGTAGGTGTTTCGAAGTTGAACTGTGCAACCAAAACCATGTTGCCAAGTCCTGCTTGAGATCCTAAGAACTCACCAACGACTGCGCCAAGAATTGCGAGCAAGATTCCGACATCTAGACCTGCAAAGAAGAACGGCAAGGCGCAAGGAACTTGAACCTTAAAGAAAATCTGTGCTCTAGATGCACCAAATACGCGCAACATTCTAATTTGATCATTGTCGGCAGACTTAAGACCTTCAATGATGTTAATTAGGATTGGGAAGAATGCAATTGTTGCAGCAAGTACGACCTTACTTGTTTGACCAAGACCAAACCAGACAAGAAAGATTGGAGCAAGAGCAACCTTTGGGATTGCCTGGAATCCAACAAGGTATGGCATGAATGTCTTGTCAACGATTCTAATTTGAGAGATAAATGTTCCGGCAATTACTGCGAAAATTGTTGCAAACAAGAAACCAAGTAAGGCTTCTTGCGACGTCACCCATAGGTTGGACCAGAAAGCTGGCGCTTGAAATAGCGTGACCAATGCATCGCCAATTCTAGAAGGCGTTGGCAAAATGATTTCTTGTACCTCAAGAAGATTTACCGTGTTTTCCCACAAAGCGATAAAGACTACAAAAACAACTGGAGACAAGATGAGCTCAGGGCGGTTGCGAAGGTTTTTCATTTCAATTTCCCCTTTATTCAATCACGTTTGCAGCGTTAAAGTATTGGCGAATCTTCTTAACGAAGATTCCCGCAGCATCACTATTCATCATCTCTAGCGTGCGTGGTCTTGGAAGATCGATTGTGATGATCTCTGCGATTCGCCCTGGGCGTGGGCTCATTACAATTACGCGGTCAGATAAAAAGACAGCCTCTGTAATTGAGTGCGTAACCAGAGCAATTGTCTGATTACTTTCTTTCCAAATTCTAAGGAGTTCTAGGTTCATGTATTCACGAGTCATGGCATCTAGCGCACCAAATGGCTCGTCCATCAACAATACTGAAGGTGAGTGAACAAGTGCACGGCAGATTCCTGCACGCTGTTGCATTCCACCACTGAGCTCGTTGGGATACTTATCTTCAAAGCCATCTAGGCCGGCAAGTTTTAGAAGTTCCTTTGCCTTACCTAAATACTTTTTCTTATCAAGCTTTTGAACTTCAACCGGAACCATGACATTTTCTAAGATGGTGCGCCAAGGAAGAAGAGTTGGTGCCTGAAAAACCATGCCAATCTCTGGCAAAGGTTTTGAAACTTCACGTCCAGAAACAGCTGCACTGCCTTCTGTCTTTGAAATGAGGCCTGCCAAAATATTTAGCAGAGTTGTTTTGCCACATCCGGATGGCCCCACAATAGAAATAAATTCACCTTTTTTTGCAGTGAAATTAATGTCAGAAAGCGCATGTGTCTGGCCGCCACCTCTGGTGTTGTAAATCTTATGCAGGCCCGACACGTTAATCCAGGACGCCTCATTTGAGGCGTCCTGGATCTTCGAGTTGTTATTAGTCATAACGTTATTCTATACAGATTTCCTTTTACTTTATTACTTTGGTTGCTTATTGGCCGCGGCAACAATCTTTGCGCGATCAAATGCATTTGCATTAGTAATAACGTCGTTACTTAGGAAGTCATTGATCTTTAGACCAGAAACGATTGTTCCAGCCGCAGCGGTGTAATCTTGTGACTTCTTCCAGTCACTTGCTGAGATTGCACCTAGTTTGTTCCAACTTACTGGCTTACCTTTTGTTGGAGTTGCTGTCTTTAGCCAAGCCTTTAGCTGTGCCATTCCGAGAGGAAGTGACTCAACTGCAGTCTTACCAACAGCAAGTGAAGATGGGAACTCTGCAAAGCCAACTAGTGTTGCCGCTCTAACGTTAGTTGATGAGTAGACAAGTCCCTTGTTAGCTGCACGTAGGTAGCGCTCGTATACCTCGGGTTGATCGCGATACTTATCTGCGTTTACAACCCATGAAAGTGAACGAACACCAGTTAGCGCTGCTGGGTTTGGAAGGTATGTGAATTTAGAACCATTGAACTCCGCGCCAGCGTATGCGGAAGTGAAGTATGCAATTGCATCCACGTCACCCTTGTCTAGTTGCAATGCAGCAACTCCAACAGCTGGACCTGTAGGGATCAATGTGACATCTGATTCCTTTAGACCGTTTCCTGCAAGGAATGCCTTTGTGTATGGGTAACTTCCAGAACCAAATCCGATGATTCCGATCTTCTTACCCTTTAGATCCATAGCAGACTTGATTGCTCCGCCTGGCTTAACAGCAACAGCCCATGGGAAGTTTTGTACCAAACCACCGATGACCACGACGTTTGCACCCTTTTCAATTGCCTGCATAACAGAACCAAGATCAGCACCACCGATATCAACACGGCCAGCAGCTACAAGGTTTACAAGGTCAATTGAACCAGCTGTTGTTACTGCTGAAACAGTTAAGTTTTCCTGCTTGAAGTAGTTGAGCTTCTTTGGGACTGCAAAGGTAGCAAACTCTTCTTTAGGTTGGTAGGTCGCAGAAGCTGCTGCCCAAACTAACTTAGCTGGCTTAAATGCAGTCCACTTCTTATTCTTGCAAGAAACAGTATTGCCGTTTGCGATAGTTCCAACTGAACCATTTACTGCACATGCTGCGCCAACTTTTGCAGTTGCTGCATTAGATGCAGGTGTTGCAGCTAGTAGCGAACCAGCAACCAAAACTGCAAATAACGCAGCTTGTGATTTCTTAGCTCGAGAAGATGTTGAAAAATTCATTCTTACTCTCCTTTGTTGCTTGTTTGGAAGCAGCGCTGACTCCGAGGAGTCAGCATGCTTTCGAGTGGAGCGAGCCTAAGTCCACCGGCTATCGGGGTCAATACTTACCGTGCGGTACTTGGTCTCAGTTTGATAACGTTAAATAAGTGATGTGGAGCACTGCCTGTGAAGGCTCTGAGCGCTTAGCGCGAAACTAGTTGCGAAGCCACAGCTTTAGCCGCAAGGTATGAAAACCCGAAGGCTGGAAGCAGGCCATTGCCGGCCAGGTAGCCATCTGAACCGTGGCCAGAGATTCCAACCGCTGCCCCACCTGCTGCGTAAAGACCCTTGATTACCGAACCATCTTCCCTGAGCACTTGTGCGTTTGCATTTACTTGCACGCCGCCTTGAGTATGGAAAAGTGCTGGACGAACTTTGATTGCGCCAAATGGTGCCTGCAATCTTTTTTCAAATGCTTTGCGACCAAATCTATCTTCACCCTTACCGTCATGTACTGCATGTGCATTCTCTAACTCGGCCTTTAACTTATCTGCCGGCACAGCAATTGCAGTTGCTAACTCTTCAATGCTATCTGCCCAAACTATTGCCCCACTTGCTGCTGTGTATTCATACTCTTTAAATAGCATTGAACCTTCGTGGATGGCATTATCAATAATGATCCAACCGGTGTTTCCCTTTTGATCATTAAGAATTGCTGCATACTCAGAGTACCCGGCTGACTCATCGCCAAATCTTTCACCTGATGAGTTAACAATAAAGCCGCCTTGCATAATTGTTGTCCAGCCCACCAAAGTCTTTGCATGCGATGAAATTGCTGCGTGGCCTTGATAGGAATCTAAATACCCATACCCGGCGCCGTGCTTCATACCAATTTGTAACGCTTCACCCTTTGAATATCTAGAGCCGTGATAGTAAATATATGAGACCTCTTCATTGTGCTCGGCCAATAGCTTTTGATTGGCGCCATAACCATTAGTTGCCATCAAGACATTATCCGTTGCAATCTCTTCCTGACTTCCATCGGCGTTTTCAACAACTGCTGCAACAACCTGGCCATCTTTAATAACAACATCTACCAAACGTGTGCTTGCTTTAAAGTCAAAGAGTTTTTGTTCTGTTGCTACTTTCCAGATTGGGCCCAAAACTAACTGACCCATTCGACCTGGCACAGATAAGCAACGATCTACAGAGTGTCCTGGATAGTGAAAATCTGTCACTAACTCCCATGGCACACCCAGTGAATCTGCCATCCATTCGAAAACTTCTACGCTGACATTTGTTAGCGCCTGCGTAGCCACAACATGGCCTGTGTTCTTGGTTTTCTTCATGATGTCTTTGGCAAAGATCTCTGGCGAATCAACGATTCCCTTTTCTTTTTGCCAACGAGAACCACTTGCAGGAAACATTCCAGAGGTCATAGATGTGTTGCAGGTATTTATAAAATCTGGGGAGGCATCGATTAGTAAAACTTTGACACCAAGCTGGGCAGCCTTAATAGCACCGACTAAACCGCCACCGGCACCTGCAACAACTAGATCGTATTTTTCCACAGCCCATTCCCCCGGTCAGTTGTTATTTACTGCTAAGAGCTTTGCTTTTTTGTTCCAAAATTAACTTCAATGCAAGCTCAGCTGGATCTACAACCTCTAGTGATAACTGAGATTGATCCACGTTAACTGCAGAGCAACCATTGATGACAACTGTTGCACCTTTTGCCGCCAGTTTTTCCACACCAACCTTTAGCGCCTTGTGCCACAACTCTTCATCGTTGATTGCATCAAAGCTAAGGTTTAAAACTTCAAGGCCAGCAAAGTGATCTGCAAAACCATATTCACCAATTCGACGTACTAACTCTGCGCCAATTGTCTCGTTGCGAGTTACCGCACCGATTTTGTGACCTTGCGCCACAAGATGTGCTGTAACACTTTCTAACATTCCAACAACAGCATCATTTGAACCGGGGCGAAATCCTGGATCTAAAACACAATCTGGCATAACAACATCTGCAACATCGCCCTTCACATGGCACATGTCATCCATCAACGCTGCATCACTTGAGAGCACATCAGATTGCAGATCTAATGCAACAGGGCTTGCTGTGCTGAGGTTTCGAAGCTCGACAGTTAATCCAGCAGGTGCAAGGCGTGTATAGCGCTCTTGGCGACGTGCTAACTCTTCATCAGTAACATGAATCGGTGTAATCGCTACTACTTTCATCTGTACTCCCCTTAGTTATGTTGCAATGTACGAAATAGTAAGCCCAAGACAGGCCTTCCACAATCTAAAAATTTAGATTTTGACCACAGTCTCAACAACAGCCTGAGGCGTTGCGCTGCTACCTAGCTTTGCTTCAACGTTGGTGGGCAGGCCATTTAACTGCGCGGCAGATAAGGTCGCTAACTGCGCTGCGATATCGCTCATCCAATACAAAGCAACGGGCCCTGCCCGATCAATAATTCGTTGGGCTTCAAGAATCTGCGCTTCACTAAATTTGGGCACATCGTTGTTGTTATCGTTGATCGTATTGAGCAAATACCTCTTTATATCAACGGCAATACTGGTTGCATCAGTTGACTGGGTAATTAGCTCTTGTAGTTGGCCATCTAAAGTGCGCGGCTTGCGCTTTTTCTTTGTGCGATTTAAAAACAGAAATATCACCAGGGTTAACAGCAGGAATTCGATCATGCCCACAACCTAACAAGGCCCACTGACAAAGGGGCCTCAACACGAACCTTATGGTGCTATGGTTTATTTACCGTAGTCATCGGTGGGCACATCGTTGGATCTAATCTAACTACATGAGCTACTGAATAAGGCCCGTAGAGAAATCTGCGGGCCTTTTGCTTTTTGATTACAAACAATTTATGAATGCAAAGCCCCGTCAGACTATTCAGCCAAGGTGCTAACGAATACAGTTGCGTATGGGATTTTTCGCTAACCTCAAACACAAGCGCGCTCAGAAAAACGCTCGCCAGAAGTTTGAACTTGAGCAGGCAAATTGGGACGCTGACCACGCTCTGCTTGAAAAAATGGAGACAATCTTTACCAATGCAAGTAACGGCGTTGATTCTGTACAAAACTTTTTGGTTAATGAAAAAGGCGAAGTTGTTCTCTTTAGCGCCCCGGCAATCTTTCACGAAACAAGACGCGGACCCAGCCAATTTGTTGGTGGATCTTCTGGTGTAAGCATTCCCGTTGCCGCCGGAATTCGTTTTCGTGTTGGCGCAGTACGAGGCAGATCTATTCCAGGTGCAAACGCACAGGCAGACCTTGATCAAGGCAATGTAATTGTGACAACAACTCGCATTCTCTTTGTTGGCCCTATGTATACAAAAGAGTGGGAGTTTTCCAAACTACTGGGCGCCTCCACATTAAACGATGAATCTGATTTCATCTTTAATGTCTCTAACCGCCAAAAATCTTCCGGTGTTCGAGTTGAAGCTCACCAAGGCCGAGAATTTAACCGCGTACTGGCCTTAGCAATAACTGCCGCAGAATCTGGAGTTGGCGTTGTAATGAACGAACTAGCAAATATTCGAAAGCAGTTAACAACTAGTAAGCCAATGCTAGAACTGCCAAGCCCACCAACAGATTAACTAGCTAAACAAACAAGTGATTTACCAAAAAAGAAAGTAGATTGCTTCTGACTACTTCTTAGTCTGGCGCCAGTGATAGAGATAGAGTGGTGCGGCAACAGCGATAGTAATAAATGAGGAGAAAATACTCTTAATCGCTTGGATCTGGTTATCTCTTTCTTGCTGAGCTAGCAGTGCAGGCGAAGGTGCGTTCTCAGGCTTGGCATAAACATCAATGTATGCCGGGTTAGGAAAAATTGAATTCATGATCGCATTGATTAAAGAAACTGTTGAAAACAAAACGACCAGTAACGTAATCAGACAAACTGCATAGAGATAAAGCGAACGCCAATCAATTCCATCGCTCTGTGGTTGGACTACTGGTGCTTTTGCAGTCTTCGTTGCAGTCTTCGATGCAGTATTCTTTACAGTTTTAGTTGCAGCTTTCTTTGCAGTTTTCATAGACCTTTAAGGAATCCGAAAAATGCAGTAACGCCTGCGGCTGCAAAAAACAGGGCTAATGGGACCCAACCAAAAATTTTGTACGGGGTGATCTTTCCGGACTTTGCGCCAACTTCATTTTCTCTATTCATGAGGATAAGAATAGCGGTTAGCTCCTAGATTCGCCGAGCCAAGTTGTTTAATCGGGCCAATTTAAGAAGTGATGTCTTTGTGTGCAAAACGGTTGATAGCAAGTGCGTACAAAACTATGCCCGTTAATGCGCAGTAACTAGCACCGCGAATCATGACCGACCAATCAATAGTAGTTGACAAGGCATCAAACCAAGAGAATGCATAATGAACAGGCAACCAATCACGAATCTTTCCAAGGGCTGTGATTGCATCCAAAATGCTAAGCAAAATTGAGGTTCCCACTGCAACTCCCACAGCCCCAAGTGGTGCATCAGTTCGCACGCTTAAGTAGAAAGCAAGGCCAGCAACAAAGAGTAATGAGATTGCTAAATAGCCAGTCATGATTCCAATTCGAGAAAGTGCTACAGAGTTTTCAAATGTTGCACCTAACGGTGTTTGCAGTGGCTTAGTGCCAAATGCAATGGTGCCCACAATCCATGCCGAAACCGGTACCAACAAAACAGCAACTGCGGATAAGGTCAAACTCACTTTTATCTTTTGAATCAACAATCGTGTTCTTGGCACAGGCGATGCCAACAAATAACGAAGTGTGGACCACGAAGCCTCACTTGCAACGGTGTCTCCGTTAAATAGTGCGATAACTGTTACCAGTAAAAATGGTGTTGCAAAATACAACATAGTGACTGTGAAATTTGCAGCCCCAATTGTTGCAAGGCCAATCAGATCTGTTGTTCCAGAGCCCAACTGCGTTGGTCCCCCGCTGTTACCTGATGGACCAAATTTAACGGCGACTGCAACAAGGATTGGAAGTGAGAGAACAAAGGCATATGCAAAGGCAGTGCGCTTTCGCTTTAACTGGCGATATAGCTCTAAGCGATATGGAAGTGTTTTACCTGCTGAGTAACTCATTTCTTCTCCTTTCCAATTACTAGATCATCACCGATTAACTCTAGGAATATCTCTTCAAGGGTTCTGGATTTACGATTTCGCGTAAGGATCTTTTTCATCGGCCCAAATGCAATCAACTGACCGCGATGCATCAGCACAACATGGCTACATGTTTGTTGAACTTCTGCCAAAAGGTGTGAAGAGATAATGACTGTGCGGCCAGTGCCTGCATAATCTTTTAATACATCACGCATCTCTGCGATCTGTTGTGGATCAAGTCCATTGGTTGGTTCATCTAGAACTAACAAATCAGGCATTCCTAGCATCGCCTGTGCAATGGCTAATCTCTGGCGCATGCCTTGGCTGTAGGAGCGAACTTTTTTATCCAGGGCTGTTCCAAGCTTTGTAATCGCAACAACTCCATCTAAGTACTGATCACCATCTCGGCCAATTGATTTCCAGTACAGCGACAAATTCTCTCGCCCAGATAGATGCGGCAAAAATCCTGGGCCTTCAACAAAGCTACCTAAGTTAGAAAGTGCGGGAGAGCCTGGATAGACAGCTTTTCCATCCATAAAAATTGAACCTTCTGTTGGGAAAATTAATCCCATCACCATGCGCAATGTTGTTGTCTTACCCGCACCGTTTGGACCAAGAAGGCCAACTACTTGGCCACGCTCGACTGTAAAGGAAAGATCAGAGACAGCGCGGTAGCCATCTTTATATACCTTGCCTAAGTTTTGTACTTCAACAAGTGCCGTGCTTTCTTCTTGGCTAGCTGCAATCTTTGGTCTGCGCACACGCACATACACAAATGCGGCAATCAACGTTAAAAATGTAGCTATTGGCCACAAAAGATTTGCAGTTGCAGAACCTGAAGCTGATGCAACAACATTTTGATAGGTCAATGGCGTAAGGGCAGAGACTGTGTAAAAACGTGAAAGCTTAGGCAGTTCATATCCTTGATCAGTTGTTGAAACACCCACCGCTATTACATCACCGACAGCTGCATCAATAATTATCGATGGCAGCTCTACTGTTACATCGACACCGGCCTGTGGAATATTTGTTAACCGCACCGGTGCAACAACACCATTAGGTTGGCTAATTGCACCGCTTGGGGATTTAGTTACAAGTGAGAAAAACAATGTTGCATCACCAGTTGTACTAGTAATGCGCACCTTGATTAAAGATGGGCCAACTATTGAAACAGGCTGCGTTAATGGCGCAGATTCCAGCAATCCACTTTGTCCTGGCAAGAACGCAGGACTAAAACCACCAAATGATGAAACAACCTGTGATGCCAAGGCCCCTGCGCTACCAATACCAGGCAAGGATGAAATAGCACTTGGTATTCCACCAATTGGATAAACAGTTGCAACTGTTGGAGTAATCAACGCTAGCTGCTGCTGGGTTGCTTGAATCGGTAGTTGATTGCTGCTAAAGACCTTTGGTATCACAGTTGAATCTTGCAATGAAATTGAGCCGTTGGTCTTAGTAAATTGAAAGGCCGGAAAATTGATCTCTTGATTAGACAAATACTTTTTAAACCATTCCAGATATTGAGCGCGCAAATATTCACCTTGATCAGTACCGCCATCGTGGCCACCTGCGTGCCAAATCATAGAAAGCGGCAGATTAGGGTTTGCTTTCTTAATTATTTTGGCAGTTTTGTAACTTTCTGACAGAGGAAATAAAGAATCAGCTTGGCCTTGGCTAAGCAGAGTTGGCGCAGTGATAGCTGCAACAAAGTTTTGTGGAGAAACAGATGCCATCAATGCTCGCTCCTGCGCAGATGGCGCACCATTGATTACTGCGTTTCGATATGCATCACACCACACTTGAACAAATGATCCGCATTCACCTAAATAGGCAGTCTGTAAAGTTACAGCAGAGAAAAATGTTCCGGCCCAGACTTTTTTAAAGGGCCCCGATTCTTTCGCACCTACAACAGATTGTGGAAAGAGATTGTTCTGCAAATTACTCCAGGTAATATCGGCAACGACCGCATCGATTCTTTTATCGGCGCTTGCACTCATCAGCGCATTTGCACCGCCATATGAACCACCCATGATGCCAACACGTGGATCTCCTGATTTATCCTGTGTCACAAAACGGCTCTTTGCAAGATATGAAATCAGCGCTCGTGTGTCACTTACTTCGGCCTCCATTGCATTCATCGCAATTTCACCTGTTGATTCACCAAAACCACGCGCAGTCCACGTAAGAACTACATAACCTTTTGAGGCAAAAAACTTTGCTTCCGTTGCCACTGAGTCTTTACTGCCACCAAACCCATGTGCGATAAGTATTGCCGGGGCTGGGGTCTTGCTGGGCAAAAACATTGAAGTATCGATTGAAACACCAGGGGCCGTTGTGATCGACTTTTCGGTGACCGATTGGGCCTGTGCGCCGATGGGCAATAACCCCACAAGAGACAGCGCAAATGCCACAAGCAATCGAATTAACTTCACGGCGCTAGATTAGTTGGATTTTTGAACTGTTGCCCAATGAGAATTTCTGTATTCTTATCGCTATGAAAATGCGACCATTCTTATTTCCTGTAGCAGCTGTGTTAGTTATATCTCTTATGCCACATATTGCAGATGCTGCTACTGCCCCAAAGGGGAAAAAGCCACAGGCCACTGCGCAAAAAGTAAAGAAATACAGTGTCACTATGGCAAAGGCGCATTTGCCAGCTGCTCCCAACAAAGGCACAGATGATTACCGATGCTTTTTACTTGATCCAAAGGTTAAAGAAGATTCAATCATTCGCTCCATTGAATTTATCCCACAGCGCAAAGACTATGTCCACCACGCAATTATCTTTCGTGTAACAGAGGCTGATATCCCAGAAGCAATCGTTAAAGATAAAAGCGGTAACGGCTGGCCATGTTTTGGTGGCACCAGCCTTGGTGGAATGATGTCCACCTTTATTACATCCCCATGGATTTCCTCTTGGGCACCTGGTGTTGGCAAAGATATTGCGCCAAAAGGATATGGAATTCCCTTTAGAAAGGGAGAGCGTTTTGTTTTGCAGGTTCACTACAACTTACTTGCAGCAACAGATGGAAAAATTGAAACCGATCAATCCACAATCCGTATGGAGGCAGTGCCTGAAAAGGGTTCAAAGATTAAGCAGCTGCAGCTAGAACTATTTGCCGCCCCTGTTGAATTAGCCTGCCCGCCAGGTATTACTGGGCCGCTTTGTGATCGCAGACAATCTCTGATGGATCTTGCATCAAGAACAGGTGCATCAAGTGCCATCCAGGCCACAGCTCTAAATGCCATCTGCGGACAAAACCCAAACAGACCAATACCATCATTAACTTCAAGATGTGACAAGGTTATGAACAAATACTTCAGCATCATTGCAGCCGGCCCACACATGCACTTATTGGGACGATCATTAAAGATGACCCTTAACCCAGGAAGAGAAGATGCAAAAGTAATTATTGATGTGCCTAACTACAACTTTGATGACCAATCAGCGATTTACTTAAAGACACCTATCACAGTAAATCCTGGTGACACTATTCGTGTTGAGTGCACATTTGATCCAACTCTTCGTCAAAAGATTCCACAACTAAGAAACCTTGAGCCGCGCTATGTAACGTGGGGCGAGGGATCATCAGATGAAATGTGTCTAGGCGTTCTCTCTGGCACGACTTTCTAATCTGCTTTAAGTAATTCATAAGGCCAGTACCCTCCTCCTATGAATCACTTAGCCCTTCGCACAATACTTAAAGCCGGATCCATTGTCTTTGGATCATCTGCGCTGTTTCTTTTATTTGCACCTTCTATATTTCTTGATCTTCTAGCCCTTGCAAACGGTGATGAGATGGTCTGGGCCATGCGCATGATCGGCATAACCGTCTTTGCACTTGCTGCAAACATGTGGAACAACTCAGCCCAAAGCAGTGATATGCGAGTGGTAAATGTGGCCAAAGTAATGTGTGTAAGTGCCACAGGTCTTGGAGCGTTGACTCTAATGATCCCTGCGCAGCTAACCTGGTTTACATATCTCTATGCAGCAGTTGGATTTGGTTTTGGTCTTGCCTACTTATTTGGACTTATCCGTAGATAGTGTCTTGCTCTAAATCATCAGGGCCTGCAACAGGTTTTGCTGTTCGCGCCCTCCACGCCCCCGTAGACCACAGCGCCCACACCACCAATAACGGCTGAAAGAACAAACGCACCAGACGTGATGTGTCACTATCTAAACCAAATGCATCAACACCATTGAGATACTGAGAGATGTTGCCCGGAAAGATAGCCACAAAGAAAGCTGCAACAACCCAACCCACCTGTACTCGATATCCCCACAACCCAATAAGGCACAGACCCAAAACAATCTCTACTACCCCAGATGCAACGACAACAAAATCTGCATAATCTTTTAACAACGTGGGAACCTGTGCCTGAAACTCCTGGCGGCTAGTTGTTAAGTGCCCAATACCTGCATAAGCAAGTGCCAACCCCAAAGCAACCTGTGCAACCTTACGAATGGATTCCATGGGGTAACGAGAATTCAAAAGGATTACCTCGTCTTTAATGAGTATCTAAAAGCGGGATTCATTAATGGCAAGTTTCTTTCTAACAACTTTTGAAATATCTATATCAAGAACGTCTGCAAGTCGTATCAGGTAAATTGCGACATCTGCAATCTCTAGTTCAACATCTTCGACTTTTTCTGCCGACATATTTGTGCGGATGGACTGTTCTGGAGTTAACCACTGAAATTCTGCTACCAATTCCCCTGCTTCTCCAGCTACGGCCATAGATAAATTCTTGGGAGTATGAAACTGTTCCCAATCACGAGCATCAGCGAACTTCTTAATTTCAGTTGCTAGAATTTGAATCTCGTTCATTATGTCCCCTATTTTGGAAGTTTGCTTTTAAAGAAATCGGAAGTTGCCTTGTCCACAAAATAGACGTAACAACCCTTCATACCTCGGCTCATTAAAGTCCTATATGTATTGCGAATCAACTCGTCTGCTTTAATTTCAGCACTTTCTGGATCCTCTTTTAATTCCTTTTTATACCCTTTTAGTGATGCATCGGTCTTGGCGCGTGCTGATGGATCTGTTTTCAAAACCCCATCGATGACCACAAGGTCACGACCGACGATTACACCTACATAATCAACTTCGAGGCCCTGACATGTGTGAATACAACCAACTTCTTCAACCGACTTAGGACTGATAATCCATTCGCTTCCATCAGATGTCAGATTCCAAGTTGCTCTATAACCAAACTCATCAATTGTTATATCTTTTAGATCTGGACGTTTCTGGCTGATCCAATCCCAGCAGTAGCCAGCCACGACTCGGCTCTTGTTATTGATCTTGTTCTTTTCTTTAATCGTATTATGCATTTCTAATGGGTTATCAAAGATCTTGAAATCAAATTTCTCTGGAGAGAAGTAATGGGTAGATTCTGGTCCAACACCTAAAGTCTCGTCTAACCAAGCCATATAATCATCAGATCCACTACAACGAAATTGTGAAGTCAACTCAAGTCGCTCAACTAATGCTCCAGCTAATTTAGCCTGCTCCTCAATCATTGATATTTCGCCTACATCGGACCAGGTAACTTTCTGAGCCTCATCAATGAAGAAAACGGATGTCTTAGCGGTATTGATGATCTCCTTGACTTGGTTTTCTCCCAGGTTCTTAAACATGCCTGATTTCATCTTTAAGCGGTGCGCCTCATCAACAATCAATGTGTCAAAACTAGATTTTTCTGTTTCTGTAAAAGAGCCTGATCCGCTAAACAAACTTCGAATATCAGCTTTCCCAAATATTTTCTTTAACTTCGCTTCAAATACTGCACGAGGGGCTGCATTCGGAGTCACATACTTAACATTCAATCTTTGACTAGTTAAC
>Ga0208788_1000510_pt1 | contig 19105 bp, 18 predicted proteins | sample Wag4_2014_7_11_3_FD_187363 | JGI IMG/M metagenome (GOLD analysis project Ga0208788, IMG submission 187363) | Fresh water mixed with fracking chemicals microbial communities from Ohio, USA - Utica-2 Time Series FC 2014_7_11 (SPAdes) (version 2) ...
ACCCACCGCCGCCGCCGCCGCCACTATTGCAACCTGTGGCACCGCCACCGCCGTACCAACCGCCGCCACCGCCACCGGCATAGGCGCACTGATAGGCGTCTCCACCAATTCCAAAGGCGCCATTTTGACCTGTATTGCAGCAGTTTCCGGCTTGACCGCCTGCGGTTTGAGAACCGCCTGTACCTGTGTAGCAATCTTGGCTGTTGCAACGGTAACCTTGTTGACCTGTGGTTCCACCGCCAGCGCCACCGCGCTCGCTGTTGCACCATGATCCGCCGCCGCCGCCGCCGCCGGCAACAAGAACGCGGTTATTCAGAGTTTGACCTCCGGCCCGCAAATCGGTACCACCGCCACCGCCGGCACTTTGGCAACTGCTGTTGCAGGAAACGGTACCGCCCTGACCACCGCCGTTCCAACCTGCGCTTGGCGAAGTTGTAGTTCCACCCACGTTGATGTATAGCGTTTGACCTGGAGTAACAGCTAGGGTTGCTTGAACTCGACCTCCGTTTCCGCCGGAGGAACCGCTGTTGCAGCTTGGAGTTCCGCCTTGGGCACCTTTTGCATCAACAACGACAGAATAAACACCTGCAGGAACTACCCAAGTTTGAACACCCCCGGTGTACGAAAAAGAAACAGTACCCCCTGGATTTGCAGTTGAAAGGGCTTCAACCCAAACCACCATGCTGTCGGTAACAAAAGGCACGCTGTAATTGGCCGAATTTCCTTGCAAAAGGGTTCCGCCGGTTGAAGCGCTATACCAGTTAAAGAAGCCGGTGCCGGTTGCTTGAAGCAAGGCCGTATCGCCGCAAGTTAGGTTGGCTGTTGCTACAGTAGGATTCGGAATTGGGGTCGTTGATACTTGAACGGGCACCCGAGCGCTGACGCAGTAGGGAGTAATGTAATTGACAATAATTTGACCGTGTCCTGATTGAAAACCTTGGACATGGGCCACGCTGTTTGTGCTGTTGGGGTCGGCGTAGCTTGAGCCACCTCCGCCGCCGCCCATGTTGTAACCACCGCCGCCGCCGTAGTAGCCGCCGCCGCCGCCGCCGGCGGGGTAAGGGCAGCAATTATTTTGAAAAGCGCCCCAAGCGTTGCCGCCCTGAGCCAAAGAACCGTTTTGACCGCTTCCGCACTGGGCACCTTGGCCTCCTGAGTTCTGAGTTCCCCCAGCACCAACATAACAAAGGTCGTTGCTGCTGCAACGCCAGCCAGACTGCCCAGTTAAACCGCCGCCGTTGCCGCCGCGGTCTTGATCGCCATTGCAGGCCTGACCACCGGCACCGCCGCCGCCGCCAGCAACCACAACTCGGTTGTTGGTGCCTGTGCCACCGATGCGAATATCTGAGCCGCCACCGCCGCCGCGGGCTTGGTCGCCATTATAATAGGAATAACCGGCACCGCCGCCGTTCCAGCCACCCGGAGCCGTAATGTAGTTGCAGCAACCGCCGCTTCCAGGCTGTTGGCCTACGTAAAAATAAATGGTTTGGCCCGGAGTAACGGCCAGTTTTCCGCTAACCCGACCGCCGGTACCGCCGGTATTCCAAGTATTGGACCCCCCTTGAGCGCCACGCACGTCAAAATCGATGCTAAAAACGCCGGCAGGAACCGTCCAGTTTTGTTGGCCGCCGGTATAGTTGAAGGTTGCAGACTGCGTGGGATTGGCCGTACTGGCTGCTTCCACATAAAAAATAGTTGTTTGAGTTACAGAGGCTGTAAACGAACCTCCCGTGGCCAAAACTGGACCACCGGTAGGACCTGCATACCAAAAATAGTTGCCGGTAGAGCCGGCAGCATAAATGGTGGCCGATGCGCCGCAGGTAACCGTGGCTCCTTGAACCGAGGGAGAAGCGAGCAGGCTGGGGCTAACAATTAGAGCAACCCTTGAGCTTAAGCAAGAGGGGTTTCCCGATTGGTAAGCAGCTACATAATACGTAGTGTTGCTGTACAAAACAGGCGTAGTAAAAGAATTGCCTACACCTACAGCCGTACCGCCCACGGGCACATTGTACCAAGCGTAGTTCCCGGTAGATCCACTGGCCGTAAGGGTAGCGGCTTGACCGCAGTTGGCCGATTGAACCGCAGCGGCAGGAACCGAAGGAGGATTGACGCATTGCGCAAAAGACTGTGTGGCAGCAAAGCAACCCAACAGGGCAACTAGGCTAATTCGGAAGAAGTTTTGAAGTACGTGTTTGAACATCAGCGTAGGCTTTAAGATTATAACTTTGAGATAAAGGTAAAATTATTTCTTTGCGATGCCCTCGACTTACATTCATTTTAACAAGACGATAAAGAAAGAAAGTGGGCTTCTATGCTTTTGGTTCATACTTAGTTAACAAATAATTAAAATGGGCGGGGTTCAAAAAAGAACTGGGCCCAGCGGCAGGGATTGAAGCAGCTTGCCCGCAAAGCCGATTGCCGCAGTTGCGGCAGGGGAAAAAGAGCGACTTTAGGAGCTCCTTTTTGCCTTGCTGCAACCGGCAACCGGCTGCGGACTAGCGCTGAAAGCCCGCAGCCGCCCTAAAAAATGCGGTGAAAAAACATTAAATTCGCGGAGAATATGGAAGCGATACCCCAAAAAATCGGTGCAAGAAATCGGCATTGTTTGTCTGTTAATCTTTTCAACAATGGCGAATAAAATTAAATTTATCCCTTTATTTGCAAAGGCACTTAAATGCCTGACTTGTATTATGTTTAGCAATCCAACCTTTAGCCTTAATGCGATTTTGCTGTGGGTTAAAGCCCTTTTACGGCCAGTTTCTATGGCTTTTGCCCTGTTTTTGCTGGGCTTTTCAGCGATGCCTTGTCATGCTATTGCCGTAGATTCCCCTATGGGTTTTGATGCCGATGGCGACGGAGTGGTTGATTCGGCAGAAATTGCAGATGGAACCGACCCCAACAACCCCTGTTCCTTTGTATATGGAAACCAAACCGAAACCACTTCTGCAACGTGGAACGTTTTGGATTGCGACAACGACGGGCTGACCAACATTCAAGAATTGCAGTTGGGCACCAACCCGCTGAATGCCGATACCGATGGCGATGGGGTTCCGGACGGGGTTGAGTTTGGCGATTTTTCGAGCCCCCTAAATCCTTGTTCTTTTGAATTGCTGAGTCAAAGTCTGCCCCCTGCCCCTGCTTGGTTTAACCTAGATTGCGATGGAGATTGGTTGACCAACGGCGAGGAGCTGGCGGCTGGAACTCTGCTTTTAAATGCCGACACCGACGGAGATGGCGTGGTTGACGGCACCGAAATGAACGACGGAACCGACCCGCTAAACCCCTGCTCGTATTTGGCCATACATCAAAATATATTGCCTCCCACCACGGCTTGGGCTCAGTTGGATTGCGACTCGGACGGATTGTCCAATTCCACCGAACTGAGCATGGGCACCGACCCACAAAATCCAGATACCGACGGCGATGGAGTGAGCGACGGACAAGAAGGTTCCGATGGCAGCAATCCGCTAGACCCGTGCAGCTTTGTGCTGGCCTCGCAAACCCTGCCACCTTCTGCCGAATGGAACCAATTGGATTGCGACGCCGACTCAACCTCAAACGGACAAGAATTGGCATTGGGTTCAGACCCTTTAAACCCGTGCGAGCCGGTACCTATTGACCCCAATTGCCCCAACATATTTAACGTTCCGGAAGCCTTTTCGCCCAACGGCGATGGGTTCAACGACCTGTATGTGATTCAAGGCTTGATGGAATTCCCGAATCATTCCTTGAAAATTTACACCCGTTGGGGAGCGCTGGTATTTCAGGCCGCACCGTATTTAAACGATTGGAATGGCACTGCCGGAGAAGGAACCTTGCCCTTGGGCGAGGAATTGCCTACCGGAACGTATTATTTCATTCTAGATTTGGGCAACGGAACCGACCCTTTGACCGGATACATTTACTTGAACCGCTAAGCTCATGCATCCACATAGGCCCTTCTTATTTTGTGCAAAAGCCGTTTTGGTGATGGCTTTAAGTTTATGGAGTTTTGGCGGAACGCTTCGGGCTCAGCAGGACCCCTTGTACACCCATTACATGTACAACACCTTGAGCGTAAATCCGGCCTATGCGGGCAGCCGCGACGCCCTTAGCATCTTAGCCCTTGGACGGGTGCAGTGGGTGGGATTTGACGGAGCCCCCATGACGCAAACCGCGCAAATTCACAGCCCGGTTGCCAAAGGACTGGCATTGGGCTTAGATGTGGTGCACGACCGACTGGGCCCCACCGTTCAAACGGCAGCGGCCTTGAACATAACCTACCGACTCGAATTGGGCAAAAACCACCGCCTTGCTTTTGGATTGAAAGGCGGCATGGATTTTTTGAACAACAACCTAAGCAACTTAAACATAGATCAGCCTGGCGACCCGGTGTTTGGCACCGATTTTTCGAACACCATGCCCAATGCCGGATTTGGTGTGTATTATGACCATACCAATGCCTATGTAGGAATAAGCATGCCCCGAATTCTGGAAAACAGCTTTAACGAAAGTTCCACCCAGCAGGCCCGGCATTTTTTCTTGATAGCAGGCGGATACATTCCTGTACGCCCCGGGTTCGATTTAAAACCCGCCACCCAAATAAAAATGGCCATGGGTGCTCCTTTGCAGGTAGAAGGCTCGTTGGAAATGGTTTTTGCCGAACGTGTAAGTGTAGGTGGATTTTACCGGCACGAATCGGCCGTGGGCCCGTTGTTGGGAGTATATGTTACCCCCGCCTTGCGCATTGGCTATTCGTTTGACTGGGCCTTAAACTCGGTGGCTCAAATTCGTCAGTATGGAAGCCATGAACTGATGGTTCGCTACGATTTCAATTTCAAACACAAAAACAAGGTGGTTAGTCCCCGCTATTTTTAATTCGGTATGAAGCAAAGCCAACGCGTCCTTTTCGTTGCTCCGGCACTTCTTGCCCTGTGTATTGGGAGCTTGAGTACCGCTTTTGGGCAACACCCTGCCCTTCGCCGTGCCGACCAACATGCAGAAGCATTCCGTTATCCTGAGGCCATTCGGGCCTACAAGGCCGTTCCAAACAAGAAAAAAGACGCCTATGTGCTGCAACGCATGGGCGAATGCTACCTAGCAACGCAGCAGCCGGCCAAAGCAGCCGAAGTATTTAAAGAGTTGCAGAGCCGGTTCAATCTGCCCGCAGAAGCCCAGATTTCAGCCGGCCAATCGCTTTTACAGCAAGGCCAGTACTCAGAGGCTCAAGCTCTGTTTGCCCAAGCCACGGGCACCGATGCCAACGGAGGTGTAGATTCCCGCATTGCAGCATACAAGGCCAATCCAGACTGGCATACGCAGATTTTGGCTCAAGAAAGCATGGCCGAGCTAAGCAATTTGAACATCAACACCAAAGAGAGCGATTTTGGAGCCGCATATTGGGGCGAAAAAATTGTTTTTGCCAGTTCCAGGTCAGGACATTCTCCCATACGGCATGAATACGCCTGGAACCAACTGGGGTTTTTAAACCTATACTCCGCCCAGCCTCATGCCTCTAAATCGGGGAAGTTAAAGCAGGTTTCGGCGGTAAAAGTAGAGTCGGGCCTAAACCGCCGCTACCACGAAGGTCCGGCCAGTTTTCAGGCAAACGGGCAGCTTATGGCTTTTACCCGCAACACCTATCGGGACGAAAAACGCCTGAACGAAGAGCAGGGCAGGGTGCTTGAAATTTGGTTTTCGCCTCAAACCGACGACGGAAAATGGAGGCAACCCCGCAAATTCCCCTTCAACCACATCGACTACAATGTGGCAAATCCTTGCCTGAGCCCCGATGGGCAACGCCTGTATTTTGTGAGCGATATGCCTGGAGGTTTTGGGCAGTCGGACATTTATGTAAGTCAGCGCGATGTGGACGGCAATTGGCTGCCTCCGGTGAATGCCGGCCCAGGAATCAACACCGCTGGCCACGAAACTTTTCCCTTTTTCCATGCGTCTGGCCTGCTGTTTTTTGCCAGCGATGGCCACCCCGGATTGGGCGGATTGGATTTGTTTGTTGCCGTAAACAACGGCTTAAATTCCGACCAACCCATTCACCTTGGTCCAGGATACAATTCGTCCAACGACGATTTTGCCCTGATTTTTAACGAAGCCATAAGCGAAGGGTACCTCAGCTCAAACCGGCCTGGCGGAAAAGGCAGCGACGATATTTACCACGTTCGGGCCCTGCAGCCCCTTCAGCCCATCGTGGATGTAAAAGGCGTAGTGGTGGACGCGTTTCAACAAAACCGCATTCCAAATGCCTTGATTCGCATTATCAACGAAAAAGGCAATCGAGTGGCCGAGGTGTACAGCGACGCAGACGGACTCTACACGGTCCGCCTTACCGTGGGCAGCTCCTACTCCATCGAAATCAGCGAACCCAATTACCAAACCCTGCTGCAAGCGGTTTCTACTCAAAACGGACTGCCCGAGTTGGAGTTGAAGCATGCCTTAAAAAAGGATTTGGACATTCCCATTATTTGCACCATCAAAGACAAGCGCAGCGGCCTGCCCCTTCCGGGCGTAAAAATGTCGATTGTGAACCGCAGCACCGGCGAGCCCATTGCCTCCATGACCACCACGCCCACCGGCACCCACAACCAAATCGTCAACAACCAAACCTTGTTCGACACCTTAAAATGGGACATTCGCCTAGAAAAACCGGGGTATATTTCAAAACAAGTGGCATTTAACCACATCATTAAAGACAAAGACCCGCTAAAACTGCATGAATTGTCGGACGTGTCGATGGGGCGCCTAGAGGTAGGTGCCGATATCGGAGCCATCATTGAAATCAAGCCCATTTTCTTTGAGGTAGGCTCGGCAAGCATTACAACTCAAGCCGCCACAGAACTCGACAAAATCGTCGGAGTATTGAACGAATTTCCAGGCATGAGCATGGAATTGGCTTCGCACACCGATTGCCAGGGGCCCGCCGCGGCAAACCAAGCTCTGAGCGTAAAGCGGGCAAAATCGGCGGCAGCCTACTTTCAAAAAAAGGGCATTTCGGCCAAGCGAATTCTGCCTAAAGGCTATGGGGAATACAAGCCACAGTCTTATTGCGGTTGCGGCGACGACTATCAGTACCGTTGTACCGAGCAAGAAAATGCTCAAAATCGGCGGACCGAATTTGTCATTTTGAAAATGAATTAATTCTTTCATGGCATTGACTACCTTTGCCTTCACACATCCACGTTTCGCATGAAAAACCGTTTTTTATTCGCCGCCGCCCTCGTTTTCGCCCTGTGCCTGCTTTCCTGCAAAGGCTCTAAGGACGCGGGCTATTCTGTTCGCTACACCGACCATGGGGCAACGGCTCCAAGTCCAGGCCAAGAGCCCAAGTACGATACGCCCTCTGAGGGAAACGGAGAGGCCGAGCCGGCTTCGGATGGAGATGGGAAAGATTAATTGATTTTTTTGGGGGCCATTTCCGGCTTTCAGCTGTAGTCCGCTCGCAGGGGCGTGCTAAGGCAGGCTGTACGTAGGGCTCCCAAGGTCGCCTCCGCCAGCTGCCTTACCTACGCCCCTGCCGCGCGTCCTGCCGCTTCAATCCGGGGCCCAAGCCCACTCACCAAAAAGCCAAAGACTCCAAACTAAGGCCTAAGTTCTACGCATTCGGGGCTTGCGTTTCAATGCTTTGTTTAACTTTGAGCAAAACCAACTGCCCGTGTCTGTTATCAACGCAATGGTTAAAGCCTATCTGGATTCGCGCTTGGATCGGTTGCACCAAACGGCCGAGAAATCAGACCAAATTCAGTCCGAAACCCTTCAAAGTCTTTTAAGCAAAGGCCGCGAAACCCTATTTGGGGCAGACCATGACTTTGAAAACATTCGGAATTGCGATCAATTCCGCATGCGGGTTCCCATTCGCAGCTACGAATCTCTATTTCCTTACATTGAACGGAGCCTAAGCGGCGAGCGCAACGTACTCTGGCCCGGCGCCATTCGTTGGTTTGCCAAATCGAGTGGCACCACCAACGACCGCAGCAAGTTCATTCCCGTTACCAAAGAATCGTTGGACGAATGCCACTACAAAGGCGGCCGCGATGTGCTTACCTGCTACAACGCTTGGCAACCGGAACATACCCTTTTTGAAGGAAAATCCTTGGTGCTTTCAGGCAGCCTCCATACCACTTCCGATTCCCCTTACCAAGCCGGAGACATTTCTGCCGTACTGCTCGAAAACATGCCTTGGTGGATGCATTACTTCCGTGCCCCCTCCAAAGAAATTGCCCTTATGGGCAATTGGGAAGAAAAGCTAGACCGCCTGGCCGAGGCAATCATTCCCGAAGACATTACATTTTTATCGGGTGTTCCCTCCTGGATGTTGGTTCTTCTAAAACGCGTACTTGAACTGCAAGGCAAAACAAACCTGCGCGAAGTTTGGCCCAATTTGCAGCTGTTTATACACGGAGCCGTCAATTTTGAGCCCTACCGGCCTTTGTACCAGCAATTGTCTGCCGGGTACAATTTGCACTTCCTCGAAACCTACAATGCCTCGGAAGGATTTTTTGCCCTTCAAGACCGCGAACACCACAAGGACATGCTGCTAATGACCGATTATGGGGTGTATTATGAATTTGTACCCTTAAACAAGGTCAACGAACCCGATGCCCACGCCATTCCTTTGGAATCGGTCGAATTGGGCATCGCATATGCCATGGTCATTACAACCAACGCCGGACTCTGGCGCTACCTGATTGGCGATACCGTGGAATTCACAACCCTGCGCCCCTACCGCTTACGCATTGTAGGGCGTACCAAGCATTTCATCAATGCCTTTGGCGAAGAATTGATGGTTGAAAACGCAGAAAGCGCCTTGGCAAAAGCCTGTCAACAATGCCAAGTTCGTGTTCGGGAGTTTACGGTAGCCCCCATTTTTCAATCGAAAGAACAGGCGGGCGGGCACGAATGGCTGATAGAATTTGAAGAAAGTCCCTCAGATTTAGCACATTTCGCCGAGCAACTTGACACAGAATTACGCAAAGTAAATGCCGATTACGACGCCAAACGAACGGGCAATTTCGCCATGGCGCTTCCAAAGGTGCATGCCGCAGAACAGGGCCTTTTTTACCGCTGGATGAGTTCCCGCGGAAAAGCAGGAGCCCAACACAAGGTGCCTCGCTTGTCAAACGACCGTACCTATATTGAACAGCTGCAAGAATTGAGAACATGCGCAGGCTGATTGCCTGTGTGATTTTCTTGCTGGGCTTTCTTTGGCCCTGTTGGAATCAAACCTATCAAGGCCGCCTGCCGGGCATCAAAGGGCACCAAATCGACCCCGGCAAACAACTGTGGGTTTGGAGCGATCAGGTGTTGAGGGTGCATCAAACCGACACCCTTTTTTTTGACCAGAGTTTTTTGCAGGCCGGGAACATCTACTCAATCGATGTGTACAATCCGCTGAAGGTGCTCGTTTTTTTTAAGGATCAAAGTCAAATCCTGTGGGTAGATAACCGAGGTGCAGCCTTACGTTCCACCCTGAATTTTATGGACATAGGACTGGAACAGGCCAGTGCAGTAGCCTCTGGCTACGACAATGGATTGTGGGTGGTAACAGGCCAAGACATGACCTTGATTCGGCTCAATCAACACTTAAAAGAAGAATTTAAGGTGCCCAACCTACACCAACTAACCAAGGACCCCCAAGCCGAAATCGCTTGGATGCTGGAACAGCAAAACCGCCTTTACTTGGTCAGTAAAACTGGCTGCATTTCGGTTTGGGATATTTTTGGAGGCTTAATTTCGGTTTTTCAAATTGGACAACTGCCCGAAACAACCGAACTACACCGCTGCCCCGGCGGAATTTTACTGCAAAATGAACAAACGGAGGTTCGACTGTTGAGCAATCCACAACGGCCCCCAGAAATAAAAAAAAGAACGGCAGACCAAACCGGTTTTTCCGTTGATAGGCAAAAAGATAGCTACCGCTGGCATAGCAATCCCGACAAAAAATAGCATATTTGTTGTCTGAATAAGTGAATCCCATGCACGTAGCCATAGCCGGAAATATCGGATCAGGCAAAACCACCCTGACCACCAAATTGCAAAAGCATTTTGGCTGGGATGCCCATTTCGAAGATACAGACGACAACCCCTATCTAAACGATTTTTACGAAGACATGCAACGCTGGTCGTTTAATCTTCAGGTGTATTTTCTGCGCTCTCGTTTTCAGCAAGTTGTCGATATCCGCAGCAGCGGAAAACACGTCATTCAAGACCGGACCATTTTTGAAGATGCCCACATCTTCGCCCCAAACCTGCACGCCATGGGGCTGATGACAACCCGTGATTTTAAAAACTACATGGACTTGTTTGGGTTGATGACCTCATTTATTGGCCCGCCCGACTTATTGATTTATTTAAGGGCCAGCGTGCCCACCCTGGTGAATCAAATTCAACGCCGTGGCCGGGATTACGAAAACAGCATTCGACTGGATTACCTAAACCGCTTAAACGAGCGCTACGAGGCCTGGATTTCGACCTACGCTGAAGGAAAACTGCTCATTATTGATGTGGACAACATCAACTTTGCCGACAATGCCGAAGATTTTGGGCAGATCATCCGGTCGATTGATGCCGAAGTGAACGGCCTTTTTTAACCCCTTTTTCGATTCTTTAACCATGGCCAGGGATGGCTTAGGTAAACAAATTTGCCCCCCTTCCGTTTTACAAGGGTAGCAATTGATTCAAACATGAACAGCAAGAAACTGCCAAAGCCCATTTTACATTCCGTTGACGACGACGACCATGCAAAATGGTCGCCTTCTACTCCCTTAAGGGAAGATGCCTTTGAAATGGACGACGAGACCAAAATTCAACTGATTCAAAAAAATTTCAGGGAAATTATGGCCATTCTAGGCCTGGATTTGAACGACGACAGCCTGAAAGATACCCCTCAGCGGGTGGCTAAAATGTATGTTCAAGAAATATTTTCAGGCCTGAATCCCGCCAACAAACCCAGCATGAGCTTGTTTGAAAATCAATACAAGTACGAAGGCATGCTGGTCGAAAAAAACATTCGGGTGCAATCCAATTGCGAACACCATTTTGTTCCCATCTTAGGCAAAGCCCACATTGGGTATATTTCTACGGGAAAAGTCATTGGCCTGTCAAAATTAAACCGCATTGTTGATTACTACAGCCGCCGGCCCCAGGTGCAAGAACGCCTAACCAATCAAATTGCCGCCGAACTGCGCGAGGTCTTGCAATCGCCTCACGTAGCCGTGGTTCTTGAAGCCGAACACCTTTGTGTAACCACTCGAGGAATACGCGACACCGGAAGCTCAACCATCACCAGTGTGTTTAGTGGGCACTTTGGAAACGAGGTTACTCGAAAAGAGTTTCTTTCCCTAATTAAATAAGAACTTTCCCCGCCTGTTCCGGCTTTAAGGTGCTCCCTTTTTGTCTGTCGCCTTCTCTTTCTTCAAGGCAATGCTGTAATTGTCGGGCGTTCCTTTTAAATTCACCTGAACAAAAGCTTGTTTTCGCTGGGTGTCTCTGTATTGAATTGCATCCTCGGCATTGGGGTCAATTTCTTCCCGCTTTTTCTTGAACAAACGCTGAAATGCCGCTTGGGTAACCAAAGACAATGGGATTTTAAGGTAATAATCCATTTCCATGTTTAAATTCTGCTTTCCACTCAGCTCTACAAATCCCAAGGAAGAATTAATGGTCATTTTAGGGATCAACAGAGCGTTGTTTTTTAGCTCATGGGCTGACTTTACTGGGATGGGGGGTGAAAAAGCGCCCAACAATTACCCCAAACCTTTGACCTCGGCTACAAGGGCCTGCAGGGTTTGCTTGGCATCGCCAAACAACATGTAGGTATTTTTTTCAAAAAACAGGGGATTCTCAATGCCGGCATATCCTTTGCCCATGCTGCGCTTCATCACAATGGTGTTTTTGGCCTGCCAAACTTTTAATACCGGCATGCCATAAATGCTGCTGCTGGGGTCGCGTTCGGCGGCTGGATTTACCACATCGTTTGCCCCTATAACCACTACGGCATCGCATTGTTTTAAAAAATCATTGGCTTCGTCTAGGTCCAGCAATTTGAGGTAAGGCACGTCGGCCTCGGCCAACAACACATTCATGTGCCCGGGCATGCGACCGGCCACAGGGTGTATTCCATAGCGCACATCTACCCCATTGGCCTCCAACAACTCATCCAATTCTTTGCACACTTTTTGGGCTTGAGCCACGGCCAAACCATAGCCGGGAACCACCAAAACGGTTTTGCTGTAGGCCAACTGAATCGCAGCATCGGTCAACCCAACCGACTTAACCTGTTGATTCGAATCAGAAGCCACTCCGGCCGCTGCCGTGCCAAAACCACCCACAATTACATTCCACAACGACCGATTCATGGCTTTGCACATCATTAAGGTTAAAATGGTTCCTGAAGCTCCCACCAAAATCCCTCCTACAATCATCATCAGGTTGCCATATACAAAACCCGCCGTGGCAGCCGAAATCCCAGTAAAACTGTTCAACAAGGAAATGACCACCGGCATGTCGGCGCCCCCAATGGGTGCCACAAAACTAAGCCCGTAAAACAAGGCTAAAAGCGTAAACAGAATCAAAAGTCCTAGACCCCAGTCGGTGGAATAGCTTAAGGCCAGCGTGCCGCCCAAGACCAAAGCCAACAGCATTAAATTAAAAACAGAATGAAACGAAAGGGTGATTTTCTTGTCGTCCACCTTACCTTCTAATTTCAAGTACGCCAATACGCTGCCGCTAAACGAAACCGAACCCACCAACAAGGCAAAAACAACAGCAAAATTCGACCCAAAGGCCGCATTGTCTGGCCCAATGCGCAGGTATTCCACCAAACCCAATATCAATGCCGTGGCTCCGCCCATGCCGTTCAACAAAGAAACCATTTGGGGCATCGAGGTCATGGCAACCTTTTTCGCCAAAACATATCCTACTGCCGAGCCCAAGGCCAAGCCACCAAAAATCCATGCAAGATTGCCCTTGTCGGCATCGCCCAGCGGATAAAAAACAGCCGCAACAATAGCCAAACCCATTCCGATTGCCGCCAAGGTATTGCCGGCCCCCGCACTGTCGGGCGAACTCATGCGCTTCAAGCCCCAAACAATGCCTACCGATCCAATCAAGTAAGCCAAATCAAACCAAATTGCTGTGTTCATGGCTTATTTCTTTTTCTTTTTAAACATCTCGAGCATGCGTTGGGTTACCACAAAGCCACCCACCACGTTCACCATGGCCAAAGCCAAGCCAAACATGCCTGCAGTTAATTCAAACCAGGCATCTGATGGGCTTTGCCGAATCAGCAAAATGGCCCCAATAATGACAATCCCGCTGATGGCATTGGACCCCGACATCAGGGGAGTATGCAATACCGTTGGCACCTTGCTGATGATTTCAAACCCCAGAATTACGGTAAACACGAGCAAGAATATAAGCAGGTAATTCGCCGATAGCATTTCAATCAAAGCATTCATAAGTGCAGCGTTAGGATTCAGATTTGGGATACACACGAACAGCCCGGCAAATTTCATCCTGCATCGAGGTGTTTTGCTCGGCCTGTTTTAAATAATGGGTCAAAAAATGATATACATTGTTCCCATACAGCAGGCTGGCATCTTGCCGCATGGAATAGGCCAATCGGCTGTTGCCCAAAATATGTACGCCGTTTACTTCAATGCATTTCCCGTCTTGGGTAAAAGCGCAGTTTCCTCCGGTTGAAGCCGCGAGGTCAACCACCACCGAGCCGGGGCGCATGGCTTGAATGGTTTCTTCGGTAATGAGCAGGGGAGCTCGTTTTCCCCGAATTTGAGCCGTAGCAATAATGATGTCGCTTTGAACAGCGCGGCGTTGTACCTCTTCTTTTTGCCGGGCTAAATAGTCCTCGCTTTGCTCTACTGCATACCCTCCTGCCCCGCCGTCTTCCTTGGCCCCGGCAACCTCAACAAAGCGAGCACCCAAACTTTGAACTTCTTCTTTCACGGCCGAACGCACATCAAAGGCTTCTACCTGGGCGCCCAATCGTTTTGCGGTGGCAATGGCCTGCAAACCGGCCACTCCGGCCCCCAAAACCAAGACCTTGGCAGGTTTAATGCTGCCCGCCGCCGTAATCATCATGGGAAAATAACGGGTAAATAAGATCGAGGCCTCCAACACCGCCCGGTACCCCGACAAGGAAGCCATGCTGCTCAGCACATCCATGCTTTGGGCCAGGCTGGTTCTGGGTATTTCATCCATGCTTAAAACGGCAAACGAAAATCCCTCAAACACCTTCAGTGCATCGGCATGGGCAAACATTTCTGTATTTGTTACCAACAAAGCATCGGGGCGAATTTGAGCCAAATCGGCCGCGGCCGGCACCTGAACACTCAACAAAACCTCCGACTCCGAAAGCAGCTCAGCCCTTGTTTTCACCTCGGCCACCTCGGCATACAAGCGGTCGGGAAAGCCCGCGGCCGCGCCAGCCCCTTGTTCAATCCATACGCGATGCCCCGCTTTCTTTAGCCGGTCTGCCGTATCCGGCACCATCGATACGATGGGCAGTTCCAACTCGCCCAATATGCCTATTGTCATACAAAAAAGTTAATTCTTGAGTAAGAACGAATTAACCCCAACAATTGTTCCAAGATGCGGATTAAGAACGCTTTTCTGCGAAAAAAATATTTACTTTGAGACAACCAATTAAAATTACTATGGATTCGCAAAAAGTGGACATGTACATCCTAACCAATGGAAAGTACTTTGAAAGTCAACACATTGGTCAAGTTAGAGACCGACTCCTAGCCCTAGACGATTCAAAATGGGCTATGATTCAGACCTTGCAGCTAAAAGACCCTCAAACCGCCCTAATTATTTCCATCTTCCTTGGAACGTATGGCATTGACCGATTTTTTATTGGCGATACGGGAATGGGCGTAGGTAAACTGTTAACCTGCGGTGGTTTAGGCATTTGGGCCATCATCGACTGGTTCCAAATTCAAGGCGCCACCCGCCAAAAGAACTTCGAGAAAATCCAGCCCTTCTTATACTAAAATGCGGCAATCCGGCAAAAGGATTTACCTTTTGTTGGGCGGTTTGGCCTTGGCTGGCCAAGCCTGGCTGGTTTATTACCTGGCATGGGGCGGACCGGCCGAATCCTCTGTGCTTGCCTGCCCAACCCGAAAACTAACAGGCATTCCCTGCCCCGCTTGCGGCACCACCCGATCGGCCGCAGCCCTTGCCCAAGGTCAATTTGAACTTGCCCTATGGACAAATCCCCTCGGATACCTTGCCTTGGCTTTTCTGCTGGCCATTCCCATTTGGTTGGCCTACGACCTTTTATGCAAATCACAAAGCCTAAAACAGGCCTACCAACGGGCCGAAGCCAAAATTAAACAACCTCAATTCGCTTGGCCTCTCACTTTGCTCTTGCTCGCCAACTGGATTTGGAATATCTTTAAACTGCTATGATTTCAAAATCCCCTTTTCCCTACACCCCGCAGGAATACGAAACCGAAAAGGCCTCAAACGCCTACCTCATGTCGCTGGTGGTGGTGATTGTTGGTTTGCCGTTTCCCATCATCAACCTGATCGCCACCTGGGGCTACTACATGGGTCAACGAAAAAGCAGCTACTTTGTGCGCTGGCATTGCCTGCAAGCCTTGCTCTCTCAAATCTCCATTGTCCTGATCAATGTCTTTGCCTTGGGCTGGACTTGGTCCATCATTTTAACCGACCGCTCCCTGAGCAACGCCTATTTGGCCTACATGGCCGTGGCCATTTTGTACAACCTGCTTGAATTTGCCGTTACCATTGTTACGGCCATAGAAACCCGAAAAGGAAAACACCTTAGCTGGTGGATGTATGGTCCCTTAACCCAAGCCCTTTGCAACCCAAAACCATGAAACGCTTTTTCCTTCATCTTAGTCTTTCCCTATTGCTTTTTGGCAGCCTTTGGTTTGGACTTTCTCAAATCAATTGGATTGGAATATTGGGTTTGGACGTCTTGACTCAAAAAACCGAACAAAAACTAGAAGACCTGCTTTGGGATGCCATTCAAGATTCGGAAGAAATCTGCGATGACACCCAGGCCAACGAGGCGCTGCAATCTATGTGGACTCGAATGTGCGAAGCCAACCAATTGGACCCAAACAGCGTGCAGGTGCATTTGGTGAACAACGATGAAATAAACGCCTTTGCCATGCCGGGCGGACACATTTTGATTCATTCGGGCTTGGTTCAAACCCTTGAAAGCCCTGAAGAACTGGCTGGAGTAATTGGCCATGAGGTGGCCCACGTTCAGCTGAACCACATTTCCAAAAAAATGGCCAAAGAACTGGGGGTTTCCATTCTTCTGAGTGCCGCCGGAGGTGGCAGCGCGGCCGGCGAAGCCATCAAAGAAATTCTGAGCCAGCTTTCTTCCTCGGCCTACGACCGAAGTCTAGAAAAAGAGGCCGACCTGAAATCGGTGGAATACCTTAAAAACGCGGGCATTAAGCCCAGTGCTCTGATTGGAGTCATGGAAAAACTGGAAACCGAAATCCAATCCGACCTTCCCTCTTGGCTGGGCAGCCATCCAGACCTCTCGGAACGCAAAGAATACCTAAAAAAAGCCACAGAAAATATAGTGCTGACCGAAAAACCCGTGTTGGACTCTGCCGCCTGGGAAGGCTTAAAAACAGCCTGCGATTAATTGCCTTCGGCCGCTCCGGACCTCTTTAAAAAAGGCTTTAGCCAAGGGTAGGCGAACAACAGCATTGAGCCCAGATCCAACACCAGCCAAAAGGCCTTTTCGCGCAAATGCACCTGCAAAAAGGGATTGTACAACACCATTAAGGCTAAAAAAAGAACAGCGAAGTAGGATAAGCCCTTTTTGTATTCTTCCCAAAAACAGAGCAGCGCCGACACAAAAACCACGGCACGAATCCACAGATACAGTTCAGAAGGCAAAGGCAACATCGCCAATGCCAGTATAAAAAGCACAAGAATCCGAATTGCTTTCATAGGTTTAAAGTTACATGGTCCGCATCTTTTTTGCAAGTCCGGTGGCAGGCTTTGGGATTTCGAGCGGCAAAATGGCCCGAGAGGCCTGCGGCAGGGATTGACGAGGCTACCCCGCAAGGGGCAAAACGGCTGCCGGCCCATGCCTGGCGGAGCGACGCGAGGAGCTACCGCCGGGCAAGGGCCGGCCCGTTTTGGACCGCGGAGTAGCCCGGAAAGCCCGGCTGCCGCCCCAATTTTAATCCACAGACTGAACGCCAATGCCCTGCCTAGCCCATTCCACCTCCGTCCAAATTCAGCGCCATCTTCCCCGCAAATTAAATTCAACATACCCTACCGAAGGCAATGCCCAAAAACTTCCGTAACTTTCCAAAAATAATTTCGAATGAGAGCCTCCCGCAACTTTGACTTGCTGTTGGAATATGCAGCCCAATACCCCGACCGCAGCATGCTGGCGGGAAAATTAAAAGGCCAATGGATCGAATATTCGGCCAAGACTTGCCTTGATGCGGTAAACCAACTCAGCTATGGCTTACTCAGCCTGGGTTTTGAACCCGGCGACCGGGCCGCCATCATTTCCTTTAACCGACCCGAATGGAACTGGGCCGATTATGCCGTAAGCCAACTGGGCGGAATCACCGTGCCCATGTACCCCACCGCATCGGCCGACGACCAAGCCTACATCCTAAACGATGCCCAAGTGAAAATCTTGTTCATCGAAAAAGAGGAATTTATTCAAAAGTGGCTGAGCATCAAGGACCAAGTCTCTTGCATTCAGCACGTAATTACCTTTGAATCGCATGCAGAAGGTCAAGTCCTGTCTGAATTGATTTCCATTGGAAAAGCAAATCCAGACCCCCAAACGGTGGAATCGCGCCGCAGCGGCATCCGCACCGAAGACCTAATGACCTTGATTTACACCAGCGGCACCACCGGGCGACCAAAAGGAGTGATGCTAAGCCACCAAAACATTCTTTCAAACGTCAATACCTGCACCGATTTGTTCCCCATGTTCCAAGACAGAAAGGTGCTTTCCTTTTTGCCCCTGTGCCATATTTTTGAACGCATGGTGGGATACCTCTATGTTAGCTTAAGAGCCAGCATTTACTACGCCGAAAGCATGGAAACCATTGGAGAGAATCTAAAAGAAGTGCATCCCTATGCCTTTACCACCGTTCCAAGGTTGCTTGAAAAAGTGTACGATAAAATTGTGGCCGCAGGCCGAGCCAAGCCTCAACCCATTCGAGCCATCTTTTTCTGGGCCCTAAAACTGGGGCATGCCTATGAATTGCATGGAAAAAACGGAGCTTGGTATACGTTCAAACTGAAAATTGCCGACGCCTTGGTGTTTAAAAAATGGAGGGCGGCTTTGGGCGGAGAAGCCGAGGTGATTGTTACCGGTGCCGCAGCCCTGCAACCCCGATTGGCCAGGGTGTTTACCGCCGCCGGAATTTCGGTGCTCGAAGGCTACGGACTCACCGAAACCAGCCCCGTAATTACGGTAAACCAAATGCCCCATTCTGGTCGCATGTTTGGCTCCGTAGGGCCCGTTATTGACGGAGTTCAAGTAAAAATTGCCGAAGACGGCGAAATTCTGTGCAAAGGCCCCAACGTGATGATGGGCTACTACAACAAACCCGAAGCCACGGCCGAGGTCATGGACGCCGATGGCTGGTTCCATACGGGCGACATCGGGGAATTCCGGGAAGGGAAATTTCTGGCCATTACCGATCGAAAAAAAGAAGTGTTCAAAACCAGTGGGGGCAAATACATTGCTCCCCAACCCATGGAAAACGCCTTCAAAGAATCCCTGTTCATTGAACAAATTATGGTGGTTGGGCCCGACCGCAATTTCCCCTCGGCGCTGATTTCTCCCGCCTGGGAGCACATCGAATCTTGGCTCAAACACAAAGGTTTGCCCCTAAAATCGCCCGAAGAACTGGTGAACGATGCCCTGCTTAAAAGCAAAATCGAAAAAGAAATCCACCACATCAACCAACGCTTTGGACAATGGGAACAGGTGAAAAAGTTCGTACTGATTCCCCGCCCCTTCTCTATTGAAGGGGGTGAACTGACCCCAACCCTAAAGCTGCGGCGCAAAAACCTGTACACCAACTACGCTGCCGAAATTGAGTCCATGTATGCCAACAGCTAA
>Ga0208788_1000511_pt1 | contig 19085 bp, 22 predicted proteins | sample Wag4_2014_7_11_3_FD_187363 | JGI IMG/M metagenome (GOLD analysis project Ga0208788, IMG submission 187363) | Fresh water mixed with fracking chemicals microbial communities from Ohio, USA - Utica-2 Time Series FC 2014_7_11 (SPAdes) (version 2) ...
CAGCTACCTTAATTACATCTCCGGAGGCTAACTTCTCGACATTTGCCTTATACCGGCGTGACCAGTTGGTTGGCTCCTCGGTGTATGGCTGGCGTAATACATTAAATACTCGATCTAATCCTGCGCTATCGACCACATCTCTGACACCTACTAAATCAATGTTTTCGGCTGGAACTCTGACAGTTAAATCTCCCTGAGCTACCTTTAATACCAGGTAGATCTTCTCTTCACCTTTGATTGTGCGCTTTTCGATCGCCTCGATCTGTGCTGCGCCATGGTGGGGATATACAACGGTTTCGCCGACTTTAAATGTCATATGAGGGATCAGGCCTTTCGCTAGGAGCCAATAATACCAGCATTTTGCGACCCAATTCACCCCCATAAATTGGCCTTAATTTTCAAGAAATAACCACATATAGATAACCTTTAGCCATGAGTAGCAATATTAAAAAAGTAATTGCAACTATCGCAATTGCTGCCACTGTTACCGGTTGTGGTTCAGGCCAGATGGCGCAAACTCGTTTAATTAAGCAGGTAACAGATGGTGTGGAAGCACAGACAGATGAGATTAGATTACGAAATGTTAAGGTAATTAAAACCTCAACTGGCTCTGGTGTTTTAATTGGCACATTAGTAAATTGGTCAGATACAAGTGATCAAATAACTTCGGTAACAATTAATAATCAACCTGCGATCTATACCGCAAAAAGCTCAGAGTTATTAAGAAATAAGCCAATTACCTTTGTCGGTGATATTGCAAATGCTGATGCTTATATCCAAACCCTAGATAAAGAGCCTGGCTACCGAATCCCAGTTACCTTCACCTTTGCTAGCGCTGCCCCAGTAACCCTAGATACATTAATAGTTAATGGTGATGGTATTTATGAGGTGTTAAACCGATATAACCAAGTAGCTACCACTGCAATACCGCAAGAGGCTAACTAACCTTCAAACTTATAACCTAAGCCTCTAATGGTTTGGATGAATACTGGATTTGCTGGATCTGTTTCAATCTTAGCTCTTAGTCGCTTAACATGAACATCTAAAGTTTTAGTATCCCCAAAGTAATCAGAGCCCCAAACTCGATCAATTAATTGAGCTCTAGTTAACACTCGGCCAGAGTTTCTTACTAAATACTCTAATAACTCAAACTCCTTTAGTGGTAGGGAGATACTTTCATTATTTACATTTACCTGATGCCGCTCCACATCTATGCGAACTGGCCCGGCTACTAATATCGGATCTATAGATTCTGGTAGATCACTTTGCCGGCGCAAGACCGCCTTAATTCTGGCGATTAACTCAGCCTTTGAGTATGGCTTGGTTACATAATCATCTGCGCCTAACTCAAGTCCAACTACCTTATCTACCTCAGTATCTTTAGCGGTTAACATAATGATCGGCACATTAGATCTACTTCTAAGTTGCCGGCAAACCTCAGTACCAGAAAGCCCAGGCAACATAAGATCTAGTAAAACTAAATCAGCCCCCCCTTTATCAAAGATGGCAATCGCGCCATCACCAGTATCTGCCACCACCACCTCATACCCCTCCTTAGTAAGTACATAGGAGAGTGCGTCAGAAAATGATGCTTCATCTTCAACTACCAATATCTTGGTCACATTAATCCTTCACTTTTTAAACTATCTACGATCTCATCTGTTGCAATTGGAAAGCGAATCGTGAAGGTAGAGCCAGCATTTTCTACCGACCACAGTGAGACATCTCCGCCATGATTACTTGCAATATGTTTGACAATTGATAAGCCAAGCCCGGTACCACCAGTAAGTCGAGATCTAGCTGGATCTACTCGATAAAACCGCTCAAAGATTCGCTCGAGATCTTTCTCTGGAATGCCAATACCTTGATCTGAAACTGCCACCTCAGCTAACTTATCTACCACCTTTAAGGTAATTGTTACTCTGGTGTTATCTGGTGAGTAGTTGATCGCATTCTCAATTAAGTTATTTACCGCCATAGTTACCTGATTTCGATCCCCTAAGATCTGTGCCTCATCTAATGCTTCAAAAAATAATGTGATCTTTCGCTTTTCAGCATTTAATCTTGATTGATCAAGTGCCTCAGTGATTACTTCTGGTAATTTTATTAACTTACCATTTTTAAGTGGATCATCATCTTGTAATCTAGATAGATTTATAATCTCTTGTACCAACTCAGATAAGCGCTTACTTTCAGCCTGCATCCGGGAGGCAAATTTAGAGATCGCTTCTGGATCATTAGCTGCATCTAATACCGCCTCACTTAAGATAGATAAGGCGCCAATTGGTGTCTTTAACTCATGTGAAATATTGGCTACAAAATCTCGCCTGATAGCATCTAATCTGCGCATCTCACTATCATCAAAGATTAAAATCGCAATTAGTCCGGCATCGCCAATGGCGCAAACTCTTACCAATAGATCATGGGTACCAGCGCCAATTGGACCTCTTGGCAGGGCGATAGTGGCATCTTGTTGGGCACCTGATCTTCTGACCGCTCTAACTAAATTATTTAGCTCCTTATTTTGAATGCGCTCATCTTTAATAATATTAAAGGTGTTAATTCCATTTGAATAGTAAATTACCAAATCACTAACATTTACTACGATTGATTCAGCATCAATTGCTCGCAGTAGATCAAAACTTTGGGTGGATAGATCGGTTTGAATTTTAAGGTTGGCGTTACTAACACTTTGCTTTTCTTTAAGCTTTTCCTTAAATCCCCAAATCACCCCCTAATCGTAGGAGTTTTAGGGTGGTTTAGTTAACCACTTCTTAAGTAGAACCCAAGCTATTCTCAGTTTTAACCAATTATTAAAGACCTGTTCACCCGCCTCCCCGCATACCGGGCGATTACCTACTACCTTTAGCCAATGCGTGAGCAATTTCAAGAGGAGCTAGATGGTGTTAGTGCCACACTAGTTCAAATGGCAGGGTTGGTTAAGGTTGCCATGGAGCATGCCACCACCGCGCTCTTAACTGCAGATCTAACCTTGGCGGAAAAAGTAATTGCCGATGATTCAATTATTGATGATATGCAACATGAGTTAGATGCTCGAACTATTAATTTGATCGCTCGCCAAGGTCCAGTTGCCTCCGATCTTAGAACCTTAGTTACCTCACTTCGGATGAGTGCAGATTTAGAGCGAATGGGAGATTTAGCCCACCATATTTCAAAATCTGCTCGGATGCGATATCCAGCAACCGCAGTACCACCAGAGCTGGCATTAACCATTGAGGATATGGGACGGGTGTGTGTAAAGATTATTGAAAAGGTGGCGCTAGTTTTACAAAATCGTGATGCCGAGCGCGCCCTTGAGGTGGAAAAAGATGATGATGAGATTGACGCCCTACATCGAAAGATCATTCAAACTCTGCTAGATCCAAAGTGGACCCATGGGGTGGAGACAGCAATTGATATGACATTGCTTGGTCGATATTACGAGCGGTGTGCCGATCACGCTGTCTCAATTGCCCGTCGGGTTTACTTCTTAGTTACCGGCAGCTACAAAACCGATTCAAATTAAATCTGATTAACCTTTCTTACCCTGATTAGCAACTGCGTCAATCGCAGCTTTGGCTGCAACTGGATCTAAGTACCTACCACCCTTAGAAATTGGTTTGAGGTTTTCATCCAACTCATATAGCAACGGAATTCCAGTTGGGATATTAACTGAGGCAATATCAATATCAGAGATCTCATCTAAATACTTAACTATTGCTCTAATGGAATTACCATGGGCGGTAACTAAGACATTACGATTTGTTTTTAAATCACTATAGATCTCACCAGTTAAATATGGCAGCACTCTAGTAATTACATCCTTTAAGCACTCAGTCTTTGGTAGTTGATCTTTAATACCTGAATACTTTGGATCATTTTTTTGTGAGTATTGATCATCATCGGCAATTGCAGGAGGTGGGGTATCAAAGGATCTGCGCCACAGAGCAAACTGTTCTGCTCCGTACTGCTCTAAGGTCTGCGCCTTATCTTTTCCTTGCAGCGCTCCATAATGGCGCTCATTTAATCGCCAGCTACGTTTAATTGGAATATCTTTAACACCAGCATTTTCTAAGGCAATATCAGCTGTATTTATTGCTCGCTTAAGCAGGGATGTGTGTAATACATCAGGCAAAAGGTTTGCCTCTTTTAGTAATTGACCACCACGGGCTGCCTCTTGCCTTCCCTTATCTGATAACTCAACATCAACCCAACCAGTAAAGAGATTTTTAGCATTCCACACACTCTCACCATGACGAAGTAGAATCAGGTTATAAGCCATGGTCTAAATCCTGCCACAGTAGGTAGTTAATTACCTAATTATTAATAAATACTTGTAAGTGATTTATCCGCCTAACTACTGCAAGTAAAAATTAATTACAATTTAACTTTATTTACTTTCCAACCCTTTCGACATTTACCAGTCTCAGTAACCCGCTGTTGCTTCCCCTTTACACAATAGGTAATTACTGATTTTGGCTTTGCCGGATTGCTGACTGCAGCTGCTACTAGGGTTAAATTTCCAGTGGCAATTTTGGATTTATTGTGATCCATACCTTGGGTATAGCCATGCCAGATGCGGAGCTTGCCATCTAATAATTTAAGTGCTGGATCTAAAACGCTGTAGCCAGATGGGGCATACAGGGAAGATTTACGATGATCCCAATTAATTCCATCCTTTGAACTTAATATCTGAAGCTCTTGTAACTCATTTTTTTGTGGATTACCAGTTGTAGATGCCACCATTAAAAATGTGCCATCTGGCATCTCAATTGGTGCTGGATCTACCAACGATTGATTATTTGAGATCACACCCGGTATTGAACTCCACTTAATGCCATCATCTGAGCTAGCAATATGCATGCCATGCATAGAGGTAACGGTGTTGTAATAGAGCAGATACTTGCCATCTTTTTTCTTTAATACATGTGGCACACCACAGCCAACATCATCAAAGATTGGTCCAGGTTGTGCACTCCAATTTAGTAAATCAGTAGAGGTGGCGTAAAAGAGAGATTTTTTCTGTTGAGTGCATTTAACAGTACTTGCAACTCCTGGCATTATCGATGCGTAGTAAAGGCGGTAATTATTATCGCCCAGCTTAACTATCGACCAATCAAAACCATTTGGTAGGCGATAATTACTTGCCTCACTCCAAACTAAACCATCTTTTGAGGTGTAAATCTTGGTAATTTCTGCAGTGGTATACAAATAATATGTCTTTGAGCCCTCTTCAAAGTAAACCTCAGGAGATACTCCCGGTGGTGCTGAAGCATCTAGTGGTAGTGCTTCAAACTTTGCCCCAGCAATAGTTGAGGTGGTAGCAGATAATGTATTGGCATTAGCTACTGAAGGAATTGATAAGGAAATTGTTAGTAAGAGTATAAGTAATTTAATCCGATTACGCATAGGATTTATTTTAAGTAAATCAAGAAGAAAAATCTAGATCAGATGCTCAAAAGCCTTCAAATTTGCCAAAGATTCACCCCTAGATACTCGCCAAGCCCACTCACGCCTAATAGCGGATGAAAAACCTAACTCAAGTAAGGGGTTAAAGGAGGAGTCGGCGTACTGCAATACCTCACCTAGGATTCGATCTATCTCACGTTCTGTCACAGCCTCTAAGGGCAATCTGCCTACTAAGTAGATATCACCTAACTCATTTACTGCAAAAGCTACTGAGTACATCGCCGCATTTTTCTTCAATAAGTACTCATAGACACCAACCTTATTTTCATCAGGTTTTCTAATTACAAAGGCATTAATACTCAATGAGTGATCACCAATTATCAATGCGCAATGGGTCTGCTGCTTAGTTTGTCCTGGCAGGGTGATTAGGTAGGTATTTTCATCCTTTTGGTCATAATCTAAATCATGTGATTGCAAAAAATCATCAATAATTGCAGCTGGCTCAATCATCCTTACGCTAAGTTCAATCTGCTTAAATTACCTTTACTGCTCTTTTTAGATAAGGCCCAGTCATAAACATCTAAGGTTTTTCTAGCTGACTTCTCCCAACCAAAGTGGGATGCATGCTCAATCGCTCCCATAGATAAAAGTAATCTGCGCTGTGGCTCAGTTATTAATCTAGAGATCACAGCAGACCAGGCCTTTGGATCATGACCATCTACTAATGAGCCAGAGATACCATCTGAGACTGCAGTTCTAAGTCCGCCAATAGCTGTTGCTACCACTGGTGTGCCACAAGCTTGAGCTTCAAGAGCGACTAAACCAAATGATTCACTATAACTTGGCACGCATACTAGATCACTTGCCCGATACCAATCTGCTAAACCAAGGTGTGCTACTGGAGCAATAAAGTGCACCACATCATCAATCTTTAAAAACTTAGCTAACCTCTTTAAATTATCCAACTCATTAACACCGCCTCCAGAGGCTCCACCCATAATTACTACTGCAAGCTTTGCTCGAAGATGTGGTGAGTGCTCAACCATCCGGGCTGCTGCCCTAAGTAATACATCCGGGCCTTTATGTGGCTGAATTCGGCCGACAAAGCTCAACATAATGGCATCTGGTGCAATATTTAATCTGACTCTAGCATTAGCTTTGCCATCTGCTGGGTTATAAGTTGTTAAATCAACCCCAGGGGCAACAACAAAAACATTATCTGGACAAGCTGCATATAGTGAAACTAAGGAGGCAGCCTCCGCATCGGTATTAGCAATTAAGCCAGTTGCAGCCTTTACTACCTGCTCCTCACCAATTGCTCTAATTTGTGGCTCTGGTTTTTCTCCTTGAGCTAAATTTAAATTTTTAACCTTTGCAGTTGTGTGCATAGTGTGAATTAAGGGAATTGAGGTTTGCTCTGAGATTACCCAACCTAATTGGCCTGATATCCAATAATGTGAGTGCAATAGTTGATAGTAATGATTTGATAATTGATTTTGATGTTGCATAAATGCACTAGTTAAAGCGCCTAATTGGCTAGGCAACTCTTCCTTAGATAAACCTTCAAATGGGCCAGCAACTAAATGTTTAACATTTACCCCATCTGCTATCTCAACTGTCTCTGGCAGATTTGGTTTATTCGCTCTAGTAAAGATATCTACCTCTACCCCAGCTGCTGCCATCTTCTTAGCAGTTTCAACCACATAGACATTCATGCCACCGGCATCGCCAATACCTGCTTGATCAAGTGGTGAGGTGTGCACCATTAAGGTAGCAATGCGTGATTTTTTACCGCTTTTCATAAGGTAATTCTACGGCCTACCTTATCTATTCAACAATTAATTATTTTTTAATTACGCTTGACGCTCAAGGGAAGACCAAAGATGTGCTTGTAATGTTTGACCCTCTGCTGCCATATCGTATGAGGTAAATAATTCACCCTCGACTAATCCATATAACCTAGATCCAGCGGTAACTATCTTTGCCGAAGGGGATGAGTAACCTTGATCCATCTCAAGTTGAATCTTTGCTCCCTTAACTATTCCAACCCAACCTTCAGCAATTCCAGTGTTGTGAGCAAGTAATACCTCTAACACATTATTTTCTTTCACTCGCCAAAAACCAACCTCAGAGGCAGCAGGACGAATAATTTCATCCTTTTCATCGATGATCCAAGATCTAGAAAAGTAATTTAAAAAAGCTCTGCCATCATGATTAAAGGAAACCTCTTGGGCAAATTGAAAGCTAGCGGTATTTGGATACTCACCCCGACCTTTGCCGCGCCAAGTTCCTACCAGCCAAGCTAGTGGCATTAGATCAGGGTGTAAATTCTCTGGAATAGTAAATGCCATTAATTCTGCCCATTCTTTAGCTCATCAATATTTTTTTTACTCACCTTAATACCTTTAGTAATTAGATAGATTGAAAAGGTAAGTGAGATAAAAATTAATAAGATGGTGGTAAAAATTTCCATTAGGTAAGCCTAAACCCTATTTTGGTAATAACTCCTCCATTGTTGCACTTACCCCATCTGCAATTAATACCGCATCTATTGGGGTATTTCGCTTGATAACAGCTAGTGCAATTGGACCTAACTCATAGTGACGGGCAAGGGTTCCAATATAGCCAACCTCTTTCTCGCTGTTAAAAAGCTTTGCACCATTTTCTGGCATCGCCACCATTGAGCCATCCAGGTGGAGAAGAACTAACTTTCTTGGCGGCTGGCCTAAATTAAATACCTTAGCCACCGTCTCTTGCCCTCGGTAGCAACCCTTTTGCATATGCACTGCCTTATTTAAAAACCCTAACTCATTGGGAATAGATTTATGATCAACCTCAAATAACAATCTAGCTCTACCTTGCGCAACACGAAGTGCCTCAAGCGCCCAGATACCAACCTGAGTATGTGCTTTATTAAAGGCGCCGATCGTATCTGCTAGCTCTGCTCTTGGAACTAATGCATAAGGTCCGCCAATATTATCTGCCACACCTGCAGCCCGTAGCACTGCGTAATTATTAGATTGATCTTTAACTTGCACATCTAACATAAATTTCATCTTCTCTAAGTACTCAATTAATGGCGAAACTCTCTCTGCTTCAGTGTGCATCCAGATAATCTGGCCATCATCTACTAAAAATAATTGCTCAACAATATGACCTTGGGTATCCAGGATTAACGCCTCTTGCCAATCACCTGGGGTTAACTTCTCTAAATGCTGGGTAGTTAAGGCATGTAGCCAGGTAAGCCGATCTTTACCTGCAATTGAAATAACTGCTCTATGGGAGAGATCAGCCCAGCCATTGCCAGCAACTAACTCTTTTTGCTCCTTATTTGGCTCACCAAAGTGCCAGATCGCACCTTTATCTGGACCTGATTCAACTAATACTGCGCTCATTTCAATTACTTCTTATTTATTTCTTTTTATCAGCAAGATCAGCACACTTTGCGCATAAGCCATAGATTGCAAAGTGGGTAACATCGGTTTTAAAACCATAATCATCACTTAAGGTATTAACAAAATTAGCAGCTGCCTCAATTGGTGCATCCCCGATCTCACCACAATCAGAGCAGACTAAATGCAGATGGGTGAGCTCCTCTGCGGCGTGATAGGTAGCACCACCATGACCTAAATGTGTGTGTAGTACTAAACCAACATTTTCTAACGTCTCTAGATTTCGATAAACAGTTGAAAGATTTATCCCAGGATGAGTCTGTCTTACCTTCTCTGCTACCTCCTCAGGGGTTGCATGGCCGAGTGATCTAACTGCAGCCAGCACTAACTCACGTTGTGGTGTTAGCCGTAAACCCTTTTGATGTAACTCATGCTTGCTAGCCATTAGGGGACTAAGTCTAATGGCTAGGTGAAATTAACTTAATTTACGCTTATCTTTTTAGAAAATCTGGCGCGAACTTTTACTAGCCTTAAATAAACCTGACAGCCTAGGCAAAAGCCAAAGGCAGCATTTAAAAAGGCAGCACCGAGAGCAAAGCTGGTGGCTACTAAAAACACACCAGTGTTGCCAGTAACACCACCTAGTAAGGCAACAAATGCAAAGAGTGCACCAATTAATTGGGCAAATCTAGGAGCTGCCTCATTCTCACTTGGCACAGGCCCAGATAATCGAGGTTGAATTAAGTTGCGATAGATCAGCCCATAAATTGATCTTCTAAGACCAAAGATTACCGCTGATAAAAAGATGGCAAATTGAAAGCCAATTAGGTAATGAGACTCAGTGATTAAAGCTAGCGCTAGAACTGTAGTAGTAATTGCTGCTGAGTATCTAGGACCTCTGGCATCAATTAAGACAACCTGCTTGGTATTGCTGGTAATAGTTGACACTTTTATTTCTCCTTTAAAAGATAGTTGGTTTGTTAATTAATTTTTATAGCAATCAATTACTAAACCAACACATGCAACCTTTAGCACGGGCGTAATCAATCACGCGGCGCTTTGTGAAAAACACTGGTTGTATGGAGAACATAGTGATCAAATTTTATAACAAGTGCGAGAATACTTCCTGCAAGTATTTTGCAATACTCAAGCACATTTGGGCTTAAAGAGATGCTACCACCTTGATAAGTTGATCACGTTTGGGAGCACCAGTTGCCCGGGCGATCTCAAAGCCAGCCCTATCTAAAAACAAGGTAGTGGGGGTAGATTTGATATCTACCCTTCTAACTAGCTCTAAATTACTTTCCGCATCAATTTCTAGATACTTAATATCACTTTGATCTTTGACTACATCTTTGATCAATGCTTTTGCTGCCCGGCAAGATGAGCAGAAGGTAGTTGAGAACTGAACAATCGTCGCCCGATCTCCATAATCACTTCCTAGCTCAGCAGGGCTCAACCGCAGCCGCTTCTTGCGCTTAATCACACCAGCACGTCTTTGGTAGTAAATGCCAATACCACTTGCTGATATGAGCACAAATACCAGTAGTAACCAAGATTTCATAAGTGTATTCTTAGCACTCTTATGGCAAAACTTCTAATGCTGACAAACTCTATGGGGGCAAGTGCTGATGTGCTGCCAGCCCTTGGTTTGCTTCAGCATGATGTTCGCATCTTGCCAGCTGAAGTATCAGTATTAATTGACGCACCAATTGTGGATTGTATTTTTGTTGATGCAAGGCGTGATCTACCAAATACCAAAGCATTTACTAAGTTAATTACCACCACAGGTGTTTCAACTCCGATTGTAGTTATTACTACTGAAGGCGGGCTCTCTGCAGTTAACGCAGATTGGCAGATTGCCGATGTCATCTTGGACACAGCAGGCCCTGCTGAGGTGGATGCTCGAATTAGAATTGTGATTGGCAAAGACGCGCTCACTCAATTAGCAAAAAATCCATCATTAAAGGAGATAAGAAGTGGTGAGGTAGTAATTGATGAGGATTCATATACCGCCAAGATAAAGGGGCGCACCCTTGATCTAACCTTTAAAGAGTTTGAATTACTCAAGTATTTAGCCCAGCATCCAGGAAGAGTATTTTCTAGATCTCAATTACTCCAAGAGATCTGGGGTTATGATTACTTTGGCGGAACTAGAACAGTTGATGTTCATATTAGGCGGCTTCGATCAAAGCTAGGACCAGAGTTTGAATCAGTAATTGATACGGTTAGAAATGTTGGTTATAGATTTGCATCCACAAATACTGCCGGTAGTAATAAAAACACAGCTGATCTAAGTTAGTGGTAGGTAATCTTTTAAAGTTTAAGGGCTCACAATTATGTTATTAGCCCACCTTGAGTTACTGACCGAAGATTTGCGCCTAGGGGTATTAGATTTAATTCAGCGATCGGCCATATTTGATAACTCACCACCTATTGCCGAGCACATTCTGCTTCACCTTCGCCATGGCGGCGATAAATCAGATTCACATTTAGTACACCAAGAACAATCTAAGGTAATTGGCTATGCCCATCTTGATCAAACCGATCTAGTTGCTGGCCCCTCAGTTGAGTTAGTAGTAGACCCAGATCATCGAAGCTTTGGTATTGGCAAGCAGTTATTAAGTAAGGCAGTTGAAATATGTGGGCAAAATTTGCGGCTATGGGTGCATGGGGAAAATGAGGCAGCAGCGGCTCTTGCCGACTCATTTAATTTTGAAAAGATCAGAGCCGTATTACAGATGCAAAAACAGTTAACCGATATTGAAAAACTGCCTAAGATAGATCCAAAGATAATTATCAGAAGTTTTCTACCAGGTCTAGATAGCAATGATTGGCTATCACTTAACAACAAGGTATTTAAAGATCACCCAGAGCAATCAGATTGGCAGCTATCTGATCTAAATCATCGATTAGGTGAGGAGTGGTTTGATGAGAGGGGATTTTTTATTGCAACCATAAATGATCAATTAATTGGCTCAACCTGGACCAAAATCCATGGCGCACTCACCCATGATCATGGCGGCTCGCATGATCACCCAGCTATCGGTGAAATATACATAACTGCAGTAGATCCAGATTATTCAGGTAGTGGATTAGGTAGGGCGCTAACAATTACCGCACTTAATTACTTAAAGTATCAGGGATTAACCGATGCGATGTTATATGTTGATTTTGATAACACCAGAGCGCTTAAGCTTTATAACTCACTTGGTTTTACTGAGAGCGGTAAAGATATTTTATATAGATTAAAAAGTTAAATACTTTAGTAATCTTCACTAAAAGTAATCAGGGTTTCTATATAAGTATCACCTCGTATGCCAAGGTTTTGCGCATCAGGGGGTGCGGTAACTGGTTCAAAGCAAATACCCTCTTCATCTTGTGAATAAAGCATAAAATATGGTGAATCAAACTCCATAGTAATCCGTGCTGCCTCAGGCCAGATAATCTGCGGTGATCCAATAACCTCAATAAATGTGTCATCCCAAGGTGGTGGAGTTGGTGAAATTAACTCACCAGTTGGCAGATTATCCTCACCTCTTTTAAACATTTTATTAGCTTTAAAAATTATCTCTGCTGTTTCCCCCTTACCAATATCTCTAGCAAACCAGGGGTGAAAACCTAAGGTAACTGGTAGATCAGATCCATTTGCATCATATTCTAAAGACCATCTAAGGGCGTTATCTAATATTTCATAACGCTGGGTAACGGATGCTCCGGTAAATGGTGGTGGTAGCTCTAGATACTGCGCACCATTTCCAAGATCCTCCCAAGAGGATGTGGCACCATAACCAATTAAGGCATGTGGTGGATCAAAATTATTTGGCAGCTGATACTTATTACCCTTTAAATCCTTAATAATTCCATCTCTAATCCGGCCAGCAAAGGGAGCCATAGAAAACCATCCCCAAGTAAGCTCTTGTCCTCTAAAAGGCACAGCAAACTGCATATCCCGCCATTGCACAGAGGCAAGCCGAGCTCCTTGATCTAAATCAATAGCAATTGATATTTGATCGCCATCAATATTAAGCATCTTTTTTAAATCTCATCTCTACCAGGAGGTAGTGCGCCAGATCTTGAAACTGTAATAGCAGCAGCCCTTGCTGCTCGATCTAGCATCAAAGTAAGCCGCTCATTAGTTAACTTATCTAAGCCATCCTCAATAATTGCCTCGACTAAAATTGCCCCAACTGTGTCACCAGCTCCCACTGTATCTGCCACAACAACCTTTTTTGCATCAACACTTATTTTAGAATTATCTCGATATCCTGCTAATCCTTTATCACCAAATGTAACCACAATTAACTCTGGGCCCATGCCAAGCCATCTCTTTGTTACCTTATCTAGATCCTCCCCTGGATATAGCCAGTAAATATCATCATCACTAACTTTAACTGCATTAGAAATTGATACCCACCGCTCAACCTGCTTCACATACGCATTTCTATCACTCATTACCGCAGGTCTGATATTTGGATCAAAGACAATTGGCGCAACTACTGCAACTTTCTTAGCCCATTCAAATAGAACTGATGCTGCTGGTTCTATTGCTGTTACTAAGGTGCCAATGTGGAGGAGAGATGGCTTTTTATTTAAGGCATCAGGCAGCCATGAGTGTGAGAAATCAAAGGTGGCGGTGTCATCAATTACAAACTCATATGTGGCCCCACCCTTTAAATTTAAAGAAACAATTGCAAGGCAGGTTGGCTTATCTGAGAACTTAACAAAATCTAGTAGTACACCATCTTTTTCTAACTCACTAAGTGCCATCTGGCCATACTTATCAGTTGATATGCCATCAATGAATTGTGTTGTGATTCCAAGCTTTGATAATGCCTTTGCAGTGTTCGCTGGTCCACCACCAACAACAGCTTTGCGCTCAGTGCCATCTGGAATTAAATCAATTACTACCTCACCACATACCCAAACTTGATTACTCACAGTAGTTCACCCTTACGCGCTAGAAACTCAGTTAACACTTCAACACCTAGTAGATGATCTTCCACCTGTGGTAGGCCACTAATAAGTAACACGCCAACAAATCCCTCACTCTTAGTTATCAATGGCAGGCCGCCGCCATGAATAGCATGGGTTTCATCTAATAAATTATTCTCCTTATGCCAATCAACACCGCGCTCCTGCGCACTTACTCTCTCATACATTGTTGAGTGATGCTTAAGTAAAACAACTCTGGCTTTTCGATCTATCCACCATTGATTCTCTGCTGTAGATCCAGGAAGGGAGGCGTGAAAAATTAATGAGGTCTTAAACCAAACTTCGACTATGATTGGGAAATTTAGCTTTAAACCTATTTTTTTTACCAAATCTCCAATCTCTAGGCAAGTATTGAAATCACAATTTGGAAGTAAAAGGTCTTTTTCCTGCGCTAGCAGATCGGAGGCCGATAGTTCAAATTCTAACTCTGTCATAATAGCCGCTCGCATTTCTGTATTACACCCAGACAGTTTAGCCTTTTAAGGGGGAGAAAGATTTTCCTGAATAACGGAACATGCTTTATAATATTGCACTATTAAGCATAAAAATAGCAAAATTCTGTGTAATTGTAAAGAAAAACTATACTTACCTCATGTATCGAGTGAATGTATATGTAGCTAATATATTGAAGAGTTACTTAATTTGGGTAATCTCAATATTTTTTGCTATGTATCTCAGGTTTGAGTTCACTATTCCAAATGAATTCGTGAACTATATTCCACTGGTGAGTGCGTTTATCACTTTCGCTTATCTTGTTACAAAAATTATTGATCAACAGATATTTGGAAAACCATCATCGTTAACTTTTGAAGAGTTCTCATCCGTTATAAGGCATTATTGCTTCGTTGGTTTATTTGTTTCCACTTTTTTATTCATTTATCCAGAATATTTATTCCCAAAGTCTATCCCACTTTTAAGCTCAATTTTTGCTTTGGGTCTAACACAAATTGCAAATAAAACTATCAAATTTTATTTTGATTCCCAAAGAAATAATTCAAATTCCATACCAGTTGCCATATATGGTGGAGGTCAAAAGGGAAAATTTCTATTAAAAAAGATTAGCAACGAACCAGAACTTAATTGGAATCCTATCGTAATATTTGATAAACAGATGGATAGTAAGATCAAGAAAATTGATGGTGTAAAAGTAATAACGCACCTGAGTCTACACGAGTTGCTCCAACTATATAAACCCAAGAAACTCATTGTTGCGTCAACTAGTCTTAATAAAAATGAGTTACAAGAAATACAAATTATTTGTGACCGATTTAATTTGGAGTTGCTATATTTTCCATCTATCAAAGTACTTGGTGAGGAATTTACTTTAAAGGACTTAAAAAAACCATCAGTTACGAGCCTCCTTGGTAAATCACTGTTGAAAAATCCCCATAATGATTCACATGATTTTTTTTATGGTAAAACAATTTTGATTACAGGTGCAGGAGGTAGTATAGGATCTGAGTTGGCTCGGCAAATTCATTCACAATCTCCTCAAAATCTTTTTTTATTAGACAGAGACGAATCTGCTTTGTTAGATCTCAATGTTTCATTAAAGCCAGATGGTTCTTTAAATCAATCTGACTTAATCTTAGCTGACCTTCGTGATCACATCATAGTCAAAGAAATTTTAAATAGAATTAAACCAGAAATTATTTTTCATACAGCTGCACTCAAACATTTAACATTGCTTGAAAATTTTCCAGAAGAAGCCCTTAAAAGTAATATTATGGCTACTGATAATCTCCTGAAAGCATCAATTGAGAATAAGGTTAGAACTTTTGTTAATATTTCTTCAGATAAAGCTGCTGATCCAACATCTGTGCTTGGCTTTTCAAAATTATTTACTGAAAAAATGACTGCAGCAGCAGCATTGGTGAGCCCGACGTCATGTTTTATGTCTGTCAGATTTGGAAATGTTTTTGGTAGTAGAGGTTCGGTGCTTAATATTTTTAATCAGCAAATAGAAAAAGGAGGACCTATCACAATTACTGCAAAAGGCATTACTAGATATTTTATGACAATTGAAGATGCTATTTATCTTGTGTTAAAAGCAGCCTCCCTTAACCAAACTGGCGTTACACAGATACTAAATATGGGTGAACCAATCCTCATCGAGGACATCGCTCAACGAATGATTCTATCGAGTGGTAAATCAATAAAAATTGAATTTGGACAACTTAGAAGTGGTGAAAAACTTCATGAATCTTTAATTGGGCAACAAGAAGTTATACAAGAACAAATAAGTGATGATCTTATTACTGTAAAAGTAGAAGGAGAAAACATCGATTCTAGTATTTTGACTTGGAATCAATTTAAACAAAGATACTTTCCCACTAAGACTTAAAGTCTGGTGAATAATTATCTATGCCCTGATCAAAAAGTGCGTCATTTTTATTGTTTTTTGTAAGAACAAAAATGGTTTTTACCATGATTTTTATATCAATGCTTAACTTTACTTTCTTACAGTAAGCAAGGTCTATGTTCAACTTGTTCTTCCATGATAATGCGTTTCTTCCATTTGTTTGTGCAAGACCCGTAATTCCACTTCTAACGTAATATCTTTTACGCTGACGATTAGACATTAATCCATAAAACTTTACGGGTAAAGGTCTGGGACCAACAATACTCAAATGTCCAACAAGTACATTTACAAAATTGGGAGTTTCGTCCAAACTAGAAGCTCGAAGAAATTTTCCAAACTTCGTTACCCTATATCGATCTGGCAATAAATTTCCAAATTGATCAAAAGTATCAAGCATGGTTTTAAATTTTATTAATTTAAATATTTTGGCATTTTTAGTATGTCGTTCTTGTAAATAAAATATTTTTGCTCCATAAAAATAAATTTGAATAATACTAATTAAAACTATAATTAGGGTCAGTAGGGGAGAAAGTAACAGCACAAAAGTTAAGTCAAAAAGCCGCTTACCATAATCTTTATAAAAATTCATAATTATTTTGAATTATAAATTGACAGTAGACTTGATATATGCACTCCGAAACCTGCTAAAACTTTTTCTTTTTGAAAATTTTTTATCGCCCATCTACTCAGTTGTTTTTGATCAGTCTGAGACATCGGACTTTTAACATAATTTTCGATGGTGCGTATAAACAACTCATGATCACCAGTCGGCACTAGATGATGTCCTAGGTTTTGAGGGATGGCATTTCGAACTCCTTCTATATCCCAACAAATAGTGGGTACGCCCACCGCCGCTGCTTCAATCACCACGTTCCCAAAACCTTCCCTCTTTGAAGGAAAAATCTGTAGCGTCCAACTCCTCATCTGAACTGCTAAATCTTGGCGTGAGAGATTTTCTATCCAACGAATATCAGGATCAGAGATGATACTGTCTAATACTTTTGAAGAAACAGGATCGCTGGTGTCTACATCCCCGACTATCTCTAGCCCCAAATTTTTAAATTTTACCTTTACATTTTTGAAAAAAAACAATAAATCTTCAATGCCTTTGTCGCGTGCTATTCGCCCTGCATACCCTAGAATAAATTTACGGTCATCCTTTGATTGGAAATTGAAAATAGTCTTATCGACACCAATTAGGCTACCATTGAGAATTACTGTTATCTTTTGCCTAGTTAGATTTTGATAAAGAATTCGCATCGAGTCTGAGACACAGATAATATCAGTCGAGAGTAGAAGTGAAAGTCTGTCCAGAAACTTGATATAAAATCGTTTCATGCCCGTAAGTGTTTGCCACCGCGCCCCCAACACTTGATAAACCCTTATTGGTACAAAGCAATATCTCCCTGAAATCGATCCTAGTAAAGCTGCCTTTGGGGTCGAATATATCAATGTCGTGGGCTTGATCAACTTGATGATCCTGATCAATTGCAAAAGGACATTTATATCTTTTATCAAATTAATTTCGCGGGTCATATTTTCAATTTGAATTACTGAATAATTCTTTTCAGTGTAGAAGCCATCAAGTTTACCTTTACCACAAACTAAAGTGACATTGTAGCCTAGATTTTGCAGATGCTCTATTTGCTCTATTCCAAATTTATTGGCCACCGTACTATCTGTAACCAAGTAAATTATTTCGTTTTTCTTTCCCATAATAATTATAGATTAAATCCTGTTATGACTGATTGGTTCATGATGAGTTACCAAATTTTCTACGAGTTAATTCATCCTGTACGATATCAACTCCTGCTGTACTTATATTAATTTGCGATATGAAATCTAAAGTTTTTTGACTTTTCTCTAAATCGTTAAGATTTAATTGTATAATCGCGAGCGAAAGTAAATAGACTGTGTTAAATTCTTCAACTGATAATGAAAGTTGTAATTGCCTCAAAGCCTCTTCTAAATTTCCTTCTTGTTCAGCACAGGCCGCAAGCATGTAGTGAGCTTGTTGGGAACTAGACCTTAAATCAATTAATTTATTAGCTAAGATTTTAATTTTTGCACAACTTCCTGGTTCACGTATAATATTTTTATACAAAGAAATTGATATTTTCTCTGACAGGGTATAAAAAACTATATCATTATTTTTCTTAGTAATCTCAGTAGAGTCACTAATCTGATTATTCATTATTTTGGCAGCAGTAACTTCACTCATTACAATTTGAGGAAAAATATACAATCCAAAGGCGAAAAATAGAGCAAGTGTAGACCTTACGATTTGCGTCATTTTTTCTGAATTTCTTTAGATTTTTCTAAGTGTAAACCGTAAACAGAACCTAATAACATTGCGCCAAAAGTGAAAAGAAAAATAGAGTCTGGGCTAATAAGGGTTTGTAACAAGTAGCACTGCGACATTACGACTAGAATTATCTGATTCCCTATCGGTATTGAATTTGCCTGTTTATGCAATATTTTAAGTTGTATGACGAATATGATTGCATACATAGCGGATATAAGTAACCCTGCAACTATTCCACCTCCCACCAGAGAGTCAAGAATAAAATTATGGGACTTGTCCGGTTGGCCATAGTTTCCCCAGGCTCTAGCATCATCTAAAGTTAAATACTCGGCGCTCCTCGTGCCTAACGAATCTATTCCGACTCCAAAAACAAAATTATCTTTTAAAACTCTAAGTGCTAATCTGAAGTGTCGTAAGCGATCTAGATAATTTGTGGAGTTTACTAAGTCTGTAAATTTATTTTGGCTTTGTAAGTAAATCACTCCTGATAAAATACACACCATTAAGAAAGTAGCGAATTTCAATTCCCCATGTATAATTTTTTTACTCGTCCTAATTTTATGATAGACCAACAAAAGTGAACCTATTAAAAATATAAATATACCTTGAACTGAATTTGTTT
>Ga0208788_1000512_pt1 | contig 19082 bp, 16 predicted proteins | sample Wag4_2014_7_11_3_FD_187363 | JGI IMG/M metagenome (GOLD analysis project Ga0208788, IMG submission 187363) | Fresh water mixed with fracking chemicals microbial communities from Ohio, USA - Utica-2 Time Series FC 2014_7_11 (SPAdes) (version 2) ...
ACGATGCCGGGATCGATCATCAGACCACAGTCGAACACGGCGATGATCTTGTCGATGCTGACACGCTTACCGACAACGGTCACTTCGACGATCTCGGCGCAATACGATCCATAAGCAATACTCAACGAGATGCCGCGTCCACGGCGCGCGTTACCAGGGCCCTGACTCAAGGGGCGATTCCAACCGCCGAGTTCGGCGACTCGATCGAGCACCGCGAGTGCACGGGGGTCGTGAGTGCAAAGTTCACGTCTGAAAGCCAAAGGATCTCGCTTGGCAAGCACGGCAGCATCGTCAATGGTGCTTTCCGCGAAAAACCCGTTTTGTGATTGGGCCACCGAGCGCCACGTACCGATCGGCACGGGCGCTGGCGTCTCGACGTAGTCGGCGAGTCGTGACGGTATACGGTAGAAATCATTGATCAGCAGGCCCGTGGCAAACGGATCAGCCACACCCGGTGGTAGCTTGCGCTTTTGAAAGCTGAAGATGCTTGGGCCTGTGATTCGTGAGTGAATCGCGAGCAGTTGCCCATCCGCCGTCAACCCGACGCGCGAACGCGCCACGTGCGCGGGACGAAAACGATCATGCAGAAAGTCTTGCTCGCGCGTCCAAGTCAGTTTCACGGGAGTTCCGGGTCGCGTTCGAGCCACTTCGCGCGCAATGGTGATGGCCTGTCGGACGAAGTCGGTTTCCCATTTACGACCGAATCCACCACCTAAGAAAGTCACATGCAGCGTGCAACGCTCGCGCGGCAGTCCTGTGATCGCCGCGATCGCATCGCGACAGCGATCGGGTTGCTGCGTCGGCGCCCAGACCTCGGCTCGATCGGCATGCACGACGGCGGTCGCGCAGAGCGGCTCTAGCGCGGCGTGCGCCAAAAAAGGCACCTCATAGCGCCACTCTGCTTGTTGTGGTGCATTAGCGAGCGCTTGCAAGGTCGCTTCGCGCTCATACGGTGGTCCATTGAGCGCGCGCCCTAGACGCGCTTGGTCATCCGCCTCGAGTGCTAAATGCATCGACTTGCGTAAAGCCTCGCTATCGAAGGCTTGCGCAGGCGTCTCGTCAAATTCGACGTTGAGCTCGGCAGCAGCGCGCCAAGCAGTCCAGGTCGAAGTGGCGACGATGGCCACGCCCTCCTCGACCTCGAATGCGTCGACGACGCCCTCGCGAGCGAGCGCTGCACTGCGATCGAAAGCGATGACGCGTGAGTCGACTGCGGGCGATCGACGCAAGGCGGCGTAAAGCATGCCCGGCAACTGCACATCGATGCCGTACACGGCCCGCCCGGTTACTTTGGGTGGCGTGTCCTTGCGGGGTGTCGTATGCCCAACCAAACGATAAGCTTGGGGCTCTTTAAAGCGCGGACTCTCCGGCACGGCTAACGCCGCGGCACTAACAGCGAGAGCGCCGTAGCTCAATCGTCGATCGGATGGCTCGTGATGAATGCTCGACGCTCCCGCGCGGCATTCGCGAGGATCGACCTCCCAGCGAGTGGCCGCAGCCTGCAACAGCATCTCGCGGGCACTGGCTCCCATGCGTCGCATCACATCGCGATAGATCACGATGGATTCACTCGCCGCCGTACGATGCCGACGAGTGACGGGATTAATCAAAGCATCATCGGCAGTCGGCAGCACGATATCGACATCGTTCCAGTCTGCCTCCAGCTCTTCCGCTAAAATTTTCGCCAAAGCATCGTGTATCCCTTGGCCCATTTCCGATTGCGGACTCGTAATTCGAATTCGTCCTGCCGGCGTAATTTCGAGGTAGGCGCTAAATCGAGCTTCGGTATCCGCAGCGTTAACGCCGGCCCAAGATGGCGCTACGCGAAGCAGCAGACCACCACTGAAGGCCACTGCCGCCTGTAGCAGTAATCGACGCTCGTGGTTCGGCAAACTCACTCGTTGCGTCTCTCAAATCGTGGAGGAGCGTATCCACGCCTCTGCCGATGCGCGATCGGTGACATCGGCATAGCGACGACCGACATCTCGCAGCGTGTCGTTGTGAGGGCCCTCCTCAGCGTCACCGCAGCAATCGGCCAGCACCTGCACTCGGAAACCGTATGAGAAAGCGTCGACGATCGTGGCGCGCACACAGCCGCTCGTCGTGCAACCGGTTACCAAGACGGTATCGACGTTCTCTTTCACCAGAAACGTGATGAGCGGCGTTTGAAAGAACATCGAGGGCGCATTCTTGCAGTACGTGAAATCCGAGGCGTCATGAATCTTCGGATCCATGGCCGTGCACTCGTGGCCATAAAAGAATTCTTTGCGAACGGCAGCCACTTTCCACAACGGCATGTCTTTGTTGCTGCAATACGCGGTGTAACACGCGGCAACGGGTAGTCCTTGGGATCGGGCAACTTTCAAGAATTCGGCTGTGTTGTCGCGAGCCCGATGAAGTCGGTCGAGTCCACCGAGCTCAAAGCGTGGATCGGTGAATGCCAACTGCCAATCAACCACGAGTACCGCGGCTTTGCGCCCATAACCAATCGTGCTGCTGGCGTAGCCCACATCGACGTACTTGTCCGTCATGTCAAACCCCACTCTCAAAAAGAAAAAGTCCCCGCACCTGGTCGGGTACGGGGACTTTCGTTCAAGGCCTAATCAGGCTCAAGACCTTAGGCGGCCTTGGAGCCCTTCTTGCCTGCCGCTTCGGCACGCTTCATCGCCTCGGCCGCAACCGCAGCCCACTTGGTGAAGCGCGGCGCAGCCGGCGGGTCGAAGCCCGTCTCGGCCTTGCAGCGTGACTTGAGCTCTTCGATCGACTCGAAGCCGCGGTCAAAGATCTTCTTCTTGCCGCGCTTGGAGGCCATCTGCTTGCGCAAGCTTGCCGTGGCCGCCTCGTCGACGTTGCCGTCGGCATCGACGATCACGCCGTAACGCTTGGCACCCTCGACGGTGACGAGGCCAGCGACCACATCGAACGCGACCTGCTTCGCATCACGCTCGAGCGGGTCGCCCCAGCCGCCGCCGCCCCAGGTGTCGGCGATCAAGAGGTCGCCTGCTTCCACCTTGACGTGGTCGATCTTTGACGGGAGCAACTCCTCGGTGCCGTTGGCGCGCTGCAGCAACTTGCGGCTGCGAGCGCCCGGCTCGCCACCATTGGCGCCCCACGGATAGGTGAGCCAACGATCGTCATGGATCGAAATCTCACCCGGCTCGAGGAAGCGATAGCCGATGCGCAGGCCATTGCCGCCGCGGTGTTTGCCGGCGCCGCCGGTGTCCGCGATGGTCTCGTAGATGTCGATACGCAGCGGGAAGTAGCTCTCGAGGAACTCGTTCGGCACGTTCGTGAACGACGGCCACAGCGAGTGACCGTCCGGACCATCGCCGAAGGGCTTGCCCGGAATACCGCCGAAGGTGATCTGGTACAGCTGATACCACTCGCCGTTCTTGTCGTAGCCCGAGTACATGAAGTGAGGGCTGTCCGAGAAGCCAGCGCCGCACATGAAGTCAGGGTTACCCTGACCGAGCAGACCCGCCAGGATGTCGAAGATACGGCCGAGGGCGTGCGTACGGCACGACAGCGCAGCAGGCTTCAACGGCTTCAACAGCGAGCCCGGCGGAATGCGCACTTCCATGAGGTCGTAGAACCCGTCGTTGAACAGGATCTGCGGGTCGAACACCATGATCATGTAGATGCCCGCGAACATCTTGAACATTTCTTCGTTCAACAAGAAGTTGATCGAAGAAATCGACTGCGGGTCGGTGCCCGTGAAGTCGAAGATGCACTTGTCCCCTTCGCGCCACATGCTGCACTTGATACGGTACGGACCCATGTTGAGGCCGTCGTCGCAGATGTAGTCTTCAAAGTATTGCTTCGTCTCCGGCACGTTCTGACGGATCAGCGCTCGCATCGCACGCTTGTTGCGATCGAGCATGGCGTCCATGGCCGAATAGAACACGTCGTCACCGAAGCGCTCGGAAATCTCGACGCAGCGCGCCGCTGCCGTGCGTAGCGCGGCGGTGATCGCGTTGAAGTCCGAGAGGTTCCACTCCGGCAGACGGCAGTTGTGCAGCACGACGCGCAACACGTCTTCGTTGAGCTTGCCGCCCTTGAAGATCTTGGTCGGCGGCACGACGATGCCGTCTTCATAGATCGTGGTGCCGTCGGTCGGGAGTGAACCCGGAACCTTGCCACCAACGTCCGTCATGTGACCGAACATCGCCGCCCAGGCGATGATGCGACCACCACGATAAACGGGCATCAACATCAGCCAGTCGTTGGCGTGGCTGATCGCGCCATTGACCGAGTACGGATCGGAGGTCAGGAAGATATCCCCTTCCTCAACCGTGCCGTCGTAGCCCTTCATGAAGCCCCAAATGAACGAACCGAACTGACCGACGACCATCTTGCCGTCGGTGTTCGCAATCATCGGGAACTCGTCGTGCTGCTCGCGGATGCCCGGCGACATCGCCGTGCGGAACAGCACCGTATCCATCTCGTAACGCGCATTGCGCAGTGCGCTCTCGATGATATCGATGGTGACGGTGTCGACCTTAACCTTCTTGAAAGGCTTCTTGTTGCGCTGAACGATTGTTGCAGGCATGGATTACTTCCTCTTCGAGGCCGCCTTCTTAGGCGCCTTGTAGTTGTCGGGGTAAATCAAGATGCAGCCAGACTTATCGACGTGGCCGGTGTGCTTGGGCAGGATCACCGTCGTCGAGTCCATTTCCATCACGATCGCAGGACCTGCGACCTTGTTGCCAGCTTGCAGTTTTGCGCGATCGTAGACGATGGCCGTCACGTCCTTGCCGTCCATGTAGGACTTCTGCTTGCCGACCACGGCGGCCTTCGGATTCGAGCCGCCGCTCTTGAGCGGCTGACGCTTAATCTTGATGCCCTGGCCCTGCACCGCAGCGCGCAGCGTGACGAGCTCATGCTCAAGCGGCAGCGCGAACGTGAAGAGACGCTTGTGCTCTTCATCGAACTTATCGCTGATCGCCTTCAAGCCCTTCTTCTGCAGCTCCTTGAGATCCACTTCCACCGTCAGGCGCAGGCCCTGGCCGTGATAACGCAGATCGACCTGGTAGCTCGTGTTCATCTCCGACTTCTTGACGCCTTCGGCCTCGATACCCTTCGAGGCATCGGCGGCGAGCTCTTTGAGAATCTTCTCGATTTCTTTGGCCGAGGTTTCGGAGAACTGACGCACGTAAGTGCGCGCACGCTCATCGCGTACGGCCGTCGTCGCGTCGCCGAGCGCACACAGCACGCCCGGGCCCGGCGGAATGATCGAGGGCCACGAGCCGAGCAAGCGCGACAGCGCGTTGGCATGAATCGGACCCGCGCCACCGAAGGCGATCAGCGCGTAGTCGCGCGGGTCGTAACCCTGCTCGACCGACACGAGACGCAGAGCGCCCACCATGTTTTCGTTGACGATGTTGTAGATGCCTTGGGCGGCATCCTTCACCGACAAACCGAGGGCATCGCCCACCTTCTTGACCGCAACCTGCGAGAGGTCACGACGCAGCACCATGTCGCCACCGAGCTTCTGCATTTCAGGCAGATAGCCGAGGACGATGTTGGCATCGGCCACGGTCGGCTCCGTACCACCACGGTTGTAGGCGGCTGGACCCGGGTCGGCACCAGCCGATTGCGGACCGACACGCAGCGCCTTGGTCAGTTCAGGAACGTGAGCGATCGAGCCACCGCCCGCACCGACCGTGCGGATGTCGACCGACGATGCGCGTACGGTGACGTCGCCCACCGTGGTCTCACGACGCAGTCGTGGCTGGCCACCCTGAATCAGCGCCACGTCCGTGGAGGTACCGCCGACGTCGACCGTGAGCAGGTTCGGGAAACCCGCTTGCTTCGCGACCCACAGAGCGCCAGTGACGCCACCGGCCGGACCGGACATGAGCAGGTTGACCGGATAATCGGCTGCCGACTGTGCCGAGGCGAGACCGCCGTCGGAGCGCAGGATGTGCAGCTTGACCTTGTCGGCCACTTGGCCGAGCTTGGCCTTCAGGTTCTTGACGTAGCGATCGACGCGCGGACGTACGTAGGAGTTCGCCACCGTCGTGACCGTACGCTCGTACTCTTGCATCTCCGGGACGACGTCCGAGGAGATCGACACCGGCATGCCGGGCAACTCTTCGATCGCAATCTCACGAACGCGCTGCTCGTGCGAGGTATTCGCAAACGAGTTGATCAAAGAAATCGTGAGCGCTTCGATATTTTGCTTCTTGAGCGAACGCAGGCTGGCGCGCAGCGCCTTTTCATCGAGCTTACGCACGATTTCGCCCTTGGCGCTGACACGCTCATCGGCTTCGATCGTGCACGCGAGCGGCGCCATCGGCAGCGACTTGTTGTAGATGATCCAGCCACCGAGACCGCCGGGCACATAAGAGCGCGCGATCTGCAGCACCTGACGGTAGCCCTTGGTCGTGACCAAGCCGACCTTCGCTCCCGTGCCCGTGAGCACGGTGTTGGTCGCAACGGTCGTGCCGTGCATCACGTGATCGATCTGTTTGGGATCGATGCCCGCTCGCTCGCAGACTTTATGGATTCCGTTCAACACACCGATCGACTGATCGGCTGGTGTCGAGGGCACCTTCGCGGTCCAAGTTTGGCCCGACTTTTCGTGAACTAGCAGCAGGTCCGTGAACGTGCCGCCAACGTCTACACCCAATCGATATGACATGCGCCCCCCTTGGGCTCGCTATCCGTGGTGAAACAAGGAGGCCGAAGTATCCGACCTCACCCCATGCTCTGCAATCCGTTCGACGCGCGACATCAACCGATGAACGGTCAAGCCGCTTGTGCGGACGGTTTCGGAAAACCGCCGGCCTTGAGCAACATGCCAGGCACGTTACGGCCGAGAGTTTGTTGCAGCCACTCGCCTGTGGCGAGCAGCTTGTCTAGATCGATACCCGTCGACACGCCCATCCGCTGCAGCATGTAGACGAGATCTTCCGTTGGAATATTGCCGGTTGCCGCCGGTGCAAACGGACACCCACCGATACCGCCAGCACTGGAATCGAGTGCCGAGACGCCGGCCTCGACGGCCGCGTAAGCATTGGCAAGACCCGTGTTGCGCGTGTTGTGGAAGTGCGCGCGTAAGCGAACTCCAGGCAGGGCCTCGCGGGCGCGGCCTAGGATTTCCGTGACCTGCGAGGGAACACCGACGCCAATCGTATCGGCGAAGGCGACTTCGTATGGATTCGCCTCTGCCACGCGCTTGGCAACCTCGATGACTCGATCAACAGAGATTTCGCCCTCGAACGGGCAGCCGAAAGCCGCCGACACTGTCACTTGGGGTCGAACGCCTGCGGCATGCGCGGCCTTAGCAATCTCGAGCCATGCCGCGATGGATTCCTCGGTGCCGACGCCCTGATTGCGACGGTTGAAAGTGTCGCTTGCGACCACGGCCATACCTATTTCGTTGCAACCCGCTGCAACGGCACGCTCGAAGCCCTTCTGGTTGAGCACGAGACCGACGTAGCGCACGTCGGGACGCTTATTGAGGCCTGCGAGCACCTGCTCAGCATCGGCCATCTGGGGGACCTTCTTCGGATTGACGAAGCTCGTCACTTCGAGACGACGCAGCCCAGCATCGATAAGGCGCTCGATGAACTCGACTTTCGCAGCCGTCGGCATCACGCCGGGCTCGCTCTGCAGTCCATCGCGTGGGCCCACTTCGACGATTTCGATCGTGCGCGACATCGAACCTCCATGCTGTCGTCTGACGAAGTCATTCTAACCCTGTTGCCCGCTCCGTGTGTGAGGGGCGATGCGTTCTTGACCGGACAATCGTCACTCGGTACAAACCCCGGGGCGTTATCGCCCAATCATGTCCTTCGTCATTCGAGGTGTTTTCGACTATGACCGCCGAACCGAATTTCAAGCGTGGCCCTCTTTCCGATCTTCGCGTGCTGGAGTTAGGCACGTTGTTGGCGGGGCCTTTCTGCGGTCAGTTACTGGGCGATCTCGGTGCTGAAGTCATCAAGATCGAACCGCCGGGCCAAGGTGATCCGCTGCGTGTCTGGGGTCGACAGAAAGCAGGCGAACCGTCGTTGTGGTGGCCAGTCGTGGCGCGCAACAAGAAGGCCATCACGCTGGATATGCGTCAGGAAGAAGGTCAGCGAGTCCTGAAGGAGCTCGTCAAGGAAGCCGACTTCGTGCTCGAGAACTTCCGACCGGGCACGATGGAAAAGTGGAACTGCGGCTACGATGAACTCAGCAAGATCAACCCGCGTCTCATCATGATCCGCGTGTCTGGCTACGGCCAGAACGGACCTTACTCGCATCGCGCCGGCTTCGGTGCAGTCGGCGAAGCCATGGGCGGTCTGCGCTACGTGTGTGGTGATCCGTCGACGCCACCGTCACGCATGGGCATCAGCATCGGTGATGAGCTTGCGGCGACCTTTGCTTGCTTGGGTGCGCTGGCTGCCCTGCACTACCGTGAAAAAACCGGTCGTGGTCAGGTGGTCGATTCGGCGTTGTACGAAGCGGTGCTCGCCATGATGGAATCTTTGATCACCGAGTACGACAAGACGGGTTATATCCGCGAGCGTACCGGCGCGATTCTGCCGAACGTCGCACCGTCGAACGTGTACAAGACTAGCGATGGATTGGTGCTCATCGCAGCCAACCAAGATACCGTCTTTGGTCGACTCTGCGAGGCGATGGGTCAGAACGAATGGCCGAAGGATGCGCGCTTCGTCAATCACCAAGCGCGTGGCGCGAATCAAAAATTGCTCGATGGATTGATCGAGGCTTGGACCTCGACCATGAACACCAAGCAGGTGTTGGAATTGATGGACCAATACGGCGTACCCGCCGGTCAGATCTATCGTGCTCCTGAAATGCTAGATGATCCGCACTTCAAAGCGCGCGATGCGATCGTCACGACGCAACACCCCTACTTCGGCGAGCTCAAGATGCAAAACACGGTGCCGAAGTTCTCCGAGACGCCAGGCAGCATTCGCAGCCCCGCGCCAACCGAGCTTGGGCAACATAACGACGAGGTTTATGCGAAGTTGCTCGGGTATACCGCCGAGCGTTTGGCGCAACTGCGCGACGCGAAGGTCATCTGATGGCCGCCGGCGAATCGTTGCAGGAAAACTATGCGCGTGGCGGATTCGGTCAACGTCTCGCGCCGGGAGCTCGCCCAGCCCTGCTCGTCATCGATTTTGTACGCGCCTATTTGGTGCCGAACTCGCCGCTCTACGCCGGTGTCGAACAGGCCCGTGCAGACTGCGAAAAGCTGTTGAATGGGGCACGATCAGCTGGCATCCCCATCATCCACACCAACGTGGTTTACCAACCGGGTGGACGCGATGGGGGTGTGTTTTTTCGCAAAGTTCCCGCACTCGCCTGTTTCGAAGCGGGCGCCCATCCTGAGCTTGCTGCCTTTGCCGAGGGACTCGAACCCATCGTCGGCGAAACGGTCATTTCGAAGCAATACGCCAGTGCCTTCTTTGGTACCTCGCTCGCTTCGACCTTGACCTCGCTCGGCGTCGATACCGTCTTGATCGCAGGCTTGTCGACGAGCGGTTGCGTTCGCGCGAGCACCGTCGACTGTTGCCAGCATGGGTTCATCCCCATCGTGGTGAGAGAAGCGGTCGGTGATCGCGCGCCAGGCCCCCATGAGTCTAATCTCTTCGACTTGCAGGCCAAGTACGCCGAGGTTGCGTCCTTGGCCAACGTGCTGGACTACCTGCGGAGTCTTCCGAGATGACAAGTACCTTGGGTCCGATTTCATGCGTGACGATCGCTGCTCCCGAGTTGCAGCACATGATCGACTCGTATCATTTGCATCTGGGTTACGAGTTGGTCGACCACGGACGACTGTCTGCGGCGCAGGCTGAACTTTGGAATCTGCCGAATCTTGCCGGGCGTCGTTATGCGCTCATGCTGCCAGGCGGCGATGGACAAACCTGTCTTCGATTCGTCGAGAGCCGTCCCCACCACGACTATGTCGCATTTCGCCATATGGGTTGGAACGCGGCCGAGTTCATGGTGCAAGACACCGACGGTATTGCAGCGCGCTTGGCGGATTCCCCTTTCGAGATCATCGGACCGCCCGCAGACCTGTCTTTTTCCGACAAGATCCGTGCGATGCAGGCGTTGGGTCCTGCGAAGGAGTCGATTTATTTGACGTCCTTCAAAGAAAAGCTGCCGGAGTTCGATACGCCAGACCCGAAGCATTACGTCGATCGAGTCTTCATCGTTATTTTGGGTGGTGAGTCGTGTGCCTCGATCAACGAGTTCTACTCACGACATTTCGGGGCTGCGCCGGCTGCTGTAGTCCCCTCTGTGATCTCCGTGATTTCAAAGGCGCATGGCCTTCCCGACGATGCGCGTCATGATCTGGCTGCTCTGACGCTGCAGGGGCAATCGTTCATTGAGGCCGATCGTATGCCGCCCGGCACACTGCCCCGTCATGCGGCGGCGGGTGAATTACCGCCAGCGATCTCGATGGTGTCTTTTACCGTCACTCGATGGCCTGAGGGTTTGACCTGGCTTGCGCCACCGCGCACGTTGCCGCAGGCGCCTTATTACGGACGACGCGCTGGGGTTTGCATCGGTCCAGCGGGCGAATGGATTGAGCTCATCGAGGCTTGACGATCGGAGGCTTGAAGATGACCGATCCCATTCATCCTCCACCGGAGTTCCCGAAGGGCCACAGGCCGCAGGTCTTCGCCGATCCTGCAATCGATCAGCTTTATGACGGTTACGTCACTTTAGGCACTGAGCTAGCGGTCGCGTTCGATCGAATCGATACGCTCGAGCGCATCTTGCAGGAGCGCTTGGGTCTCTCGCGTGCTGAGATCGATGACTACAAGCCCTCGGAGGCGATCGAGGCCGAGCGCCAAACGCGACGTGCGGAGTTGGCACAGCGTCTGCTGCGTCCATTCCGTGAATTTCGCGACGATCGCATCGCGCGCGGCACACACAAGGGTTAGCATCCCTCGGTCGATCCGCAACACGGAGGCCGAACTGCATGAAGGGTTTTAAGCAGCACGCGCTGCTACCGACGCCACAGCACGACGAACAAGCGCGGCAAGACTTCGTCGGTGCATTGCGAGGTCACTTATCCGCGCGGGTCATGCCCGGCAACTACCAACTCTTCGAGCGACGCGTTGCGCCTCGTTTCGAAGCAGAGCAAGGTCGTCCGCCAGCGGATGAGCAGGAAGTTCGCGAGTCGATGACGCGTGAACCGTATTACCAGTTTTGGAGCGCGCTACAGCGGCGCAGTCAGGAACTGCTTTGGGAGTCGGTCATAGATCCGACCGAGCGGGAGTGGCAGACGCTCATCGACAAGTCGCGCGGAGTCCGTTCCGCTCGACGCCGAGGTTCGCTACGACTGAATCCGGATCTGCCCCTGCCCCGTTATCACGCCGCCGCTGACATTCATCTGCAGCCGGGTGGCTATCACACGGACTTCAGGGCCGATGATGTCGCTGCCGGTGCCATCTACGACAAGGGTATCAACCTCTACATGGGCGGCGCGCTGGGCTCGGAAAACGATCTGATGGGGAACACGCTAGTCGCCTATCTGCGTGAGCGTCATCCGACCCACCAACCCAAAAAAATTCTCGATCTCGGTTGTGCCATCGGTAACAGCACGGTCGTTTGGGCGAAAGCGTTTCCGAAGTCTGAAGTTCACGGGATCGACGTCGGCGCGCCGGTATTGCGCTATGCGCACGCTCGAGCTGAAGCGCTGGGCGCCAAAGTTCATTTCAGCCAACAAAATGCAGAGCAGACGGATTTCCCCGACGAGAGTTTTGATCTCGTGATTTCGCACATCGTGCTACACGAAACGTCAAAGTCTGCGCTGGTGCGAATCCTCGCCGAGTGTCGTCGACTACTGAAGCCAGGCGGTTTGATGTTGCACCTAGAGATTCCGCGTGGTCGAACTCCGATCGAGAAGTTCATGCACAACTGGGAGTCGTACAACAACAACGAGACCTTCAGTCGCTACATGACGCGAATCGATTTGTTGGCCGAGGCGCGTAAGGCGGGTTTCACGCAGCGTGAGATTGCGCTCGAGGAGTTCGTACCAAAGATGGATATCGCGCAAATGAATTACACGCAGCACTTCCTCTGGAAGATTTTGGTCGCTCGCAAAGCGGGAGTCGTTTGATGGCAACGCGAAAAATGAAGCGCTCCCGAAAGTCCGCCCCGGCGGCAACTCAGGCACCCGCGCCGCGAATTGCTCGTGTTGCTAAGGGGAAGAAGCCGCAGTATTTCAGTGATCCGGCGATCGATAAACTATTGTGGATGACGGTGACGTTGATGGAGGAGTTATCCGTCACCCGCGATCGACTGGATGCGGTCGAGCGTCTGCTTGCGAAAAAGCGGGTACTTCGCGCGAACGAAATCGATCGATGGAAGCCCGATGCGAAGTCAGCAACCGAGCGTGACGTCAGAAGAAAGGCCTTCGTCGATCGTATGATGCGTGCGGTACACGCCGAACTCGACGAGGTGCTGCGCACAAGTCACCGCGGCGCCGAAGATGACCCGGTCGCCGCGGTGGAGAGCTGATTAGCGCGCGCGCAAAGTCCAAAGACGAGCGAGATCCTTCAGCGTTTGATCGCCCTGCACGGCTGCAAACGCTTCTTTCGCACCTTCTTTGTTACCCGCCTTGAGACGGGCGATGCCGAGCGTCAGTTGCGTCTCGTTGGCATTACGCACTCCGCCCTTGGCAATGCCACGCTCAATGGTGCTGACAGCTTTGGCGTAGTCACCATAGCTGAGATACGCCTGACCGATGCGCACATCGATCTCGCCGTTCTTGCGAGCGGCCGCATCGCTATCCTGCTTAGCTAACGTCGGCTTATCCGAGGCGACTTGCACCTTGGCCGACGTGAGTAAGCGCTTGCTGAGATCCGTGAGTGCGGGCGTGTTGAACACGTTCGCGGCCACACCCGCTTCAACGACCGCCAAGGCCTCACCGGGGAGACCCTTCTCGATCGACAGCTGTGCCATCTCCGTGTAGTCCTCGCCACGACGCATGCCGCCCGCCTCGAAGGCATAACGGAACACGTTGAGCGTGTTTCCCTCAGACGCGTTACGCAGCAAGACTAGCGTGATGTTGCCCGGCGTCTCGGGGCGCGGATGAAACTCGAGCTGCTTCTCTAATGCCTTCAGGATGCAGGTGTCGTCATCGAGCTTCGAGCAGGAGCTAACGTACAACTGCAGCGCGATTTCTGCAGGCTTTTCGTTACGTGACTGCAAGGCGCCGAGCCACTTGTCGATGAAGCCCGTCGTGCGCTTGAAATCATTGAGCAGGTAGTACGACTGTGCCGTCAGCAACGCTACCGGCTCTTCGGTATTGCCCGCCGCTATGGCCTGCTCACCGAATCCCGCGGCGCGCTCGTAAGCTTTCAAGTTGTAGTTGAGCTGCAGCAGTTGCTTGTAACGAATGAGGCGATTCGCGTCATCCAAGAAGCCAGCCTCTAGGCCCTTTGAGAACGCGGCCTCTGCGCCTGCGGTGTCGCCATTACGGGCGGCACAAAAACCGAGCAACTCTGCGACCGCAAACACGTCATACGGCGGCTTGTCAGCAACCGCTTCCGTTGATTGCAGCGCGGCGACGCAGTCAGCCCACTTTTCCTTCTTGATCGCGTCCTGAGCCGTCTTTACCTGCTTGGCCACCGCCTTGCTGATCGAGGGCGCTTTCGGGGCAGCCTCTTTTTGGGCAAACGCGGCCGGTACGAGCATCGCTGCCATAGCAGCAGCGACGAACCAAGGTTGTCTGCGAAGCATCGACATGGTGGTCACCTCTTACTTGGCGCGCAGCGCCCAGAGCTTGGCGACGCGTTCGAGATCGGCGTCACCCTTGACGGCCTTGAACGCCTTAGCGGCTTCGCCCTTATTTCCGGCGCGCAGTTGAGCAATACCGAGAACCAATTGGGCCTCGGCCACATTCGTCACGTTGCCCTTGCCGATACCGCGCTGAATCGCCTTCACGGCGCTAGCGGCATCACCCAGGCTCAAGTGCACCTGACCTACCGCGAGGTCGGCATCGCCGCTCTTGCCGGCCGCCGCATCACGCTCCTGCTTGGCGACACCCGCTTTCGACGCAGCGGCGCGCTCCTTGGCCGCGTTCAGCAATCGCGTGTTGCGATCGATGTCACGCTTCTCCGTGAATGCCTTTTTCGCAAAGGCGGCTTCGAGCGTCTTTTGCGCCTCTGCTGGGATATTCATTTCGATCGCGCGCTGAGCCATTTCGGTGTAGTCAGAGGAGCCGCCCATCGCGCCGACGTCCATCGCCAAGCGGTAGGCACCGTAGGCAGCGGCATCGTTACGGCTTCCGAAGAGGGACTGCATGAGATTCGCCCAGCCGGCCGGATTCGGATAGTACGTTACGAGCTTCTCGAAGCCCGCCGCGGTGCACGCCTCGTCCTTGAGCTTCATGCAGGCGGTGACGTACATCTGAATCGCGTTCTCGCGGGGGCGCTGACCACGACGCTCTTGGTCGGCGATCCACTTACCCACGAAATCACGTGTCGCCTTGTTGTCGCCCGTCTGGTAGTAGGTCTGCGCGACGAGCAGGTAGGTGTCGGCATCGGCCGAGCCGTCCTTGATCATCTTCTGACCGTACTCGATGACCTTCGGATAGCTCTTCATGCTGTAGTAGAGCTGCAAGATCGCCTTGTTGCGCGCCGGCAAGGCCTTAGCGTCAACGAACGAAGAAGCCAGGTTCGTCTCGTACGCCTTGACTGCCGAAGCAAAGTCGTTCGAACGCGTAGCACAGAAGCCGATGAGCTCGTTCGAGATAAAGTCATCGTAGGCGTTCTTGCCGGCGATGCCCTGGGCCTCGCGCGCCTTGGAGATGCACTCTGCCCAACGGTTGCCCTTGCTTGCAGCCTGTGCGGCGGCCAGTGTCTTGGCGGCGGCAGCGCTGTTCTTAGCAGCCTGGGCGTGCGCGGCGGGTGAGAAAGCGAAGGCTGCAATCAACAAGGCGGGGATCAGTGCGACAGACTTGTTCATGACTTTCCTCATAAAAAAAATCGCCGCACCCGATACGGGATGCGGCGAGGTTGTTTCTAGACCAGCGTCAAACTGAACGGCTTCCTTAATCCTGGAACTCCGCCACGTTGACGAAACCGATCTTCTTCATGCGGTTTCGCTGGGCCGATGCGAGCACCTTGGCGACCACATCGTACTTAGCGCGCTTGTCAGGACGCATGTGCAGCTCGGGCTGCGGGTCTTTCTGCGACTCCTGACGGAAGTAGGTTTCGAGCTTATCGAGGTTATCGACGACTGTTCCGTTCCACAGCACGGTTCCGTCGAAGTCGATTTCGATATCGATGACTTCAGGTTGCACCGGCGGCGGAGGCGCATTCGTCGGTCGCGGCATGTCGAGCTTCACCGCGTGCGTCATCACCGGAATCGTGATGATGAACATGATGAGCAACACCAGCATGACGTCGATGAGCGGCGTCGTATTGATGTCACACATCGCGCCTTCATCGTTTCCGCCTACATTCATTCCCATGACTATGAACTCCTAAACGTTCGATCAACGCGAGCCGCGTATGCCGCGATCAGGTTCGGTGATGAACCCAACTTTGACGATACCGCCGCGCTGCACCGAGTACAGAACGCGACCGACATCCTCGTAACGCGAGTTCGAGTCGCCGCGGATGTGGATTTCCGGTTGCGGATCCTTCATCGCCTCGACTTTGATCATCTCAACGAGCTGGTCACGACCGGACACCTGCTCGTTGTTCCAGTAAATGTTTCCCTGAGAATCTACCGCGATGGTGATGTTCTCGGGCTTGGTTTCGGTCGGGATGTTGGCTGCCTTGGGCAGAGACACCTTAACCGTCTTCGTGATCACGGGAATCGTGATGAGGAAGATGATGAGCAACACCAGCATGACGTCAACGAGCGGGGTCGTGTTGATCGTGCTGTTGAGACCGTCTTCGTCGCCGGATCCGACACTCATCGCCATGGACTGTTTTCCTCGTCTGTCTCAGGAGCCCGAGGTGTACCGATCGGCACACCCCGGGCCTTCACCCGAGAATGATTATCGTCAATTACTTCTTGGCAGCAGCGGCAGCCGGAGCAGCCGCAGTCGGCACAGGGATACGAGCGCCGCCGACCAGGAACGCGTGCAGGTCGTTGGTGAAGCTCGCGAGCTCCTCTTGGACTTGCTTGTTACGACGGATCAGCCAGTTGTAACCCATGACCGCCGGAACGGCGACCGCGAGACCGATGGCCGTCATGATGAGCGCCTCACCGACCGGACCTGCGACCTTGTCGATGCTCGCCTGGCCGGACACGCCGATCGCGACGAGGGCGTGGTAGATGCCCCACACCGTACCGAAGAGACCGACGAACGGAGCCGTCGAGCCTACGGTGGCGAGCCACGGCAAACCACCCGTGAGGTTCATGTTGATGCCTTCGATCGAGCGCTGCAGCGACAACGTGATCCACTCGTGCAGATCGACGCGCTCGTTGAAGCGGCCTTCGTGGTGCTGACGGGCGCGAACGCCATCCTCAGCGATCGTCCGGAAGGTGTCACCCTTCGGCAGACGATCGACGGCTTCGTTTACCGAACCGGCCGTCCAGAATTTCTGTTCCGCAAGCTTGGCAGAGGCCAAGAGCTTACGCTGGTCGATGAACTTCATGATGATGACGTACCAGGACGTCAACGACATGATGACCATGATGATGAGAGTGCCCTTGGCTACGAAATCTCCCTGTTCCCAGAGAGCTCCGAGGCCGTACGGGTTCTCGACTACTGCGGTGGCTACTTCGTTTTCCATGATTTCCTCAGCGGGTGAACTCTTTACTTGATCTCAAACTTGACACGGAAGGACACGCAAGACTGCTCCTGCGGTTGACCGTTAGCCGTACCGGGTTGGTAGCGGCCGGCACGAGCCAACTTCACCGCACCCTCATCGAGGCGCGGGAATCCGGATGACTGGGCGATCGTCGGGTTACCGATCAACTTGCCCTTGGCGTCGACGCACACGCGCACGGTCGCCGCGCCCTGCTCTTCGGCGCGCTTGGAAGCGGCCGGATAGTAGTCTTCGCTCGAAGGCATACGGCCGATCTTCGCAGGCGCCATGACAACGCGCGGCGCGGGTGGCGCAACCGGCGGCGCCGGCTTGTCAGTCACGTTGCTGATCGCGGTGGTCTGCGTCTCCATCGGGATGTCGATCACGACATCCGGCGGCGGCACCTGCACCGGCGGACGCTCCATCTGGGGCGGCGGCGGCGGCGGCGGCTTATCCTCCGGTTTGATCTCTTCGATGATGTCGGTCACGAGAGGTGGTGCCACCACCTCAACGACCTTGCGAGCCAAACCGCTCACGAGGGCATATACCAACAACAAATGAAACCCGATGATGGCGGCGAATACAGCCATTCGGCGTGAGTTGTTCTGTTCTACGTAGCGGGCCATGTTCTCTCGTGGTCGCTATTCAATGGTTGCGAAACTGCGGGTCGCAAAACTAACTGGCTTCGCGACCCCGTGCAACCGTCGACTCCCGTTCGGCACCCACCACTCGGGCACGCACCAACCGGGAGAACCCACACTCCGTACACATCCGTTGACAGCTTCTTTGAGAGACGCCGTCTTCATCAGTAGCCGGAATGAGCCGGGGGCGTCATGGAACTTCCCTGTCGCTGGCATAACCCGCGGTGAAGCAGGCATAACCAGATGCAGTGCAATCCCTTGCGTATCCCCCTAACCGAGGCCAACTGTAACCGCGGTCATCGTCACTGACAACCCACTTTCATCGAAACTTCATTTCGAGTTGTGGAATCAATCGGTCACCGCGCCTTCCGACGCGCTGCTAACCGAACGCGCGTATTTCGCGAGCACGCCTGTGGTGGTGTATGGCTTCGGTGCTTTCCATGTGCGAGCTCGCGCTTTCATCTCGCTAGTGCTCACATCAAGATCGATGCGGCGTTTGGATGCGTCGATACGAATTCGATCACCGTTGCGTATGAGTGCGATCGGTCCGCCGTTTGCGGCTTCGGGCGAGATGTGACCAACCACAAAACCGTGACTGCCACCAGAGAAGCGCCCATCGGTAATCAATGCCACTTTGTCACCGAGTCCTAAGCCCATGATGGCGCCGGTCGGGCTCAACATCTCGCGCATACCAGGGCCACCTTTGGGTCCCTCGTAGCGAATCACGACGACGTCCCCTGCTTTTACTTTGCCTGAGAGGATTGCTGCGGTTGCTTTCTCTTCACCGTCGAAAACGCGTGCTCGACCTTCGAACGCAAGCCCTTCTTTGCCCGAAATCTTAGCCACTGCACCTTCTGGCGCGACGTTGCCATACATCACGACCAAGTGGCTGTCGGCCTTGATTGGTGCCGAGAAGGGTTGAATGATTTTTTGATCTTTCGGGTAATCACCGACGTGGCGCAAATTCTCTGCCATCGTCTTGCCCGTGACTGTCATGCAGTCGCCGTGCAGCAAGCCCCGATCGAGCAAGCGCTTCATCAGCGGCTGAATGCCACCGATCGCAATCAACTCCGACATCGCGTACTTGCCACTCGGGCGAAGATCCGCGAGCACGGGAACGCGCTTACCGATGCGCGTGAAGTCATCCAACGTGAGCTTCACTTGTGCGGCTTTGGCAATGGCGAGCATATGCAGTACGGCGTTGGTCGAGCCGCCGAGCGCAATCGTGACGGTGATCGCGTTCTCGAACGCCTTGCGCGTCATGATCTGCCTAGGCGTGATGCCCGCTTTAACGAGTGCGACGACCGCCTCACCAGCGCGACGGCAATCGATGAGCTTGTTGGGGCTGATGGCATCTTGCGCGGAGCTGTCCGGCAGTGACATGCCGAGCGCCTCCATGGCAGAGGCCATGGTGTTTGCGGTGTACATACCACCACAACTGCCGGGCCCGGGGATTGCCGTGCGCTCAACCTCGAGCAACTCACGATCGGTCACCTTTCCGGCGGCATGACCGCCGACGGCCTCGAATACCGACACGATGTCACGTCGCTTTGCGCCCGGTCTAATCGTTCCGCCATAGACGAAGACGGCCGGACGATCGAGGCGCGCCAGCGCAATCGCGCAGCCAGGCATATTTTTGTCGCAACCGCCGATCGCAACGATGCCGTCAAAGCCCTCTGCACCGGCCACGGTCTCGATC
>Ga0208788_1000514_pt1 | contig 19036 bp, 19 predicted proteins | sample Wag4_2014_7_11_3_FD_187363 | JGI IMG/M metagenome (GOLD analysis project Ga0208788, IMG submission 187363) | Fresh water mixed with fracking chemicals microbial communities from Ohio, USA - Utica-2 Time Series FC 2014_7_11 (SPAdes) (version 2) ...
ACGAAGCAGGATCGGCGATATCACTGTGTGCAATTTCTAGCGCGACCGCTGCTCTTTTTTGTAATAGCACATCCAAATTTGCCCAACTTGTCTCAACTCGATGATGCAAGCGATCCAAACGCGCAGCAAGGAAAGACAGATACCACAACGAGAATAAGAGTAGAAAAACTAGCAGGATCCAATTTTTCATTACTTATCTTCCTTAGATAAAAACCGATTCCATGATCTAGTATCGGAAGCTAATTTAACTTTCTCGCTACCAACAATTGACATTTCATACACCGAATAGATCTGTTGAGCGACTATTTTCCAATCAAAACTTTGGCCCCGTGCCTGTCCTTTAGATGCGAGTTCGGATCTCTTCTTGTCATCTCTGAGTAAATCGATAATCACCTTAGCCAAATCCGTTGAGTCCTCCGACTTAAACAAAGCGCCATATTGGCCATGTCCCAAAAGATCATCAAAGGCTGGAATATCACTGGCAACGACACAAGCACCACCGGCTAGCGCTTCGGCCAAAATTATTCCGAATGACTCACCACCTGTATTGGGCGCGACATAAATTGAGACCGATGACATAAAGTCCGCTTTTTCTTCTTCCGATATTTTGCCCAGGAACTCAAAGCGATGTCGCAACTGCGGATCAATCTCTTCCTGAATTTCAGTTGGATCACCCGGGCCGGCAACAAAAACTTTGACATCGGGTGCAAAGCGTGCGATGACCGGTAAGGCACCTAACAAGATTGATAAACCTTTCCGCGGCTCTTCAAATCTACCAATGAAACCAAGGGTATTGCCCTGCCATTTTTCTTGGGACTTACCTTCTGCATACCTAGATGCGTAAATTCCGTTAGGAATTACTACCGCGTCTGTATCAAGGTGATCTGTCAACGTAAGTCGAGCAGCCTCTGACACTGCAATACGGGCAGATAATTTTTCAATTGCAGGCTCCAAAATCGGTCCTATTGCAAAGATAATCTTCTGTCGCTTTGCTGCAGCATGAAATGTTCCCACCATTGGTCCATCTGCTGCCCAACAAGCTAATAAAGAAATCGATGGAATAGCAGGTTCATGTAAATGTAGAAGGTCAAAATCACCTTGCGATATCCATTGACGCACTCGCGCAAAAGCAACTGGACCGAATAAAACTCGAGCCACTGCGCCGTTGTACGGAATTGAAATTGGTTTACCCGCATTGACAACATATGCAGGCAGATTCTGCTCATCACTTGCCGGGGCAAGAACAGAAACTTCATGACCGGCAGCAATTAAAAATTCGGCAAGATCTCGTATGTGGTTTTGAACTCCACCTGGGGTGTCCCAACTGTATGGACACACAATTCCAATTTTCAATGATCTGGTGAGCACTAGATGCGCTCCGCAAAATCGCCATCGATCCAGATGCGTTGCAACATATGCCAATCTTCTGGATGCTCTCTGATTCCATCCTCAAAGTGCTGAGCACTTATTTGAACGACTTCTTTCACTATTTCTTCCCGAGTTCCAACTGATGGAAGGAGAACTTGTTTGAAATCAACATGAATCCCAGATTCGGTATAAGAAACAAATGCGGTAACCAAAGGTGCTTTAGTCGTGAGTGCCAAAATTGCCGGCCCTGCTGGCATGCGTGCTGGGCCATTAAAAAACTCAACATCTATTCCAGATTTAGAGAGGTCGCGATCTGAAACCAAGGCGACCAAAGCGCCCTCATTTAATCGTTGGGTCAATGTTGGCAGGACATTGCCATCTAGCGGTAAAACTTCCATGCCCATGTTTTGTCGATACTCTAAAAATTTTTGAAATAACTTTTCGGGTTTTAGTCGTTCTGCAACAGTGACAAGCTTGATTCCCTTAGCGCAAAAGTAGGCACCAGCATGGTCCCAATTGCCGGCATGGGGCAGACACACGATCACACCTGTCTTTTCTTTTATCGCATTCAATAAGAGTTCTTCATTAGTTACGGTGACAGTTTCTAGAATTTTTTCCTTCGACCAATCAGGAAATCTAAATGTGTCACACCAGTAACGCATGTACGAGCGCATAGCCTCAAAAACCAAAAGATCTAAATTAAGTGAAGTTATGTTTGGCTGGGTACGCTCCAGATTTGAGCGAAGTCGTGCAACGTTTTTGCCATTTCGCTTAGTTAAGACATCTGCAACAACATTAGCGAGTCGATATGCAGTGCTCTCTGGTAACCAGCGGATTAAACGCCATCCAGCAAAGTAAACATATGCTGACAAACTATCTTTCATTTTTTGTAGCTCGCTTAACGATCAGCATTCGTTGAATAATGGTATAGAGACCCAGCAAAGCTAAGAGCCACATACCCACTGCCAAGACATATGGCACTCCCAAGCCATCAAAACCAATTGCACACAATGAAATGATCAAGCGTTCGGTTCGTTCTGCGATGCCGCCAGAGCATTCAATGCCAAGACTTTCAGCTTTTGCCCGAATATATGGAACCAGGATTCCAGTTACCAGTGTTACTACAACAACTGAAGTTAAAGGATCACTTTGGTTGATCAGGTAAATCAATAATCCAACTAATATCGCAGAATCCGTGACTCGATCAATTGTTGAATCGAGAAAATTTCCCCACTTGCTGGAACCAGCTTTTGAGATTCGAGCCATTGTTCCGTCGAAGAGATCACTGAGCGCCATGACACAAATTATTAAGGTTCCGACGAAAAATTCACCTTTGGGGTAGAGAACCAAAGCAGCAATCACTACGCCAATCGCACCTGTCCATGTCACTGCATTAGGAGTGATTCCTATACGCAGAGCAAATGAGGCCATTGGGGTAATAACCCGTGTGACCGCTGGTTTCAAATGTGCACTTAACATCAAGGGCCATCGTAGGCTGACCCAGTGCAAACTCAAATCAACGAACCGCGGATTCATGTATATGGACACACAAGCGCAGATCCCGCCCAGGTTGCAGCGGTCTTTAACGCTGAACTAGTTGACGCTCCTGTTTCAGAATCAGATCTAGCCATTTTTGTTATCGATCCATCTGCAGGAATCGATCAACAGACAATAGAGCTGTGGCAAGCATTAGATGAGCACCAAGTCCCACGTCTGGTCGCAGTAACCCACTTAGAAAAACTTGAAGCAGACTTTGATGATGCCGTCATGATCGCAAATAGAGTCTTCGATCAGATGGCAACGCCGTATTTGGTTTTACACGATGAAGCAGGATTGCCTGCAGCTTTGATCGGTTTATCCGATATGAAGATCATTGACTACTCGACTAATCCAACAAATATCAGAGATAGCGAAAACGAACACCACACATTGGTGCAGGAGTTTCGCGAGGAGTATCTAGAACTGATTGAAGCTTCAGGAGAGGATGCGTTTGCTGCAGGACTGCTTTTCCCTGCAATTCCTCTGTGGATAGACCGCGGAATTGGTGTAGATATAATCCAATCCTTTATTTCTCAAATAAGAATCTAACTACCAAGCGTTAGCGATCTCGTCTCGGGTCAAAGTTAATAACTGCGGAAGCACCTTGGTCTTTCCAATAATTGGCATGAAATTTGCATCCCCGCTCCAACGAGGAACAACATGTTGGTGAATATGTTCTGCGACCCCAGCCCCAGAGACAGCGCCTTGATTCATTCCAAGATTAAAACCTTGAGGTTGTGAAACCTTACGAATTGTTTGCATGGCGTGAGCGGTTAACGAGCTAATTTCATTTCTTTCCTGCTCCGTTAAATCGGTGAGATCTGGAACGTGTCGATAGGCACATATCAACAAATGTCCGGGGTTATAGGGATAAAGATTCATCACAACGTATGCCGTAGTTCCTCGATGGACAATTAATCCATCGGAATCAGTTAATGTCGGGATCCGGCAAAATGGGCAAGCAACATCATTGCCTTCAAGTGGTCTATTTTCCCCACGTAAATAATCCAGTCGATGTGGCGCCCAGAGACGTTGCCAACCATCTGGCATCCCGGCGCCTTCGACTTCGTTGCTCATTAATTAAACCTGGGTTCGTTCCTGAACCGCTTTTTTAATCTCAGCAATTGCATCGGCAATAGGGATTCCATTTTTTTGTTCTCCATTTCGGTAACGGAAAGAAACGGCGCCCGCCTTTTGGTCCTCTTCCCCAGCAATCACCATGAATGGGATCTTTTGCATTTGAGCGTTGCGAACCTTCTTTTGCATACGGTCATCAGATGAATCCAGTTCTGCACGGATGCCAGCTTTACGCATTTGCTGAATGACATCGCCAAGATAATCAGCAAATGTGTCAGCTACAGGAATTCCAACTGCTTGAACTGGTGCTAGCCAAGGTGGGAAAGCTCCGCTGTAGTGCTCAGTTAAGACTCCAAAGAATCTCTCGATAGAACCAAACAAAGCACGGTGAATCATGACAGGACGTTGGCGCGTTCCATCTGTTGCAGAGTATTCAAGTTCAAAGCGTTGAGGTAACTGGAAGTCAACTTGAATCGTTGACATCTGCCATGTGCGGCCAATTGCATCCTTTGCTTGCACGGAAATTTTTGGACCATAGAAAGCTGCACCACCTTCATCTAAAACTAACTCTAGATTTTGCGCAGTTGCTGCCTTTCGCAGCGCTTCGGTTGCTTCAATCCAATCAGAATCTTCTCCGACAAATTTTTCTTGATTCTTAGTAGATAGTTCAAGATAGAAATCGTTAAGTCCGTAATCACGCAATAAATTCAAAACAAATGTCAGCAGTGAATCAAGTTCACCCACCATTTGTTCCTTGGTGCAGTAAATATGTGCGTCATCTTGAGTAAACCCACGGGCTCGGGTAATACCGTGAAGCACACCAGATTTTTCATAGCGATAAACAGTTCCGAATTCAAAGAGTCGCAAAGGTAGTTCTCGGTATGAACGACCGCGTGATTTATAAATCAAATTGTGGAACGGACAGTTCATAGGTTTCATGTAGTACTGCTGACCTGCGCGCTTGATTGTTCCATCTGGATTGTGCTCTTCATCCAAAATCATCGGTGGATACATTCCATCGGCATACCACTGCAAGTGGCCCGATGTTTCAAACAAAGCCGCTTTTGTTAAATGAGGTGAATAGACAAATTCATATCCTTCTTCCTCATGGCGGATACGTGAGTAATCCTCCATGGCGCGACGAACAATTCCACCCTTAGGATGAAAAACCGCAAGTCCTGAACCAATTTCTTCTGGAAATGAGAATAGATCAAGCTCTGTGCCCAAGCGACGATGATCACGCTTTTCTGCCTCTGCTAAAAGTTCTAAATATGCGTTGAGCTCATCTTGTGAAGGCCATGCGGTTCCGTAAATCCTCTGCAGCATTGGGTTCTTCTCAGAACCACGCCAATACGCCGCAGCAGTTCGCATTAATTTAAATGCCGGAATATGTTTTGTAGAAGGCAAATGTGGACCTCGACATAGATCACTCCACACCGGATTTCCATCTCTGCCCAAATTGTCATAAATGGTTAACTCTGCCCCGCCAACTTCAACAGCTGCCTCATCTGCCGCAGGTCCCTTTAATCCGATGAGTTCACACTTGTACGGCTCGTTTGCAAGTTCTTTTAGAGCATCTGCCTCGGTAGTAACTCGGCGTTTGAATCTTTGACCTTCTTTAATGATCTTGCGCATTGCGCTTTCGATCTTTGGGAGATCATCTGGAGTAAAAGTGTTTGTCGGATCAAAGTCATAATAAAAACCATCTTTAATCGGTGGCCCGATACCTAACTTAGTATCTGCATAAACCTCTTGAACCGCTTGTGCCATAACGTGAGCGGTGGAATGTCGAAGCACTGCCAAACCATCTGGCGAAGAAATGCTTACAGACTCAACGACATCACCATCTACTAGATCCGTCCACAAATCCTTGAGCGCACCATTGATCTTGCACACGACTACATCTTTTGACTCAGCAAAGATGTGTGTTGGGCGCTGATCTGATTCGACAGACAGTTGCGCGCCATCGACAGTGATCGATATCTGGGACATGTTCCTAGCCTACCGAAGTCCTAAGTGCCATCGCTTCTATTTCGGTCCTAAATTCTTGTGATTGCCATAATTCACGATTGTTAATTGATGAAATTGGCTGAGCTATACGCAAACTGCTCAATAAAAACCCTGATTCGATTGCATCTATTTCTGTAGCAGCAATCGAGCGCACGATTACATCGTAATTTTCGATGATCAAAGCTCGCATAACCCCAGGAAGGACCCCATCTGAAAGTGGCGGTGTAAACCATTGACTTGAAATTTTGACCAACAGGTTTGAGACCGCGCCCTCAGTGATGTTTCCTTCTTTATTGACTACAACTGCCTCATCAAAACCAGCGACGCGGGCTTGCTGCAATATTTCGATTCGATGGTTATAGGGAAATGTTTTCGATTGAATACCCGTGATGGGGATTGTTTGTGGATGAGTCCAGATTTTGGCTGGCTCCTTTATGGCCTGATAATCAAAATGCACCGCTGCCCAATTTCCTGAATCATCAAAAGAAATTCGCAACATTCCTGTTTCATGAACTTCAGTACCCAGTAATTGTGCAACACAATCTCGTATCAACTCTTCGCCAGGCAATCGAAGATTCATTTTTCTCGCGCTGTTGATTGCTCGCCGCATGTGCCTAGACATTGCCCAAGGTTTGCCATCGACGGTTCGGATAGTTTCAAAAATACCTTGCCCATCCAACCATCCAGTGGAGCTGCAATTGGCATCACCTTGTTCGACAAGTTGCCCGTTGTAAATTAGCTTCACTAGAGCTCGCCCCCGGCAATAGAAATCAGACGGTTAGCTTTTAATTGTGTTTCTTCCCATTCAGCTGATGGGTCACTCCCCCACGTAATACCTGCTCCGGTACCAAAATTGATGCCTTCATCCTTCCAAAAACATCTAATCGCAACAGATAACGCTGCCTGGTCGCCCTGAATCCATCCAAGTGCTCCGCAATACGGACCGCGAGCTTTTTCTTTTTCATAGATGATTTGTGTGGCAGATGATTTTGGCGCTCCGCTAACAGACCCGGGCGGCGACAATGATTCTAGAATCTGCTTCCAAGAAATATTTTCTACTAACTCGCCTTGTACATCAGAGACAAGATGCTGTAACCCGGGATGTTCTTCACTTGAAAGCAAACGAGGAACTTCGATCGTTCCGCTCTTACAAATTTGTCCCAGATCGTTTCTCATCAGATCAACGATCATTATGTTTTCAGCTTTATCTTTCCCACCGAAAGATTGTTGACTAATGGGTTGGGTGCCTTTGATCGGAGAAGTTTTTATGTGTGAACCGGACCTGCTTAGAAACAATTCCGGAGATGCCGATGCGATCATGGTGCCTGGAATTTCAAAGTAACTCGCCCAAGGCGCGGGGTTGCTCTTTAAAATTTGTGAGAACAAACCTCGCAAAGACTCTGCATTGTCAGTGTGAGTTAATTTGCGACAGGCGTTGACTTGGTAGACCCAACCATCGGCAATCGATGATCGAATCTCTTCAACGTATTCAATGTATGCATCCCTATTAAGTGAGCTGACCCAGTTGCCCTGTAAAGGCATCCAAGCGGTCACAGGAAATGGCGCATCAATCACGGAAGCAAACTTGGCTGCGGTGAATCCGCCTTCAAAGGAAGTGGAAACAGCCCAAAATTGCCCATCATCGAGGCACCGTGGATCATGTGAAATATCTACAAGGTCAGTTGCAAGACGCCCGCCCATCCAAAACATGGGCAAATCCTGCGCAAATGACATGGGGCAACGCTAACCAATCTAAGCCGCTTTGGCGCTTAAGCCTCTCCTGCGATAGATTTGCCTCCCTCGCGGACGTAGCGCAGTTGGTAGCGCGGAACCTTGCCAAGGTTCAGGTCGCCGGTTCGAACCCGGTCGTCCGCTCTCTTATTTACCGTTCGAATTAATCTCTTTAGGGAATTATTTCCATCGGTGATGTTTGTATGGTCGGGTGGCCGAGAGGCGAGGCAAGGGACTGCAAATCCCTCTACACGGGTTCAAATCCCGTCCCGACCTCCACTTTTTGATGACTATTAATCAATAAACAATTACTCTCTTCCCTATAACACTTCATCAAAACATACGAAAAATGGGGCTAGACAATGTCACAAGATGATTCGACCAGACCTTGGGGTCGCTATGAAGTGTTGCAAGAAAGTGATGCCCATAAAGTTAAGTGCATTTACGTAAAGCCTGGCACTCGCCTTTCCTATCAACGCCACCAAAAGCGCCGTGAGCATTGGTTCATTGTGTCCGGCGTTGCCACGGTAGTAATAGATGGTGAAACTTTTACCAAGCATCCCGGTGAGACCGTCAGCGTCCAAATGGGTCAGTTGCACCGTATTGGCAATAGTGGTGATGTTGAGCTGGTCTTCGTCGAAATCCAAACAGGAACCTACTTCGGCGAGGATGACATTGAACGATTAGAGGACGATTACGCGAGATAAATCGCTGATGTATAGTTTGGCCACCTTAGGACGATTGGCTCAGCGGTAGAGCACCACATTGACATTGTGGGGGTCACTGGTTCGATCCCAGTATCGTCCACACGTTATAAATCCGTTATCAAAACCCCACATTTCCCGCGCAAATAACCCCATCGTTGGTTAATGCGAGGTAGCCAAAGGATGAACCTTTGCCCTACTATTTCGCTCAAAGGCCTGTCCTGATGCACCCCTAAATCACTTTAGGAAGTTGTCTCAACAGTCATGGTCCAACCAACAAGGAGAAATCTATATGAGTAAAAAACTGGCATTACGTGCGGTGGCTGCAGTTGCGTCCACAGCTCTTGTTGCTACTGCTCTTACAGTGGGCGTAATCGCTCCTGCATCAGCTGCAACTAAATCGACAGTGACTCTGCTTTCCACTGCGGATATCACGTCATTAAACTCAAGTACATCCGACGGAAACACTTCCTATAACGCTCTGTCAGGTTCTTTGACCGGAATGGGTTTCACATATTACAACTCAGATGCGAAGTTGGTTATGAACACCAAGTTCGGGTCAATGAAGGTCATCAAGCAAGCACCAAAGGATTTCCAGATCCAATACACAGTAACAAAGGGACAGACTTGGTCAGATGGCGCTCCTATCGATGCCGTTGATCTACTTCTCACTCACATTGTTGCCTCAGATGCCTACTCAAAGTCTGCCGGCCTTGGCGATCCTGCCGGTGAAGGCAAGCCAGTTTTCGATAGCGTTAGCTACGGCTCGACTTACGGAACAAATGTGGTCGGACTACCTACTGTAAGCGCAGATAAAATGAGTCTTACAGTCAAGTTCGGTAAGCCACTTCCAGATTGGGAGCTTCTAGCACCTGGGCCATCACCTGTACATGCGCTTTCTCTTCTAGCCGATGGCAAGAAGGGTCTTCAATCTGCTTCAGTCAATGCTGCTGCCAAGGCAAAGTTCCTAAAAGCATTTACTACGAAGAACACTGCGCAACTCAAGGCTATGGGTCAAGTTTGGACCACTGGCTACAACGTAACTAAGGTTGATGCAACAACAAATCCATTACTTTTGATTTCTAATGGTGGTTTCATCATTTCAAAGTTCACATTTGGTAACTCAATGACCCTGGTACGAAATGCAAAGTACAAATCAGGTCCAGCTATGGCTACCAAGAATCCAATCAAGACTGTAGTAATCAAGATTATCCCGGACAACACTGCATCAGTGCAGGCGCTTCGTAATGGTGATATCGATATCTACTACAACACACTTCCAACAGGAAATGACAAGATTTCACTATCAGCAATGCCTAACGTCACAACACTGACACGTATCGGTGGAAACTACTCACATATGCACATTCGTGTAGATGCAAAGCAGGGACTGACAGATACATACTCCGGTATCTTCGCAGGTAACGGAACGCGCGCGAAGGATCTTCGCAAGGCCTTGTTGCTTGCGACACCTCGTGATCAAGCAGTAGATGTTTTGATCAAGCCAGTAAAGCCAGATGCTAAACCTTTGGACACTCAGTTTGCATTCGATGGAACACCTGAGTACAAAACCCTCACAAAGAGCTCAGGGGTTGCTATTTACAGCAAGCCACAGGCTGAACGCACAGCCGAGGCTCTTGCACTTGTGAAGAAGTACTATCCAACGGCGTCAGAGTCGAATCCATTGGCCAAGTTCAAGTTCCTTCACTACAACACGACAGTTCGCAACAACATCGCTAAGCTATTTGCGGCTGAGTGGAAAAAGGCCGGCTTTGACGTTGAAGATGTTGCATTGACAGATACATTCTTTGATGACATCTCTTACGCTAAGTACGATGTAACCATGTATGGCTTCGGCTTAAATTCCATCAGCCAGTCCAACGGAACTGAAATCTTCAAGTCCGATGGAGGAAACAACAACTGGGGTTGGAACGATTCAGCTCTAGATGCGCTCATGAAGAGCCTTCAGAGTGAAATTCTCACTCCAGCTCAAGTCACAGCAAAGCGTTTAGCTGCTGACAAAATCATCATGAGCAACTACTGGGGCCTCGCGTTGTATGCAAATCCTACGATCACTGCATTCAATAAGGCGCTCAAGAATGTCAAGCCTGCACCAGTTGGCAACAACATCACTTGGAACTACTTCGAGTGGTCTTACTAAGCCAATAGCAGTATCTAGTTCGTAAATAGTAAATAGACTGGGGTGTCCGAAAGGACGCCCCAGTCTATTTATATGATGTTAAACTTTACTTTCATCGCACAAAAAAGTGCATAAGGAATTAGCGGTATAGCCGCGGTCAGGGTGATGCTTTGTTACAATATGTTTTAAGACGACTCGGAATGATGTTGGTTGTCGTTTTCGGTGCCAGCTTCTTGGCGTATAACCTTCAGGCGTATTCATCAAACCCACTATCTGTTTTCACTGAGAGCACCGAAGAAAATAAGAACTTCCTCATCGCAAAGATGATAAGAGATCTTCAACTCGATGTTCCCCCTCCTATCCGATATTTTTCATGGCTTCGTGGGATATTGGGCGGGCTCTGGGGAGATTTTGACATGGGTCTGAGTCGAAGCAATATTCCAGTTATCGAACTTCTTGGCCAAGCGATTCCAGTGACAGTGAAGCTCGTTATCACGGCTACATTCCTTGCAATCATTCTTGGAATCTCAGTTGGAATGATTACAGCTATCCGCCAATACAGTCGCTTTGATTATGTGATGACATTCATTTCCTTTCTACTGTTCTCACTTCCCATCTTCTGGGTCGCAGTTCTTCTTAAGGAGTTCATGGCGATTCAATTCAATGACTTCTTAGTTGAACCTAAAATTGCGCCCATCACGATTGCCATTACCTCTATCGTCATTGGATTTATCATGGCTGGTTTCGTGGGGGGCAGTAGGCGTCAATACTTCACATTCACCGCAGGTGGCGCCGCGTTTACGGCAGCAACGCTGACTTTCATGAGCGGGTCTAACTGGTTCTTAGAGCCAGCACTGGGAATTTTTGGAGTTTCCTTTCTGGCTCTTTGTAACGCAGCCATCGTAATTCAACTTATTTCTGGAATCGATAACAAAAAGGGGCGGACCGCAGGGTTTGGAACCGCAGTTGCAATCGCTGCCCTGTACTTCCCTCTGCAATTATTGATGTCTAAAGATGCATCTTTCTTAAACGTGATAGCAATCTTTACTATTACCATTTCGCTCGGAATGACTATTGGTTACCTAGTCAGTAAAATCGATCGTCGCATTTACACTCGCATCGGACTTTTCACTGCCTTGCTTTCAACATTTCCAATAATTATTGATCGTTTCATGAAGGAATTTCCAAACTACATGAATTCAGATGCTGTAAACAACAGACCCGTACCTACGTTGGGTCAAAATAATGACATGCTCACGCCTGAACAATTAGGAAACTACTGGGTTTCTGGCTTAGATACCGCCATTCACTTGGTTCTACCAACAATTGCTCTGACGTTAATATCATTTGCTGGCTATGTGAGATTTTCTCGTGGAAGTCTCCTTGAAGTATTGAATATGGATTACATCAGAACAGCGCGCGCAAAAGGGTTAACCGAACGCACCGTGATTGTTCGCCACGGTATGCGTAACGCGATGTTGCCACTCACTACAATTCTTGTGAATGATTTTGCGGGGCTTCTAGGTGGTGCGATTATTACCGAAGGTGTTTTTGCATGGAAAGGCATGGGTCAGTTATTTAACGATGCCCTAAGAGGTTACGATATGAATCTTTTCATGGGCGTATTTGTTCTAACTGCAACTCTTACAGTTCTTGCAAACTTTGTCGCAGATCTGCTGTATGGCGTTGTTGATCCCAGAATTAGAATCAGGAAGTAGGTTGCCATGAACGAAAAAAATCCACAGTCCGTTGCCATTCCTGAAAAAGATGAGAATGAGATTGCAAATCGGCAAACAGCCGGGCTAAGTCAACGTCAGATCGTCATCAAAAGATTTGTTAGCCACAAGGCTGCGATGGCTTCACTATTCACCTTAATCGGCATAGTCCTCACAGTATTCAGCGCAACCGGTATCCGCGTCGGATTTAAAAACTTCGGCTTTACCATCCCCGGCTGGTGGCCATATTCGATTACAGATATTGATCCTGAAGGCGCAATAGCAAGCTCGTGTAATGGTGGCGTCACTGGGTGCCCAACATTAGATTTTGTTCCATCAATTTTCGACGGGGACGGTATTCAAATCGGTAGCCACCCATTTGGAACCGACATTATTGGAACTGATTACTTCGCCTTGGTCGCAAGAGGCGCACAGCAATCACTGATGGTGATGGTCATCGTGAGTATTTTAGGGATTTTGATTGGAACTGTTGTCGGAGCAATCGCTGGATATTTCGGGGGGATCGTTGACGCCATATTGATGCGCCTTACCGATATGTTCCTGGTGACTCCGGTCATTGTTATTGGTGCTGTAATTGGATTTAGATTCGGTAACCTCGGTGTTATTCCTCTTGCGGTCATGCTTGGCCTCTTTGCATGGATGGGGCTAGCTCGCTTTGTTCGTACCGAATTCTTAACTTTGCGCGAGCGTGAGTTTGTTGATGCTGCAAGGGTGGCAGGCGCGTCAAATCGTAGAATCATCTTTAAGCACATACTTCCAAACGCCATGGGAATCATTATCGTTGTCGGAACACTTCTGATGTCTGGGGCAATTCTTATAGAGACTTCCCTGAGCTACCTTGGCTTCGGTGTTAGACCACCGGATGTTTCCCTAGGGCTGTTGATCAGCGAATATCAAGGAACCTTTAGTATTAGCCCTTGGCTATTTTGGTGGCCTGGTGCACTCATCGTCTCAATCGCGCTTTGTGTTAATTTTATTGGCGACGGTCTTCGTGATGCTTTTGACCCACGTCAGCGTCGACATATAACTATGAAGGATCGTAAACTTGGAAGAGAAGTTATAAGGGTAGAAAACTAGTGTTTTCTTTTAATTCGCTCTCGAATAGTAAAGGCGGCTTGCCCACTCAAGCTGTCAAGACTAGAACTCATACTCCCTTCTCCTCCTTGATTACCCTTCGAGACGGCAAGACCACTGGAGTACCAACCAAATTTCTTGTCGGCAATCCATCGTTGCTTGCCACTAGCGGGCGCAACCCATACAGTGGTTTTTCCTCCAGTGTGAATAATGGAAAGGGCCCACTTAGTTTCAAGTTCGAGAACATCCGTATAGGAAATGGTGTGGGTTCGAAGCGGGTTAACCACCTCGATCGCTTCCGCCCCCAGGACCATCTTCGGTTTTATCCAAATGCCATAAACAACAATTCCGAAAATGGCGCAGACTATAAGTTCGAAAACAGTTTGGATTGCGTTAGTACCTACAACTATGCTGTTTACTCCAAAAAGAATTATCAGTACATAAGCACTGCCAGCCCAAGCAAAATTACTTCTGGGTCGAAAAGTTTCATTCATAATCTAAGTATCGCAGGAGAAACAAAATGAGCAAAGCCAACGAGTCCGTGCTTCACGTATCTGATTACAGCGTCGATTTCTGGGTTGAGGGTGTCTGGTATCCAGCTGCGGTGAATATGAACTTTAAAGTACAAGCAGGAGAAGTTCTTGCAATCGTTGGTGAGTCGGGTTCAGGCAAGTCAACTACCGCGATGGGCTTGATGGATCTTCTAGCCTCCAATGCACGCATATCTGGAAGCGTAAAAGTTAATGGCCAAGAGATGATTGGTGCCAAAAAGAACCTCCTTAGAAAAACTCGTGGACGCGAAGTTGCTTACATTTTCCAAGAGCCAATGACGGCCTTGAATCCTCTTTACACAATTGGGTTTCAAATCGTAGAAACTTTGCGAACTCACTTTGACATGGGACCTCAAGAAGCAAAAGTTCGCGCAATCGAATTGATTACGATGGTTGAAATTCCAAATCCGGAAGGCTCCTTCAATAAGTATCCGCATCAGCTTTCAGGTGGGCAACGTCAACGCGCAATGATTGCCCAGTCTTTGGCCTGCGATCCAGGACTACTTGTTGCCGATGAACCAACTACAGCTCTTGATGTAACTGTTCAGGCTGAAATTTTGGATTTGATTCGCAACCTTCGCGATAAATTGAACTCAGCGATTTTGTTGATCACTCATGATATGGGAGTGGTTGCAGATTTAGCTGATGACATTCTTGTAATGAAGGATGGAAATACAGTTGAGTACGGAACAGCTGACCAGATATTTAACCACCCAAAACACCCATATACCCAAGAGCTTCTTGCAGCCGTTCCTAAACTTGGATCAGTTGCTGTTCGTACCTTGAAGCCAGAACTTGTTGGGTTGCCTCCAGTTTTGAAGCTAGAAAATGTTTCCATTGAATATCCAAAAAATGGTCGTGTTCCAGCATTTCGCGCGGTCACTGATTTCAGTTTGGAGATTTTCCCAGGTGAAATCGTTGGACTTGTTGGTGAATCAGGTTCTGGAAAGACAACGGTTGGTCGCGCGGCGATTGGTTTGTTGCCAATTGTTGAAGGAACTATTTCCATCGCAGGAAAAAGTATTTCTAAGCCAACACCACAAGAGTTGCGTGAGATTCGTAGACACACAGGAATTGTTTTCCAAGATCCTGGTAGCTCGCTAAATCCACGTTTGCCTATTGGTGAAAGTATTGGAGAACCTCTTCTTCTTTCTGGGGATGCAAAGGGTGCTGAATTAGACCGTCGTGTTGAAGAGTTGCTAGATAGCGTTGAACTTCCACGTTCATATCGAAACCGCTACCCACATGAGCTTTCAGGTGGTCAGCGTCAGCGCGTAGGTATTGCTCGCGCACTCGCATTGACCCCTGATCTATTGATCGCTGATGAACCAACATCAGCCCTCGATGTTTCTGTCCAGGCACGCTTTCTTGAGTTGTTGCAATCGTTGCAGGATCAATTGAAGTTTGCTTGTCTATTCATTAGCCACGATTTGGCTGTCGTAGACATCTTGTCTCACCGCATTGCGGTAATGCAGAATGGTCGACTTGTCGAAGTTGGAACTCGAGATCAAATCCTGAAGAATCCACGCGAGGAGTACACAAAGCGTCTTATTTCTGCGGTTCCAGTTCCGGATCCTGCAGAGCAAAAAATTCGACGCGAAGCTCGTTTGTCCTTAAAGTAAAACTGACTTGAGCGTTGCTATCTAACATCCCGGCCTTTGCTTTTGCCACTTTATTGTTGGTGATGGTTCCAGGCCAGGGCGTTGCGATGGTTTTGCGGCAGTCAATTCTTGGAGGAAGCAGAGCCGCTTTTCTTTCCGCTCTTGGTAACTGCGCAGGAATTCTCATATGGAGTTTTTCTAGCGCAGTTGGGCTATCGGCAATCTTCGCAACATCTGAATTGGCGTACACGGTTTTGAAGTGGACTGGTGTGATTTTCCTTGTCATTATTTCGCTGCAAACCTTGTACTCGTTGCGATTTGAGTTTGGGAAGTTTGATCTAGAAAGCAAAAATGAAGTTGGTTCCTGGGCCTCTTTTAGGTTAGGACTGCTAACTAACTTAACCAACGTTAAGGCTGCACTGTACGCAGTTGCTTTCTTGCCAGTGTTTGTTCCGGCCAATTTCTCTTTAGCGTGGGGCATATTAATCTTTGGCTCTATCTGGGCAGCCATATCGATCACTTGGAATATCTTTTTAATTTGGAGTGTAAAAAGGTCAGCTAACTTGATTCAAAAGCCAGCAGTCAGGCGAGTCCTAACCGCTATTTCAGCTTTGGGGATAATGGGCCTAGCACTTGGCCTAGCGTTTTCCCCGGGGCGTTAACCCCTCAATAAATTGCAAACTGTTCTGAAATATTAATTCCTGGTCGTAATCCATAGTCGCAACATGGTAACTATTTACTAATTCTATTCGATTTTTACTTAAGGATCCCAGACCTTTTAAAATAATTTCGGTATTTGAAACTGGAAGCGTGTGGTCATCAACTGAATGAAAAAGTTGTACAGGCACGGTTATCTGTCCAAGATTCTTACGGGTCACACGAAGCATTTTTAATAGCTGATAGACGCCTCTAGTTGGCAAAGCGTCATAGCCCCATTCAGTAACGCCGGGGCGCTTGATGTCATCGCCAACACTTGTGCGCATTTTTTGAAGTCGCGAGAGGAAAAACGCTAATTCGACAGGTATGCCACGGACGTGAATCATCGGATTAACCAAGACCAGTCCTGTAATCGCATCGTTATTCGCGATACTGACATTGAGGACAGTTGAACCGCCCATAGATAAACCAATCAAGAAAATTGTGTCGCAGGTTTTTTGGAGCTCACTTAATTCCAAGGTAACTTTTGCTGGCCATTCTTCCCATTTGACCTTGTTGAGATCTTCTGGCTTTGTTCCGTGACCTGGCAATAAAGGCACTCGAACGGTATATCCGTGAGAATTTAGAAACTCTCCCCAAGGACGCATTGATGCGGGCGACCCAGTAAATCCATGCACAAGCAGAACACCTACTTGAGCATTCTTACCGCTTCCTTGCGCGGACCAATCCTGCATCCATCCTGCTGGTGCTCCTTCAACTGCCATGTAAAAAATTGTACGACCTGACTGTTGTCAGTTCAATGACATACGATCCTGCCCATGGTGAACATTGGTGAAACTCCTCTTTCCGAACTCACCTTTGCTGTACTAGATCTCGAGACTTCTGGTGGCTCTCCCAAAAAAGGCGCGGGGATTACTGAAATCGGCGTAGTTAAAGTTCAAGGCGGTCAGGTACTTGGAACTTTTCAAAGTTTTGTAGACCCTGGACATTCAATTCCATACTTCATCACCCAACTAACCGGAATCACAGATGAGATGTTGGTATCTGCCCCATTTGTGGATGAACTTCTTCCGACCCTTTTTGAATTTCTAGGCTCCCCCGCTGAAACGGTATTGGTCGCACATAATTCTCCTTTTGACATGAGTTTCTTGAAAGCTGCTGCGGTTGCACATGAGATTGAGTGGCCACAATATTTAACTGTCGACACAGCTCGGTTAGCAAGGGCTGTCCTTGATCCCGACGAAGTTATTAACTGCAAACTTGGGACCCTTGCGACATTCTTTAACGCAACTACATCACCTACGCACCGCGCACTCGATGATGCAATGGCAACCGTTGATGTACTGCATGGGATCATCGAGCGCTTAGCCGGACATGATGTTGCCACATTTGAAGCAATGCGTAACTTTCCATCAAAAAAGAAAAGAGCTAAGCGCGCAATTTCTGACTAAGTTCGGCCCAGTCGGCTACCAACTTTTGTGAAGCTCCAGAATCGATTGCACCAACTGCCCGCGCGACTCCTAATGCAATTCGGTCATGCAGGTTCAATGCAAAATTTCCATCAAAAGCCGCAATCGCTGCGGCAGCATTGAGGACAACCGCATCTCGCGGGGCCCCTTTCTCACCAGAAAAGATCGCCTGTGTTATGCGGGCATTTTCTCGTGAATCTCCCCCGACTAGATCTGAAATTGGGGCTCTAGAAATTCCGAAATCAAGTGGATCTAAAAGATCACTAGAGATCTCGCCATTTCCAATTGTTAATACAGATGTTGTCGTAGCCAAAGTGATTTCATCTAGCCCGTCATCTCCGCGGAAAACAAAACCATCAACACCACGATCGCCTAGTACCTGGGCCATAACTAAGTGCATTCGATCATTGGCAACACCAATCGCTGCTGCTTGAGGTTTAGCTGGATTTGCCAAAGGTCCCAAGATGTTAAATACGGTAGGTGTGCCTAAATCTTTTCTGGCTGGTCCTGCGAACTTCATGGCGGGATGAAAAACCGGAGCAAAGCAAAATCCGATCCCTAGCTTTCTGAAAGTTTCTTCCACGCCAGATCCATCGAGATTAATATTGATACCCAGCGCCTCAAGTAAATCAGCTGAGCCAGATTTTGATGAAGCAGCTCGGTTGCCATGCTTAATTACTTTGACCCCAGCAGCGGCTGCAACTATGGCTGCTGTCGTCGAGATATTGATCGTGTGAGCGCCATCTCCCCCGGTACCAACGGTGTCAACAGCTCGCTCGTGAATTGAAATTGGCCCGCAGTGTTGGTACATCTGTTCAACAAGTGCGCTTACTTCTTCGGAAGTTTCACCCTTGCTCTTTAAGGCAATCAGAAAGGATTTAATGATTTCGATATCAGCGTTTCCAGTCAAAATTTCATTCATACACCATTGAACATCTACGGCTTCAAGGTCAAGACCAGATTGCAATCGTAAGAGGTGTTCATTCCACCTTGACTGCGTCATGGAGTTAGTTAAGCAGAGACGAGATTGGTGCCGCGCAATAATTGCGCTGCTGTCTTTGCCAAGGTGAAAGGATCAATAGGGTGAACCACAGATGCTTCAGCCATAGACCATGCAGCAAGCCAAGCATCTTCTTTTCGACCGGTGATCAGTAAAACTGGTGGGCAGTTAAAAACTTCATCCTTGAGCTGTCTAGCTATACCCATTCCACCTTCTTGGGCCGCCTCGCCATCTAAAATAAACAAATCGGCACGAGAGCCCCCGCCGATGTTCTTTCCGTCGACATAGGCGCGCAAGGCTGCTCCTGTAGCAAATTCATGGATCTCGTGCTCCGGAAGATCTGAGGCCACTCGTCGGCCCAATGCCGATGAGATAGAGG
>Ga0208788_1000515_pt1 | contig 19021 bp, 19 predicted proteins | sample Wag4_2014_7_11_3_FD_187363 | JGI IMG/M metagenome (GOLD analysis project Ga0208788, IMG submission 187363) | Fresh water mixed with fracking chemicals microbial communities from Ohio, USA - Utica-2 Time Series FC 2014_7_11 (SPAdes) (version 2) ...
GGCCTTAGGAGCCCGCCGAGAGACGCCTCACCTCCTAGCCACCGAGATATCGTGCTTGAAATAGGCCAACCTGCTTGCTGCCCTGTTGCGCGGCGCTGGCCGCCCCCAACTCGTGCACATTCATCGGGGCCAGTATCGATTTGGGGTTTGGCCTTGCACATCCCCACCCCCCTCGTTACCTTCTTAGGCCCTCAGGCGGGCGCAGAACGTCCTCCGAGGCCTGGAGAGCAAGAGATATGGCACGTCAGTGTGACTACTGCGGCAAGCGCACGGAAGTTGGCAATCAGGTGACCCACCGTGGTCTGCCCAAGAAGAAGGGCGGCATCGGTCTGCGTTGCACCGGTCGTACCAAGCGCGAGTTCAAGCCGAACATTCAGCGCGTGGCCGCTGTGGTTGGCGGTCAGTTGACCCGCGTGAAGGTGTGCACGCGCTGCTTGAAGGCTGGCAAGGTGGCCAAGCCGGCGCGCGGCAAGCTCGCTACTGCGGGCTGACCTAAGCTCTCTCGTTGTATCGCCAACGCCATCGGTGCTCACCGGTGGCGTTGGTGTTTTCATGACCAGGCCAAATCATGCTTCGGTCAATTCTTGAGAAAAATCCAAGTTAGCGGGAAAGGGTCCGTCCGAGCCTGCCGATTGACCTTCTTGATGTCGTGGACCGCGTACGGTGTTGAAAGCCGGCGCACTACCCCAAAAGGAGACGATCCTCATGGCTAAGAAGAAAGCTGCAAAGAAGGCCGCCAAGAAGACCACGAAGAAGGCCACCAAGAAGGCCGCCAAGAAGGCGAAGAAGTGACGTAGCGCCCTTCGGGGCGCCACGCGGCGGTCGAGAGATCGCCGGGCGGCTCACATGAATAAGAGCCACCTCATCGAACACGTCGCTCTGGAGCTTCGAACCTCGAAGCTCCAGGCGGCGCTTCTTGTGGAGACCGTCTTGGACGGCATCAAGAAGGGCCTGCGTGATGATCGCAGCGTAACGTTGACGGGTTTTGGCACCTTCGAGCTGAAGGAGCGCAAGGCTCGCACGGGACGCAACCCCCACACGGGGGAGCCGATTCCGATCGAAGCCGGCAAGCGTGTCGGGTTCCGTGTCGGTAAGGCGCTGAAGGACGAGTTCTAGGGCGTTCGCGCCACGAGTTCGACTGAACAGCGCTGGCGGCCTGATCCAGCGGGTCCTGTAGGTACTAGAACACCTCGAGCGTCAGCACGAGGTGTTCTTCTTGTTTGCGGAGTCGCTCTGCGTGAGCGGCGTTCTGTTGTCGGCGCCTTAGCCGCCGTTCTGTGTCACTTGTGCTTGCAGTTGCTCGTTGCCCGGATGGCGTGTGAGACCTTGACGCCATGTGGCCAAGGCCTCGTCTTTGCGGCCTGTCTGCAGGTACATGTTGCCGAGGAAGTAGTAGGTCTGTGCGTGGTGCGCTTCGGGAGCGCCGCTCTCTTGTTGGGCAATGAGCGTCTGGAACTGTTGGATGGCCGCACCTTGCTTGCCTAAAAACGCAGGCCAGTTCGACAAGCTGATGGCCTTGCTGAAGCGTGCTTCCCAGTTGCGTTCGTCCAGGGCCAAGGCGGCATCGAAGGCCTTGTCAGCCTTGGTGCCCCAAATGCCTGCTTCGGGGCCGGTCAGTTTGCCGTGCGTGATGCGCTCCAAGCAGGCCAGTCCGAGACGCGTCTGTGCTTGCGGGTCATTGGGGTTGTCGCGCACGGCTTGTGCGAACAACTCGTAGACAGCTTCCAGCTGACCCGCTGCGGCCGCCTGAGCCCACAGATTGGTCCGGGCTTGCCAGTCAAGCGTTGGATCCAGCAGCTGGGCGTACATGGACGCGGGTTGGAGCTTTGTGTTCGGAGCGTTCGGCACAGGAGCTTCTGGAATGCCGTGCGTGCGACGGAACTCCTCCAAAGCCTGTGCGATCCGTGCATCCCAATCGGTTGCTGACTCGCGCGCAGTTTCGGTAAGGGCTGGGCTTGCCAATCGCTCGTGTTGCGTTTGCTTGACAGCCTGTTCCAAAGCAGTGAGGCGTGCCTCGAGCGTAGTGAGGCGTGCGGAGTCAGCCTGGACCGCGGCACCCTGCGCTGCTTGTGCTTTGTGGCTACTAGACCACAGCGTCCACGCGCAGACAGGCACGAGTAGGCCACCTAGCAGTGCTAGTCCGTACAAGAGTCGTTGTTGCATAGTGCGTAAGTGTACGCACCGGGCCCACGCGCCTTCGCGACAGCAGCTTGTCTTGGCGTGAGCAGCTCAGCTTTGGGAACGCGCGTTGAGGGCAGCTACTTCCGCCGCGATAGCAGCGTCCTCGATCTTGGGGAAGAGACCGCTGGGCGTGCCGAGCTTGGCACCGGCGCGCAACGAGCGCCACTGGCCACGCTGCGGCAGGGCTTGAGGCATCGGAGCATCCGCACGGCCCTCTAGCCCCAACTGCTCCCAAAGCGCTTGCGCCTTGAGCGGCATGAAAGGGGCCATCCACTTCGCCATCCACACCAACCATTCGCAAGCTGTGGCGAGCACCGCACCGCAACGCACAGGATCCGTCTTCTTCAGCGACCAAGGCGCCAAACGATCAATGTAGACATTCGCTACACGACCGTTTTGCACAAACACTTCCGCTGCGCGCCGGAAGCGCGTCTGTGCAATCTCCTCGAGCGGATCACCGATCGCGCCACATTCTTCGAGGATCGCACGGTCGAGCTCTGCAACAAGCTCCGCAGGCACTTCCGGTACGCGGCCGTCAAAGTTCTTCTCCAGGAAGCGCAAGACGCGTTGAGCCAGGTTACCGACCACATCGGCCAACAACGAGTTGTTCGTCGTTTGGAAGTCTTCAAAGCGCCACTCGCTGTCGGAGTTCTCGGGCATGCTCGCCACAAGGTGGAAGCGCGCCGCTTGTGCATCAAACTTGCCGACAAAGTCGTCGATAGGCACCGTCCAGTTCCTGCTGGTGGAGAACTTGCCGCCCTGCAAATTGTAGAACTCGTTCGCAGGCACATCGTACGGCAAGATCCAAGGCTGCCCCATGCCGAGCAACATGGCCGGGAACACCACGGTGTGGAAGGGGATGTTGTCCTTGCCGATGAAGTGCACCAAACGCGCATCGGGATCCTGCCACCAGCGTTTCCAGTCGTCAGGTTTACCTGACAGGCGTGCCCACTCTTTGGTGAAGGAAACATAGCCAATAGGCGCATCAAACCAGACATAGAGCACCTTGCCTGTTTCCCCACGGGCAAGGTCTGTAGGTACCGGCACACCCCAGCTCATGTCGCGTGTGATAGGGCGCGGTTGCAAGTCGTCGATCATGTTGCCGACGAAACTCTTCACATTCGGCTTCCACTTGTGCTCCGCAAACCAGCGGCCTAGCCCGGCTTCGCGCAACTTGGGTAGGTCGAGGTACCAGTGGGTCGTTGAACGCTTGACCGGTGCATTGCCGCATACCTTGCAGCGCGTCTTGGGCATACGCAGCGGATCGAGCCATTGTCCGCACTTGGGGCACTCATCGCCGCGCGCCTCGTCATACCCGCATTCATGACAGGTACCCAGGATGTAACGATCGGCCAGGAACATCGCGTCATGCTCGCAGTAGAGCTGTTCGGTTTGCTTGACCAGCAAACAGCCCTTGGCGTCGAGCGTGCGGAAGAACTCCTGTGAGGTGGCAGCATGCTCAGGGCAGATGCTTGTGCCGCTCCACACATCGAAGCGGATGTCAAAAGCGTCAAACACGCGCTTGATGTCGTCGCGCCAGCGCGCCACATACTCGGGGTACGGAACCTTGTCCTTTTCGGCCCCGATGGTGATGGCTACGCCGTGTTCATCGGCACCACACACATAGAGCACCTCCTCTCCGCGTTGGCGCAGGGCGCGCACATACACATCAGCGGGGAGATACGCGCCAGTGACATGCCCGAAGTGAATCGGACCGTTGGCGTAGGGCAGTGCAGAGGTAACGATGTAGCGGACCACTCCCGCAGTCTAGCGTACTCGCAGGGGCGGATCAGCCCGCAGGTAGAGCACCGCGGCGGACGAGCATGATGTTGCGAGCGTAGACGAAGACTCCGGTGGATTGACCGATGACTCCGACGACATCTTTGCGCCATACGAAGTACACCAGCAGCAGCACACCACCCGCCAGACTGCCATACCAGAAGGCGATGGGGATGACGCTGCGGCCTGCTTTCTCGCTCGCCCACCACTGCAAGAGCATGCGGAAGGTGAAGGCGGCTTGACCAAGGAAGCCGATGGCTACCCAGAGGAATCCCGCAGGTTTCGTGATGTTGAAGAGCACATACAGCACGCCTGCACCGCGTTGTGTCTCTTGTGCGGAGGCCAGCTGCTCTAGCCATTCGCCGCCGCGGACACTGCGACCGGCCGCGTCGACCACGAAGAGCTCGGCGTTCTCGCGGCGTAGCTCTACATCTTGCAGGCGTTGCTTGAGATCGATCTCGATGGTCCCCTCAGGTGTACCTGCAGCGACCTCGCGTGCGTCGAAGAGCAACGCGGCTGCTACCAAGGCCAGCACGCACACCAGCACAGCCACCAAGCCGCGATCATGAGCACGCACAGTACCCTCAGCCACCGATGACCTCGCGAATCGGCAACAGAAGGCGCCGACGCCTCATCCAGCGCACAGCGAAGAGATCCTTGGTGGCTTTGAAAGCGCGGTTCCACACACCGTACTTCGAGACACCTGCAATGCGCGGGTGATGATCGACCGGCGTTTCGATCACGCTATAGCCGTGGTAGCGCAAGAGAGTAGGCAGGAAGCGGTGCATGCCTTCGAACAGCGGCATAGCCTGGATCGCTTCGCGCCGGAAGACTTTGAGTGAACAACCGGTATCGCGAATGGAGTCACCGCTGATGGAGTTGCGCACCGCATTCGCGATCTTAGAGCTAACACGGCGCACGAACGTGTCATTGCGCTTCTTGCGCCATCCGACGACGGCATCGTGTTGTCCACCGCGCAGGAGTTCGATCATGCGCGGCAGGTCCGCCGGGTCGTTCTGCAGATCCGCATCCAGTGTGGCAATCAGCTCGGCGCTTGCGACTTGCAGACCGGCGCTAATGGCCGCCGTCTGGCCACAATTGCGCGCGAAGAAGACCCCGCGCACGCGCGGATCACCACTGCACAAGTCACGGATCAGATCCGGCGAGCGATCGCGGCTACCATCATCGACGAGCACCAGCTCCCAAGCGATCTGCGTGCCGAAGACCTCGACGACCTTGTGGTAGAGGCGCTCGAGATTCGCCTCCTCGTCGTATACCGGCGCGACCAAGGACAGCGTGAGCTGGGGCTTCGAAGGCCAGCGCTCACGAACGTGAAAGGGGAGCAGGTCGATGCGGTCGTGTTTCATGTCTGCGGCACTTCAACTGCCGCGCCTGATCGGCCATGATGGGGCACCGCCATGATGACGAACTGGATCCTGTGATGCGAGAAACTCCCCGCGAAGACCGTCCCTTCCTTGGTGGTTGGTGGCTCTTGGTGCCCATCATGGCGTGGGCGGCGCTGCGCGGGTTGTGGGCGCCCGATGAGCCCCGCTACGCACAAATCGCTAAGGAATGCTGGGACCGCGGCGAATGGTTGGTGCTGCACATCTGCGGCGATCTCTACCACGACAAGCCGCCCCTGGTCTATTGGCTCGCGGGACTCTTCGGGCGTCTTACCGATTGGTCCGAGTTTGCGATGCGCGTGCCGTCGCTGTTGGCGACCGTTGGCTCGGCTTGGATTGCCCAACGCTTGACTCGTCGACTGTTTGGGGATGTGGCGGCTGCTTGGGCGGTGCCGATGTACCTCGGGACGGCGATGGTGTTGGAGATCGGCGGGCGTCTGCAGCTCGATCCGCTTTTGGCGTTCTTCTGCTTGTATGGAATCGAGCGCTTTCTTGCGCGCGAAGAGCCTGTGGACCGGCGCAGTATCCGTGGCGGGTTTGCGCTTGGTCTTGCGGCCATGGCCAAGGGCCCGGTCGCTTGGCTGCATGCGGGCTTTGCGCTGCTAGCAGTGCGCTTGACGCAACCGCGCGGTGCACGCACAGGCATGGCGTGGGGTTGGTGGATTCCCACGGCACTCTTTGCCGTCGCTCCTGTTGCCATCTGGGCCGTGCTCGCCAGCCTGGCCGATCGGCGCTTGGCCGAGCAGTTGTTCTTCAAACAGCACTTGGGCCGCGTGTCAGGTGAGGCACCGCACCAAGGCCCGCTGTGGGAACACTTGTATGAGATGCCGCTCTTCTTGTTGCCAACGACGGCCTTCGTGCTGTTGGCCTTGCACCGTGCTTGGCGCACACGCAAGGCAGAGGATCAGGAAGCACGCAACGTGCGCATGGTGGCCCTGTGGCTGTGCTTCAGCGTCGTGGTGTTCAGCCTCATTCCCGTGAAGCGTCCGCTGTACTTGCTGCCGGCCTACCCAGCCGCAGCGATCCTTGCGGCCTACGAACTCTCGTGCCGCGTGCGCGCCGGTACGTGGCTGCGTAGTGCGGTGCGCGTCCCTGCAGCACTGCTCTTCATCGTCGGTGTGGGTGTGTTGGTGGTGGGCGTAGCCGCTCACAGCTCCGCTGTGCGTGCCAACTGGCCGCAACTTCAAGAGCTGACTCCGTATGCGCCCGCTGGCGTGCTGCTGGGCTTGGTGTTGACGCTGTTTGCCGGTTTGGCGTGGCGGCGCGCGCACGGTCCGCGGGGCATGGACCATCTTGTGCACGCCACCGGAGGAGGCTTGCTGGTGGCGAGTTTGTTTGTCGCGCCGGTGATGGATGAGGTCAAGTGCGCGCGTGGTTTAGCACTGCGCATGGCGGCTTTGCCCCAGAAGCCGGTGCTGATCCCCACGCGCGGGGTACAACCAGAGGGCTATCGCTTCTACAGTGGCGTACCTACCAGCCGCTCGAATGACTTCCTGGCTGCGCTCGAGCGCGAACGCGCCGATTTCCTAGGCCTGATTGAAGAGCGCGAGTACGCCAAGTTGGAGCCGGAACTGAAGGCCCGCACGGTCGAGTTGCTACGCGCTCAAGTGGGTTCGCGCGACATCCTCGTGCTGGGTGCGAAGCCCTGAACCGGCTGTCAAGTAGACTTGTCCAAGCGGTGCAGTAACCACAGGCCACCGATAGAGGCTGACGGCACACCGACAAGCGGGCCAAGTACGGGGATCAGGAACAGCAAACCCGTCGAAAGCCCGAGCATCGTCACTGGCACCAGATAGCGCACCACAAAGGCCAAGCGGCGCCGTACTGTCCAGCTGCGGCGGGACAGGGGGATGTCCAACAGCGTCAGGGCCGTGGAGAAGCCGGCGATGCCTGCATACAGCGGTGGTCCTACTATCGGGACGAACTGCACCCACACGAAGGCAACCAGCACGCTCAGTGCGAGCAGCGAACTGAGCATGCTGGCGCGCACAGCGCGCAGGGTTGACCAAGTGGCCGCATGGCTGCGCGGGTCGCGTCCGTACCAGTGGGTCTCCACGCGCGCTTGAACCACGTCCAAGAACGGCCCGCAGCAGGCTTCGTACACGACGCTGAAGGTGAAGGTGGCCACGAGCAGCAAGACCACGACTGCGACAAGAAAACTTGACCACTGCGCTACACCGACCAGAGCCGCGGGGCCGATCCACTGGGCAACGCTTTGCCACCACGCATCCCCGGCAAGCAGCGCCTCGCCCTGAATGGCGAGCTGTTCCAGCCACGCCCACACGCGTGTCACGGCCCACCAGCCCAGACCGGCAAAGCCCAGCACCACCGCCACCACGGGCGGCACCAACCAGCGCTTGGTCCCCGGCGTCTGGTACAGCACGAGCGCTCCGACATAGGGTGCTCGCAGGCCGTCAAGCGCACTCTGTAACCCGCGGGCCGGGAACCCCGCAATTCGTGCAGCCAGAGGCCCTCCGCCGCAGACGGGGCAGGGGGGCTGAACGGTTTGGTAGCCGCAGCGAGCGCAGATTGAGGTCGAGTCCATCCGATGACGAGGAGGGGGCGTAGGGCGTATACTGAGGGTTGCCGAGGCTAATGCCAAATGCCGCGGCCCATACCCCTCGAAAGACCTCCTCGATGCAACCCTTCCGCCAACTCGACTACTACAACCTCGACGAACAGTACTCGCAGGACGAATTGATGGTCCGCGACACGGTGCGCGGTTGGGTGAGCGAGCGCTACCTACCGATCGTCGCCGAGCACTTTGAGAACGGCACCTTCCCGTTGGACTTGGTGCCTGAACTGGCGGAGCTAGGCGTGTTCGGACCGACGATTCCGACCGAGTACGGTGGTCCCGGTCTCAACAATGTGGCCGCCGGCCTGATCTACCAAGAGATGGAGCGCGGCGACTCGGGCTTGCGGTCCTTCGTCTCGGTGCAAGGTGGTTTGGTGATGTACCCCATCTTCTCGATGGGGTCCGAAGCCCAGAAGCGCCGCTGGTTGCCGTTGCTCGCTTCGGGCAAGGCAATTGGTTGCTTTGGTTTGACGGAGCCGGACTTTGGCAGCAACCCGGGCGGCATGTTGACCACGGCCAAGAAGGACGGCAACAGCTACATCCTGAACGGCCGCAAGATGTGGATCACCAACGGCACGCTGTCCGATGTGGCGGTGGTGTGGGCCAAGTTGGATGGTCGCATCAAGGGCTTCTTGGTGGAGAAGGGCACGCCCGGCTTCACGGCCCCCGAACAGAAGCACAAGTGGTCGTTGCGTGCATCGGTGACAAGCGAGCTTGTCCTGCAAGATGTGCGCATCCCTGCCGAGAACCTGCTGCCTGGTTCCGATGGTTTGAAGTCGCCGCTGTCATGCTTGACGCAAGCGCGGTACGGCATTGCGTGGGGTGCTTTGGGTGCTGCGTATGCCTGTTTTGACGAAGGCCTCTCCTATGCCAAGCAGCGCATTGTGTTCGACAAGCCTTTGGCTGCGTTCCAGTTGCCGCAGAAGAAGTTGGCCGACATGGCAACACAGATCACTCTCGGGGCCATGCTGGCTTTGAATGCGGGTCGCATGAAGGATCAAGGCAAATTGACACCTGCTCAGGTGTCGATGGCCAAGCGCAACAACGTGATGCTGGCGCTGGAATGTGCGCGCACGGTGCGCGACATGATGGGCGGCAACGGCATCAGCCTCGAATACCAAGTCGGCCGTCACATGACCAACTTGGAGAGCGTGGTGACCTACGAAGGTACCCATGACATCCACACGCTGGCCATTGGTCACGAAGTGACGGGCATGCCGGCTTACCGCTGAAACGTGCACCGCAGTGCGCTCTGTTTGGCATCCCGACTACGCGTTCGAGCTGCCTGACGGCCATCCCTTTCCGATGCGCAAGTACCCGCTGTTGCGGGACTTGTTGCTGAAGGAAGGGTTGGTAGAGCCTGCGCACTGGCTCGAGGCCACAGAGATTCCGTTGCACCTGTTGGAGCAGGTCCACACGCCCGCCTATGTGCAGAGCGTAGTGTCAGGAGAACTGGACGAGTCGACGCGCAAGCGACTGGGCTTTCCTTGGTCGCCGCGCTTGGTGCGCCGATCACGCCTTGCCGTAGGCGGCACGCTTTTGGCTTGTGAGACAGCGTTGGAGCACGGCTTGGCTGCGAACTTGGCTGGAGGCACGCACCACGCCTTTGCCGACCGGGGCGAGGGCTACTGCACGTTCAACGATGTGGCTGTGGCCTTGGTCGACTTGCTGACTCGTGGGGAGATTGCTTCGGCCTCGGTGGTGGATCTCGATGTGCACCAAGGCAATGGCACAGCGGCCATCTTCCAGCGCGAGCCGCGTGTGCGCACCTTCTCGATGCATGGCGCGAAGAACTTTCCTCTGCGCAAGGAACAGTCCACCGTCGATGTGGAACTGGCTGACGGCTGTGACGATGAAGAGTACATGGAGCTCTTGCAGCGCACTTTGCCGCGCTTTCTGGATGCCGGTGCGGGCGGGTTAGTGGTGTACCTCGCGGGAGTCGATGTGACGAGCGACGACCGCTTCGGGCGCATGGGGCTGACTGGCGACGGCGTGTACGCGCGTGATCGCTGGGTCTTGTCCGAACTGACGCGTCGCGGTGTGCCGTGCGCGTTGGTGTTGGGTGGCGGCTACTTGCGCAGTGGGGCTGAGGCAACCGCGTGGCTGCATGCCCACGCGCATCGAGCCGCGCGCGACTTAGGTCTCTGATTCCCGCGTCGGCAGGAAGTACTCACACTTCGCACGCAGCGCGGCTGGCAAGCGCCGATCTAGGATGCGGCGTGCAAGACTCGGCGTCCAACGCGGTGAGACATGCGACAACACCAAGGTGCCTACTTTGTCGAACAGCTCCGGCCTGGCGCAGATCTCATCGAGATGCACATGGCCCTTCTCGCGTGCTTCAGCCACCGTGACTTGATCGTCCAAGAAGGTGCACTCCAACACCAACACGCGTGCGTGCCGAGCTAGTTCCTCACGCTCCAACACATCGATGGTGGTGTCGCCACAGAACGCCAAGCGCGGGATCTCCTGCTCTTCATGGAGCACAACCCCTTGCTCGCGGGCTTGGATCAGCGCTTCGCGCGGCGCAGCTTGCCATTCGGCGCGCAACTTGCGCCGGGTCTCGAGCACGCACCAGCCCAGCGTCGGCACGATGTGCGTGGTGCGGAAGCAGCGGGCCTTGCGGCCACCGTGCAAGTCCACCGTATCGCCCGGCTTTACCGCCACCAATTCGTGCGCCATGGTCGAGCGATCCAAAGTGCGCCACGCATCCATCATGCGACCGAATGCTTCGGTGTGGCACTGCTCAAGCACATAGCGCGGCGGTGTCAAGCCGCGTAGCGAGCGCGTGGCACAGTGCCACGCCACACCACCCATGTGATCCATGTGCGCATGGGTGAACAGGATCGTGTTGCGCGGCACGACAGAGTTCGGCACGCGACCGATGTCGAGAGCGACCTTGAACTCAGGCAGGTCAATGCACGTCTCCAAGCCTCCAATGGAGACGCCCTCGATACTGATGCCGTCGGCAAGAACCATGCAGTCAGCATCCTCGCTGCACGCTAGGCTGTGCGCAAGATGCCGTCGCTCTTCGAGTCTCTCGCGTCCGCGTGGCAGCGCCGCGCGGCCTTGCTAGTACGCCTGCGCGAGCAGGGCACGGATTCCCTGCGTGTGTTTCACGGCACAGTAGAAGGGCGCGCGGGGCTGACACTGGATCGTTACGGCGCGGTGTTGTTGGCGCAGACCTTTCGCGAGCCACTCTCCGCGGATGAGTTAGACGCCGTCCGCCAGCATGCTGCCCAGTTGGGCCTGCCTTTGGTGTGGAATCACCGCGGGCGTGAGCGGGTGCCAAGCTATGCGGATGAGCTCGCACTGGTGCCGCAAGTGTGTCGTGAGCACGGCACTGCATTGGCTTTCCAAGCGCGCCATCGCGGGCAAGATCCGTGGTTCTTTCTCGACTTGCGTTTAGGACGCGAAGTTTTGGCGCGCGAGGCCGCCGGAAAGAGCTTTCTCAATCTCTACTCCTACACCGCAGCTGCCAGCGTGGTGGCCTTGCAGCATGGGGCGCATACCTGTTTGACTGCGGACTTTGCTGCGTCTGCGCTCGAGGTGGCCAAGCGTCACGCAGGGCTCAACGGCATCGAACCGGCGCGCTTGGGCTGTGTGCAAGAGGACTGCATCCCGATCGCGCGCCAGCTCGCAGGCTTACCCGTCAAGGGCCGCGGCGCGGCGCGCGCCTACGAGCGTGTTCTGCCAAGGCGTTTTGACATCGTGCTGCTGGATCCTCCGGCCTTCAGTCGCAGTCCATTCGGTGCGGTGGATGTGGAACGGGACTATCCTTCCTTGGCGAAGCCGGCCTTGCTCGCTTTGGAGGCTGGGGGCTTGTTGCTGGCCACCAACCATGTGGCGGGAGTCTCGCGCGCGCAGTTTGCCGCTACTTTGGCCCGCACGGCAGAGAAGTGTGGTGTGGTGCTCCAGTCCATCGAGATCCAAGGTGCGGATGAGGACTTCCCGACTCTTGATGGGGAAGGACCCTTCAAGCTGGCTCTCGTCCGCCGGTCCTAAGGCGTATAGGCTGTTGCTATGGATTGGTCGCGCTGGCACGCAGGCCTGTTGTCCGCCGTTGTGGTGGCTGCGTGGCTTGCTGTAGGTTCCGACGCTGTGTTGCGTCCGCCTGCGCAACGCGATTGGGCTGCGGAACGGCGTCCAGCGCCTGTGGCACCCCAGATGCCGCGCAAAGCAGCGGATTGGTCGCGTCTACCGGCCAAACTTGAGTCGTGGTGGAGTGATGCTATCGGCGGACGCGAGTGGTTCTTGCGCCAGCGTTCGATGCTGCGCGTCAGCCTCGATCTATCGCCTGGCGCGTGGATTGAGAGTGGTGATGAATGGCTTTGGTACCAAACACCGGAAGCTCTCGCTGCGCGGCGCGGCACGCGGCCCATCAGTACAGCCGAAGCCGCACGCTATGCCGGTACGCTCAAAGCTGCGCATGCGTTGTGTGCACGCGTGGGCGCGCGCTACGGCTATGTGATTTGCCCTGACAAGGAAACTGTACATGCGGAGCGCGTCCCCGCCGCTACGCAAGCACTCGGCCCTACGCGGCGTGAGGAGTTTGCTACCGAAGTGGCGGCCTTGGCGGGTGTAGCTGTCTTGGACCTTGCGCCTGCGCTGCGTGAGGAAACGGCCTACGACACGGATTCTGATCCTGTGTACTTTCGCTACGGCACGCACTGGACTCCGCGTGGTTCGTGGCGTGCAGGTGTGGCCACGCTGACCTGGATGGCCGAGCAAGCGGGCACGCCACCGCCTCAGTTGCCTACGCGCGCTGAGTTGTGGCGACCGTCGCTAGCCCAGCAGCATCACGACAGTTGGGCCGGTCCTTTGCATCTGGATGGCTGGTTGCACGAAGCTGTACCCGATGCCGCCCCGCAAGGTGGATGGACTTGGCGCATCGAGTCTGAGGGTGCTGGCACACAGCGTTTTGTGCGTCGCGAGGCCACAGGTCCCAAGATCATCTTGTGTGCTGATTCGTTTGGCCCGTATCTCGCTCCGTGGCTAGCGATGCATGCACGCGAAGTGCTGGTCATCGCCGCTCCCAGCTTGTCGTTGGAGCTGTTGGAACAAGAGCGTCCCGATTGGGTGTTGCATGCAGTTGTGGAGCGACAACTGGCGTTTGGGCCACCCGCGGTGCGTGCACCGGTGCGAGTGCTGGCCGAGTCCGAGTGGCGAACCGCTCGCAGTCTTGCTACTGCGGTTTTGACTCCAGACGCCGTCAGCACACGCGGTGAGGCGCGCACGAGCCGCGTCGACTCTGGCCTGCAGCTGCACTGCGGCACGAATCCTCTGGATGCTGTGGTGGTTCGCTTGCCGCGGCGCACGCAGCCTTGCGTGCTGGCGCTGTCGTTGGATGCGAGCCAAGCCAGCACAGTGCGCGTTGCGTGGCGCGGAACTTCCGATCCCGACTTCTTGCGCTTGCGTTCTCATGCCGTTGCACTCGTTGCAGGGCGCAACCACATCGGACTTGAGTTGCCCGAGGGAGAGCTACAAGGTGACATCCTCCTCAGCGGCAAGGACCTGCATTGTGTGGTGCAAGCCGTTGAATGGCGCGAGCTCGCACGATGAGGAGCGCGTTGCTTTTCGTAGCAGCGTGCGGCTGCATCGTTGTCGCACCAGCCTTCGATGCGGTTGTGCTTGCACGCAAGCAGCGCCTGGCCGGTCAGCACGAAGGCCGAGCGCTGCAGCCGTGGCCATGGCATGTACCGCAGTCGCATCTTGCTCAATGGCCGGCACAGATAGAGGACGCGTACGCCGATCGCATGGGCCTGCGCGATGTGTGGATCGCTGCGCGCAACACCGTGCGCTACGAGCTGTGTGGTGTATCCCCCGATACCAAGGTGATTTTCGGTCCGGGGGAATGGTTGCACCTTCCGGACTCGACCTACACAGAGTTCGTCGGACGCAGCCCCCTACCCGATGAGCACTGGTCACGCCTAGCCGATGATTTCGCTCTGCGATCGCAAGCGCTTGCTGCGAAAGGCGTGCGTTACCTAGTCGCCATCGCACCCGACAAGGAAACGGTCTATCCAGAGACAGTGCCTTGGCCTTGGAACGCGGGGCGCGATGCGTTGTTGGAGCGCTACACGGAGGAATTGGCGCTGCGTGGTGTTGCGCAGGTTGAGTTGTTGCCGCCATTGCTGGAGCTCAAACAAGACGACACGGCTCGCGCTGCGCTGTATTGGCGCTGGGGCACGCATTGGAGTTCGCTCGGGGCGTGGGCTGCTGCCAATGCACTGCTGGAGGCCTGGGCGCAGACACATCCTGCCGTCCGGGCGCTGCCGCGTGAGGCATTGCACATGGTGCCGGCCGGGCCTACGCGCGTGGATTGGTGGGCCTGGCGGCTGTATTTGGAACACTTGCATCCTGCTCCGACGCACGAGTGGTTGCCGCAGGCTCCCCAGGCAATCTCGCCTTCGTATGGGCTCGCTGAACGCGTTATGCGCGCCTCTACACACACCAATGCGCAGCTACCGAAGGTCCTTGTGGTGCATGATTCCTTTGGGCCTGCGCTCCAGCCGTTCTTGGCAGAGGGCGCGCGTGAGTTGCGCATGATTTGGGATACGGCATTGTTTGAGGCTGAGGTGGACCGCTTCAAGCCAGACATCGTGGTGCAGGTCTACGCAGAGCGTCGCTTGCGGCATGCGGACCTGCCGTGGGTGCCCGCTGCACAAGCAGTGGCGATGGACGACTACGCGCGGCTGCCTGTGGTCGAGTGGAGTGGAGCGCGAGGAGAAACAGCCTTGCGTCGCTTGCGTGGAGCGCCTGTAGCGCATGACTCACAGGCTTGGATTGCAGCGCCCGGCACGGATGTGATCGAGCTTCCCGATGGTTGGCGCTCGCCCTCCGCGTTGCGGGCGCTGCGTGTGGATTGGACCAGCAACGCACCAGTGCGTTTCGCCTTGTTGGCGTCCGCAACACCTGACAGCGAGTACGACCGCGCGGATCTGCGCTTCGTAGAACGAGAGGCGGGAGGAGGCAGTGTCGTGTTGCTCGCCCCTGCACTGGCTGGTGCACGACGCCTGGGGCTGCAAATCAAGTGCACCGCGCCAGTACGCTTGACACTCCTCGAGTTGCGTGCAGCTCCTGAATGACGCTGCGCGTGAAGAATCTATGCACCCTTGATGCGAGCGTAGTGTGCGCCTAGATCCGAGATGAGCTTGTCGAGGTAGGCCTGCTCGTCTGGTTCCAAGTTGCCCATCGTCTTGTCCTGCAGCATGCGCAAGTCATCCAGCAGCATGCGTGCGTGCTCCAGATTCGGCTGCGAACTGCGGGTCACCGGGTTCTCTACCAACCCGAGCGAAATCAACAGCTGGTACGACAGCCGCGTTGTGAACATGCGGAAGTCGCCGCCAGGCAGCGGAACTTGTGAGGCTGGACGCGCGTCTTCGAGTTCGTCGTTCATGCGCGCACCATCATGACAATTCCATGGCGCGACGCAGCGCAGAACCGCTGGCCTTGGACTGAGCCAAAGCAGCCGCGACGAAGCCCTTGAAGACCGGCTGCGGCGCCAGCGGAGCGCTCTTGAACTCGGGGTGGAACTGCACACCGATGAAGAAGGGGTGGCCCTCGAGCTCCACGATTTCGACCAAGTCACGCTCCGGATTCACGCCCGAGACACGCATCTTCGAGGCCGCGAAGGCCGCACGGTAGTCGTTGTTGAATTCGTAACGATGGCGGTGGCGCTCGCTGATCATGGTCTGCCCATACAAGCGTTGGGCGAGGGAACCTGCTTCCAAGCGGCAGGCGTAGGCCCCCAAGCGCATCGTGCCTCCCTTGTTCGCGCCCTCTTGGCCCTCCATCAAGGAGATGACCGGATGCGGCGAATGCGGCGAGTGCTCCAAGGTGTGCGCACCTTCAAGTCCCAGCACATCGCGCGCGTACTCGATTACCGCGCACTGCATGCCGAGGCAGATGCCGAAGAAGGGGATGCCATGTTCGCGCGCGTAGCGGATCGCGGCGATCTTGCCTTCGATACCACGCTCACCAAAGCCACCCGGCACCAGGATTCCATCCACGCCTTCCAAGAGCTTCAAGCCTGCGCCGGTGACATCCTCTGCACGGATCTTGCGCAGCACGATCTTGCACTTGTTGGCGATGCCGGCGTGCGACAGCGATTCGTAGATCGACTTGTAGGCATCGTTCAGCTCGATGTACTTGCCGACGATGGCGATCTCGCAGGTGTCCTTGGTGGCCTTGATGTCGGCCAGCATCGTGCGCCAATCATCGAGGCGCGTGGTCACATCCAGCGGCAACCCCAGTCGCTCGGCGACGAGACGATCCAGACCTGCTTCGATGAGGTCCTTCGGCACCTCGTAGATCGAGAAGTCCACATCGCGCTCCTCGACGACAGCTTCGGGGCGCACATTGCAGAACAAGCTGATTTTCTGCGCCATGTCGCGCGTCATCGGCTGCTCCGTGCGGCAGATCAAGATGTCCGGCTGGATGCCGATCTCGCGCAACTTGCCCACGGATTGTTGCGTGGGCTTGGTCTTCATCTCGCCCGACGCACGCAAGTAGGGCAACAGCGTAAGGTGCACGAAGATCACATCGCCACGCGGCTTCTCGAGTGCGAACTGGCGCGCAGCTTCCAAGAACGGCAAGGACTCGATGTCGCCCACCGTGCCGCCGATTTCGGTGATGGCCACATCCACAGGCTTGCCATCGGCTTGGCCCACACCTTCGTGGATCGCCTCCTTGATGGCATCGGTGATGTGCGGAATCACCTGCACCGTGCGGCCGAGGTAGTCACCGCGGCGTTCCTTGGCGATGACCTGCGAGTAGATCTTGCCCGTGGTGAAGTTCGAGGCTTTGGTCAGCTTGGCGTGGGTGAAGCGCTCGTAGTGACCCAAGTCGAGGTCCGTCTCCGCGCCATCATCGGTGACATAGACTTCCCCGTGTTGGAACGGGCTCATCGTGCCCGGGTCGACGTTGATGTACGGGTCGAGCTTCTGCATCGAGACCTTCAAGCCACGCCGCTCGAGGATCATGCCGATCGCTGCTGAAGTGAGGCCTTTGCCAAGGCTCGACACGACTCCGCCGGTGATGAAGATGTGTTTCGTCATGTGGGTGCTACTCCGCGCTGCTCTGGTGTGTGCGTGATTCTTGGGTGCGTGCGCGCCAGCGCTGCACAAAGGCCTCGTAGTCGTCGCGCAAGTCGACACCGCGTGGACTGCGCGTGCCATTCACGACGCGCATGCGACCACCGTGCTCCAACCAGCGCAGTTGTTCCAAACTCTCTACTTGCTCCAGCACTCCGCGCGGCAGAGTGACGAAGCGTGCTAGGGCCGCCGGGCGCCAGGCATACACACCTACATGCCGCAAGCGTTGCGGCGTGGCGCTGGTGTGGCTTACTGCTGGAATCGCCGCGCGTGAGAAGTACAGCGCGTCACCCGCTGCCGTACGGACCACCTTCACCACACTGGGGGAGTGCGCGTCATCAGCTTCTGTGAGCGGGCAGCCCAAGGTCGCGGCTTCGACTTCCGGCGAGTCGAACGCACGCAAGAGCGCATGCATGTCGTCGTGAGGCAGCTCCGGTTCGTCGCCTTGCAACCCGACCACGACCTCTGCGCGCAGCCCGCGCCCAGCGAGTGTGTCCCACGCCTCGCGGATGCGATCGCTGCCGCTGGGGTGATCCACGCGCGTCATCAGCGCTTCCAGTCCTGCCTCTTGGACCACGCGCACCATGCGCTCGTCATCACAGGCCGCCACCACAGCTGCAAACGCCCCACTCGCTTGTGCGTTGCGCAAGGTGTGGACCAACAGAGCCGTTCCCGTCTCTGCCAGCAGCAGCTTCTCGGGTAAGCGCGTACTCGCCAACCGTGCAGGCACGATGGCGACAGCGCGCATAGGGGCTACTGCACGCACCGGCGCGCTTTGTCCAAACGGCTGGACACTCATCACTGCGTCCTGCGAGCCTTTTGCGCGCGCAACACATCGTTCTGGCTCTGCCAATCGGGAGCTTCTTCGACGGTTTGCAGTTGGTAGGTCTGGTTGTAGACGCTGGCGAAGGCTTTCCAGCATTCCTGGAAGCGCTTCTGATCGTCGATGGGCGAGCCTTTGCCTACCGCGATGTAGCGCGTCGCGCCGGCCGCTTCCACTTCGATGGATTGGGTGTACGCGCCACCGGTCGTCGGCGCTGCACCGGTGATGAACTTGGGGCCATTGTCATCGAGGAACTCGATCATGGCGGCAACCACATCATCAGGCGCAATCTTGGTGCCCGCTGCATCGAGAGGCACCGCCTTGGAGTAGGTCTCGGCACGATCTTGCGCGCCTTGGCTAGCTAGGCAGAGATTCTGGTTCGACGAGTAGATGCGCCAGCGCACGCGCAACGCACGCGGTTGAGCCTCGGTGGCCGAGGACGACCCGCTTTGGCTCGGGCCAGCGCAACCCAACAAGCTGGCGGGGGCGGCGACCGCGGTAAGGGCCAGCGTCAGCGGCATAAGCCAGCGTGTGACGGTTTGGCGCGAGAGCGAGCGGCCTGCCATGCGTGCGTGCATGGAACAGGAGCATAGGGGAGCACCTCGGCAGGCTCAAGGGACAGCAGTGAAGAGCTTCTTACGCACAGACCTTGGCTAGCGTTGCATCCGCCACTGCTCGTCCGCTCCGATCCGAGCGTCGGGGCGCGTCGGCAACAAGATTGACCCCACTTGGATCAGGCCATCTAGGGTCCAGCGCGTACCCGAGCCGCCTGCTCGCTCGCCCTCCGCGGGCGCCGCCCAGGCCTGGCCATCGATGGGCGCAGGACTAAGGGTGTCCAGCACGACAGCGGCACTGCCCTCTGGACCGGGGGCTAGCTCGCGCACACCCAGCCACAAGGTCAAGGGCAAGAGGTCGCCACCGCGCCACGGCCCACCCAGGAAGCGCGGCTCCACACCGCGCTCGAACGGCGCATGCGCGGGCGCTAGGAGGAACCCTTCGGACAGGAGTTCGCCCGGCACAAGCTCCGCGCGCGGCACTCTTCCGGCCGTCAGGTGATGGTCATTCTGCCAGCCTTCGCGCTCTTCCGGATCGCTCAAGCGGTCGACAATGGTCCAATCGCGCGACAGGGGCGTCAGCGGCGTCCAGTGGTAGGTGATCCACCACAGGC
>Ga0208788_1000516_pt1 | contig 18984 bp, 16 predicted proteins | sample Wag4_2014_7_11_3_FD_187363 | JGI IMG/M metagenome (GOLD analysis project Ga0208788, IMG submission 187363) | Fresh water mixed with fracking chemicals microbial communities from Ohio, USA - Utica-2 Time Series FC 2014_7_11 (SPAdes) (version 2) ...
TCCTGGGAGTGGCTCCGCCGACCCCTGCGGGAGTGCCTCCGGCGACCGAGGTCCTGCGCGATCGCATCCCGCCCCTCCAGGAGCAGCTGGCTGCTGCCCGGCAACGCCTCCTCGACGCCCCGCTCGATGCGGCCGAGGACCAGCTCGGGCTGGCGCGTGGGGCCCTCGACACGGCCTCGATGCTCGAGGCCCTCGGTCGCCCCGTGCTCCGGAGTCAACCCTGGCGGGTCGAAGCGCGCCGGCACCTGGATCTGGCGTACGCCATGGCTCAGCCCAGCCCGGTCGCCGAGACGCGAGGGCTGTACCTCGATGCCGACGCGATCCCGCGAACCCGCGCGGGCATCCAGCGACTCGTGGCGCGCCTGGCCGATGCAGGATTCAACATGCTGCTTCCCGAGGCCTTCCGCCGAGGCTATGCCCTGTTCCGGACGCCGCGAGCCCCCCTCGACCCGAGCTTCGAGCAGGCGCCCGACGCCCTGGAATGGCTCACGGACGAGGCCCATGCCCGTGGCCTCGAGGTCCATCCCTGGATCTGGACCTTCCGGGTCCAGTCGCCGGGCTTCGGGAATCCCGTGCTGTCACCTCTCCCGGGACTCGCAGCGCGACAGGACGGGGGGCTGAACGCCCGCTTCCTCTCCCCGGCGGATCCGGCCGCAAGGGCCTGGGTGTTCGGTCTGGTGGACGACCTGACCAGCCGGATCGACCTCGACGGGCTCATGCTCGACTACGTCCGCTACGACGAGGAAACCCCGAGCGACTGGACGAGCTGGACCCGCTGGTCGCTCGACTGGCTGGCCCGTCACGGAAAGCTCCCTCCCGCACGGCCGGAAGCCGGCAGTCCCGAGTGGATCGACTACCAGCTCTGGCGCGAAGCCCAGGTCCACCGGACGGTCGCCGGGATCCGGGCGCGACTCCAGCGGCGTGATCCGGGGCTACGGCTCGGGGTCTCGACGTTTCGTGGAGAGCGCTACGGTCGCCTGAACAAGCTGCAGCACTGGCGTCACTGGGCCGATCAGGGATGGATCGACTATGACGCCTCGATGCTTTACACGGCGAGGACCTCCGACCTGGAGACGTGGCTGGACTGGGAAACGGACGAGGGGCGGCGCCCGGGGCTGCTGTTCCCGATCCTGGGCCCCCTGCGCATGACCGAACCGGTCCAGCAGACGCTCGAGCAGATCGCGTTCGTGCGGTCACGCCATCAGCTGGGGATGCTGTTCTTCTCGCTGAGCCACCTCGACGACGACCTGCTCGAGGCCCTCCGGCTGGGACCTTTCCGGCGGAGAGCCTATCCGGTCCACCGCCACCCCGTGCGGGCCAGCCGCCGCCTCCTGGGCGACCTGGCCAGCGGCTACCTGCGGGGCCTGCAGCTGCGTGCCCCCGCGCTCCAGGCGGCGACCGCGGCCGGACTGCGCCGGGACGTCGAGAGTCTGGCCCGCAGCCTGCCGCTCGCCGAGACGCCCTACCTGCTCACGGACGCCCTGCTCGCCCGGCTGGAGACCCTCGACGGTGCCGCGCGCGATCCCGATCTGCCCGCGCCCGTGAGCGAGGAACTCCGGACCCGGCTCGCAGACGTCAGGAGCCTGTGGCGAGCCCATGCCCACGCCACCACCCGCACGCGACCGGCTGCCACGACCCAGCCCCCGGTGCCGCCTGCCGTGCGCGAGACGGAGCGACGCGATTGAACCGTCCGGCCGTGGTGCTGCTGGACAAGGACGGGGTGCTGATCGACCTCCACGCCCGGTGGGGTCCGGTGGCAGCGGCGCGGTCCAGGTTGCTCGCCGCGTGCATCCCGGGACTCGAGGCTTCCCGGGTGGCCGGATGGCTCGGCCTGGGCCCGGACGGACGCCTGGGCGCCGGCCCGATGGCGCATCTTGGCCGCGAGGCGATCGCCAGAGAACTGCAGCTCTGGCTCGAAGGACACCTGCCCGACCCCATCGACTGGCAGCCCTTCATCCATGAGGCCTTCCGAAGGGCCGACGGTCACGCCGGGCCGGCCGTGGCCCGCCCCGGGGTGCTGACGCGTCTGAACGCCTGGAAAGCCGTCGGGACCCGGCTCGTCGTGGTGACGAGCGACGGTACGGCGCGTGCTCGCGAGGACCTCGACCAGGTGGGGATCTTGCCCCTGCTCGACGGCGTGCTGGGCTCGGACCGGGTCATCAGGGGGAAGCCTTTTCCCGACCTGGCCGTGGCCGGCGCGTCACTCGCGGCGGTCCCGTGCGAGGACGCCTGGCTCGTGGGGGACACGCGCGAGGACCTGCTCATGGGTCGAGAGGCCGGAGTGGGCCGGGTGATCGGCATGACGGGTGGCGCCTGCACGAGAGACGAGCTGGCGCCGTGGGCGGACCGGGTCGTGGACGGCTGGGACGATCCTGACCTCAGCTGAGGGCCTGCCGCAGCGCGTGGAGGGCTCCCTGGATGTCCTGGCGTTTGACCGACACGTCGATACGAGAGGCGTATCCCGCCACCAGCGAGGCCTTCTGGATGGCCGAGTCCGTGAGGATGGCGGCGGACCGGGAGATGGATACGGCCAGGGGAAAGAGCTTGGCCATGTCGAATGCCTCGATGGCCGCCTTCAGCTGGCTGACCTGCCCCTCGAGCTGCCCGGCCTTTTCCATGAGCAGACCGTTGAACTGACCGGCGGTCCGTCCCAGGTTGGCTGCCTGCATGGCATGCCCGGGATGGTTCGGCTGCTGCTTGAGACCCTGCTGCAGCTGGGTGGCGAGTTGCACGATCTGGCTGGCCCGGTTGACGTTCGGATCGGCGAGCACCCCGGAGTTGAGCGAGATCAGGCGAGCCAGGTCGGCGATCGCCGCGAACTTGCGGTCGAGCACGGCCTGCGCGACCTGGATCATCTGCTGGTTGACCTGCGAGATCTTCTCGGCGGAGGAGGTGGCCGTGAGTCCGGTCTGACCGCTGCCCGCAGCGGCCATCGACTCGGGCTCGAGGGCTGCCAGGATCATCGCATCGCGGCTCAGAGCACCCGACAGATCCGACAAGGCGGTGAAGTCCTTGTTCTGGTGGGCCTTCTCGAGTCGCTGCGCCAGCATGTCGACCATCTTGAGCTTCTTGTCGAGCAGGGCATCGAACTGCTGGGCCAGATCCTCCCACGTGCCGACGAGATCTTTCGCCTTCTTGATGGGCGTGGCGGCGATCTTGTCACCGAGCTCCTGGACCTGCTGCGCCATCGAGAGGAGGTCGTCCCGGAAAAAAGCCGAGTCGATCACGAGCGTGGCTCCGAGGAAGGCCAGCGTGGGGTAATCCCGCATCTGGGCCGCCCGGTCGAAACTGCCGGCCTGCATGGCCAGCATCTCGCGCTTCTGCTGGACGACCTGGAGCAGCACCCGTGCTCTCGAGAGCGCGCCCTCGAGAGCGGCCAGGAGTTCGGCCTGATCCTGGGTGGCCACCGCGCGCGCCAGAGCCCCGGCAGGGGGAGTGACGGGCACGGGATCGTGGGGTTCGGCCACCTCACTCGCCCCCGCGACGTGGGCCGGAGAGATGACGCGATCCGGCTGCAAGGAAACACCCCCGTGGACGAGAGTCGGCACGGGAACGGGCGCGGCATCATCTGCGAAACCAGGATTCACGACGAGGTCGGCGAGCAAACCATCGTCACCCGTTCCCTCGGACGGCGAGAGGGTCAAACGTGCCGGAGACGCCGAACCGAGGCGCTTCCGACGCTTCTTCTTGCGGCGACGGGGGGGAGCCTTCAGCAGGCCCAGGCGTCGGAGGAGTCGTTCGAGCAGCGTGAACTTCATGAGGTTGGCGAATCCCTTCGCCCCCCCTTGTACCCGCGCCAGGGCTTCCCTAGCGTCTGGCGCCAGGGGATTTCACCACGAGGACGTCGCAGGGCGCGTGCTCGACGACCCGGCCCGAGACGCTGCCGAGCAGGAAGCGCTCGAAACCCGTTCGCCCGTGCGAGCCGACGACGACGAGGTCCACGGCCTCGCGCCGTGCGAGTTCCAGGATGACCGTCGCGGGGTCCCCCATCTCGACGACCCGCGAGACCTCCACGCCGCCGGCGGTGAGCAGATCGGCGATCGTCGCGACGTGATCGACGGCCTCGCTGGAGAGGCGGTTCTCGAAAGCGACCAGATCGAGCACGGGTGGACCGATGGCCCCCACGAAACCGCCAGCCGGATTCGGATAGGCCGACGCGACGATCGCGGGCCCTTCCTTCCAGAAGTGTCGTAACCAGATCTCGGCGGCCCGGACGGAGCTTTCCGAGCCATCCGTGGTGAGCAGGGTCTTCACGCCACCCTCCCCTGTCGATCCGGGACGCGGTTGTCCCGGGGAATCGGTGGGTATGATACGGGGGTCGTCCCCCCCCTCCTAGTGCCGAGCGGGAGCTTCACCTCGTCCATGTCCACTCATCAGACTCCCGCCCCGTCCCTCGATCTCGCTCGCGATGCTGCCCTGATGCAGCGCGCCATCGCCCTGGCCGAGCAGGGCCGGGGCTGGACCGGCCCGAATCCGCTGGTCGGTGCCGTGCTCGTCCGGGACGGACAGGTGGTGGGTGAGGGCTTCCATGCCCGACCGGGGCGCTCGCAGGCCGAGGGCTTCGCGCTCGATGCGGCGGGCGAGGCGACACAGGGCGGGACGATGTACGTCACGATCGAACCCTGGCTCCAGGGTCCAGCCCTGACACGCATCCTCGATGGCGGGATCCGGCGGGTGATCGTGGGCATGCTCGATCCGCACCCCCAGCGCGAGGGTCAGGCCGTCGCATGGCTGCGCGCCGCAGGTCTCGAGGTCGAGGTGGGCATCGAGAGTGAGGCCGCTCGACGTCTCAACGAGGTCTACGTCAAGCACACCCTGACCCGGCGCCCCTTCGTGGCGCTGGGTACCACGATGAGCCTGGACGGAAAGATCGCCACGTACACGGGTGAGGCGGTTTATCCCACCACGGCCGAGGCACGGGAAGCCTTCGAAGGGCTCCGCGCGATGCACGATGCCGTCGTCGTGACGGTCCATCAGGTGCTCGAGGCGAATCCTGACATCAAGGTCCCGGGCTCTCGTCACCGCACCCCCCTGCGGATCGTGCTCGATGCGCTCGCCCGGACCCCGACCGTCAGCCACCTGCTGGCCCGACCCGCCGGCACGGGCCTCCTGCGTCCGAGCACCCTCATCGTCGTGACGCGACACGCGCCTCAGGACCGCATCCGCGCCCTCCAGGCTGCCGGAGCGGAGATCGTGGTGGCCCCGGAAACGGGGGGAATCCTCGAACCACGGATCGATCTGATGCGTCTCATGACGATCCTGGGCAGGAGGGACATCACGAGCTTGCTCTTCGAGGGCCATGGCAACCTGTTCGCCTCGTGCCTCGAGGCCGGGATCGTCGACAAGCTCCACGTGGCGATCGCCCCCGTCCTGATCGGGGGGCACGGGACCCTGACGCCCGTCGAGGGAAGCGGCGTCTCCCTCGTGGAGGCCGGTTTCTCGCTCCGGGATCTGACCGCCCGCCCCGTCGGGAACCATCTCCTGGTGGAAGCCTATCCGTCCCGGCCAGGCCCGGAATCCTGAGTCGGCCTCGCAACGATGGCCCCACCGGGACGATCGTCCCGGTGGGGCTTTTCCACGGTCATGCAAGCCGGTCGATCTTTTTCGAAAACATCTCTTGCATTGGTGCTAATCTGGTGTTAACGTGAAGCTTAGTTTAAGCCAAAGTTAACCCCCCTTCCACCTACAGGAGATACCGGCATGGCCCACCTTCGCGCCTCCCGCTTCCTCGTCGCCGTCGGAGCCCTGACGCTTGCGGCTTGCGGCTTCAACGTCGGCCCCACGGCCCCCCGCCTCGATGCCGGCTCCAACGTGGGCGCCGAGTCGGTCCCCGGCCAGATCCTGGTCAAGTTCCGTCCGGCGGCCGACATGGTCGATGCTGCTGGCACCTACGGCCTGACGGCCATCCGTCGCAACAGCCGCACGGGGATGCAGCTCGTCGCGGTGAAGGGCAACGTCCAGTCCACGGTCGCATCGCTCCAGAAGTCCGGTCTGGTCGAGTACGCCGAGCCCAACTACGTGATGCGGGCGACCGCGCTGCGCCTCGAGCCGAACGACCCGATGATCAAGGAGCAGTACGCCGTCGACAAGCTCCAGCTGCGTGAGGCGTGGGACATCAACCAGGGTTCCGAGAAGACCCTGCTCGCGATCGTCGACACGGGTATCGACTACAACCACCCCGAGTTCGCTGGCCGCGTGATCAACGGCAAGGACTTCGCCAACAACGACAACGACTCGATGGATGACCAGGGTCACGGCACGCACTGCGCCGGTATCGCCGCTGCCTCGGCGAACAACGGTGTCGGCATCGCCGGTGTGGCCCCCGGCGTCAAGCTCCTCGGCGTCAAGGTGCTCGCCGCCAACGGCAGTGGCTCGTACGAGGGTGTCGCCAATGGCATCATCTACGCCGCGGACCAGGGCGCCAAGGTCATCTCGATGAGCCTGGGTGGCCGCGCCTCGTCGAAGGCCGTCGAGGACGCCTGCAAGTACGCCATCGACAAGGGCGCGCTGGTCGTGGCCGCGATGGGCAACGACGGCCGCGAGGTCAAGTCGTATCCCGCCGCCATCCCCGGCGTGCTGGCCGTCGGTTCGACCGACAGCGCCGATGCCCGTTCCTCGTTCTCGAACATGGGCGCGCACATCTCGGTCTCGGCTCCCGGTTCGAGGATCCTCTCGACCCTGCCGATGAAGTCCAACTCGCTCGGCAAGACCGAATACGGCGTCCTCTCCGGCACGTCGATGGCTTGCCCGGCCGTCTCGGGTCTCGCCTCGCTGCTGCGTGATCAGGCTCCCGAGCAGAACGCCGACCAGATCCGGACCCGCATCGAGAAGTCTTCGGACGACCTCGGCGCCCAGGGCTTCGACAAGCAGTTCGGCTTCGGTCGCATCAACGCCCTCAAGGCGCTCTCGACCCGCTGATCCAGCTTTCGCTGGAGGGCCCGCCCCGGTCTCGGGGCGGGCCCTCTCGCTTTGGCGGGGGATGGTGGGCTCCACCGCAAACCCGACCGGGATGCACTCAGTCGAAGAGGTGCGTGGCCAGCCAGGAGCCGAGACGGGTCTCGAAAACCTCCCCCGTCTCCAGGGACATGACGGGCACGGCCCCGAGCCAGGCATTGGTGCAGACCACCTCGCGCGCCGCCAGCAGGGACTCGAGGGAAAACACCTGCTCACGGACCTCCGTTCCTCCTCGCACGAGCAGGTCACGGGCACGGGCGCGCGCGACTCCGGGGAGCGCTCCCAGCGTGAGCGGCGGGGTCCAGACCGTCCCATCGTCCATCCACGCGAACAGGCTGGTACGGCTTCCCTCGACCACCCGTCCGGCCTCGTCGAGCATCAGGAGTTCATCGAGGTCGCGCCGTCGCGCCTCGGACAGGGCCCGGTCCCAGGGCTCGCGAGCCGTCTGCTTGTGAGCGCCGGCGCCGGGGCCGGGATGCCCCGTCACCACCCCGATCCGCCAGGGACCCCGGTCCGGAGTGGCGGCTTCGAGCCGGACCGCGACATGCGGTCGGTCCTCTCCCGTCCAGGCGGTGAGACGCATCCGGGCCTGCCGCGCACCCAGCTCATCTGCCAGCCGGCGGCAAGCCTCGAAGGCGTCATCGAGCATCGGGACCAGATCGGGCAGGAGCGCCTCGCATGAGGACCGCAGTCGCGCCCGGTGAGCCGTCAGCCAGGGAATCTCCCCGTGCGCGACGCGCATCGTCTCGAAACATCCCGGTCGTCCCCCCGAGGGATCCGCCGGGAGAACCTCCACCCGTCGTCCGTCTAGCCAGGCCAGCACGAACGATCGAGTCCCAGCGACCTGAGCATGCCCCAGGCCTTGTCCGCCGTCTCCCGCCACTCGGCGTCCGGCTCGGAATCGGCGACGATGCCGCCGCCCACCTGCACGTGAACGCGATCGCCGGTCCATACGGCCGTGCGGATGGCGACGTTGAGATCGAGGCGGCCATCGCGGCCACAGGTGCCGATGGCCCCGGTGTAAACCCCCCGGGCCTGGCCTTCGAGCTCCGCGATGCGCTGCATCGCACGCAACTTGGGAGCACCCGTGATCGAACCGCCCGGGAAGGTGGCCCGCAGCAGGTCGGCCACCCGGATGCCCGGCTTCAGGCGGGCTTCCACGCGGGTCACGAGGTGCCAGACCGTCGGATTGGCCTGCAGCCGGAACAGGTCCGTGACCTGGACGCTGCCTGGCAGGGCGACCCGGCCCAGATCGTTGCGCTCGAGATCCACGATCATGACGTGCTCGGCGCGGTCCTTGAGGCTGGCCCGGAGCTCGGCGGCCGCGCGCGCATCCTCGTCGGGTGAAGCGGCTCTCGGACGCGTCCCCTTGATGGGCTCGGTCCAGACCCGGTCTCCCTCCACGCGCAGGAAACGTTCGGGGGAGATGCAGGCGATCGCCCGGTCGGCCGTGAGAGGCAGGTAAGCGGCGAACGGCGCGGGATGGGTCCTGACCAGGTGGTCATACCAGGATCCAGGATCCCCCTCGACCGGAACCTCGACCCGGTGGGTGAGGTTGACCTGGTAGCAATCGCCGGACGCGATGAGCTCCCGGATCCGGGCCACCCCCTCGGCGTGAACCTCCCGGCTCATCGTCCAGGTCGGGGTCCCGCGGGCACGCATCGGCACCGCGGGCGGAGGCACCGGCACGGCCTCGAGGTCAGCGCGCGCCCTCGCCAGCCGGGCAGGCAGGAGGTCGGCCTCCTCTCCCGGGGCCGTCGTGACGACCAGCCAGGCCCGTCCGTCGGCATGGCGGACGAGGAGCGTGTCGAACCACGTGAAGCGGAGCTCGGGCAGCTCGAGCGGATCGGGAGGGGAGGCGATCACGTGCGGATCGAGCCCCAGGCCCAGATCATAGGACAGGTACCCGATCCCGCCACCGAGAAAAGGGCAGTCCCGGAGGTCGGTGGGGTAGCGGGCCTCCGGGGTCCCGAGCGCCCAGGCTTCGAGGCCGGCCTGAAAGGCCTCCAGCGGGTCCCCGTGCGTCTCACGCACGCTCCCGTCTCGCCACCAGCGGATGGTGCTCCCCCGGGCTTCCAGCACCCACCGAGGGTGCCACGCCACGAAACTCCACGGGTGCCCTTCCCGGTCACCATCGAGTCGCGCATGCCCCGGGAGGCTGCCCAGGATCCCGAGGCGGGCGGACAGACCGGGGAACGGTTCGAGAGGGTGGATGAGCAGGGACAAACCGGCACCTCGGACGCAGGACGGCTCACGCACGGCATCGTGGACGGGACGTGAGGGTATCATGCCACCAGGAGAACGATGTTGCCACGCCACTGGCCGCTGCCCGCCTGGTCGGGACTGCTGATCACCCTGTGTCTCGCGGGCTGCCCCGAGGGACGGCTCGGCCTGCTGTCCCCCGGTTCCCCGGGCACGGGTACCCCGGGGCAGTCTCCGTCTGTGTCCCTCGTCGGCGCATCCGAAGCGCCCGCATCACCCGGCGAGGACACGGCACCCGGGAAGCGCTCACCCGCCCCGGATATCCCCGCGGCCTTGCCCGTCTTCGTCCCGGAAGAGGGCCCGAAGGCGATTCCCTACGATTCGCCGGGCCGTTCGGGATTGCCCATCGGACAGACGGTCCCCCTGGATTCGGTCCCCGCCGCGTGGACGATGGAACAGGCTCGTTCCTGGTGGGTCACGTGCCCCGCATCGGCCACCCTGATGCGCATCGACCGGAGTCCCGAGCGTCCCGGAGGCGCGTGGTTCCGCTCCTATCGCCTGGCCCTACCCGGGGCGAGTGCCCCGAGACCGGGGGGAATCGCCATCGCGGGCGCCCCCGAAAGCGATCGGCCCGAGCGCGTGTACGTGTCTCCGCAGGATGCCTCGGGCGACTGGATCCTCAGCATGACACCGCTGGGTTCCGACGTCCGCCTCGCGCGGCTGAACTCCCCGGTGGTGGCGATCGCCCCTCGCTCGGACGGACTCCTCGCGGTCTGCCTCGACGATCCGCCGCGCCTGGTGACCATGCGCCCCGATGGCGATCTCGAGGCAGGCTCGGTGCAGCTGGCGACGCATGCCACCTGGATGGTTCCCGGGCGCATCGAGTCCGAGCCCGGAGTCTGGATCCGCGTCGGCGATGGGCTGGTCTGGATCAAGGAAGGTCGTTCACCCGGACAGTGGTCGCTTCCCGCGCCCGTCACCCCGGATTCCTGGCAGAGCCTCGTTCCGGACGGCCGTCTGGCCGACTACCGCCCCCTGCAGGGAAACCTGTTGCGCGTCCTGCTGGAAACGCCCTCCGGACGGCTCGAGAGCCTGGGTTTGGCGACCACGGCCGGCCGGTTGGAACGCCAGACGTTTCCGGCAAGCCTCCCCCCTCCGTGGACGGGGATCACCTTCGCCCAGAACGGAAGGCCCTGGATCGCGCGCGGACGGATCCTCAGCCTGGTGGAAGACACCGAGAATGCCTTCGATCTGTCGCCGGGCGGGGAGATCGTCGGTCTGGCGACGTCTCCGGATGGCTCGATCTGGACTTTCGAGCGAGATCCGGCCGTGGCGCGAAAATGGAGCAACTGACGACTTGAGTAAAACCTTATTCTCCGCTTAAAATGACCTTAACGGTCTTGTCCAAGGGGGGGCGGAGCCTCCCGATCCGGGAGGAACACCATGGCTTCCAAGCGCCCCTCGTTGCTGCGCCTGATACCCCTTGCCACGCTCTTCATCAGCGCATGTGGCACCTCCGCCCTCATCGGTCAGGCGGAGCCCGTCCTCCAGGCACGGGCGACGGACACGACCCTGGCTCGCCTCGCGGCGTTCATGGCCGGTAGCTACAGCAGCGAGGCCCAGTCGAAGCAAGATCTCAGCTATTACGACATCCGCCTCCGGATCCATCCCATCTGGACGAAGCGCTCGGATGGCCCCTGGTTCTACGTGGAACAGGCCCGGGCCGATTATCTCGACCAGCCGTATCGCCAGCGCGTCTACCACCTTCAGGCGCGCGGAAACGGCAAGTACGAGAGCCAGATCCTGACGTTCGCGGATCCGAAGCCGTTCGTCGGGGCCTGGAAGAACCCGGCCGCGTTCGAGGGCAAAGATCCCTCGATGCTCGTGTCGCGCGAGGGCTGCGGAGTGATGCTCGAAGAGGTCGCCCCCGGGACGTTCTCGGGTGGCACCGTCGGGAAGGGCTGCTCCAGCGACATCAACGGCGCCACCTACACCACCAGCACGGTATCCCTGACCTCGTCGCGTCTCGTCAGCTGGGACCGTGGCTACGATGCCCAGGACCGTCAGGTCTGGGGCGCGGTCAAGGGCGGCTACGTCTTCGACAAGATCCGCCAGTAAATTTCGCCCGAAGACCGGCGCGGGACGCAACTTTCTCGCCGTTCGCCCTATATATCATCAAGAACCTGTTAAAAACAGGTTATCAAGTGCCTGCACGACTGGGATAACCGAGTAAGACTCCAGAGAGGACCTCCCGTGAGACTTCACCGAAACCCGATGGCGGCCTGCCTCTCAGCCCTGCTGATGCTGGCGACGCTTTCAGGATGTGGCTTCACCCCGAGCATGTCGGCCTCCGGCACTGACAGCACGCTCTCGGCCGATGCGCGCAAGCGCAGGCCCGTTCGCCCCGCCGATGAGCCACGAGTCTTCCGGGTCCTGCAGGGTCAGATCGTGACGGTCCTGCCGGACGACACGAACGGTCTCAAGCACCAGCTGTTCCGGTTCAAGGTCTCGAACGGGGCGCTGACCGGCGACGTCGTGCAGTGCGCCTACAACATGGACCTCGCTCCTTACCTGCCCCTGAGGGTCGGCAAGGTCGTGGAGATCAAGGGCGAGTTCATCGACACCGATCCGTATGACGTCATCCACTGGACGCATCACGACCCCAAGGGCGGCGAGGGCGGCTACGTCAAGATCGACGGCAAGCTCTATCAGTAGCCCGTCGAGACCCACTCCAGAGCGGCCGTCTGACAGGCCGCATGATCCGCCCAGGCCTGGAGCATCCAGGCCTGGGTTTCCGTTTCGGCAAGCCATGTCTCCCGGGTGAACGAGACGATTCCTCGACCTCGCGGAAGCGTCCCGAACCAGGCCTGCCAGTCCGCGGGAAGGCAGGGTTCCCCCTTCCAGGCCCGCACGTCGCTCAGGTGAAACAGGACGGGCCACCGGCCGGAAACCTGATGCGCCCAGTTCCGGGCTTCGGCCAGGTCCGCTGGACCGAGCACCGGGACGGCCAGGCCGGATAACCCTTCCAGGCGCGATCCCAGGTGGCCGGCCCGCAACGTGCTCCCGTCCGAATCGACGACGAGAGGGGCCACCTGCCCCCATGCCAGACCGTCAGGACGCCGCCCTCGCAGCCGCAAGGCGCCCCGCGCAACCGCTCGGAGGCGCTCCCGGAACGCCTGACGCTCGACCTCCGTCGGCGGCACGGGGCGCGCCGTGAAGCGACGAGCCCGGACCCGCCTCTGACGGTCCAGCGCCTCGGCGACCCGGGCTTCCGACAGACTCCCCTCGGAGACGGCCCGGACCAGGGCCTCGAGAGTCTGCACCGGATCGGGCGGCATCAGCAGGATATCGACCCCGCACCGGATCGCCTGGACGGCTGCGGCCACGGGGTCGCCTTCCCCGGCGATCGCCGCCATGTCGAGCGCGTCCGTCACCACGAGACCGTCGAACCCGAGGGCCCGCAGACGTGCGATGACCGGCGCAGACAGCGAGGAGGGCTTGCCGGCTGGATCGAGCGCCAGCATGGCCAGATGCGCCAGCATGACCGTGTCGACCCCGGCCCGGATGGCTGCGACGAACGGAATGGCTTCCCTCCGGAACCAGAGTTCTTCCGGGACGTCCACCCGACCGCTCACCGAGTGGGTGTCGAATCCGGTGTCACCGTGCCCCGGAAAGTGCTTGGCACAGGCCAGAGCCCCGGCCGACTGCACGCCCTCGACGAAGGCCGCGACGTGCCGGGCCACGCGATCGGGATCCTCGGAAAAGGCTCGCGTCTGGATGATGGGGTTCGCAGGATGGCTCTGGACGTCGGCCACCGGAGCAAGGACCCAGTTGACACCGGCGAGCAGGGCTTCCCGGGCCGTCCATTCGCCCCACAGCCGGGTCGTCTCGAGATCGTCATGAGTACCGAACACCCAGGCATGGGGAGTGGTTTCAGCACCCCCCAGATGCTGCCCCGCACCGCGCTCGAGATCGGCGCAGACGAGCACGTCACGGCCCGCCGCCTCGATCCACGCTGACAGGTCCCGGTCACGTCGATCGTCATACAGAAACCCTGCCCAGGGCCAGGCCCAGAAGGCAGAGGGGTCGCCCCCGCCAGGGAGGGCCGGACAGATCAGAGCGGCCAGCCGGCGTCCCAGCTCCGCGTCCGCCTCCGTCATTCGGCGTCGAGGTACATCAGGCGCTGGATCTCGAGCGCCTCGGTCACATGGTGCAGGCTGCAATACCCGCGACGGATCAAGATCTCTCCGAGGTGTCCACCGGTTCGTCGCTGCTCGTCGAGTGCCTCGAGCAGTTGCATGAAGCGCAGATCCCCGTTGGAGACGAGGATCTCGCCCAATCGGATCTGGACCTTGTAGTCCTGTAGCGAGATGATGAGGTCATCGGCCGAGAGGCAACCTTGCTCGACCAGGATCTCGCCGATACGCAGACCTCTCTTGGTCGTGCGCTGCAACTCGAGGGCATGCTTGAGGTCATCGGCCGTGACGAGGTTTCGCGAGATGAGAAAGTCGCCGAAGAAGCCGGCGCTGATCTCACCCATCAGGACATCTTGCTGGTTGCTCACGATCCCTCCTGAAGCCAACCTTGCACGCAAACAAGCTTCCGCACTATACCCAGCCGCCCGGGACCACTATCGTTCGATCCCGAATCCGGCACGCAAGGCCTTGCTGGTGCTGCTCTGGACGCTCTGTTCGCTCCTCTCGGGATGCGAATGGCCCTACCTTCTCCGCCAGGGATCGGAACAGGTCGCGCTCCTGGTCCGTCGGCGACCCGTGGCAGAGGTCCTCGGCGACCCGGGACTCTCCATCCGGCGCCGGGAGCAGATCGAACGCGTCGCCGCGGTCAAGCGGTTTGCCAGGGAGCGACTGGGCCTCGCGGATCCAGGCTCCTACGAGCATCTCTGCCACCTCGAGCGCGACGCACTCAGCTGGGTCGTGTCGGCCTGTCCGGACGACTCGCTGGAACCGCATACCTGGTGGTTTCCGCTCGTGGGGCATGTCCCGTACAAGGGGTTCTTCGATCCGGGCGAGGCACGCGAGGAGGCGCACCGTCTCGAACAGCTGGGGCTCGTCCCCCTCGTCCGTCCCGTGGAAGCGTTCAGCCTGCTCGGCTGGATGCCCGATCCCCTCTACTCCCCGATGCTGGATGGACCGGCCGAACGCCTGGTGGAGGTCATCCTGCACGAGTTGACGCACGCCACGGTCTTCGTGCCCGGGCGATCCGATTTCAACGAGGCCCTGGCCTCGTTCGTCGGGCGGCAGGGTGCACGGGCCTTCTGGATGGCCAGCATGACCGGACCGCTGGCTGAACTCGACCGTCAGGAACGGGAGCGTGACCGCCGGACCACCGTGATGCGTGCGCTCGTCCGAGACCTCGAAAGCCTGTTCCGCGAGCCCTGGAACCGACCGACGCGCCTGTCCCTCGCCCGGGCCCGCCTGCGCAGGGCCGACGCCGAGATGCACCCGAACGAAAACTCCGGTCCTCCCCTGGACGTGGCGGATGCGAGTCTGTTCCGGCTCTATGATCCCGGCCCGTGGGACTTCGAAAGCCTGCTCGCCCGGGAGAACCACGATCTCCGGCGCTTCATCCGCTCGATCGGGCAGGCCCTCGCCAGGACGGAAGACGTGACGCACCTGCTGGGCACGTGGCAGAAACCGGGACCTTGATGAGCTCCACATCCCGGTGAGGTGGCGTGGACACCATCCACCATTCCGGATCGATCCGGTCGAACCAGCGTCCGCAGCCCGGGCACGCCCAGGCGTCATCGTGGGCCCCGTCGGCCTCGAGCGGATGGAGACAGGCAAGACATGACAGCGACGTCGTATCCAGGCGAGGCATGGTCGATCTCCCGGCGCGATGGGGGGCACTTCCAGCATCCCGAGATCCGGGGCCCTTGCCCCCGTCACGTCGCACGAACGTTCTCGTCCAGCCCGCTCGCGCCGTCGGACGAAAACATCAAATGCCTGTTAAACATCACGCAAGTTTCTCGCAAGGGCGGCACGGGGCAAACCCGCACGGGGCATACACAGGAGGGAAGAGATTCAACGGGTTCGCCCCGGAAGGCCGAGGAGGTTCACCAATGTCGGACAACACGATCACCCGCGTTCAGCAAGCACCGATCATCGAACGGTCATTTGCCCCCGTGCTCACCGAGATCCAGACGCCGAAGCGTGACCCCGCACCGACCATCGACCGGGCCGTGATGGCCGACCAGCCCGAACTTCAGTCGGGTATCGCCCTGCCGCCCGACCTGAAGCGCGAACTGAACCAGATCGGTACCGGCGGTGTGGGCAACATCGATATCCTTCCGCCTGGCTTCTCGCTGATCGGCGGGGTCCTCGACCCGCAGCAGCTCGCCGGTGGCAACCGCGAGCCCGGGATTGCCGGAGGCGGGATCGGCGGCGTCCTCGATCCGGCTCGTCCGGCAGGAGGAGACAACCGGCCCGGAACCGTAGATGACGTCACGCGGAACCGGGGAGAGGTGACCTCGAACGGGGAACAGTTCGCGGGCATGGGGCCGATGCTCGGGGATCCCGAAGTCATCGAGTTGCTCAAGAAGATGGGCAAGCTGATGGCGGGTGAGGCGATCGACCCGGCTGACTTCCTGAAGAAGCTCGGATCCTCGCGGGATACGCTCAAGGCTGCCCTCGAAGCCAAGCTGGGTCGCCCGGTCAATGATCACAACGTCGATGTCGCCATGGCGAATCTCAAGAGCGGCGGCAACCTCGAATCGGCAGCCAAGGCGGTCCAGAGCGACCCGCTCGTGTTCGACCTCAACCACGACGGCGACACCAACGCCACGGTCGATCAGCACGGCATCAACGTGGACGGTTCGACGAGCACCAAGTGGGCGGAAAAGGGCGACGGCGTCCTGGCCTTCGGTGACAAGCCCCTGGACACCAACGGCGGTCAGTACAAGGACGCGATGGAGATGCTCACGGCCAAGGCCCAGGAAGCCGGCATCGACACCTCCAAGGGCTTCCTGGATCAGGCGGACCTCAAGGTGCTCGAGTCCAAGGGACTCACGATGATGGTGTCGAATGGCGACGGGAGCAACCAGAGCGTGCCGCCGACCCAGCTCGGCATCTCGCAGATCAGCCTCAAGGGCAAAGCCGTCGACAAGACGGACGTCGCGGGCAACACGATCTCGCTCGAGAGTTCGTTCGTCCAGAACGGTCAGTCGCATGCGATGAACGACATGTGGCTCAACAACATCCCGGTCAAGCAGCCCTGACGGCACCCTCGACCCGGCTCACCCGTCCCGCCCCTTCCGGGGGGCGGGACTTTTCCTCCGGGGGAAGAACCGCCCCCACGGTATACTGGTCGCGAGGAGGCGTCCGATGCAGCACTCGCGCGAAGAAACCTACCGGCTCACGGCGATGGTCCGCAAATCCGGCTGAGCGAGCAAGGTCAACCCCCTCGACCTGGCTCAGGTGCTGAGCCGCTTGCCCAGACCTTCCCATCCGGACCTGCTCGTCGGCTTCGAGACGAACGACGATGCCGGCGTGTTTCGCCTGTCGCCAGAACTCGCGCTGGTCCAGACGGTGGACTTCTTCACGCCCATGGTCGACGACCCGTATGCCTTCGGACAGATCGCGGTCGCGAACGCCGTCTCGGACCTCTATGCCATGGGGGCTCGCCCGCTGACCGGGCTGAACATCGTGGGATTCCCGGTCGGAGACGTCCCGACCGAGTTCCTCTCGGAGATCCTGCGCGGAGGAGCCGACAAGGCTGCCGAAGCAGGGGTGGTCGTGCTCGGGGGCCACACCGTCGATGACGCCGAACCCAAGTTCGGCATGGCCGTCACGGGCCTCGTCCACCCCGACCGGGTCATCACCAACTCCGGGGGAAAAGCGGGCGATCGCCTGGTCCTGACCAAGCCGCTGGGGGTGGGGATCATCAGCACGGCCCTCAAGCGTGACCGGGCACCGGCCGATCTCGTGGCCCGGGCGACGGCGACCATGGCGGAACTCAACCGGGCCGCCTCGGAGGCCATGATCGAGATCGGGGTCCACGCGGCGACGGACGTGACGGGCTTCGGCCTGCTGGGGCACCTGCTCGAGATGATGCGGGGCTCGGGGACGGGCGCCCGTCTCGAGGCCAGCCGCGTGCCCGTCTTCCCGGAGGCGGTGGACCTCGCGCGGCAGGACGTGATCCCGGGCGGCACCCGCCAGAACCTGTCCCATGTCCAGCCGGTCCTCGTGCCCGCTCCGGACCTGGATCCCGGGCTGCTCGCCGTTCTGGCGGACGCCCAGACCTCCGGCGGTCTGCTGATGGCCGTGCCACCCGGACATCTCGAGGCGTTGCACACGGCCCTGTCCAGCCGCGGGGTGACGGGACACGCCATCGGTGAGCTGACGGAAGGCGATCGCCTGGTCGTCAGGCCCTGACCTCGGCCATCGCGCGGAAACGCGCTGCGAAGAAGGGATTATGGAGCCGTTCCTCGCCGACGGTGGTCGCTGGACCGTGCCCGGGATGGATCACGGTGGTGCCAGGAAGCGCCAGAACGTGCCGGGCCAGCGACTCGATGAGCTGGCCGTAGCCGACGCGAGGGACGTTCGGATTCCCGATGGACCCCGCGAAGAGGGCATCCCCCACGAACACGTGACCATCGAGCCGGAACGAATAGCCGCCAGGGGTATGGCCCGGGGTCTGGAGCGCCTCGAGCATCCCGTGACCGAGCGGGATCGTCTCACCGTGGCGCAACCAGTGCACCTGGGAGTGGGGCACCGGGATGGAGGCTGCGTCCCCCTCGCCGGCAAGTACCGACACGGCCCACTCGGCATGGATGGCGGCCAGCGCCCCGACGTGGTCGCGGTGGCCGTGGGTGACGAGCACATGCCGGGGACGCCAGCCGCGCGCATCGAGCGCATCGAGGATGCGATCGGGCTCGCCTCCCGGGTCGACGACGAGGGCTTCCTGCCCGTCGGTATGGGCGACCAGGTGACAGTTCGAGGTCCAGCCATCGGGCTGCGCGACGACGAGCGTGTGGACCTCGATGCCGCCCGTCCGCTCGGAGACGGGAGCGGGTCGGTAGTGACCGGCGGCGATCGCCTGGAGGGCCTCCGGATCGAGTTCCAGGATCCCGGCGAGTTCGATGGCCTCGACGGCCGTCACGGGACTGGTGAGAGTCTCGAGGGCCTCCAGCCGGGACGGGGCGAGTCCGGAGCGACTCGCGACCTCGGCGCGAGTCAAGCCCTGCCCCGAGCGAGCCTTCCGGACGATGTCCCCGGCCTCATCCTCCAGCATCGGCGCCCTCTCCGGGAGGCGATGCCTCCCCGGTGGCCGATGGCGCCGAAGGCACCGGTTCCAGGGTCGCCCCTTCCCGGATCCACCGCGCCACGCGGACATGGCCCATCTTTTCGCCCAGCAGGATGGCCTGTCCGAGCGTGGAACCGGCCCCGACCTGGCACCGATCCGCCTTCAGGCGCATGCCCGAGAGGAGGTGGCGATCGAGTCCCTGGAGCGCGATGGTCAGCAACTCCAGTTCCAACGGAAGATGATACGCGATAACGGGCAACATGGCATTCAGTTGCAGTTGCCCCATCGCACAGGCGGCGGACACGGCGGCATCCGCTCCCACCACGTGACAGACGATCTGATTCACCCACTCGGCAACGGACGGGTTGATCTTGCCCGGCATGTGCGAAGAGCCCGGCACCACCGCTGGTAGCTCCCACTCCGAGGGCCCGCTTGTCGGGCCGCTCGCGAGCAGGCGCAGGTCGCTCGCGAGGACTCCCAGCTCAACGGCCAGGCGCCGGATCGCCCCTCCGAGCCCCAGGAAGGCCCCGGTCCCACGCACCGCCGCGACGGGATCCGGGGCCTTCC
>Ga0208788_1000517_pt1 | contig 18957 bp, 12 predicted proteins | sample Wag4_2014_7_11_3_FD_187363 | JGI IMG/M metagenome (GOLD analysis project Ga0208788, IMG submission 187363) | Fresh water mixed with fracking chemicals microbial communities from Ohio, USA - Utica-2 Time Series FC 2014_7_11 (SPAdes) (version 2) ...
GCGGGACGGAGGCGGGTTCCCACTTGCGTGGTGACGAGCCGGCGGAGTCCCCGCGTCACCATGACGAGCGGTGGACGGAAACAGACGAGCAGAAAAACGAACCGAGCCGCGTGTTCGAGGGCACGCCGCAGCGGGTCGTCCCGGAATCCGAGCCCGGATAGGACACGCCGTTTCTCCTGGTGTCCGCGTGTCACCTGCCGGTAGCTGAGGGCCTGCGCGTGCAACCGGAATCTCACCAGGATGCGGCCGAGATGTCGGACCTCGAGCCCCTTGAAGCGCGAGAAGAACTCGAAATCTGCCCCCATCCGGTAGGACGTGTCGAAGAATCCCAGGCGCTCATGCAGGGACCGGCGCCAGAAGACGGCCGGCGTGACGAGGCTCGACGCTCCCATCGAGACGTACCGCCGCCAGCTGTAGGGCAAACCGCGATAGGTGTAGGCGGGGCGGTCGTGTTCGTCGACGAACACGGCATCCCCGAAAACGACATCGGCTCCGGGATGTTTCGCGAAGAGCTCCACTACTGCGGCGATCGCCCCGGGTTCATAGGCATCGTCGGTGTTGAGGGTCGCGACGATCGCGCCACGCGCGCGCTCCAGGCCACGATTCAAGGCATCGTACATCCCCTCGTCCGGGGCGCTGTGAAACACGACGTGGGGATACCGGGCCACCAGCGCCGCGGTGTCGTCCGTTGAAGCCCCGTCCATGATGATGTGCTCGATGGGAGCATAGGTCTGTGCCTGTACGGACCGGATACAAGCTTCGAGATAGCGGGCGCCGTTGAAGCTCGGGGTCACGATGGTGACGAGCGGCATGTCCTTGGACGAGGGTCCGGGGGGCCCCCCGCCGGGGGCATGTCGCGTGGTCACGACAGCTGGCGCACGACCCCGACCACCTTGCCCTGGATCGTCACGCGGTCCACGACGATGGGGGCCATCGTCGCATTGGCAGGCTGGAGGCGAAATCGGCCATTTTCGCGGAACAGGCGCTTCAGGGTGGCCTCTCCGTCATCGAGCAGGGCTACCACGATTTCTCCGTCGCGGGCATGGTCCTGACGCCGGACGATCACGAGATCTCCCGGCAGGATGGCGTCGTCGATCATGCTGGTGCCCCGGACCATCAGGACGTAATGATCCTGCTGCGACCACATGTCGTCGAGGATCACGCTCTCCTGGTCGTCGGCGACCGCCTGGATGGGCATCCCTGCCGCGATCCGGCCGGCAAGAGGAAGGCCCCGGGCAGGAGCGTCGGGTTCGCGCTGGACGATCTGGATCGCGCGATTCTTCCCGCGATCCCAGCGGATGTGGCCGTGGTCGGCCAGAGCCTTCAAATGATAATGAATGGTCGAGGTCGAGTGAACGCCCAGCGCCTCCCCGAGTTCGCGGATGCTCGGCACGAGCCCGGTTCGCTGGACGTGCGACCGGAGCGTGTCGAGGAGTTGCTGCTGGCGTTCGGAGAGTCCCTTCTCGGACATGCTGACCTCGTCGAGAATGAGAACGGATGTTCGACAACTCTATCACTGGCGAGTTCTCCGGGTCAAGGTCCGTTCCTGGCTTGCTTCCCGCGAGCGGGAGGAGTAAACTTGCATCTGTTAGCACTCGCGTGCCGTGAGTGCTAAAGGTGTGTCACCTACCGCCTGACCGGCGGACGCATCAGGGAGAACCCGCATGTCCACCACCACCGCTCAGCAGATCCGCCCCCTGGGCGATCGGGTCGTCGTCAAGGTTGTCAAGGAAGAAAAGACGGCTGGCGGCATCCTGCTGCCGGATTCGGCCCAGGAGAAGCCCCAGTTCGGCGAGGTCATCGCCGTGGGTCCCGGCCGTATCCTCGACAGCGGCGAGCGCACGAAGCTCGACGTCGCCAAGGGTGACAAGGTCCTCTTCGCCAAGTACGGCGGCACCGAGATCAAGCTCGATGGCGAGGCCTTCCTCGTCATTTCCGAGAAGGATATCCTCGGCGTCATCGCCTAGCTTCGCCCCCCTGGAAACTCCTAAGGAGAATCATCCGAACATGCCCAAGCAGATTCTGTTCGACGAGCAGGCTCGCCGCGCCCTCGAGAAGGGCGTCAATGCCGTCGCCGATGCCGTCAAGGTCACCCTCGGTCCCAAGGGCCGCAACGTCGTGCTCGAGAAGAAGTTCGGCGCGCCCCAGATCGTCAACGACGGCGTGACCATCGCCAAGGAGATCGAGCTCGAGGATCCCGTCGAGAACACGGGCGCCCAGCTGGTCAAGGAAGTCGCCACCAAGACGAACGATGTCGCCGGTGATGGCACCACGACCTCGACTGTCCTCGCCCAGGCCATGATCCGCGAGGGGCTGCGCAACGTGGCCGCCGGCGCCAATGGCATCGCGGTTCGCAACGGCATCCACCTCGCGGTTGGCGTGGCCGTCGCCGAGATCAAGAAGCTCGCCCGGCCCGTCGAGAACAAGTCGGCGATCGCCCAGGTCGCGACCATCTCGGCCCAGGACACCGAGATCGGCAACCTCATCGCCGAGGCGATGGAGAAGGTCGGCAAGGACGGCGTCATCACCGTCGAGGAGTCCAAGACGACCGGCACCAGCCTCGAGACCGTCGAGGGCATGCAGTTCGACAAGGGCTACCTGTCGCCTTACATGGTGACGGACAGCGACAAGATGGAAGCCGTGCTCGACGAGCCGTTCCTGCTGATCACGGACAAGAAGATCAACGTCGTCGCCGACCTTGTCCCGATGCTCGAGAAGGTCGCCCGTGCGGGTCGTCCGCTCGCGATCATCGCCGAGGACGTCGAGGGTGAGGCGCTCGCGACGCTGGTCGTGAACAAGCTGCGCGGCATCCTGAACGTGGTGGCGGTGAAGGCTCCTGGCTTCGGCGATCGCCGCAAGGCCATGCTCGAGGACATCGCGATCCTCACGGGCGGCACGGTGATCAGCGAGGACGTGGGTCTGAAGCTCGAGAACGTGACGGTCGAGCGTCTGGGCAAGGCGCGCCAGGTGCGCGTGAGCCGTGACAAGACCACCATCGTGTCGTTCAAGGACGATGCGACGACGTCCCACGTCGCCGCTCGCGTCGCCCAGATCCGCAAGCAGGTCGAGGAGACCGAGAGCGAGTTCGACCGCGAGAAGCTCCAGGAGCGTCTGGCGAAGCTGTCGGGCGGCGTGGCCGTGATCCAGGTGGGTGCGGCGACCGAGACCGAGCTCAAGGACCGCAAGCTCCGCATCGAGGATGCGCTCGCCGCGACGAAGGCCGCGGTCGAGGAAGGCATCGTGGCCGGTGGTGGCACGGCGCTGCTGCACCTGATCAAGCCGCTCACCGAGCTCGCGACCACCGTGAAGGGTGACGAGCGGACGGGTGTCGAGATCGTGCTGCGCGCGCTCGAGGCTCCGGTCCGTCAGATCGCCGACAACGCCGGCGTCGAGGGTGCGGTCATCGTCGAGCAGGTGAAGCGTCACACCAACGGCTACGGCTACAACGCCATGACCGGCGAGTACGTCGACATGATCGCCGCGGGTATCGTGGATCCGGCGAAGGTGACGCGCTCGGCCATCGAGAACGCGGCTTCGATCGCCTCGATGCTGCTGACGACCGAGGCTCTCGTCGTCGACAAGCCCGAGAAGAAGGCTGCTGCAGCCCCTGCCATGCCTGACATGGGCGGCATGATGTAAGCACGCGGCCTCCCCTCCGGGGACCGTGCAGCCCCCCCGACCCGCCGTGGTCGGGGGGGCTCCTTTTTCGACGTGGGATGGGCCGTGGCGACACGTTCGAGGCGTGGTTCCGCTTCACCGGCGGGGCGAGCATGCCCGCGACCAGGCCCGTCCGCTGTCTTGTATTTTGTTCTTGTTAAGTTTTTTACACGCTTTCCCGTGCGAAGCGCCTCTCCGGGTTGTGCACGTTAAACGTTCATCAAGCAGCCACATGGCTGTGATGATCGACACCGTTACCGTGCTAACATGAGTCAGTCACCCGTTGGCTCACCCATCGACAGGAGGGAGAACGGCATGTTCAACGACGAACGGACGGTCCAGGGGACCGTGATGACCGCTTACATGATGGATCCGTTCGAGGATGATGACTTCGGCCCCGAGCAGGTCTTCGACTTCGACGATCCGCTGTACTAGAGCATTCTCGGTTTCCAAGACCCACCCTGACGCCTCCAGGTATCGGGCTGGTCTCGCAAGCCGAACGGAAGGCCGCCCTCCCAGGAGGGCGGCCTGATTTTCTGGACGGTTTTCTCGTGTCAGGGTCCAGGTGTCCGGATCACCTGGCGGTCAGACCGTCAGCACGCGCGCGATCCGCTCGATCGCCCAGTCGAGATCCTCGCGCGAGATCACGAGCGGTGGAGCCAGCCGGATCACCGTGTCGTGGGTCTCCTTGCAGAGCAGTCCCTCTGCCTTGAGCGCCTCACACGTGGCCCGCGCCGGTTTCATCAGTTCGATCCCGACGAGCAGTCCGCGCCCGCGGACCTCCCGGACCAGTGGACTCCGGATCTGTCTCAAGCTGTCGATGAGGTGCTCACCGAGTTCGGCGGCCCGTTCGACCAGTCCCTCGTCACGCAGCACCCCCAGGGCAGCCCGGGCGACGGCTGCCCCCAGCGGATTGCCCCCGAACGTGCTGCCATGCTGTCCGGGGTGGAAGACCGACATCACCTCATCATCGGCCAGCATCGCCGAGACCGGATAGAACCCCCCGGACAGCGCCTTGCCGAGCACGACCACGTCCGGTCGGATGCCCTCGTGGTGGTGCGCGAACCAGCGTCCCGTCCGCCCGAGACCCGTCTGGATCTCGTCGGCCATGAACAGGACCCGGTTTCGCTTGCAGAGTTCTGCCGCACCGGCCAGGTACCCGTCAGGCGGAAGCAAGATCCCCGCCTCGGCCTGGATGGGTTCCACCAGGAAGGCACATGTGTCGGCTGTGATGGCCGCCTCGAGGGCAGCCAGATCCCCGAAGGGGACGATCCGGAAACCGGGGGTGAAGGGGCCGAATCCCTCGCGGTAGCCGGGCTCCGTGGAGAAACTCACGATCGTCGTCGTGCGGCCGTGGAAGTTGTTCGCGCACACGATGATCTCGGCGCGGTCGGTGGGGATTCCCTTGACCGTGTATCCCCACTTCCGGGCGGCCTTGAGGGCCGTCTCGATGGCCTCGGCACCCGAGTTCATCGGCAACACGCGGGCGTAACCCGTCAGCTCCGACAGTTCGCGGTACAGCCAGGGTAACTGCTCGTTCCGGAAGGCTCTCGAGGTGATCGTCACGCGGTGGGCCTGTTCCACCAGAGCCTGGAGGATCTTCGGATGAGCGTGCCCCTGATTGACCGAGGAGTAGGCACTCAGGCAATCCAGATAGCGCTTGCCCTCGACGTCCGTGACCCAGGCACCCTCACCGCGGTCGATCACGACATCCAGAGGGTGATAGTTGTGCGCTCCGAACCGCTCCTCGAGGTCGATGAGTTCGGCGGTTCGGGTTCCCGTGAGCGGCGCCCCATCGCGCATCGCCAGGTCCTTTCTGCGTGGCCCGGACCGTGGTCCCGGGCGTTCCGGTCATCCGTCCAGCTTACCCGGAGGGCGGATGCGGCTCAAGGTGCCGGGTAACGCCGCACGGGCAGCTTGCGCGCGAGCCGCGAGCCGTCCGAGAACTGAAACACGACATCCACCTGGTCGCCCGCGATCAGCGGTCGGCGCGGTTCGTACAGCATCCAGTGCCATTCACCCGGTTCCAGCTTCACCTGGCCCCGGGCAGGCACCTCGAGCCGCGGCACGGCCTTCATGCGCATCATCGATCCCTCTCGGCTCATCGCGTGCGTCTCGATCCGGCCGAAGGCGGGTGATTCGACCTTGATCAGGGCTCCGGGACGATCCGGGAGGCCGTGAATCGTGCCGTAGGCTGCCAGCACCCTGGATCCGGGCGGGGCCTCGCGGACCCAGGGATCGTCGATTCTCCAGCGGGCCGCACCGGACGCGGGGGGCTTCGCCTCGGCGGGCCAGGTTCCGGCCATGGCCCATGCCACGCTCGTGACCATCAGCCCCGTGAGCACGGGGTTCGACCGGGGGCACCCCCCTCGCGGTCCGGAGGTTTTCATCGGGACGGCAGCTCCAGGTATCGGCGCAGGACGCCCGGGGGCAACGGCAACAGGAAGCGGGTCTTCAAGACGCCACGGGGGTTCACCAGGAAGAAATCGAGCGTGTGGTCGATCCGCCGAGAACCCTTCTCGATCACCTCGCGGTGCGTCGCACCGAAGTGTCGCTCGAGGCGGCCGAGGGCATCCACGCCCGGTACCAGGGCCGTGAACGTGGGATCGAAGTAACGCACGTAGCTCCCGAGATCGTCGGGTCGGTCATGGTCCGGATCGAGCGTCACGAGGGCGACCTGCACCCGGTCGCGAGCCGGGCCCAGACGCTTCAGCTCGGCAGAGAGGTCGGCCAGGCCCGTCGGACAGGCATCCGGACATCCGGTGTAGCCGAAGTAGACCACGAGCCACTTCCCGCGGAAGGACGAGAGCTTGACGGTCCGTCCGCCGGGCGCTGCGAGCAAGACCTCTGGCACGACCCGCGGTTGTCGTAACCAGATTCCGAGCCCGAGGGTGGAGGTGAAGAGCAGGGCCACGCCGGCTGCGGCCAGGGCCCAGGTCCGAGTCATCGTCGTGTGGTCTCCTTGACCCGCATGGTAGGCCTTTCGACCTCATTTCGCCAGTCGCGGTGGCCGGATGGGTTTGCTCCCGGCGGGGTATGATGCCCCCACCTGGAAGGAGGCCCACGTGCCCAATCGTTCCATCCGGCCGGGGATTGCCCTGAGCCTCGCCGTCGCGGCCTGCCTGGCGTGCTGGCCCGCGCCCGCGCTCGCAGGCGACGAGGGGGCGCCTGGCGCCCTCGTCCGGGCGGCATGGAAATCGCGCTGGGTCGAGGAACACGCCCGGATCCAGGACCACATCGACCACGATCGCGGTGACGCGGCACTTGCCGCCGCCGATGCCCTGCTCCGGGAGGTCCGGGCTTCCGGAGATCTCAAGGAGCTCGCAGAGGTCCTGCTGCTGCGAGGTGAGGCCCTGCTCGGTCTCGATCGCGCCGCGGAAGCGGGGAGCATGGCGCGCACCGCGCTCGGCCTCGGTAGCTTGCTCGGCGATCCGCACGTGCTGGCCTGTGCCTTCAACGACCTGGGCATCCTGGCGGAAGATGCCGGCCGCGTTCGGGGTGCCGCCACGTTTTATCGTCAGGCGTATCGCCATCTGCCGGCATTCGAGGATCAGGCCCTCAAGGAGGCCATCCTGTTCGATCTGGGGTCGGCGGAGTGCCGGACGGGGCGCGAAGAGGAGGGGTTCGTCCACCTCGAGGAGGGACGGACGGCCGCGCTCGGGCGAGGCGACCGTCTCGCCGAAACGCGTTTTCTCGTCCGTATCGCCGAGTTCAGGCAGGAATTCTCGAAACCCGAGGCCGAGAAACTGGCCCTGCAGGCGCTGGAGCAGGCACGGCAGCTCCGACATGCACCCAGCGAACAGGGTGCCGAGCGGACACTCGCTCGCTGCCGCCTGGTCGCCAAGGACCTGCCTGGAGCCGAGAAGCATTTTCGCGCGGCACTGGACGTCGCGAAGCGCAGCGGATCGGCCTGGGGGGAGGCGCAGGCGGCTTTCGAACTCGGACTCTTCCAGGTCCAGACCGGGAAGCGAAGCGAGGCGATCGCGCCCCTCGAACGGGCCGCCAGCCTGTTTCGCAAGCTCGGGCGCAAGGACCTCGCGGACGAGGTCAAGGAGCTCCTGCAGCGCCTGGCGCCGGCCAGGGCCTCCTGATTCAGGGGAGCGGCCCGAGTTCGAACACGTCGACGGACCGGCTCTTGCCCTTGACCTGGAGCGGTCCCACCGCGGTGAGCGTGAACCCCTCGTTCAAGAGCCGAGCCGTCGAGGAGCTGATCAGGACGCTGCCTCGCCGGGCGTTCGACTCGAGGCGAGCAGCCAGGTTCACCTCGTCACCGACGACCGTGTAATCCATCCGGTCGCGCGAGCCGATGTTCCCGGCGACCATCAGGCCTGTATTCAGCCCGATCCCGATCTCGAGACGCGCGTCTCCGGGCAGTTCTCCGCTGCCGTTGAGGTCGCGGACCGCCTGCTGCATCGCCAGGGCCGCAGTTGCTGCCCGGAAAGCGTCCGTGCGCGCGTCGCCCTCCCCTGGCACGAACACGGCCATGATCCCGTCACCGATGAACTTGTCGAGAATGCCGCCATTCTCCGTGATCAGCCGTTCCATGCGGGTCATGTAGACGTTCAGGATCTGGACCACCTCGTGCGGAGCCATCTGCTCGGCCATCGTCGTGAACCCACGGATGTCCGCGAACATGACCGTGGCCTGGATCAGCGAACCCGACGAGGTCCTGGGGTCGGAACCCGCAGACACCTCGCGCAGCGCCGCCGACGACAGGTACCGGGCCATCCGCTCCTTCTCGCGTGACATGGTCTTCTCGCGATGGAGGCTGTCACGCAGGTCCCGGAAGAGGACCGCCTGGTGGATGCTCAGGGCAGCCTGTCCGGCGATCGCCTCCAGGATGTCCATCTGACCGGGCCGGATGCTTCCCTGCTGGTGCTGGCTGGCGAGGTACAGGACCCCTTGATTGACCTCGTGGGCCACGAGCGGGATCGCGACGATGGTCTGGATCTGCAGGTCGATGACGGTCCGCGTGGCTCCGACGTGCTCGGCCGCATCCAGCATCATCAGGGACTGTCCGCGGGTCAGGACGCGCCGGGCGATCTGCTCGCTGTAAGGGGCTTCCTGGGGGGCGCCCACGCGCCGGTCGACCGTGCAGAGGGGCGTGAGGGTCGAACCGAGCAGCAGGCAACCGAACTCGGCCCCCGTCAGGTCCAGCGAGGTCTCCAGCAGATGCCGGGCCATGGTTTCGAGTTCGAGACTCTGCGTGACGGCGCGGTTGACCCGGACCAGAGCCTCGGCCCGCTCGAGGGCTGCTTCCCGCTCGGCGATCAGCGATGCGTGCCGGAGCCCGACCCCGACATGGCTGGCCAGGAGTCGCAACCACGGTGCGGGGTCCTCCCGGGGGTCGAGACCGGTGATCAGGACGCCCCCCAGCAGTTCCCCCCCGTTGACGAACGGCAGGACGAGTTCATCCGGTGCCACCCGGAGGATGTCGCGCGTGCGGCGCGCGTCATCCATCATGGGCTCGAGACGTTCCGGCGCCGCCTCGGATTGTCGTTCGCCCCCGCTCCCGATCCCCAGGATCCAGGCCTCGTCCTCACCGGTCAGCTCCTGCCAGAGCCATGCCTCCGCTCCGCGGGTCCGGCGCAGGATCCAGCGTCCCACCCGATCGAGGAGCCGGCTGGCCGACGTCTGGCCCGCCAGCAGGTCTTCCAGCTCCTTGAGGAAATGCCGATCCGGCAGGAAGAGCGGAGCTGCGATGCCCAGCCCCTCCAGCAACTGGCCGAGCGGTGTCGCGAGGGCCTCGCTCAGCGAGCCGTTCGGCTGTCCGGCGGATCCGCCCAGCGACAGCCGATGCAGGTGATCGTGGATCCGCTGGCGCTCGCCGACCGACAGGAAGGCGCGGGCCTGCGAGGCGTCTGCCCGCTCCAGCGCTCCGGCGACGAACTCGTGCGCCTGGCTGACGAACTGGGCGCGGGCTCCGGGCGTCCGCTCGACCTGCGAGAGGGCCCAGGCCGCCTCTGCGGCGATGGAGCGCTGTCCGACCTGTCTGGCGAGGTTCAGGGCCTCGCGGCATGCCTCGTGTCCCCCCTCGGCCTGATCACGGGCCGCCCGTGCACGCAGCAGCAGCGACTCCGCCCGATCCGAGCTACGCCCCAGGAGTTCGTACAGGCGACTTGCCTCCTCCAGCCAGGTGATGGCATTATGCGGTCGCTCGGCCTGCCATTCGAGATATCCGTGATGGGAGTCATGACCCGCTTCGAGCGCCGGGACCTCCCAGGCGTCGGCGAACTTGCGGCAGGCGCGCGCATGCAGTTCCGCGCGGGGTGATTCGCCGATCCGTTCCTGGGCGCGGGCAGCGGCCAGGTGCAGCCATCCCTGCCAGACGGGGTGCACGACCTCACCGAGGTCGAGGCCTCGCAGGGCCCACTCGAGGGCCCGGAGGTCACGGCCCAGCCAGCGCCACGCCTCGGCACCGACGTATCGGACCGCGGCCACCCACGGATCCTCTTCCCGGCCCTGCAGCATCACGGTCGCATCCGCGAGGGCCTCCTCGGCTGCACGGAGGTCACCGAGCTGCGCCCACCCGAGTCCCGAGCACGCCCGGGCCAGGGCGCCCCAGGTCCGGTCGGATTCCTCGACCAGCTGGATGCTGAGCAGGTCGAACTGGCTGAGGGCATCGGTGACGGGCCCGCACCAGAGGCGGTGAATGGCCTCGTGAAGCGCCACGCGAGGCTGATAGGCGTCCGGGCTTTTCTCGCGGCGCGCGAGAATCTGCCCGTGCAGCCGGGCATCTCCCCAGGTGAAGGCCGCATCGAGCAACTCCAGGCGGGCGCTTCCCTCGCCCCCCCGATGTCCATCGAGCTCCACGGCCTCGGCCAGGTACCGGAACCCCTCGGCGGCTCCCCCGGGTGCCTCGGTCAGCAGGCGCCGACCCAGCAGGGTCCGGGCCCGGGCCCGCAGGTACGGGGTTCCCGTCTCGTCCATGCGGGGGATCCAGAGCTGGAGGGCCGGCACGGTCAGGCCCGGATCGATCTCCTGCAAGAAGCTGAGCCCGGTCTGCCAGTCCGTGGGCGTGGTCGCGAGGCTTCCCCAGCTCTCGAGGCGAGCCAGGACCAGGTCCGGCTGGTTCGCCTGTATCGCCGTGCGCAGGGCGAGTCGAGCCCAGCCGGCATCACGGGACTCACCCGGAACCGTCTCGAGCAAGGCCTCGGCATCTTCCCAGGCTCCCGTGGCCAGGGCACGCTCGACGGGACGTGCCTGCCAGTCGGGCAAGCCCAGCCGTCTCTCCCAGGAGGCGATGGCGCTCGCCGGGGCACCGGGATGGCCCTCGAGCAGGCGCTTGAAGCTCTGTTCCTGGAGGGGCCTACCGACGGCGCGGTGCAGGGCATCGGACTCAAGGCTCGCCCGCCAGACCAGGCAGTCTTCCTCCAGGCTCCAGAGACCGAGTCGAAGGCCCTTCACGACCGTTTCGGGGCCGTGATCCGCCACGGCGTCGATGAATCGGGGCAGCGGGGTCCGGGCCGTCCAGACCAGGGCCGCCAGGTCGCGCACGTCCGCGGGGAGGGCGTGCCAGACCCACTCGGACCAGTCTTCCCAGCCGCGATCGTCACCACCCAGGAAGCGATGCGTCTGCCAGGCGCCGAACACGGCGGCTTCCGCGCCCCCGGACCTCCATATGCCCTGGCGGATCGCCTCGGGAAGTCCGGGAGCCGACGGGGGAAGGACATCGTTGTGCGGGACGGTACGGCAGCCGCCCGGCGGAGGGGAACCGGCCTGAACCAGCACGATCCAGCGTCCTCCGGCTTCGAGGAGGCGGGTCACCATGGCCCGCGCCGTGGGACCGAGCGTGCTCCACCCCGCGAGGCCCACGCAGATACCGTCGCCGAGCCAGCGCAGGGCCATCTCGAGTTCCCGGCTCCAGGTGAGCACGTCTGTCCTGCCCGAGCCCTGGTGAAGCGCCAGCAGACGCCCCAGTCCACTCGCCCGGGCGGGGTCCCGGGCGACCAGTCCTGGCAAGATGGCCTGCGCCAGGCGGCTCGCCACGTCGGCTGCATCGGCACCCGGTTCCAGGCGGCAGATGCCGATTTGCGGCACCTCTTCCAGCGTGGCGGCCAGGATGCGCGCCTCGACCCGTCCCGGTGCCTCGACGGCGAGGGGGCGTTGTTCCTCGGGGTCGCTCAGCCAGTCTCGCAGGGTCTTCCGGTAGGCGCGGTCCTTCGGGAGGAAGGCACTGGTCGGAGGGGGGGAGACCGTGTGGACGCCCGGGCAGAGGCGGCTCCAAAAGCTCCACCTGTCGCCCGGTTCCGGATGCGTCAGGCCATCCCGATCGGCTTTCCAGTCGGCGGAGGCCTCCACGTGCTCGAACATGCGGGCCAGGAACCACCAGTCGGTCCGGGAATCCACGGGGAGCCCCAGTCGCAGTTCCGGGGCCAGAGTCTCGTCCGGTATCGGAGTGAAGCGCTGTCCGGCCACGGCCCAGAGGCCACCGTCCAGCAGCACGGGGTGTCCGTCCGGGGTCCGCCACCAGGCGTCGCGCCGCCACGTGCCTACCACCCAGCCGCGCGCATGCCACAGCTGGAGGTGGTCGAGCATCTTCCCGAGGTCGTCGGGTGAAAGGGAGGTCCCGATCGGCGAGAGCCATCCCCTGTGCAGCACGAATCCGACGAGCTGCCCGTTCTCGTGAAGCGCAGGGCCCACCCGGAGGCCCAGTTCGGGACCTTCTGAGGTCCAGAAAGCGTGTTCCCAGGCGATCAGACGAGCATCCAGACTGATCGATGCGGCGCCTCTCCGCTTGCCCACGAACAGGACGACCGGGTCCCCGTTCTGTCGGTCGATGGCGCATATCAGGGGCGATGCGTCATCCGGCCTGCCGGGAGCCATCTCGAAGGCATCCAGGGTCCATTCCAACGGACTGCTCCCCGCGTTCAAACGTGGTTCCATCACGTGCCATCTTTCCCCGGTCGTCCGTTTCTTAACGCCCGACCCGCGGGAGCCACGATGGAGCCTTGCCCCGGGAGTGGTACGGCACTACCATGGACGGGATGCCGGTTCCTTTCGTTCATGCCTCGACCTCCCGCACGCCTCGCGACGTTCTCGCGCGCGTCTTCGGCCATGCCGATTTCCGGGAACATCAGGAGGGCGTGGTGTCCGCCATCCTGGCCGGCCGGGACACGCTCGTCGTCCTGCCGACCGGGGGTGGGAAGTCGCTTTGCTACCAGCTCCCCGCCGTCCTGCTGGATGGACTGACCGTCGTGGTCACCCCGCTCATCGCCCTGATGCGTGACCAGGTCGAGGGTCTGGAGCGTCGTGGCATCCGGGCCACGATGCTGCATCACCATCTGGAGCCCTCGGAGGTGACGGACCGGCTCGAGGCGATCGCCGCGGGCCAGGTCCGGCTGGTGTACGTGTCACCCGAGCGTTTCCGACACCCGGCCTCGCTCGAGGCGATGGCCCGGGCGGGGGTCGCCCTGCTGGCCATCGACGAGGCCCACTGTCTCTCGACCTGGGGGCACGACTTCCGTCCGGACTACCAGCGCCTGGGCGAGGTTCGCGAGCGACTGGGGCGCCCTCCTGTCGTCGCCGTCACGGCGACGGCGACGCCGGCCGTGCGCGAGGACATCCGCTCGGTTCTCGACCTCCGGGACCCCCTCGAGGTGGTGGCCGGTTTCGACCGTCCCGAACTCCGCTGGGTGGTCCGCTCGACTCCTACCCGCGAGGCCAAGCGCGAGAAGTTGCAGGAGATCGTCACGAAGATCCGTGGGGCCGGGATCGTCTACGTGGCGACCCGGAAGCAGGCCGAGCGCGTCCTGCAGGACCTCTCCGCCACCGGGGAGCGGGTGGCCTGTTACCACGCCGGGATGCCCCCGGCCGACCGAGAGGCCAGCCAGGCGAGCTGGATGCGGGGGGACAGCCGGATCATCGTGGCCACGAACGCCTTCGGGATGGGGGTCGACCGCGCCGGGGTCCGGTTCGTGATTCACCACGACCTCCCCGCGTCGCTCGAGGGCTACTACCAGGAAGCCGGTCGGGCCGGGCGAGACCGGGGCGCCTCGTATGCCGTCTTGCTCTACACGCCGGCCGATAGGCATCTCCAGGCGTTCATGCTGTCCGGTTCCACGCCGGACCTCACGCTCCTCTGGGACCTCCATGCGTGGCTCGCCGGGAAGGGAGAGGTTCCCCGGGACCCGGCCTGGATGGCCTCCAGTCTCGGTCGGAAGGTCTCGGTCGGGGCCGTCGAGGGGGCTCTCCAGGTCCTCGAGAGGGCCGGGGCGATCGCCTCGGGACCGACGGTCCGCGTGACCCGTCAGGGACGGTCCCTCGCCGAACTCGGGATCGAGACCTCCATGTGGGTCCAGCGGAGACAGCGGGACCTCGAGCGCCTCGACCGGATGGTGGCCTTCGCCGAAGCCACGACATGCCGCAAGGCCCTGATCCTGGGATATTTCGGCGAGATGCACGCGGGAGACTGCGGGGCCTGTGACGTCTGCCTCGAGGGCCGGACCATCACGGGGGACGCCTCCGGGTCCGAGCCCGCCCTCGGTCGCCTCGCGCGTATCCGGGACCGGATCGCAGCCGACCTCGAGTTGCCCGCCTACTGTGTCGCCCATGACCGCCTGCTGGTGTCGCTGGCCGCGCGTCCGCCGAGAAGCTTCGAGGATCTGCTCAAGGTGCGCGGCATGAGCCCCGAGCGCGCGCGCTGGTGGGCTCCTCACCTGGTCGAGGGCCCGGTCCCCGCCCTGGAGGCCTGTGGGGGATGACTCCAGATCGCCAGCTCGAGGCCCTCGCGAGGGCCCATGGCATCCGTCCCGGGCTCGAGCGGATGACGGCTCTGCTCGCACGGCTCGGAAACCCGGAGCGAGGGCTCCGGGTCGTCCACGTGGCCGGAACCAACGGGAAAGGGTCCGTCTGCGCGTTCGTGGCCGAGGTTCTGCGTGCAGCCGGCCACCGGGTGCTGCGTTACACGAGTCCTCACCTGGTGTTTTACCGGGAGCGGTACTGGGTCGACGGCCGGTGGATCGCCCCCGCGCGCTTCGCGGCAGCGCTCGCGCACATCGACCGTGCGGTCCGGGAAATCGAAGATCGGCTCGGGGTCGTCACCGAGTTCGAGCGCCTCACGGCGATCGCCTTCTGGCTGGCCCGCGAGGAGGCCGTCGACTGGCTCGTCCTGGAGGTGGGGCTGGGAGGGAGGCTCGATGCCACCAACGTCGTGGCGAGCCCCGAGGTCTCGGTCATCACGCGGATCGCGCGGGATCACGTCGAGTGGCTGGGGGAGGCCCTGACGGACATCGCGCGCGAGAAGGCCGGCATCCTGCGTCGGGCTGTACCGCTCGTCACGGGGGCCACGGGCGAGGCACTCGACGCCATCCGGGACGTTGCCGGGCGCACGGGCACCCCCTGCAGGGTCGTCGAGGCCGACGGGGCGATCGCCCTCTCCTGGCAGGGCGAACCGGTCGAGGTGGCTCTCCCCGGTACTTACCAGCGGGTCAATGCGGCGATCGCCCTGCAGGTCCTGGACGTGCTTCACGAGCGCGGGCACGCCCTTTCCGGGGAGGCCGTCCGGACGGGCTTCGCTCGGGTGCGCTGGCCCGGGCGGCTGGAGTCGATCCAGGTTCCTGACGGTCCGCTTTACTGGCTCGATGGCGCCCACAACGAGGATGGTGCCGTGGCCCTGGCCGCGTCGTTGCCCCGGCGCCCGGGGGTGCTCGTCTTCGGGGCGCTCGCCGACAAGGAACCCGAGCGTCTGGCCCGGATACTGGCTCCCCTGGCGCCTCATCACGTGCTGGTGCCCGTGGCCAGCCCGCGCACCTGGACCCCGGTCGCCGAGGGCGTCTGGGCCGGGGCCCGGGTGGTGGCCGACTTGGCTGAAGCCTTGCGAGTCGCGGAAGCGGCGGCAGCCGGTGCCCCGATCCTCGTCGCGGGGTCCCTGTACCTGGTGGGGGCCGTGCGGCACCTGCTCGGAGTCCAGGATCCCGAGGCCTGACCTCAGCTCCAGCCCGTGCCCAGGTCGAAGAGCGGAAGCTGGGCCGTGTTGCCCTCGGAGAGTTCGTCGCGCAACGTCTGCCGGAGGGACAGCGAGAGGCGGTTCCGTCGCTCGATCTCGGCCAGCACCTGCCGCGACCGGGCGACGACCTCGGCGGGGAGTCCGGCCAGGCGTGCAACCTCGATTCCGTAGGAACGGTCCGCCCCGCCGGGGACCACCCGGTGCAGGAAGACCACGCCATCCGGGGTTTCTTCGACCGTGACCCGGCAGTTCCGGACGCCGTCGAGGCTCAGGGCCAGGGCCGTCAGCTCGTGGTAGTGCGTCGCGAAGAGCGACCGGGCCCGGACCTGCTCGACCAGATGCTCGCTCACGGACCAGGCGATCGAGATGCCGTCGAAGGTCGAGGTGCCGCGGCCGATCTCGTCGAGGACCACCAGGGACCGTTCGGTCGCGTGACGGAGGATGTGGGCCGTCTCGCTCATCTCGACCATGAAGGTGGATTGCCCCGTGGCCAGGTCGTCCACGGCCCCCACCCGCGTGAAGATCCGGTCGACCAGGCCGATCCGCGCTGAACGCGCAGGAACGAAGGACCCCATCTGGGCGAGCAGGACCGCGAGCGCGACCTGGCGCATGTAGGTGCTCTTCCCGGCCATGTTGGGCCCCGTGATCACGACCAGCCGGACATCGCCGCTCGCATCGAGCGTGGCGTCGTTGGGGACGAACCGGCCCGGGGGAAGGCGGGTCTCCAGCACCGGATGCCGGGACGCCTGCAGGTCCAGAGCCCGCGATTCATCGAGATCCGGGCGCACCCAGTCGCCCCGTACCGCGACCTCGGCGAGAGCTGCGAGCGCGTCCACGCGGGCGACGTGGGTCGCCAGGTCCTGGAGGTGCTCGCCCCAGGTGGCCAGTTCGTCGCGCAGGGCCGTGAAGAGCGCATATTCGATCTGTCCCATGCGTTCCTGCGCCGTGGTGATGGCCATCTCGCGTTCCCGCAGGACCGGCGTGACGTATCGCTCGGCATTCACGAGGGTCTGCTTGCGCTGGTAATCTTCGGGGACGGCCTCGCGGTTGGCGTGCGTCACCTCGATGAAATACCCGAAGGTGCGCGAGTGGCCGATCTTCAGGCTCTTTATCCCGGTGCGGGCCTTCTCGGCCGCCTCGAAGGTGGCGAGCCAGTCCTTGCCGTCGGCGAGCAGGGCCCGGGTCTCGTCGAGGTGGGCATCGACCCCCGGTCGGATCAGCCCCCCGTCGGTGAGCGCGATCGGGGGGACGTCCACGAGCGAGGCCTCGAGGCGGCGGGCCAGTTCCAGCAGATCTGGTGGGATGGGCCCCGAGGCCTGCAGCAGGGCGCTCTCGCAAGACAGGAGGCGGTCCATGACGGGATCGAGGTTCAGTAACCCGTCCTTGAGGGCCACCAGGTCGCGCGCACTGGCCTGTCCCGTCGCGAGGCGACGGGACAGGCGCTCGAGATCGCGGAGGGACTCGAGCCGGCCCTGCAGCAGGGCCCGGAGGCCCGGGTCGCCGACGAGTTCTGCCACGGCATCATGCCGCCGGGCGATGGGCTCGAGCCTGGCCAGCGGATGCAGCAACCACTGCCGCAGGCACCGCGCCCCCATGGCCGTCCGTGTCCGGTCGAGCACGGACAGCAGCGAGCCTTCGAGTTGCCCGTCGCGCGAGGTCTGGACCAGTTCGAGGTTTCTCCGCGTCTGAGCATCCAGGTGAAGGTGGTCATCGAGCACGACGGTCCGGACGCCCGTGAAGGCGATCGCCTGGTCGCGACGGGTCTCGCGGGCGTAGACGAGGACCTGGTGGACGGCCTCACGGGCGAGGGGGCGATCCTGGAGGCCGAATCCCTCGAGGCTCCGCACCCCGAAGGCCTCGCACAGGCGACGTTCGAGCATGTCCGGTGCGAGCCACTCCGAGGCGACGGGCGTGGCCGGCGCGTCCGGGGGCAGGACCTCGTCCCAGCCGTCTCCGAGGAGCGCCCCCCCCCGGCGACCAGGGGAACGACCCCAGGCGGCCGCTTCGAAGGCCTTGCGCGAGAGTGGCACGAGCAGCTCGCTGGGCTGGATCCGGGCCAGCTCGGCCCGAAGCTGGGGCTCCCCCTGACACTCCGTGGCGACCAGCTCGCCCGTCGAGAGATCGCCGTAGGCCAGTCCGAACCGGTCCTGCCGGCGCGACACGGCAGCGAGGAAGTTGTTGCGGCGATCGGCGAGCAGTCCGCCCTCGACGACCGTCCCCGGGGTCACGACCCGGACGACTTCCCGCCGGACGAGGCCCTTGGCCTGGCGGGGATCTTCCATCTGCTCGCAGATGGCCACACGGAATCCCCGCTCGATGAGCCGGGTCAGATAGGTCTCGACAGCGTGATGCGGCACCCCGGCCATCGGGATGCGGCCATGGTCCCCGGCATCTCGCCCGGTGAGCGTCAGCTCGAGTTCGCGCGCCGCGAGGACGGCATCCTCGAAGAACATCTCGTAGAAGTCGCCCATCCGGTAGAAGAGCAACCACTCGGGGTGCTCGTCCTTCAGGGAGCGATAGTGAGCCAGCATGGGGGGATAGGGCGCGCTCATGGTTCCATTGTAATGCCCGGGGGGCGGCTTCTAACCGTTGGCGCGCTTCTGCACCGCGAGGGCTTCCTGGACCTGGCTCGGACGGCAGTAGTTGAGCTCGACCAGGAGTTCACCCAGCCACATGTAGCGACCGCGACGCGCCAGTTCCTGCTGACGCCGCAGGGCCGTCTCGAGCTGGACCTGCGAGATGATGCCCTTGGCCACCATGTACTCGCCGAACCGGAACTTGCTCTTGGTTTCGCGCAGGTTATCCACTCCCGTCTCCTGAGACTGGAAGCGGATGAGGCCCTGCTGCTGCAATTCGGTGACGGCACTGCTGAACCGGTCACCCAGGATGTTCACGAAGCCACTGATCTCGAAGAGCGAGTGCTGGCCATTGACGCGGGCGAGCACCTTCCAGGTGTCGGCCTCGGCGCTGACGCCGCGCAGGGCCGTGTTGGCCTGGATCGAGCGCAGCGTCATCTTGCCCTTGTCCGTGAGCTCGGGAACCCGGCCCATCGGACCGCTTGCACCCGCACCGCGGGGCCGGGCCGCAGCGTTGCCTCCCATGGAGGTCTGGAGCGTGGTGCGGTTTTGCTGGAAGGGGTTGGCCGGGCCGAGCGGCTGGGTCGTGGAGGCCACCGGAGGTGCAGGCGCCGGCACAACAGGGGAAGGCAGAGGTACCGCCGGAGCCGGCACCGATGCGTGCGGAGCGGGGTACGCAGATCCCTGATGCGCGGGTCCGGGTTCCTGCGCCATCGGGGCGGCGATCGCCGGACCCTGCAGCAGTGTGGCTCCCGTGGTGGGTGCCATCGGGGCCGT
>Ga0208788_1000518_pt1 | contig 18940 bp, 30 predicted proteins | sample Wag4_2014_7_11_3_FD_187363 | JGI IMG/M metagenome (GOLD analysis project Ga0208788, IMG submission 187363) | Fresh water mixed with fracking chemicals microbial communities from Ohio, USA - Utica-2 Time Series FC 2014_7_11 (SPAdes) (version 2) ...
GCCTTCAGTCACTTGCCGCATCATGTGGCATTGAAGTGGTTGAGCTTTCATGTGCTCCCAGGTCTAGTGAAGACGCTCAATTCGTGCTTCAGCGCAATGCCAACATCGTTGTAGTTGATGGGTATGAGTTTTCACGCGAGTTTTTTGAAGCGCTTGAATCAAGTAGCACGCATTTCGCCGTAGTTGACGACAACGCGGAAACGAACGCCCAATCACCAAGCGCTGTGATTAACCAAAATCCTCACGCTTCTGCATTGATGTATGCGCACATACACGGCAATCCAAAACTCTTACTTGGTTTGCAATATGCAATGGTGCGCAAAGAAGTTCGTGAAGTCGCCGCAATGAACTTGTCGTCTCGCGAAGGTGAAGTGTTCGTTGCAATGGGTGGTGCCGACTTCCTTGGACTTACGGCGCCAATTGTTGAGGCATTGGCTGAAACTGGTTTGCAGATTCGCGTTGCAGTTGGCCACGCCAACACGCAGCGAGCACACATTCAAAAGTTGTCTGATCAATTTGGGCATGTAACTCTGATTGAGCAGCAGGATTATGTTTCGAGTTTGGCGAGTGCCCATGTGGCAGTTCTTGCAGCAGGCTCATCGTTATGGGAAGCATGCGCGGTGGGTACACCATCAATTGGTTTAGTCGTTGCCGATAATCAGTTTGCGTCAGCGAATGCAGCAAAGAAACTTGGATTCACTCGCGTGGTTGACTGCCGTGTTCGGTTCAACGTTGAGGCTGTATTGAACGAGGTGCAAGCATGCATATTGAGTGGAACATCTGCCATGCGTGGAGCAGCCTTGAGCACGGGTGTTGCTAACGGCGCAAGCATGGTGGCGCGTGAACTCGGGGCTATCGCGTGATTGTGGAACTAGTTCGAATTTCGCTTGCCGATAAAGCGTCACTTCGCGAGTGGAGAAACGACCCTGCCGTTTCGAAGTGGATGTACACAAATCATGAAATTGGCGAAGAAGAACACAATGCGTGGTTTGACGCCATGCTCGCTGATGCGTCCAAGGTTTATTGGAAAATCGTTACAGACGGTGTGGCAGTGGGTTCAGTTTTTCTGACAGGCGTTTCCGGTCAGGGGAAATCGTGCGAATGGGGAATGTATTTGGCAGATGTGAATGCACGTGGCAAAGGCGCTGCGCAGGCGGCTTGTGCTCTCTCGTTTCGCCATGCATTTAACGAGTTGTCCGTAGATGTTGTGACATGCGAAGCCGTTGCACAAAACGAAAATGCAATCGGGCTATACGAAAGCGTTGGCTATGTGCGCACGGGCTTGCAGACCGATGCCGTGAAGCGCGGGAACGAAATGTTGTCGGTAGTTACACTTGAACTGACACGCGATTCGTGGAATATGTCTGAATCACGTGTTCTACAAAAGCTGAGCGAAAAGGGGGTGAACATCAATGGGTAAGCCTGTGTATGTCATCGCCGAACTCTCTGCCAATCATGGTGGCAGCAAGGCTCGAGCACTTGAAGTAATTCATGCCGCTCACGAAGCTGGCGCCGATGCGGTGAAGTTTCAGCATTACACCGCAGAAACCATCACGGTGCGCTCCGATCACCCCGACTTCCGCGTGAGTGGTGGAACGCTCTGGGATGGTCGTCAACTTGCAGACCTATACGCCGAAGCCATGACTCCATGGGAATGGACTGGCGACTTGGTCGCTGAAGCGAACAAGTTAGGCATTGATTGGTTGTCAAGCCCATTTGATAACAGTGCTGTTGATTTTCTTGAGCAGTTCAATATTGCAACATACAAAATCGCATCGTTTGAGCTCATTGATCTTCCTCTCATTCGCTATGTCGCATCAAAAGGCAAGCCAATGATCATGTCAACAGGAATGTCGACGTTGGACGAAATTGATGCTGCGGTGAAGGCCGCTCAAGGTGCAGGTGCACCACAAGTTTCAGTACTTCGCTGTAACTCCACGTATCCCGCGAATAGTTCTGAAATGGATTTGGCTGCAATTCCGGCGATGATCGCTAAGTGGGGAATTCCTGTTGGACTTTCCGATCACACCATGACTTCGGTTACCGCAATTAGCGCAGTTGCGCTTGGCGCAACCATTATTGAAAAACACATCACCATGCGCCGAAGTGACGGTGGGCCAGATGGTGCTTTTTCTTTGGAGCCTGCTGAGTTCTCTGCGTTGATACGCGATATTCATGAAGCATCTAGCGCATTGGGTACAGCGCGCTTTGGCCCATCAGCGTCGGAAGTAAACAGTCTCAAGTTTCGCCGTTCGTTACGAGCAGTAACAGCAATTAAAGCCGGCGAAGCAATTACCGAACACAATGTTCGCTCGGTGCGTCCAGCAGGTGGATTGCCGCCAGATGACTTCTCGACAATTTCTGGCATGAAAGCAAAACGAGATATTGCTGTTGGTGAACCAATCACCAATGATCTGTTGAATTAATTGCTATAGATCTGGCTGTTCATGCAGCAAACATTGCATGAGGGCAACATCTAGCCAACGGCCAAACTTGCGGCCAATTTCTCGTTCAATGCCAACCAACACAAAGCCACATGATTCATGTAATCCCCGTGACGCCGTGCTTGAAGCTTCGATGCGGGCCATTACTGAATGGAAACCAGAGTCGGCGGCTTGCTGCAATAAGTTGGTCAAAATCAATCGACCGATTCCCGAACGCGCAAGATTTCGATTTACGTAGACCGAGTTTTCGACCGATGTTTTATATGCAGCACGATCTCGGTATTCGCTGAGAGCACCGAATCCAACAACAGTGTCGGTTTCATCAATTGCAACGATTGCAGAAAATGCGCCACTGCGAGCGCCGATCCACGCCTGCTGCGCATCAAGCGTTCGGGGTACAAGGTCAAAGGTTGAAGTCTCGAATTGCACCTCATGGTTGTAAATTTCTAATATTGCAGCAGCATCAGCAACAGTGGCACGACGAATTTTGGTCGAAGATTGCGGTTCTGGCACATGGGCGAACTTAGCGGTTTATGGCATTCAGAACGAGTGATTCCAAGAATTGGTAAAGAATGCATGTTTCTGATGGCTGACAACGGTGATTATGCGATAGAACAAAGTTATGACTAGTTGGATGACCCCGTCCCCCGAAGAAAATGAATTTGGCTCACCGTTGCCTCCACCACCAGTGCCTGCTTCCAAGAGTGCATCAAGCAAATCTCCACGGCGCACGCTTGGCGTGTTCTTGACCTTGGTGGTTGGTTTCATTGGTGGACTTGTTGGAAATGAAGTCTCAAACAATTGGGATTTGTCATTTGGTTCAGGTTCTTCGGTTCAGTCGTCAAACTCTCCACTCATCACGAGTGAAGTAAGTCCAGATGACGCAAGTATTGGCGACACAGTCATTGCTCAAGTTGTAAATGCAATGGCCGACAGTGTTGTCACTATTTCAAGTTCTATTGATGACGGAATGACAACGGGAGAGGGCACAGGAACAGGAGTAGTGCTGACGGCCGACGGAGAAATCTTGACTAATGCACACGTGATTGCGGATGCGACTGAAGTCAGCGTGCGATTTGCGGGTGAAACGGAACCACGACTAGCCAAAGTGTTGGCGTCTGATCCTGGTAACGATCTTGCATTGTTGAAAATTGAAGCAACAGATTTAAAGCCGGCGACATTTGCCCAACCAGGAACCATTCGTATCGGTGACGGAGTAATCGCAATCGGTTACGCACTTGATCTTGACGGTGGTCCAACGGTGACTTCGGGAATTGTCTCTGCGCTCAAGCGAACGATCATCACCGAGTCAGGTGCTTTGAATGGTCTCATTCAGACAGATGCCGCGATTTCATCGGGCAACTCGGGTGGACCATTGGTCAATTTCCGAGGCGAAGTAGTGGGCATCAATACGGCCGTCGCTCGTAGCGATGCCAATTCGTCCGCCAACAATGTGGGATTTTCCATCGCGGTAGATGAAATCGTGCCTGTCCTCGAGCAATTGCGCAGCCAGGCAGGTGGCCAGGTTCGCCAAGAGGGGTTTTTAGGGGTAGGTCTGGCCGAGCGGACCGATGGTGGTCAGGGGGCAATTATCTCCAGCGTCCAGCCAAATTCCCCTGCAAGCCTTGCTGGCATTAGAGAAAGTGACATTGTGCTGTCGGTTGATGGCGAGCCAATTGACGGCCAGGCAGGCCTGGTGGCCGCAATTCGCGATGCCAGCCCAGGTCAAACCGTGGAAATTGAGCTTCTCCGGGACGACAAGCGGATCACCGTGACGGCCAAATTGGTAGCCCGAACCGGCGACTGATTCGCCCCTCCCGGCCTGCCCGAAACCCTTGTTTTGGGCGTTGGGAAGCCCGAATTCACGCCGATAGAGTTGCAAGTCCGCATTAGCGACATGTCCGACATCCAGTCGGAAACATCGCCAAAGTTTGAGGCGTCACAATCGACGTCTGCAAGAGCCCCGCAAGGGGGACATTGCAGCACCACTGTTTTCGGTGCTCCGCCGGCTTTTGCCGAGCGGAGCATTTGCGTGAACGGCGTTGTTTGAACAATGCAAAAAGTGCAATGAAATCAGTACAGACACATCGAACTACACGAACGAGAAAAGGGTCGCCGTTATGGCACAAAAAGCAATCGTCGGCGAGAAGGTCGGCATGACACAGATTTGGGGAGATGACCAGCGCATCATCCCTGTAACTGTGCTGCGTGTTGAACCAGCCCGTGTGGTCCAAGTTAAGACCGGTGAGCGTGACGGCTATGCAGCCTTGCAAGTCACATACGGTCAAAAGGATCCAAAGAAACTAACCAAGGCCGAGTCTGGCCACTTCGCAAAGGCCAGCGTTGCTGCAGGTCGTCGACTCGTCGAGCTTCGTCTCGAATCAGTTGACGGCTTCACCGTTGGACAAGAAATCACTGTTGACACACTTGCCGCAGGCGAGCGCGTTGACGTCACTGCGGTAAGCCGCGGTAAAGGTTTCGCAGGTGGAATGAAGCGCCACAACTTTGCTGGTCAAGGAGCGAGTCACGGTAACCACAAGCACCACCGTGCGCCTGGTTCTATCGGTTCATGCTCATTCCCTGGTCGTGTATTCAAGGGCTTGCGCATGGCTGGCCACATGGGTCACGCACAAACGACCACATTGAATCTTGAAGTTGTACAAGCCGATCTCGAGCGCGGCCTGCTGTTGGTGAAGGGTTCAGTCCCTGGTCCAAACGGCGGCGTCGTAATCGTGCGCAACGCGGTGAAGGGAAAGTAACGCGATGGCAACTGCAAAACCAGTAAAGAAAGCTGCGAAGAAAGCAGCTCCAAAAGCGGCAGCAGAAAAAACCGGCTCGGCAACCTTGCCAGCAGAGTTTTTCGGCATCGAGCCAAACATCCCAGTAATGCACCAAGTGGTTACTGCACAGTTGGCACACCGTCGTTCAGGTACACAGAGCACGAAGACACGTTCCGAAGTTCGCGGTGGTGGCAAGAAGCCATTCGGACAAAAGGGAACTGGTGGCGCTCGTCAAGGTTCAATCCGTGCACCACACTTCAGTGGTGGTGCTGTTGCACTCGGACCAAAGCCACGTAAGTACACACAACGCACTCCAAAGAAAATGATTGCGTTGGCACTTCGTTCAGCACTATCCGATCGTGCGCTTGAAGGCAAAGTAGTTGTTGTTGACAAGTTTGGTTTCGACAAGCCGAGCACCAAGGACGCAACATTGTTGTTGAACTCACTTGGTCTCGATGGCAAGATCATGATCGTTGTAGATCGCGATGATGAAGTCGCCAGCAAGTCATTCCGTAACTTGACCAATGTTCAAGTGGTAATCACCCCAGAACTCAATGCATACGACATTCTCTGCAATGACTGGCTTGTGTTTACAACGGCAAGCCTGCCGAAGGTCAAGGAGGCCGCAAAGTGAAAGACCCACGCGACATCATCCTTCGCCCGATCATTTCGGAGAAGAGCTACTCATTGATGGACAAGGGAACGTACACATTTGAAGTACACCCAGACTCCAGCAAGCCAGAAATTTGTGACGCAGTCGAAGCCATTTGGAACGTCAAGGTTCGTCGCGTTAACACTCTCAACCGTCGTGGCAAGATGCGCCAAACTCGCGGAACAAACCGCTTTGGTCAGCGTCCAAACACCAAACGGGCCATCGTCACTCTTGAAGCGGGAAATGAAATCCCGTTGTTCGAGAACTAGAGCGAGCTGAAAGAGACGAAATATGGGAATTCGCAAACGTAAACCAACGAGTGCCGGTCGCCGTTTTCAAACGGTGTCCGACTTCGCTGACATCACTAAGAGCACGCCTGAAAAGTCGTTGCTTGCAAAGAAGACTTCTGCTGGTGGTCGCAACGTCTATGGCCGCGTAACTTCGCGTCACCAAGGTGGTGGACACAAGCAGCAGTACCGCATCATCGATTTCAAGCGCAACTACGACCAGTACGAAGCCAAGGTTGCAGCAATTGAATACGATCCAAACCGCACCTGCCGCATTGCACTTTTGCATTACGCCGACGGATCAAAGGCTTACATCCTTGCTCCAAAGGGTCTTGAAGTGGGTATGCGTGTTCAGAGCGGACCAAAAGCAGACATCAAAGTTGGCAACGCGTTGCCACTTCGTTACTTGCCTGTAGGTACCGTCATTCACAACATTGAATTGCGCCCTGGTCAGGGTGGCAAAGTTGGTCGTTCAGCAGGAATGGCTGTGCAGCTTGTTGCAAAAGAAGGCGACTTCGCAACATTGCGTATGCCAAGTTCTGAAATGCGTCGCGTTCCAATCGACTGCCGTGCAACTATCGGTGAAGTCGGTAACGCAGAGCACGAACTCATCAAGATCGGTAAAGCCGGACGTAACCGTTGGAAGGGCGTTCGCCCACAATCACGCGGTGTTGTAATGAACCCTGTCGATCACCCACACGGTGGTGGTGAAGGTAAGACATCCGGTGGACGTCACCCAGTTTCACCTTGGGGTAAGCCAGAGCGTCGTACCCGTAACAAGAACAAGTCGTCACAACAACTCATCGTTCGCCGTCGTCGTTCAGGAAAGGGCCGGGCATAACACATGACTCGTAGTTTGAAAAAAGGCGCATTCGTTGATGAGCACTTGCTCAAGAAGTTGGATGCCATGAACGAAAGCGGCGAGCGCAAGGTCATCAAGACCTGGTCACGTCGCAGCACGATCATTCCAGACATGATCGGCCACACCTTCGCCGTCCATGATGGTCGCAAGCATGTACCTGTCTACGTCAGCGAATCAATGGTTGGTCACAAATTGGGCGAGTTCTCACCAACTCGCACCTTTAAGTTCCACGCAGCACAAGAAAAAGCTGCAGCAGGGCAGAAGTAAGCCATGACCGGTCCAAAACTCAACGAAGCAACCAACAAGGTTGGCGTATCTAGCGGTACTCGCGCGAAGGCAATGAATGTCCGCATGTCGGCTTCAAAGATTCGTGTTGTACTGAACCACGTTCGTGGTCTGCAAGTGCAGGAAGCCGACAGCTTGCTGTCACTCATCCAGCGCGACTCGGCTCACGACATTCGCAAGTTGCTCGCATCGGCAGTAGCCAACGCAGTAAACAACGATTCAAAAGTTGCAGAAGACCTGTACGTCAAGGCTTGCTTTGCCGATGAAGGTCCAACATTGAAGCGTTTCCGTCCACGTGCAAAGGGTCGTGCTGCTCAAATCTTGAAGCGCACTTCACACATCACCATCGTGGTCGACACCATGACCGACAAAATGTTGGCCATTCGTGAACAAAGCGCAGAGGCAAAGGGTGGCACCAAGGTTGTCAGCCGTTCAGCACGTGTTGCAGCTAGTCGTGCACGCGCAGCGAAGCCTGATGCAGACGATTCACAAGACTCAACTGACAGCACCAACGAATCTGGTGAGGAGAACTGATGGGCCAGAAAATTAATCCATACGGTTTCCGCCTGGGAATCACCACCGACTGGAAGAGTCGTTGGTTCAGCCAGAAGGAATACCGTCATTACCTCACCGAGGACTGGAAGATCCGTGACTATCTCACGGTGCAGCTCGCCGATGCAGCAGTAAGCCGCATTGAAATTGAGCGCACACGCGACAAGCTTCGCATCGACATTCACACTGCTCGTCCGGGCATCGTGATTGGTCGTAAGGGTCAGAAGGCCGATGAACTACGCGCAGGTCTTACCGCGATGACCGGTAACAACAAAGTGCAATTGAACATCACCGAAATCAAGCAAGCTGAACTCGATGCCGCACTTGTGGCACAGGGTGTTGCTGACCAGTTGTTGAACCGTATTGCTTTCCGTCGCGCCATGAAGCGTGCTGTGCAGAACGCACAGAAGTACGGCGCAGAAGGAATTCGAATTCAGTGTTCAGGTCGTCTTGGTGGAGCAGAAATGTGCCGCACCGAGTGGTACCGCGAAGGTCGTGTTCCATTGCACACATTGCGTGCAGACATTGACTACGGATTCCGTGAAGCAGCAACTTCAGCAGGACGCATTGGCGTAAAGGTGTGGTTGTACAAGGGCGAAATCCTCCCGTACAAGAGCCCTAACGACGATCGCATTGCTCGTGAAGCAGCAATGGCTGTTGGTCAAACTTCAGGACATTCGGATGCCACGTTGAAGGTTGTTACTTCAGCAGGTCCACGTGTTGCTGACATTGCTGACACCGAAATCGTTCCACTGGTGAAGGAAGCAGATCCAGAGTTCGAGCGCTTGTTGGCGGAAGAAGAAGACATCCAACGTCGAATCGTGGAAACCCACGAGACACCGAAGTTTGGTCGGGAGTAAATCATGTTGTCACCTCGCAAAGTAAAACACCGTAAGCACCACCGTGGTCGTATGACCGGTGTGTCAAAGGGTGGAAACGAACTCGCTTTCGGTGAGTACGGCATTCAAGCTCTTGAACCAGGCTGGATCACCGCACGCCAAATCGAAGCAGCACGTATTGCCATGACCCGTCACATCAAGCGTGGTGGAAAAGTGTGGATCAACATTTTCCCTGACAAGTCAGTGACCAAGAAGCCAGCCGAAACTCGCATGGGTTCCGGAAAAGGAAACCCAGAATTGTGGGTTGCCGTGGTGAAGCCAGGTCGCATCTTGTTCGAGCTGTCTTACCCAAACGCAGCAACTGCGCACCAAGCACTTGATCGTGCAGTACAAAAGCTGCCAATCAAGGCCCGCGTCGTAAGCCGCGAGGAGGCAATCTGACATGGCACGTGAACTAGCCGATCTCCGCGACATGGATCTCGCCACATTGGTGGACGAACTCCGTAAGTCAAAGCAAGAAGCCCTCAACCTGCGATTCCGTCACGCGACGGGTCAACTCGACAACACAGCCGAGTTGGGCGCAGTGAAGAAGCAAATTGCACGTATCAACACTCTCATTCGTCAGCAGGAAATCGCTGCTGCTGAATCAGCAGGGAAGTGAGTAAGTCATGACCGAAACAACAACCACATCTGCAACAACAGACGAAGCTCTTCGTAACGCCCGCAAGGTGCGCGAAGGCATCGTGGTGTCAAACAAGATGAACAAGACGATTGTTATTTCAATCGTTGAGCGAGTGCGCCACCCGCGTTACTCCAAGTTCGTTCAGCGCACCAAGAAGTTGTACGCACACGACGAGGCCAACGATGCACAAATCGGTGACCGCGTTCGCGTAATGGAAACTCGCCCAATGTCGAAGCAAAAGCGTTGGCGCCTCGTTGAAGTATTGGAGCGTGCAAAATGATTCAGCAAGAGTCCCGTCTTCGCGTTGCCGACAACAGTGGTGCAAAGGAAGTGTTGTGCATCAAGGTTCTTGGTGGAACACGTCGTCGTTATGCATCAATTGGTGATGTCTTCATTGGCACGGTTAAGGACGCAATTCCTGGCGCCGGTGTCAAGAAGGGCGAAGTAGTTCGTTGTGTAGTAGTTCGTGTGAAGAAGGAAAAGCGTCGTCCAGACGGCAGCTACATCCGCTTCGACGAAAACGCAGCAGTTCTTATTAAGGACGATCTCACGCCACGTGGAACCCGTATCTTCGGACCAGTTGGCCGTGAGCTCCGTGACAAGAAGTTCATGCGAATTATTTCGCTTGCACCGGAGGTGTTGTAACCATGAAGTTGAAAAAGGGTGACACCGTCATTGTTATTGCCGGAAAAGACAAGGGCAAGACTGGCGAAATTACAGAAGTGAGTCCAAAGAGCAACAAAGTGAAAGTCGCTGGTGTGAACACCGCGAAACGTCACACTGCTGCCCGCGGACAAACAGCCAACACTGGCGGAATCATTGACAAGGACATGCCTGTCGATGCTTCAAACGTCATGTTGGTGCACAAGGGAAAGCCAACTCGCGTTGGTTACAAGATCAAGGCCGACGGCACCAAGGTGCGCGTTGCCAAGAGCACCGGAGATGAAATCTGATGACTGCTGCAGTCGCATACCAACCACGCTTGAAGTCGCATTACAACGACGTTGTGCGCGCCGAACTCATTAAGCAACTCGGCGTTGCAAATGTCATGCAAGTGCCAACCTTCGAAAAGATTGTGATCAACATGGGTGTTGGTCGCGCAACTCAGCAGTCGTCGCTTATCGACGGCGCTGTGTCCGACCTCACCGCGATTTCTGGCCAAAAGCCAATCGTCACCAAGTCACGCACCTCAATTGCATCGTTCAAACTTCGTGAGAACCAAGCAATCGGTTGCAAAGTGACCTTGCGTGGAGATCGCATGTGGGAATTCCTCGATCGTTTGATCGCAGTTGCAATTCCTCGTATTCGCGACTTCCGTGGTCTTCCAGGTAAGTCGTGGGACGGTCATGGCAACTACACATTCGGTCTTACTGAGCAATTGGTATTCACCGAAGTGAGCTACGACAAAGTAGACACCACACGCGGTATGGACATCACCATTGTCACCACCGCAACAACCGACCTCGATGGAAAAGCACTTCTTGATGCTTTTGGTTTCCCATTCCGTAAGGGCGAAGAACCAGCATCATCCAAAAAAGCTCGCGGAGCGGCAAAACGCTCAGCCAAGAAGAAGAAGTAAGTAGAGGACCAAATGGCAAAGAAATCACTCGTTAACAAGGCGAATGCAACGCCAAAGTTCAAGGTACGCGGTTACTCGCGTTGCCAGAAATGTGGACGCGCACGTGCTGTATATCGCAAATTTGGATTGTGCCGCCTGTGCCTTCGCAAGATGGCCCATGCCGGTGAAATCCCTGGTTTGACCAAGGCAAGTTGGTGATTGCGTCATGATGACTGATCCGATCGCCGACATGCTTACGCGCATTCGCAATGCGAATGCTGCAATGAAAGACGAAGTGTTGATGCCTGCCTCAAAGCAGAAGTCAGCGCTCGCTGAAGTGCTGAAGAAAGAGGGATACATCACTGACTTCGGTCTTATCGACAACCCAGCTGGTCCGGGTAAGTCGTTGAAGATCGGTCTGAAGTATTCCGATGACCGTAAGCGCACCATCCAAGGTATTAAGCGAGTATCCACACCGGGTCTTCGCGTGTACCGCAATGCAACTGAAGTACCACGCGTGTTGGGTGGTCTTGGTGTTGCTGTCCTGTCCACCAGCCAAGGGCTCATGACCGACCGCGAAGCGCGCCAGCGCAACGTGGGTGGTGAAGTCATGTGCTTCGTTTGGTAAGCGGAAACCAGTAGAGGAAAGAAGTACTCATATGTCACGTATCGGAAATGCAGCAGTCGTTGTGCCTAACGGTGTCGACGTCACTATCGCTGGTCTTTCGTTGACCGTAAAAGGTCCGAAAGGCACGCTGTCACGTGTGTTCCCAACTGGAGTTTCTATCGCTCGCGAAGAAAACACCATTGTGGTAACCCGCGACAACGAAGAGCGCGATTCACGTGCACGTCACGGTTTGGTTCGCACATTGGTGAACAACATGATGATCGGCGTTACCGAGGGTTACACCAAAGAACTCGACATCATCGGTGTTGGTTATCGTGCAGAAGCTCAGGGTCCAAACAAGTTGAAGTTGGCTCTTGGTTTTTCACACCCAGTAGTGATCGATGCTCCAGAAGGAGTCACGTTCGAAGTTCCTGCGCAGACGAAAATTATCGTCAAAGGTGCCGATAAAGAAGTTGTTGGCCAAGTTGCAGCGAACATTCGCGAAATTCGCAAGCCAGAGCCTTACAAGGGCAAGGGTGTGCGTTACCTCAATGAAAAGGTCCTGCGTAAAGCAGGCAAGACCGGCAAGAAGTAATCGGGAGATTTGACGACTATGACATCAGTATCAAGCCAGCGCCATGCAGGTCGCTTGCGTCGCCACCGTCGCGTACGTAAGAAGATCACCGGCACCGCCGAGCGTCCACGTCTCGCCGTATATCGCAGCAATAAGCACATCACCGTGCAGTTGATCAACGATCTCGACGGACACACCGTCGCTTCGGCTTCAACAGTTGAACCAGACCAGCGCAAGTTGGGTGGCGGCTCAAACGTTGATGCAGCAAAGCGCATCGGAACACTTGTTGCGCAGCGTGCAAAGGCTGCAGGAGTTACAAAAGTTGTTTATGACCGCGGTGGATTCTTGTACCACGGTCGCGTAGCAGCGGCAGCAGATGCTGCCCGAGAAGCAGGGTTGGAGTTCTAATGACTGACATTTCAAACGCACGCACGACCGAACCAGGTCAGCTTCGCGAATCACGCGTTGTGCACATCAACCGCGTAGCAAAGGTAGTGAAGGGTGGACGTCGCTTTTCGTTCACCGCACTTGTTGTTATCGGTGACGGCGCAGGCCGCGTAGGTCTTGGTTATGGAAAGGCAAAGGAAGTTCCTTTGGCCATCCAAAAGGGAACCGAAGAAGCAAAGCGCAACTTGTTCAGCGTTGCACTTGCTGGTTCAACCATCACTCACCAGATTTTGGGAATCAATGGCGCAGGCCGCGTATTGCTGAAGCCTGCTGCTCCTGGTACCGGAGTTATTGCTGGTGGCGCTGCTCGAATCATTCTTGAAGAAGCCGGCATTCACGACGTACTTGCGAAGTCGCTCGGTTCATCAAATGCCATCAACGTTGCACGCGCAACGATCAATGGATTGAAGGAATTGCAGAGCCCAGACGAAGTTGCAAAGCGTCGCGGAATTCCAGCTGACTCATTTGTTCCAAAAGGTCTCCTTCGTGCGTTCAACGAACGTAAGAAGTCAAACGGAGGTGCTCACTAGTCATGGCAGCATTCAAAAAACCAGGTCGCACCACTCGCGACCGTAAGCCAGCAGCTAAAAAGGCTGCAGCAGAACAGCGCGCAGCAGCCGCTGCGTTAAAGGCTGCATCTGGCAATACATCAACTCGCAAAGTAAAGCGTGTGAAGGTTGAACCAACTGGTGCAACCATCACTGTTACACAGGTGCGTTCAGAAATCGGCAACAAGCCAAAGAACCGTGCAACATTGCGCGCTCTTGGATTGCGTCGAATTGGCCACACCAACACGTTGCCTGATCGTCCGGAAATTCGCGGCATGATCGCACGTGTTCCTCACCTCATTGAAATCAAGGAAGGCAAGTAAGCCATGCGTGTAGATCAACTCGCCCCAGCAAAGGGATCAACGAAGAAGCCAAAGCGTGTCGGTCGTGGTATCGGCGGTAAAGGTGGAAAGACTGCAGGTCGCGGTACGAAGGGTCAATACGCTCGTAACACCGTGAAGCGAGGCTTTGAAGGCGGTCAGATGCCGTTGAAGCAACGCGTGCCAAAGTTGAAGGGCTTTAATAACCCGTTCCGCGTTGAGTACTACGCAGTAAACCTCGACGTCATCGAAGCTTTGGGTCTTGCAGAAGTAAATCCAAAGGTGCTCGTTGATAAGAGCGCAGCTCACAAGAACACCCTCATCAAGGTGCTTGGTCGTGGAAAAATCACCAAGGCCGTGAGCGTTTCAGCACACGCTGTATCAAAGACTGCTGAGCAGGCAATCATTGCTGCCGGTGGATCTGTGACCATCTTGCCAATGCCGCACAAGGGCCCACGTCCAGCCGCTAAGGGCAACCAGTTCACCAACCGATAGTGAAGTTGCGCCGGTTCGCCGGCGCGCCTCAAGTACAGGAGCACCCACGATGTTGTCGAACGTGAAGAACATCTTCAAGGTGGAAGACCTTCGTAACAAGGTGTTATTCACCTTTGCCATGATCGCTTTGTATCGCTTCGGCGCTGCGCTGCGTGCTCCTGGTATTGATGCTCAGGCAGTGCGCCAATTGCGCGAAGCTTCAGACTCACAAGGTGCCCTCGGATTCTTGAACTTGTTTTCGGGTGGTGCTTTCGGAAGCTTCTCCATTTTTGCTTTGGGAATCATGCCGTACATCACGGCAAGCATCATCATGCAGGTGCTTGGTGTGGTTATTCCAAAGCTTGAACAGTGGCAACAAGAGGGTGCAACTGGTCAACGCAAGATCACTCAGTGGACTCGCTATGTAGCAATTGGTATTGCCACCTTGCAAGGCGCTGGACTCACGTTCATTTTCGGTCAAGGAAACGGTTCGGCATTCCTGGGTGCAGCTGCAACAGCTCCCGATGTTGTGTTGCTCGATCCGTTCATGCCTCGCGCGTTGCTCGTCATTCCAACGCTTGTTGCAGGCACCGCATTGCTTATGTGGATTGGTGAATTGATTAGCCAGCGCGGAATTGGCAACGGAATGTCAATGTTGATTTTTGCATCAGTTGTCAGCGGTCTTCCATACAACTATTACTCGCTCTTGCAAAGCAAGAAAACCATCACGTTTATCGTGCTGGTTGCAGTGTCAATCGGAATCTTGTTCGCGGTAGTTCGTGTCGAACTTGGTAGTCGTCGAATTCCTGTGCAATTTGCAAAACGGGTGGTCGGTCGCAAGCAATACGGTGGTCAAAACACGTACATTCCGTTGAAGGTGAACCAGGCCGGAATCGTGCCAATTATTTTTGCGAGCTCGGTGCTGTTGTTGCCGGTTCTGTTGTCGAACATGCTTGGCAGCGGTGAAGGTTGGCGCGGTTCTATTGCCTCATTTGTGAACAACTATTTGGTGAACAGCCAAAACCTGTTGTACATCACGGTGTTCTTCTTGTTGATTATTGCGTTTGCATACTTTTATAACTCCATTGCATTCGACCCAATTCGTCAGGCAGACCAACTGCGCAAGCAGGGTGGGTTCATTCCTGGAATTCGTCCAGGACCACAGACGGAAAGCTTCTTGGCAAAAACTGTTAACCGAATCACGCTTCCTGGAGCAATGTTCGTTGCATTTATCGCCATCTTGCCGTACATCATTTTGTGGGTAGGCGATGTGCAGTCATTCCCATTTGCCGGAACCACTGTGTTGATTGCGGTTGGTGTTGCACTTGAACTCATGCGCCAAATTGATAGTCAGTTGATGCAGCGCAATTACGAGGGTTTCTTGAAGTGACGTTTCCTTTTTAGGAAACATATTTCAAGATTTTCACGAAAGATTTACCACCATGCCGAATGCAATTCGCATCATCATGCTTGGCCGTCAAGGCGCAGGAAAAGGAACGCAATGCGTGCGTATTGCTTCCGAGTTTGGCGCGCCACATATTTCCACTGGTGAAATGCTGCGCGCTGCAGTGCGCAAAGACTCACCTCTTGGACGTGCCGTGAAGGTCGTGCTCGACAAGGGCGAGCTCGTCAATGACGAACTCATGATCAGCCTGGTGCAGGGTCGCATCGGCGAAGAAGACGCTCGTGTCAACGGCTTCATTTTGGACGGCTTCCCGCGAACGGTGGCACAGGCGCAGGCGCTTGATCACATCAGCGAAGTTCGCCCAATTGACTTAGTCATTGACCTTGAGGTGAAGCGCGAGTTGGTGCTCAGCCGATTGTCTGCTCGGCGAGTATGCGAGCAATGCCAAGCCAACTATGTGGCTACTGGCAGTGAAGCTAACCCTTGGGTGTGTGAAAAATGCGGCGGATCCGTGGTGCAGCGTGCTGATGACACCCCTGACGCCATCAACCACCGCCTGGACTTATATGACGCCATGACCTCGCCATTGATCTCCTATTACAAAGACCAGAACAAACTGGCTGTAGTCGACGGCCTTGGCACCCCCGACGAGGTGTTTACCCGCCTCCGCACGGCTGTTGCCGGCATCAAGAATCGCTCATCATGACCCTGCTGAATTCACCCATCTCCTTGTGTTTTGGGGTTTTGGGGCAGGGGAATGCGGCGGTAGCATAACCCTTCGCCTTTTGGAGGGATTTCCTTCCGACTGGCTTGTATGTCCGTGTGTTTGAGGAGAAAGCCCTGCCAAAAAACAAAGAAGATGCAATTGTGCTGGAAGGCACAATTACAGAGTCGCTGCCTAACGCAATGTTTCGCGTCGAACTCGAAAACGGACACACAGTGTTAGCTCATATTTCAGGAAAGATGCGAATGAATTACATCCGCATTTTGCCGGGGGACAAAGTCCAAGTAGAGCTAACGCCATATGACCTCACACGAGGTCGCATTACATACCGACATAAATAGATTTCATAACCCAATAATCGAACACCAATCACGAGGCTCGAAGTGAAAGTTAAACCAAGCGTCAAGAAAATTTGCGAAAAGTGCAAGGTCATTCGCCGGCACGGTCGCGTGATGGTGATTTGCGAAAACCCTCGTCACAAGCAACGTCAAGGCTGAGAAGGAACATCAGATGGCACGTATTTCAGGAGTAGACATCCCACGCGAAAAGCGTTTGGTGATTTCGCTTACCTACATTTTCGGCATTGGTAACACCACTGCGCAGAAGATGTGCAAGGAACTCGATCTCAACCCAGACACCCGTGTTCGCAATCTCACCGACTCTGAAGTCAACAAGATTCGTATGTACATCGAACAAAACCTCACGGTTGAAGGCGACCTTCGCCGCGATGTGCAGACCGATATCAAGCGCAAGATTGAAATTGGTTCATACCAAGGAACGCGTCACCGCAAGGGTCTCCCTGTACGTGGTCAGCGCACACACACCAATGCTCGTACTCGCAAGGGTCCGAAGAAGACTGTGGCCAACAAGAAGATGGCAGTGAGGAAGTAAATCATGGCAAAGGCACCAGCACCCCGTAAGCGCAAGCGCGATCGCAAAAATATTGCGACCGGCGTTGTGCACATTAAGAGTTCGTTCAACAACACCATCGTGTCCATCACCGACACCGAGGGCAATGTCATTTCATGGGCATCGTCGGGTGGCGTTGGATTCTCCGGTTCGCGCAAGTCAACTCCATACGCAGCACAAATGGCAGCAGAAAAAGCAGGCCGTGCAGCAATGGAACAGGGTCTTCGCCGCGTTGAAGTGCATGTAAAGGGCCCAGGTTCGGGTCGCGATACCGCACTTCGTTCTATTCAAAACCTTGGCATCGAAGTGTCTGGCATTAAAGATGTAACGCCAGTTCCACACAACGGTTGCCTCCAGCCAAAGCGAAAGAGGCCGTAAGTCATGGCTCGCTATACAGGACCAAAGGTGCGTATTTCGCGCCGTCTCGGTGTCAACATTTTCGAAAACACCAAGGGCTCAAAGGCTCTTGAGCGTCGTCCATTCCCACCAGGAACACACGGTCGCACGCGTCGACGTGGAGCTGGCAGCGAATACCTCTTGCAATTGCAGGAAAAGCAGAAGGCTAAGTACATCTACGGTGTACTCGAGCGTCAGTTCCGCAAGGCATACGAAGAAGCAACACGTTTGGCTGGTCCAACCGGTGAAAACTTGCTTCGTTTGCTCGAGTGCCGCTTGGACAACGTGGTGTATCGCGCAGGTTGGGCAAACACCCGTCCGCAGGCACGTCAGTTCGTAAGCCACGGCCTCGTATTGGTTGACGGCAAGCGTGTGAACATCCCTTCATACAGCGTTGGTCGTGGACAAGTTGTCACGCTTTCTGAGAAGGCCGCAAACATGATCGTTATTCAGCACAACATCGACACACTCGACCACAAAATGGTCGGTTGGATCGATCGTGCCGAAGGTGGCAAGCAAGTCACGGTTCGTGAACTTCCATCACGCGAACAAATCGATGTACCAGTACGTGAACAGCTCATTGTTGAGCTTTACTCGAAGTAACCCCTAAACGAATTGGCAATAGGAGATATCAATGCTTGTTATTCAGCGCCCATCAGTTGAAGCAATCGGTTCACCAGAAGGCAACCGTCAGAAGTTTTCGGTTGGTCCACTCGAGCCAGGCTTGGGTCACACCATTGGCAACTCGCTTCGCCGTATGTTGTTGTCGTCAATTCCTGGCGCAGCAATTACTTCGGTCAAGTTTGAGTCAGCTCTTCATGAGTTCGACGTCATCGAAGGCATCACTGAAGATGTCACCGAAATCATTTTGAACTTGAAGGACATTGTTGTTGTCTCTGAAGGTGACGAAGCAGTGGTCATCACACTTGATGTGAAGGGCCCAGCAGACATCACTGCAGCCGACATCGTGTGCCCAACCGGTGTTGAAATTCTTAACAAGTCACAGCACATTGCAACCTTGTCAGCAAAGGGTCGTTTGGTTGTAGATCTCACCATCGAGCGTGGCAAAGGTTACGCATCAAGCGACCGCGACACCCGCAAGGTCATTGGCATCATTCCAATCGATGCAATTTTCTCACCAGTACGTCGTTGTACCTACCTTGTAGAGCCAACACGTGTTGAGCAGTCAACCAACTACGACAAGATCATCATCGACATTGAAACTGATGGAACCATTGAGCCACGTGAAGCACTTGCATCAGCAGGCGCAACACTTCGTTCATTGGTCGACCTTGTAGCAACCATGAGCGATGCGCCAATGGCACTCGAACTTGGTGAGCTTGCAGGCACGGGTGCTGGTTCGCCAGACCTCGACTTGAGCATTGAAGACCTCGACTTGAGCGAGCGTCCACGTAACTGCTTGAAGCGTGCTCAGGTCAACACAGTTGGCGAATTGCTGCTTCGTAGCGAAGAAGATCTATTGAACATCACCAACTTCGGTCAGAAGTCGTTGGATGAAATCAAGTTGAAGCTCGACGAACGCGGATTGTCACTGCGCATCTGATAGCGCACCAATACGCACCACTTCATAGGAG
>Ga0208788_1000519_pt1 | contig 18913 bp, 15 predicted proteins | sample Wag4_2014_7_11_3_FD_187363 | JGI IMG/M metagenome (GOLD analysis project Ga0208788, IMG submission 187363) | Fresh water mixed with fracking chemicals microbial communities from Ohio, USA - Utica-2 Time Series FC 2014_7_11 (SPAdes) (version 2) ...
TCATGGTTCGCACGCTGTCATTGGTCATTGGAACGAGTTGCAGACCCAGTCCCCAAGCCTGAGCAATCTCGCTTGTGACTTGCGAAAGTGTTGCGCCTTCAGCAAGACGCGCAGTTCGGTAAAAGTGCGTTGCTAAGTCTTTATCGCCGAGATTGAACCATGTTGGAGCAGCGTGTGAATCATGTGGACGAATGCTGGAATATCTGGACAATGCATCCATCGCCATCCACGTTTCGTTCTCGAGTCCCCAGCCACGTGCAGGATCGATAGCACCAGCAAGCGTGTACGTAACAGTGTCGAGGTCTGGTGAAATATGTAGTCCGTGAAGCACGGTGTCGTCACCGGTATTGACGATTGAAGCGATGTGCTGAGACTCGACTTCGAGCATCAGCCCACGTAGAAAACGTGCGGCACCAACGCCACCTGCAAGAACAGCAATCACGTCAGTGATCGTACTGATAGATTTGAATGCATTATGCGTAAAGCGTTCATCACCGGAATCACTGGCCAAGACGGTCGCCACCTTGCAGAGTTTTTGCACGGGAAGGGGTACAAGGTGTACGGCATGATGAAAGGGCAAAACAATCCGCGCGCAGAAATGCTGCGCGATGAGTTTCCATTCATTGAAATTGTTCCCGGGGACCTCACTGATCTCACAAGTTTGGTGACGGCGCTTGAATATGTGCAGCCAGACGAGTTCTATAATCTTGGCGCTATTTCGTTTGTAGCGATGTCGTTCAATCAGGCAGAACTCACCGCGAATGTGACCGGCCTCGGTGTTCTTCGAGCGCTAGAAGCTGTGCGAATGGTAGGCGGAGCGCAGAACAATCCGATTCGCTTCTATCAAGCGTCATCCTCTGAAATGTTTGGCAAAGTGCGCGAAGTTCCGCAAACCGAGATGACGCCGTTTCATCCGCGCTCACCGTATGGAGTTGCCAAGGTGTTTGGGCACAACATCACGATGAACTATCGCGAGAGTTACGGGCTGTATGCGTGTTCAGGAATTTTGTTTAACCATGAAGGTCCTCGTCGTGGCCTCGAGTTCGTTACGCGCAAGATCACCAACACTGCGGCACGAATCAAGCTCGGTGTGGAAAACGAACTCGTGCTCGGTAACACCGATGCAAAACGTGACTGGGGCTTTGCAGGCGACTATGTGAAGGCCATGTGGTTGATGTTGCAGCAAGATGAGCCAGATGATTTTGTGATCGCAACAGGCGAAACACATTCCATTGAGGAATTCCTCACGCTGGCGTTTGACAAGGTTGGACTAGGCGACTGGAAGCCATACGTGCGCCACGACGCCAAGTTCCTGCGACCCGCTGAAGTGGATCTCCTTATTGGCGACCCAGCAAAGGCAAAGGCCAAGCTTGGCTGGCAGCCAGAGGTGAACTTTGAGCAACTTGTTGCCATGATGGTCGAGCACGATCTCGAATACGAAGCTCGTCGCCTCGGTAAGTAACTATTCGAGCGGGCGCTCGGCAAGTGCATCGATAATCGATGCATCATCAAACACTGCGTTACCAGACATTTTTTGCTGCAGTGAAATGACGAATATTGCTAGTGAAACCAGAGAACTAGCAACGAGTGCAAGTTCTACTCTGAGGTACAAATCGTTGCTTGATAGCCAAGCGACAACTACAAAAGTCACAAATCCTGCACACCAGCCAACCGCAACTCGCGCATGACCGCTTAACGCAATAACTGCCTGGGCAATTGCAAGAGCAAGCATGTAGAGCGCGCTGGCAAATGCGAGCAAAGTCATCGTTCGTCGGTCAATTCCCCCGTCGTACACAAGTTCGAGTACCCATGGTCCAAGGACGAATGCACCAATCGTGCCAAGCACTCCTACCGATATCACGAGAATCATTAACTGCTTTAACCCTCGTTTGAATTCGGAAAGTTTTCGTTGTGCGGCAAGTCGAGCGAGACGTGGTAGCAACGCTGCTTGCACCGCCTGAAAGAGAAACAATGGAATGCGAGCAAAAATCACTGCATTGCCAAATCGTGTTACGAGTTCGGGCGGTGCATCGTGACCAAGAATGTCAACGGTGATTGGTCCGGCGTTTACGAGCGCTGCAGCAAACAGCGAACCAAGAAGCAACCAACCTAAGTTCGGAGTTACTTCCGCCCACGTTGCCTCTGGGCCGGGTTCCGTCTTTAGTTTCCCGGTAAACGCAGCAATGAGAACTCCAATTACAGGCGAAAGGGCAATAGTCAGGGCGTATGCGCCGATGTTGGTTACTCCTGCAACCCACAGTGCTGCACAACTCAACACCCGGATTGCGCCGTCTAGTCCAATGATCAGACTGTACGAACCGAACCGTGCGTTACCCGAGCAAATTCCACGAGCGAGATGCATCGGAGCATATGTTGCGAGCGAAAGCAGAAGGCACCATGTGATTACGCCGTTGCCATCAAACAAGTTGCTATTGATTTGTGACGAAAGTGCAAAGACCGCAATGCAGAGCACAACGAAAATGATGATGGTGATTTGTAGAACGCGTTTGACGATGGGCAACCCACCCTGACCGATTGCGCGACGATGGGAAAGCGCTCTACCCACTTCTTGCTCTATCGGTAAAAAGAAACCAGGAATCAGAGCGAATGCAATGAACCACATTGCAACGATTGGTTTAAAGCCATCTTGACCGAGTGCCTGCTGGCCAATTTTGAAAAACACATACGCCGAAACACCGGCGATGAAAAGTCCGATTCCAACTGAAACGGTTCCCTCGGGGAGGGCAGTTTTCGAACTAGCCGTGCTGTTCGGAGGTTGGTTTTCTATTGGAGACAAGCCTTCGTAGGTTAGTGATTGCAGAAGAGGCTTGAGTTACTGCTTCTTCGGCGACTGCTGGCAGTTTCGCCCGAATTTCAGTGATCACTTCTTGGCGACGCACTTGGGTTTTTTGGAAGGCAAGTACACCAAAACCAACAGTGGTATACGCAACATCTTTGGCCAGTTCCATTGCGCGATCAGTAGGAATGCGCGGAAGTTGATTGAGCACTTTCTGGGCATCAATCTTGGTGAGATCGAGACTTGGAATGGTGGGAAACTTAACGTTTGGAATTTTCACGGTGGTTCCTTTCGTTATGGGCAATGAAAACCTTGTGCTTACTAGAGTAATCCGCAGTGCTAACTATTGCAAGCAGTAGCGACAGTTCGATGAAATGGGGTCTCTTGGGCAGCCAACTAGCCTGATCTGGCCGTGATGAATACCGACCTTGTAGCCGAAGATGCGCGGTTCCCACGAAGGAATGTCGTTGCCCCGCCGGTTGTAGCCAGCATGGTGGTCTATCGGCCTAGTCCTTGGTTCGAGGAGTCGCTTCGGGCTCTTGCCGCCCAGACGTATCCGCAGCTACAAACCCTGTTTTTTGTGGTTGGCGGAAATACCAACGTCGTTGACGGAATGGACGTTGACCTGACCGATCTCATTCATTCCGTTTTGCCTCAAGCAGTGGTTCGTCAAATTGAGGGCAATCCTGGCTTCGGGTTGGTCTCCAATGAAGTCTCCCGGCTCGTTGATGGCGAAGGCGGATTCTTTTGTCTGTTGCACGACGACGTGGCATTGGAACCAGATGTAATCGAACGACTAATTGAAGAGACGTACCGATCTAATGCCGGACTTGTTGGACCAAAGCTCGTGGAGTGGGACGACCCAACTATTTTGCAGAGTGTTGGACTCAATGTTGACCGCATTGGTGAAGTTGAACAGCTAATTGGTGAAAATGAAAAAGATCAAGAACAACATGACAGCGTGCGTGACGTGTTCGCGCTGTCGTCTGCCTGCTTGCTGATTCGTTCAGATCTGTTCAGAGAACTCGGCGGCTTTAATCGCAGAATTGATTTTTTTGGAGAAGACCTAGACCTCTGTTGGCGTGCCCATTTGAGTGGTGCGCGAGTGTTGATCGTTCCTTCAGCAAAAGCGCGCCACAGAAACGGGATAGATAGTCGAGCCACCGACATGGCGCGAACTTCTGCTCAAGCACGCAATCGTGTTCGCACCGTGGTCTCTCTCTCGGGTGGCTTGCAACTTCCTTTTGTGATGTTGCAGATGTTGGTTGCCTCTGTTGTGCAAGTTGTTGCAGGGGTTTTTGGCGGAGGATTCACTGCGGCTCTTGCATCGCTTCGCGCATCGCTTGCAGTGGTCATTGATTTGCCATACATCATTCGTCGGAGGTCTGAAGTACGGCCGCTGCGACGTGTTTCAGCAAGTGAGATTCATGATTTGCAAGTTTCAGGTAGTGCGAGATTTTCATCGTTTGTGCGACGTCGTAGTAAGCGAATTCAGCAGGCATCGCTCGCTCAGAAAGATCGCAAGAATGCGGTGAGCCACCAGCGTTTCGTTACCAATGTGTTCATTGCAATTGTGGTTTTTGTGCTTGTGGGTAGCAGAAACGTTATTTGGAATGGTGTTTCGCGTGTTGGTGAGTTTTTGCCGATGCGGTCTGCAACTGAGTCTCCGCGTGCGTTGATCTCTTCGTTTGTAAGCGGGTGGACGCAAGGTGGATTTGGTTCCGCTGGGTCAAACTCGAGTGGCTATGTACTCATGGCGATTGCAGGGGCAATCTCTTTTGGTCAAACCGGAGCACTGCAAACAGCACTCATCATTGGTTCAGTATTTGTCGGTGCGTTTGGGATGTGGAAAGTACCGGCTGGGTATTTCTCGCTTCGCGCGCGAGTAATTGGCATGGCGATGTATGTTGCCGTACCACTTCCGTTCGTCGCGCTCAGTAAAGGTCGTTTGAGTGATGTGCTCGTATACGCATCGCTTCCATGGGTGCTTCGACTGTTTGTTCGGGCTGAGTCGGGATTAAGCGGTGCAAAACAAACGCAACTTCTTGCCACGGCAGTGCTGTTTACTGCAGTGGTATTTGCTTTCGTTCCAACTTTCTTGGCAGTTGTGGGTTGGGTAGCAATCACGTGGATCATTGGTGGATTCATAGCTCGAGTAAGCATGCGACAAGCCCTTGCCGTGGGGCGTGTTGTTGTTGCGTTAATGGTTGGTGCATTGGTGCTGAACGCGCCATGGGTTAGTCAATTTGCGAATTCGCAGTGGTTAGACCATTTCGTTGGAAGCCAAGCTGCATCAGTACAGCAAGTGGGCCTCGCTCAACTCGCGAGGTTTGATGGGGGAATTCTGCGATTCGGAGTTATTGCCTTAGGTCTGTACATTCCTGTTTTTGTCAGTGTTGTAGTGACCCGCGCAACTACCTTCATCTGGGCAACGCGTTCGTTATCTCTCGTCGTGTTTACAGGTCTATTGATTGTGTTAATTGACTCCGACGTGCTCAACATTGCTGCGCCGAGTTTTGGTCAACTCTTGGCCATTGTTGCTTGCGGACTTGCGCTTGGTGCGGGTGCGTTGGCGAGTTTTGTTTTTGATGACGACCTGACATCGGCATACAGATGGTGGAAGCCAGTTGTAGCCGGTGCAGTGATTGCATCGTTGGTTGGATCACTACCTGCTATTTCTATGGCGGTAGGTGGCTCTTGGAATCAGTCGAATTCGGTGGTCGCAGATTTGTACACGCAAATGCAAGCGAACCCTCCTGAAGGCGATTACAACGTTGTGTACGTAGGGCGAAGAGAAGTGCTTCCAATCTCGTCGATGCGTGTGACCGACACGGTTGCGTTTGCAGTTGCCGATGATGGTGAGTTGACCATGCGGGACCGATGGTCGAAGCCAAACGAACTGAATAGCAATGTAGAGAATGCGCTTCGCGCAGTTATCGGACGCGAGACCGTGCGCGGTGGTCGACTGCTGGCACCACTTGCCGTGCGGTATGTGGTGTTACCAAAAATTGATGGTGGCGAGTCGACAGTAGACAGGCCACTGCCGCTTCCAGAGGGTTTACTCGCAGCACTTTCTACTCAGCTTGATTTTCGACGTGTGTATCTTGCAAGCGATCTAGTGATTTACGAAAACATGGCGTGGCTTCCTTCGCTTTCAGTACTTGACGAGAATTCCTCGACGTTGAGCAAACAAGCAGGCGATGAAGTGCTGTTGTCATCTGAATTGCAATCGACAATGCCGATCGCGCGAGTTGACGATATTGCAAGCATTGCAACAGAAGCTGGCGCTGCCACTGTGCACCTGGCGGTTCCATTTAGTGAACGACTTCGTCTTGACGTTGCCGGTGCGGAAGTGCAACCGCGGATTGCTTTTGGTGGCACAACGGCGTTTGACGTGAGCAGTGGTGGTCTGGCGAAGTTGCAATACAGCACGCCAATTTCGCAGTACGCGTTCATGTTTGTTCAAACACTGCTGTGGCTGTTAGTGATGCTTGCGGTTTTCGATATTGGCAGAATCAAGCGCCGTTTTCTGCAAGCCAAAAGCCGTGAAGTGACCGTTGTTGGCGACCAAGGTTTGCCGGCCTTGTCATTTACCGCAGGTGGAGATCAATGAACGAAAACCAGCGTCTTGCAAGCGTGCAGAACCGCACGCATTTAAGCATTCGTCAGTTAGCAGTCTTCGTCTTGGCGCTGTTGATGGTTGGTGCAATGGTGTTGACGAATCAGCGCGACGAAGTTGTAGCCGAATCTGAAATGGTCACTGTTCCAGTCATGCCGGTTGTGTCGTTGGATCAACGCATTTCCACAAGCTGGTTTTGTCCAGGTGTACCAGGAAACGATGGGACAATCTCCGGGTCAATTGTGATCTCGAACCCTTCGGATACGGACTTCAATGCCACGATCACTCGACTTGGGGTTGGAGTTTCCCCAGTTGTGACTGCGGTGACTGTTGCTGCGCGTTCACAAGCAGCGGTAAACGTCAAAGAGGGAATTGAGGCATCGTTTATCAGCACGATTGTGGAGATTCTCGGTGGTGTTGGGACGGCCGAACAGTTCATCAATCATCCTGCGGGAAACTCTGTTGCCCAGTGCGCGAATGAACCTGCAACAGATTGGTACTTCGCTGATGGGTTTACTGGTGCCGACAGTTTGAATCACATTGTTCTCACTAACCCATACAGCGATTCAACTGTTGTTGATGTCTCTTTTGTGACGAAGGAATCAACCCGTGAGCCAAGCCGTCTGCATGGCTTTGTTATTCCTCCACGATCAGTTATTGCACTGAACATGGCCGATGAGGGTGCACGCAATGAACCCGTGGTCGCAGTTGAGGTGCATGCAACTTCAGGGAAATTGGTCGTCGGACGTTCGCAGCACTATCTGGGAGACGGACGATTGGGTTACACCATGGCGCTTGGCGCAAGTGGTGTGAGTTCTGAGTGGTGGTTTGCCGATGGTGAAAAGCTGGAGGGAAGTTCTGAGCAATTGGTGATTCTGAATCCAACTCGCAACGATGCGACTTTGAGTGTGATGTTTGTTAATGGCGCAAGTCCAGATGCTCAAATTGAACCTGCAAGTCTTACTGCACCAGCAGGAAGAGTCACGCTGTTCGATACTGGGGCGTTGCCTGGTGTCCCAAATGGTCGTTACGGAATTATTGTTTCGTCAATAGATGAGCCTGGGGCAGAGGCCACAGGCGTTGTAGTGGAACAAGTCATCAACAGGCGAGTGGGCAACACAGTCGGTACCTCGGTGGTTCTTGGTGCTCCGATGGGCGCAACTTCAACAGTGTGGGTTGCCCCAAGTGGAGTCTCGAGTGGAATTGACGATTCGCTTGTGGTGTTGAATGCAACTCCACTTGATGGAACGGTAACCGTCTCGCTAATTGGTCCAGCAGGAGAAGTGCCAATTGCTGGGCTGGAGTCAATGGCTCTTCCAGCGAGTGGCCTTGTTTCTATTCCAGTGCCAGCCGGAGTATCGAGTGGCGAAGTCGTCATTCGCGCCACTATTCCAGTTGTAGTTCAACGCATGTTGTTGCGCGGCCATGACTTGATTGGTCGAAGCGCCGTCCTTGCGATGCCAACAATTCCTTCGCCGGAAGTTGGCTCATGATTCGTTTGCTGATTGTTGTGGCCGTGATTGCCGTTGCTGTTGTGCTGAATCAGGTGTTGAGTAAGCGAATGGTTCAGGCGCCAACACAGGCGAACCCATCGATGCCGACGCAAGTTGACCGAAATGATTTCTCGGAGTCGGAGAAAGAGTGGTTGGTGTTGGCTTTCACTTCTTCGTCTTGCACAACGTGTGCAGATATTGAGCGCAAAGCAGTTGTGCTCAAGTCCCGTTCGGTTGCAGTTGAAATTTGTGAGTTCACATCTCATCGAGAGATGCATAAGAAGTACGCCATTGATGCGGTTCCAACACTATTGATTGCAGATAGTCAAGGCATAGTGCACAAAGGTTTTCTTGGGCCAGCAAGTGCTACCGACATATGGGCAGCATTGGCCGGTGTGCGCGATGAATTACCCAACCCCCCAGAAGGGGATTGTCACTAGTTGTTTGGAGTGGTTTGGCGACTTGGTTCGCCGAGTCCTTGCTGAATGAGTCGTGAGACCATTGCGCCATCGATTGTTTCTTGATCGAGTAGCGATTGTGCAACAAGGTCAAGACCGCGTCGGTGCTTCTCAAGGGTTACGCGTGCACGAGTTTCTTGTTCGCGAAGGATACGACTGATTTCATCGTCGATCTTGCGGGCCATTTCGTCGCTGTACTCGCGGCCACTGGTCATGAGGTCTTCACCAAGGAATACCTGTTGCTGACCCGCAAATGCCATTGGGCCAACTGCATCACTCATGCCCCATTCGCGAACCATGCGGCGAGCAATGTTTGTTGCTTGCTCTAAGTCGTTCGCGGCTCCGCTGTTGAGGGCTCCGAACACCATCATTTCAGCAACGCGCCCGCCCATTGCTTTACAAATGACGTCTTCAAAATACTCGCGCGAATAGGTATGACGTTCTTCCGGTAGCGACCAGGTGACGCCAAGTGCCATGCCTCTTGGAAGAATGGTCACTTTGTGCAATGGGTCGCTGTACGGAAGCACAGTTGCAAGAACTGCATGTCCGCCCTCGTGGTAGGCAGTTGCGCGTTTTTCTTCTGCGTTCAAGACCAGACTTTCGCGTCGTGCACCAAGCACAACACGGTCGCGAGCATTTTCGAAGTCGATTCGTTCAATATGGGTTGAGCCGCGTCGTACCGCAAATAATGCGGCTTCGTTAACGAGGTTTGCCAAGTCTGCACCGCTCATGCCAGGCGTCGCTTTTGCCATGGTGTCAAGGTCGATGTCTGAACCCATGCGCTTGCCCTGTGAGTGCACCTTCAAAATGGCAAGCCGTTCATCGGACTCTGGCAATGGAACAATGATTTGGCGATCGAAACGACCTGGGCGGAGCAGTGCAGCATCAAGAATGTCTGGGCGGTTCGTTGCAGCCATCACGACGATGCCTTCTGTTGCTTCGAAGCCATCCATTTCAGCGAGCAACTGATTGAGCGTTTGCTCACGCTCGTCGTGACCACCACCGAGCCCGGCTCCACGCTTTCGGCCTATGGAATCAATTTCGTCGATGAAAATAATTGCTCGTCCCATTTTTGCTGCTTGTTGAAACAAGTCGCGCACACGGCTTGCGCCAACGCCTACGAACATCTCCATGAAGTCGGAACCGGTTACTGAAAGAAACCCAACACCTGCTTCGCCAGCAACTGCTCGAGCGAACAACGTCTTTCCTGTTCCTGGAGGCCCTACGAGCAAAATTCCCTTTGGTACGCGCGCCCCAATTTCTTTAAAGCGCTCTGGCATGCGAAGGAAGTCAACAACTTCTTTGATTTCTTGCTTCACACCTTCATATCCCGCAACATCGGCGAACGTAGTGCTTGGTTTGTCCGCGTTGTAATTTTTCGCGCGACTGCGACCAATGGACATGATGTTTCCGGCTTGGCCCATTGCACGGCGTTGCATCCAAATGAAGAACCCCATGATGAGGAAAAATGGAAGCAATATTGGAATCAAATTTGTGAAGAAATTGCCTTGCGGGGTTGAGTAGTCGTAGTCGACACCCTTTTCCTTCAGCAATTGCTCGTCGGCATCGGAAAGCGACGCAGCTCCAGTGGTAATGAACTCACTGCCGTCAGCCATTTTTCCGCTGATGGTGTTGCTCAAGTTGTTGATCTCAACACTGCTGACTTTTCCACTTTGAACAAGGTCAAGAAACTCTGTGTAGGTGACCTTGGTGGCAGTCGATGCAGGCAACAAGCGCGGACCCGCAATGAGTCCAGCGGCAACTGCAATCAATACCCACACGGCCCATCGAGGCATGGACGGGCGATCTTTTCCTGACTTGTTTTGCCCAGGCTTTGATGATCCTGGCTTTCCCGACGAAAGCGGGGAGTTCTTGCGCTTGTTGGACTGTGGGGGAGGTGGAGGAAGTTTGCTCACGGGGTCATGTTACGGGCAGATGTTGCAAGGTGTCTCGTCGTGCCTTGCTCCCGCTCAAATCCACCTTTTTTTATGTCACAAGAATTAGGTTTTACACCGTGACTCGTAAGTGCTCTCGTCCTGTTTGCAAGGAAGATGCGTCAATGACGCTGACCTATCAATACAGCCGGGCTTTGGTCTGGATCGATGACCTAGCGCAGGAAAGCGATCCACATGCGTACGACCTGTGCGAACAGCACGGCAGGCGGCTTACGGTTCCTGGCGGGTGGAGAATGGAAGATCGTCGCGATCGTTTCCGCTTGATCGTGCCTAATCGTCTTGCTGGCTGATCAGCCGCAACTGGTACCGCCGTTCCGCGTATTCGCGGTGTGGTCGTTGACGTATCTCTTCGCCAACATTTGTGGCCTAGCTCTTATCTCAGTGCTCGGTTATGCGGGTGCCGATTCTGTCCCAACGTGGGTGCTTGCTTTGTCTGCATTGACGCTGTGGGGTCCTTACATCGGCGTTTTGTTGTGGGTTTCTCAGCGCCATGGATCTGGAAGTTTTGTCAAGGATTTCGCAATACGTTTTCAAGCGAAGGACTTGTGGGGTATTCCACTGGGAATGGCAAGTCAATTGCTGTTGGTGGTTCTTGTGACGCTTCCGTTCCAGTTGTTGTTTCCCTCGCTGTTTAACAAAGAAGCAGTTGAGAAGCGTGCGAACGAATTGTTTGACGCTGCGCAAGGTGGGTGGATAGTGCTCCTTGTTGTGGTTGTCGTTATTTGTGCTCCTCTGGTGGAAGAGATCGTGTACCGGGGATTCATTCAACACAATTTGGCGGTTGCATACGGTGCACGAACTTCGTTGCTACTTGCCTCGTTTTGGTTTGCGGCAGTGCACTTGCAACTTGCTGAATTCCCAGGGTTATTTGCATTCGCGCTGGTGCTTGGATTGTGTTTTTCACAAACTAGGCGCCTGGGTCTATCTATCGTGACGCATGTGTCGTTTAATGCAACAGCATTAACTGTCATGGCGCTGACTCGCTAGCGAGTCGTGGTACACCTAGGCTGACAGCGTGGAACCTGAAGTGACGCACGACGAGGTTCATTTCGAAGCGCAAGCCGAAGATGCCCCCACCTTTAAGGAAAATCGGTTCGAACAAAACGTTGCTTACTGGAAGAAGCTGTCGACGATTATTGCCGTTGCAGGTCCAACAATCTTTTTGTTGTTGGCGCTTCACCCAAGTTTGATTTTGCGCAACAACATTCCTACAGGTGGTGACATGGGCGCCCACGTTTGGGCTCCAGCGTATTTGCGAGACCATTTGCTGTCGAATTTCAAGCTCTCTGGTTGGAGTATGGACTGGTATTCGGGTCTTCCGATATATCGGTTCTACATGGTGGTGCCGGCGCTGATGATTGTGCTGCTGGACGTGGTTTTGCCGTATGGCATCGCCATCAAAATCATCGCTGTCATCGGCATTTTGACACTTCCGTATACGACGTGGCTGTTTGGTCGATTTGCAAAGTTTGCGTATCCACTACCTGAATTGTTTGCGATAGCTGCAACCATCTTTTTGTTTGATGAAAGTTTCACAATTTATGGGGGCAATATTGCATCAACGATGGCGGGAGAGTTTTCATTCTCTATCTCGTTGTCGCTTGCCATGCTGGGTTTTGCGTTGCTCGCTAAAGGTCTCGACACAGGAAAGCATCGTGTCTCGGCCGCTGTCATCATCTCGCTTTCGGCACTCAGTCACGGAATTGTCTTGTTATTCGTATTCGGTGGCGCTGCGCTGATGCTGGTGGTGTGGAACAAGCGTGAATCATTGCAGTTCGGTGCAAAAGTGATTGCTTTGGCTGTGTTGCTTTCTTCGTTCTGGGTAATTCCATTTGTTACCAGTCACGCCTACATGACGGACATGAAGTACGAGCCGCGGCCAAGTGGAGTTAGCGACTCATTCTGGAAGATGTTTTTTCCTCTACACATTTTGCTTGATGTTTCAATCACAGCATTAGCGGTTATTGGGGCGATAGCACTAGTGCGCAGCAGGCATAAAGCGGGCACTTGGATAACGCTGCTTACTTTGGTGCTTGCTGCTGGAGTGTTTATTGCTCGAAATAGCTTGCCTGTTATTGGGCTGTTGTGGAATCCGCGCATTTTGCCGTTCTTCTATTTGCTGAGGTACTTACTTTTTGCTGTCGGGTTGTATGAACTCGCGATATTCGCACTTCGAATGAAGTCCATTTCACGCATCGCACGTGTCGAACCTGGGACTCCGGTTGTGCTTGATATCGCGAAGCCTCGTGAAAACTTCACATTTAATCTTGCGATGCTTTCAGGTTTTGCTGTGTTTGTGCTCGTAGCAGTTGGGTTTCGATTTCAGGAACTCCCATTTGGGTCAACTCGGGTGAATTCAGCTGGTCAATATGAATACGTATGGGGACCACTAAAAACCAAATCAACCAATGATGGATTTGTGGATGGATGGGCGCGTTGGAACTTCACTGGCTATGAAGGAAAGAGCGCCTACGGCGAGTACTACGGCATTGTCCAAACGATGAAAAAGCTTGGTGAAGATTCGACGCAGGGCTGTGGGCGTGCGCTGTGGGAAAACAGTGGGGAATTGAACAAATACGGAACCACTATGGCTCTCATGTTGCTTCCGTTCTGGACCGATGGATGCATCAGTTCAATGGAAGGGCTGTTCTTTGAAGCTGCTGGAAGCACTCCGTACCACTTCATTACGGCAGCAGCAATGTCGAAGCAAAGCAGCAACCCAGTGCGCGAATTGCGTTACGACAACAATGACGCAGCAATTGGTTTGCGGTACATGCAGGAACTCGGCGTGAAGTACTTCATGGGCTTCACTCCAGAAGCGGTTGCTCAGGCTTCTCTGCAGGAAGGGCTTACTGAAGTTGCGCGTTCGGGTCCTTGGGTGGTCTACCGAGTAGCCAGTAGTGATGTGGTTATGCCGTTAGCAACACAACCCGTAGTGGCAAACATTTCTTCCAGCAATCCGCGTGAGCGATGGCTCGAGATTGGGACAAGTTGGTTCCAACACCCAGAAACCTGGACGACTCCAATTGCTGACGATGGGCCTAGCGATTGGCAACGCATTGATGTTGCTGTAGACGAATCGCTGCGTGAAGGTGAACCAAACTCCAATAATCGACGCGTAGATGTAGTGAAGCCTGCAACTGCGCTTACGCCAGTTCCGTTAGAGCCTGTGGTGGTGAGCAACGTCAATATTGGTGAAGAAAGCGTGCGATTCTCGGTTGACAAGATAGGCATTCCAGTTTTGGTACGAGTAAGTTACTTTCCTAACTGGAAAGTAGATGGTGCTGAAGGCCCATATCGCGTTGCGCCAAATATGATGGTGGTAATCCCAACGAGCACCGATGTGAACATGCATTTTGGCTGGAACATGCTCGATTACGTTGCCTACCTGCTGTCATTTGCTGGCATTGCATGGATCGTCGTAACCCGACGCCGCAGCAAACAGACAGCCGAGTAGTCTCTCCAACCATGCCCGATCTGAACGCAATTGTTAAGGCCTATGACATTCGTGGCGTAGTACCTGATCAGTTGGATGCAGATGTTGCATATGCAATCGGTGTTGCGTTTGCCAAGTTCGCAAATTCCCCTCACATCGTGATCGCACATGACATGCGGCCAAGTGGGCCAGAGCTCGTTGACGCGTTCCAGAGGGGAGTGTTGGCGCATGGTGTCAGCGTTACCAACTTGGGTCTTGCATCGAGTGATTTGCTGTATTACGCATCGGGCAAACTTGACTCGCCTGGAGCAATGTTTACTGCTTCGCACAACCCGGCGCAGTACAACGGAATCAAGTGCTGTTTATCTGGTGCACGTTCCATTGGAATTGATAATGGATTGCGTGAAATTCATGTACTCGCCGCCGAAGTGCTTGCGGGACGCGAGCCGGCATTCGCTGCAACAGCAGGAACACTGAACCATGTCAACATGCTGTCGGAGTTTGCCGATCATGTTGTGAAATTCATCGCCAGCGACAAGTTGCGAAAGCTTCGCGTTGTTGCCGACACGGCTAACGGCATGGGTGGTCTTGTCGTGCCTGCAGTGTTTGAACGACTTGCAGATTTCGAATTGGAAGTGATGTACGGCGAACTCGACGGTACGTTTCCGAATCACCCTGCCGACCCATTGCAAACCGCGAATCAGCGCGATCTCATGGCGCGAGTACTCGCTGGTGGTTTTGATGTTGGTCTTGCATTCGATGGCGATGCTGATCGCGTGTTTCTGGTTGACGAACTTGGTCAAGGAATGTCGGGGAGCACCACCACTGCGCTGCTTGCCACTCGCTTTTTGCGACTTAACCCTGGTGCAACAATTTTGTACAACCTCATTTGTTCGCGAGCAGTTCCCGAAATCATCGCTGAACACGGTGGTAAGGGAATTCGTACCAAAAATGGACATAGCTATATGAAGCAGATCATGGCTGAAACAGGTGCGGTGTTCGCTGGTGAGCATTCAGGGCACTACTACTTTGCAGATAACTACCGCGCAGATAGTGGGCTCATTGCCAGCATGGGAATTCTTGGCGAAATGTGCCGTACTGGAAAGAAGTTGTCAGAAATTCGCAAACCACTCGAGCGCTATGCGTCAAGCGGCGAAATCAACACCACGGTTGCAGACATTGGCAAGGTCATTGATCAAATTGGTCGCGATTACGCAGATCACACTCAAGATCACCTCGATGGCTTAACAGTGGACTGTGGTTCGTGGTGGTTCAATGTTCGCCCAAGCAATACAGAACCGTTACTCCGGCTGAATCTTGAAGCCAGCACACGTGACGAGTGCGATACACATGTGGCTGAGTTGCTGTCAGTCATCACCGCCTAGTCTTGGCATATGTCTCTCGACTCAAAATTGCTTGAAATTCTGGCTTGCCCAGAGGACAAAGGTCCGTTGTTCTATTTTTCCTCTGACGCGTTTTTGTACAACCCACGTCTGCACCGCAAATACCTAGTGCGCGATGGCATTCCTGTAATGTTGGTCGAGGAATCCGTCGCGGTAGATGCCGCAGAGCACACAGAGCTCGAACGAAGAATCGTTGCGGAGAGTATTCATCCCACCTTCGTTTAAGGAGTTTCTATGTCTTCATTTGCACAACGACGCGATTGGCGTGTCGCCGATCTTTCCCTCGCACCTTTTGGTCGTAAGGAAATTCACCTAGCCGAACATGAAATGCCAGGCCTTCGCGCATTGCGTAAGGAATTTGGCAAAATAAAGCCGCTGAAGGGTGCGCGAATCTCTGGTTCGTTACACATGACCATTCAGACAGCAGTGTTGATTGAAACACTTGTGGAACTTGGCGCCGAAGTGCGCTGGGCAAGTTGCAATATTTTTTCAACTCAAGATCATTCGGCCGCTGCGGTTGTTGTTGGACCAAATGGTTCGGTTGACGAGCCAAACGGTGTTCCGGTGTTTGCGTGGAAGGGCGAAACGCTTGAGGAATATTGGTGGGCGACCGACCAAATGATGACGTGGCCAGATGGCGACGGACCAAACATGATCTTGGACGACGGTGGCGATGCCACCATGTTGTTGCACAAGGGCGTTGAGTACGAAGCAACAGGTGTTGTTCCGGACCCAACTTCTGCTTCAAACCCAGAGTTGGCCATTGTCCTCGGATTGCTTCAGCGCACATTGAAGACCCATCCAAAAAAGTGGACAGTGATGGCCAAGGGAATTAAGGGTGTCACTGAAGAAACCACCACTGGCGTAAAGCGTTTGTACAAAATGGCAGAAAAAGGTGAACTGTTGTTCCCAGCTATCAACGTGAACGACAGCGTGACCAAGTCGAAGTTCGACAATTTGTATGGTTGCCGCCACTCACTCATTGATGCAATTAACCGCGCAACGGACGTGATGCTTGCAGGAAAAACTGCAGTGGTGTGTGGTTACGGCGACGTGGGCAAGGGTTGTGCTCAGAGTCTTCGCGGACAAGGTGCACGAGTCATTGTCACCGAGATTGACCCGATCAATGCATTGCAGGCAGCGATGGAGGGCTACCAGGTCGACACGCTTGAAAACATGGTGTCAACAGCAGACGTATTTGTTACTGCAACTGGCAACGAAGCAATCGTCACGGTCGATCACATGGCCCGCATGAAGCACAACGCGATTGTGTGCAACATTGGCCACTTCGACAACGAAATTGACATGGCTGGTCTCGCTCGCAGCGGAGCGGTTCGCGACGAACTCAAGGCTGGCACCGACCTGTGGACGTTTAAAGACGGACATGCTGTCATCGTGTTGGCAGAAGGTCGTTTGGTCAACCTCGGTTGCGCAACTGGTCACCCAAGCTTCGTCATGAGTTGTTCGTTCTCGAACCAAGTCATTGCGCAAATGGAGTTGTTCGGCAATCTCGACAATTACCCACTTGGTGTGTACGTATTGCCAAAACACCTAGACGAAAAGGTTGCTTCGTTGCACCTTGATGCACTCGGTGCGGTGTTGACAAAGATGACTGACGAGCAGGCTGATTATCTTGGTATTGCGCCAAGTGGCCCGTTCAAGCCAGAGGCATACCGCTACTAATTCGCTATTCGCCCCATTGCTCATCTTGAGTGCTCGGAGTGAGCGCTTCAAGGTGCAGCAATGGAAGCGTGCGAGCAACGATTGGTCCGATTCCGAACGCAAAAACGAGCGTTCCGACTCCGACTGAACCGCCAAGTGCGAATCCAACAACCAGCACCGATACTTCAACGATGGTGCGAGCGCGGCTTACTTTGATGCCGCGTTGAGCAAGACCTGTGAAAAGTCCATCACGCGGTCCTGGGCCGAGTCCAGCACCGATGTACATGCCTGAACCAATTCCCAAAATAAAAATGCCGCCAAGCATGAGCGCAATGCGCAATGGCAGCGATTCCGCGCGTGGAATGATGTCGATAACTACTCCGGCAACAAGGCCAATTTGGACAGCGTTCAACAATGTGCCGATGCCCGGCTTTTGACGAAGCGGAATCCATAAGAGGAGCACCAAAAAACTGGTGAGGATAAGTGCGCGGCCAAAAGGCCAGTCAATTTGCTTGCTCAAGCCATCATGGAAAACATCCCATGGTGCAAGGCCCATGTGTCCTTGCTTTTGCATTCCAACACCAATTCCGAACAGGACTAGTCCACCTACACATCGTGTGAGTCGTTGAACGGGCCGATCGCGCAACGGTGCAGTGAAGTAATTCGGCATTGTTTAACCGTAGTGCCCGTTGCCAAGGAGTTTGGGTTTGTTTTCTTATCGTTGTGCAGGGTGTGGACGGTTGGCGCGTAAAGCATGTGAGCACTGTGCATCCAAGATTGCACTGTGTCTGCCGCCGCATTGCAATGATGCAATTGTTGCGCTTGCTTATGTTGGGCTCGTTCGAGATTTAATGTTGGCGTTCAAGTATCGGAATCATCGTGTGCTTGCAGCTTTGTTTGCAGATCGTCTCGTAGCAACATTGCAAATATCTGTGAACGTTGAATGCTTAGATGTGGTGACTTGGGTGCCAACAACGCGCGAACGACGTATCGCACGTGGCCATGACCAAGCTGAGACACTCGCACGAATAATGGGGCGATCACTTGGTGTACCAGTTCGCAAACTATTAGTGCGCGAAACAATTGGGCATCAAACCGGGAAGAGTCGGCAAAATCGGTTGGTCGGAGTTTGTCTCCGCGCACGATCGATGAACTTTCCCGCAACTGTTTTGGTGGTTGATGATGTTGTGACAACGGGCGCAACGATGCGAAATGCCCAACATGCGCTATATCAGGCTGGCGCCGCGAGGGTTATCTGTGCTGCCGTAGCCAACACTCCCGCCCCAGCACGGCGCAGGTAGGATCATGGACTGCATGGCACTACTCGATCGCATTCTTCGTGCCGGCGAAGGCAAAAAGGTCAAGGCACTTGCTTCGCTGGTGCCAGATATCAACGCTTTTGAGCCCGAGCTGAAGCTGCTCTCCGATGCTGCATTGCAGGGCAAAACTTCGGAATTTCGTCAGCGTCTAGAGCGCGGCGAAGACGTAGATGACTTAATGGTGGAAGCATTTGCGGTTGTTCGCGAGGCGTCATCGCGTGTTATTGGTCAGCGACACTTCGATGTGCAGCTCATGGGTGGCGCAGCACTGCATGCCGGTTGGATTCCTGAAATGCGAACAGGTGAAGGAAAGACCTTGGTGTCAACTTTGCCTGCATATTTAAATGCGCTGTCAGGAAAAGGTGTTCACGTGATCACGGTGAACGATTACTTGGCGCGCTTTCATGCTGAATGGATGGGTCGCATTCATCGTTGGATGGGGCTTGAAGTAGGTCTGGTCATTCCTGGCGTTCGCACTCTGCCAGAAGAAAAGCGTCGCGACTATGCCGCAGATATTACGTATGGCACAAACAACGAGTTTGGTTTCGACTACTTGCGCGACAACATGGCCGGCACCAAAGACGAAAAAGTGCAACGCGGTCATCATTTTGCCATCGTTGACGAAGTTGACTCCATCCTCATCGACGAAGCGCGTACGCCGCTCATCATTTCTGGGCGCATCGCCGATGCCGCAAAGATGTACTACCGATTCGCGTCAATCGTTCGATCGCTTTCGCGGGACGTTGATTACGAAGTTGAAGAAGACAAACG
>Ga0208788_1000522_pt1 | contig 18870 bp, 22 predicted proteins | sample Wag4_2014_7_11_3_FD_187363 | JGI IMG/M metagenome (GOLD analysis project Ga0208788, IMG submission 187363) | Fresh water mixed with fracking chemicals microbial communities from Ohio, USA - Utica-2 Time Series FC 2014_7_11 (SPAdes) (version 2) ...
GTAACGCGCCCAATGCGGCGCCGATTCCGACGGCTGCAACAGATGGCCACATGCTCGAACGTCCTCACGCTGGGTTATCTCCTGCATCATAGCGTCTGTCACAATGGGTGCGTGATGAACGAGACAGACGACCAGCCGCGACTCTCCAAGCGCATGAGTGAATTGGGTTTGTGCTCCCGTCGCGAGGCAGAGCAATGGATCGTCAATGGCTGGGTTCAGGTTGATGGTCGCATCGTCGATGTGCTCGGCACGCGGGTCAGTCGCGAGGCCAAGATCGAGATCGATCGTCGCGCGCGTGAGCAGCAAGATGAACTCGTCACCGTCATCCTCAATAAACCGATCGGTTATGTCTCGGGACAGGCGGAAGATGGCTATGAGCCAGCGACGGTATTGATTCGGCCTGAAAATCGTTGGAGCGGAGACGACTCGGGTAAGCGTTTCGATCTCAAACATCTGCAAGGCTTGGCGCCGGCGGGTCGACTCGACATCGATTCGACGGGTCTGATGGTCTACACGCAAGATGGGCGCATCGCCAAGCAACTGATCGGTGGCAACGAGATCGAGAAGGAGTATCTCGTGCGTGTGCAAGGCGTGCTGTCGGAGGAGGGTCTCGCTCGGTTACGACACGGGCTGACGCTCGATGGGGTGAGGCTCAAGCCGGCGCGCGTCGTTTGGCAGAACGAAGACCAACTGCGCTTTGGTTTGCGCGAGGGTCGCAAGCGACAGATTCGTCGCATGTGCGAAATCGTGGGGCTCAAGGTCGTTGGTTTGAAACGCATCCGCACGGGCCGCGTGTTACTCGGCGCGCTGCCGGTGGGGCAGTGGCGTTATCTTCGAGCGGATGAGGGGTTTTGATGGGGCGCTCGCCTCGATAGGTTGGCAGATGATCACGACGAAACACTGGGAATATTGGCAGCACTATCCCGAAGGTGATGCCATCGACAAGCTCGGTCGTTATCAGTGGTACTTCCACATTCACGAGCCGAAAAAAAAGAACAAAGCCGACCGTGGGCACATTCATTTATTTGCCGTTGAGCGTCGTTCTGAGCGCATCGTGGCGCTTCGGCATTTGATCGCCATCGACATTTCACCCGCAGGTCTTCCGCAGCGCCTCTTTACCGTCAATGGTTGGGTGACGGGCAATGCGCCCCGATCGTCGCAATGGAGTTGGCGTGCTCTGCGCGCGTTGAAATTGAATACTGGTCATCGCACGCTGGATCGCTTCATCACACAGACCGTGAAGATGTATCCGCGCGAGATTAAAAAATTGTTGCGCGATAGCGATAGCAAGTTGCGTAGCCTCGGTACCGACCGGGCGCGGGCGGCGTCCAATCGGCGAGTCGAAATTCTCGGGTCGATCAGCCTCGCCTGACTGAATTTTTTTCGGATTGGAATATTAGGTCTTCCCAATTTAGATTTTCGTAATTAACATCGGACGACAACAGAGGGGGCTCGGTTGCTAGCGGCTAGGGCTCCCGGACAAACACAACTAACGATCCCGGGGGATCACTTATGAGCCAATCGTTCAATCGGGCTTTATTTCTGTCTGCTGCGCTGTTGCCGGCGATTGCCGGTGCGACCAACGGCTATTTCATGGGCGGAACCGGTACCAAGAATCAGGGTATGGCCGGAGCGGGTAGTGCGGATCCGGAAGAAGCCATGATCATGGCAACCGATCCTGCGGGGCTTGCCTTCATCTCGCCTCGAGTCGAGTTGGGGATTGGTTTGTTCTCGCCGGATCGCAGTTATTCGTCCTCGAGCAGTCTCGCCAAGGGGCAAGGTGGTGCCTTCACCATCGGACCTAACGACATTACGAGCGATAACAAGTTATTCCCGATGCCATCCGTCGGTGCGGTGTGGGCGATGGCGGATGACAGTCGTATCGGCGTCGCATTCTATGGTCGCGGCGGTATGAATACCGAGTGGGCCGGTGGTACGGCGACTTTTGATCCCGATGGTCCGGGCCCAGCGCCGGTGATGAGTTTGCCAGGCACCTACGGTGGCGGCACAGCGGGTGTCGATTTGATGCAGGCCTTTCTCAACGTCACTTGGGCGAAAACTTTCGCCGATGGTCGCGCTGCATTCGGCGCCTCGTTGATCGGTGCCGCGCAACGTTTTGAGGCGATCGGTGTTGGCACGTTCGCGGGTTATACCAAGTCGTTTGCCGCCAGCGGCGGTACGGCGATGCCGAAGAGTCTCTCGAATAACGGCCACGACATGTCGGTGGGTGTAGGGGGTGCCTTGGGATTGCATTGGTCGATGACCGACAACTTCGCGGTTGCGGCTTCGTACTCATCGAAAGTGTCGATGGGTCGCTTCGATAAGTACGCGGATTTGTTCGCAGAGGGAGGTAAGTTTGATATCCCCTCGAGCATCACCGTCGGTTTTTCATTGAAGGCCAGCGATAACGTGGTCTTGAATGCCGATGTACAGCGCATCAACTACACCGATGTCGCTTCGGTCAGCAATCCGATTTCCAATCTGTTTGGTTGCCCGACCGCCGGTGCCGGTGGCAAAGACCTTGAGTCCTGCCTCGGCGGTTCGCGCGGCGCGGGATTCGGTTGGGAAGATATGGATGTCTACAAGTTGGGAATTCGCTGGAACGTGAATTCCGACCTGACGCTGCGTGCAGGCGTTAGCCACGGCAAGCAGCCTATTGCCTCGTCACAGGTGACCTTCAATATTTTGGCGCCGGGCGTCACTGAAGATCATATTGCAGCGGGCTTTACCCGTCGCAGTGGTAACGGTGAGTGGAGCGGTTCTTTGACCTACGCGCCCTCGCAAACCGTCAAAGGTGCCAACACATTTGATCCAACGCAGCAGATTTCGCTGTCGATGGATCAGTGGATGCTGCAATTCAGCTATTCGTGGCTGCGCTAGCGGCGCTTGGGTTTACCGCTGGTTTTCTTGGTCGGCGGGGCGCAGGTCGAACCTGCTGCCTCGCCGTGACCGGGGGAGCAGAACGCATCGTGAAGCACGGCAATCACATTTTGGGCAGGGCCGGGTGTCATCGAGTAGTAGATGACCTGAGCTTCGCGTCGCGTCTGCACGAGGCGGGCACGACGCAAGACCGCAAGGTGCTGCGACAAGACCGACTGACTGACCGGAATTTCGTCGTTCAACTCGCCGACCGACTTTTCACCCCCGACCAGTCCGCACAGGACTCGCAAACGATGTTTGTTCGACATGACTCGAAGCAAACGAGCAGCAGTTTCCGACTGCTTGGCAAGTTGGACGGCAAGGGGTTCGAGATCGTATTTCGACATGTGCGTAAATATACCGTTCTCACAGAGATTTTTGCGGCGGCAGTTGCATGTCGTGGTATATCGTGATTTTCTAATACACAGGCCTCTACGGGGAATTGACGTATGAATACCTATCAAACGAGCACGGCCGATCGCGGTCGTCCCGATTGGAACGCCTACATGGCGGGCGGCCTCCTCGGGCTGACGCTGCTCGCGACCTTCGTTGCTACCGGACACGGTCTGGGTGCTTCCGGATTCACGACGGCGCTCGCGGCGAAGTCGGCGGTAGCGGTCGCACCGGGTGCCGTCGCCGCCAATGAGTATTTGGCTCCGATGGTGGCTGAGGGTGCGAACCCGCTCGACAGTTGGATCACCTGGCAAGTGTTGGGTGTCGCCATTGGCGCGCTGATATCGGCGACGTTGAACGGCCGCTTCCACTGGCGCTTCGAGGGTCCAACGCGTTTGACGACGGGTAAGCGCGCGGCGTTTGCGATCGTCGGGGGTCTCGCCGCTGGATTCGGTGCTCGGATTTCAGCCGGCTGTACGAGTGGCCTCGGGCTTTCTGGTGCCGCGACCTTGGCAGTTGCGGGCTTCGTGTTTCTTGCTGGATTTTTCGCTGTGGGACTCGCAGCGGGCTTTTTGACCAAGAGGTACTGGAAATGAACTTTCCTCTCGAGTGGACTGGTCCGGTTTCGGGTCTCGTCTTTGGCGGTTTGTTCGGCTACATCCTCGAGCGCGGTGGCCTCGGCAATGGATGTCGCCTCACGGGTCAGATGCGCTTGCAGGACTGGACCGTATTTCGCGTGATGTTCACGGCCATCATCGTGGCAGCGGGTGGTCTGTGGATACTGCAGGCCATGGGTGTGATGCCGGCCGATTCGATTTACGTACCGCAAACCTACCTGACCGCCGCATTGATCGGCGGTGCATTCGTCGGTTTTGGTATGGCCGTAGGCGGCTATTGTCCCGGAACCTCCGTGGTGGCCTTTGCCGCGGGGCGCGTTGACGCGCTGTTGTTTTTCTTTGGTCTCGTCGCGGGTACTTGGATGTTCGCCGGAGCTTACGAACGTTTAGCGCCTTGGCTCGAGGCGGGTCCTGCGCCGCAATGGCTAACAGTATCGGAAATGCTGAGTCTGCCCGGTTGGGTCGTCGTACTCGCCCTCGTTGGGGTGGCTGCGGCGGTGGAGTGGGTGTTGTCGAAGCAAAAGACCAGTGCCGCTTGAGCTATCGCATTTCAGGAGATATCGCATGAAACGAAAACTACCGACCGCTCGCCGTCTCGCCGCTTTGGCCGTGCTCGCAGCGTCTTTGCCAGGACTTGCAGGTACCGCTGCAGCTCAGCCTGCCAATCCGTGTTCGCCAACGCGAAAGACCGCGCCCGCGAACCCTTGCGCGCCTGATAAGCCGGCGGAAGAAAAGAAGCCTGCGAATCCGTGTGCTCCGGCAGCAAAGAAAAAGCCTGTCAATCCCTGTGCACCAGCGGCAAAGAAAAAGCCCGCCAATCCCTGTGCGCCAAAGCGCTGAGGATTTCTCATGTCTATTCCACGTCTTTACGCCTGCGCGCTGCTTATCGTCGCAACATTGATTGGAGCTGCGCGCGCAGCGGTATTGCCAGGACCGTTGGTGACACCAGAATGGTTGGCAGCAAATGCGGACAAGGTCGCTATTCTCGATGTTCGCGATTACCCGGAAGAGTATCGGGGCGCACCAACTTTTGAGACGGACGCAAAAGGCAAGAAGACGCTCGTCGAGGTCGGTGGGCATATTCCCGGCGCGCGACTCGTTGACTTCGCGAAAATCCGCACGACCCGTCTTATCGAAGGACGAAAAATCTCGGGCATGGTTTTAGAGGCATCTGCCTTCGAGCAGTTGATGCGTCAGACCGGCGTGAGAGCGGGCCAGGCGATCGTGATTGCCTCAACCGGTAATACGATCGAGGATTTCGACGGCGCCGCGCGGCTTTACTGGACGCTCAAATATTACGGTGCTCAGGAGATCGCGATTCTCGATGGCGGTTACGTTCGCTGGCTCGACGAAGGGCGGCCAACGGAAGACGCGCCGCCAGCGGTGACGGCGGGTGATTGGGCCGCCTCAGCGCCCCATGACGATCTGTTTGCTGATACGAGCGAAGTCCAGGCGGCAATGAGTTCAGGACTTCAATTGGTCGATGCGCGTCCATTGGCATTTTTCTTTGGATTGACGAAGCGACCTGCTGTCGCCGCATATGGCCACATTCCTGGCTCGCGCGTACTGCCGACCGATTTGCGTGCCAAGCCACAGGGCAGCGGGTTTCGTTATCTCGCGGTTGACGATTATCGTCGCGCACTCGCGGGGATGCAGATTGAGGTTGATCGGCCTACGATCACCTATTGCAACACGGGGCACATGGCCGCAGGCGCTTGGTTCATTTTGTCGGAAGTGCTCGGCAATCCTGCCGTGTCGCTATACGACGGCTCGATGGTCGAGTGGGCCGACGGCAAAAGGCCAGTGGTCAATAGTCGCTGAGATTCGTGGGAGGGGATATGAGTCAGGAGAAGACGCCAAAACCGGGTCGGCTCATCGATCCGACGCCAGCGCCGCAGAGCCGGTTGATATTACCTCGTCGAAAGGTATTGACCGGATTGGTTGGCGGTGCGGCCGGAGCCGCAATGTTATCGAAGGCGACCAGCGCTACTGAGCTCGGCGTGTCCCCGGAAGTACCCGTCAAAGGGCAAGGGCCCTTCGATCCGTCGTGGACGCGTGTACTTGGTAAGGGTGTCAACAGCTCGCCGTACGGCAAGCCGTCCCCGTTTGAGTCAAACGTGGTTCGACGGATCAGCCCGGGCCTCACGCCGACACCGCAATCCTCCGTTGCTTTCACGCCGCTACAAAACCTGTTCGGCATCATTACGCCGAACGGTTTGCACTTTGAGCGAAATCACAACGGCCTCGCGGAGATCGACCCTTCGCAACATCGGCTGATGATTCACGGGTTCGTCAGGGCGCCAAAGATTTATACGATGGATGATCTATTGCGATTCCGTTCGGTATCGCGTGTGCATTTCATCGAGTGTGGTGCCAACTCGGCGATGGAGTGGGGCAACGTCGCAGTGCCGACCGTTCAGTATACCCACGGCATGCTCTCCTGTGCCGAATACACAGGGGTGCCACTCTCGACGCTCCTCGAAGACTGCGGCATCGATATGTCGAAAGCCAAGTACATTCTGGCCGAAGGCGCCGATGCCGCTTCGTTGACTCGCACGATTCCCATCGAGTTTGCGTTGAATGACGTGATGGTCGTCTATGGCCAGAACGGCGAAATGCTACGGCCCGAAAATGGTTATCCGTTGCGTCTGCTGGTTCCGGGCGTCCAGGGTATCTCGAACGTTAAGTGGTTGCGTCGCATCGAGGTTGGCGATCAACCGTGGAGCACGCGTGAGGAGAACCTCCAATACAGCGATTTGATGCCCGATGGCACCAGCCGTAAATACACCTGGATCCAAGAAGCCAAGTCGGTGATCACCTCACCCTCGGGTGGGCAGCAGTTGCTCGACAAGGGTGGCTACTATCCCATCACGGGTCTGGCGTGGTCTGGACGCGGGCGGGTGAAGCACGTCGATGTGTCTATCGACGGCGGAATCAACTGGCAGCGCGCCACTTTGCAAGAACCGATTCACACGAAGGCATTGACGCGCTTCCATCTCGACTTCGTGTGGGACGGATCGCCGAAGTTGCTGCAAAGTCGGGTGACTGACGAAACCGGCTACGTGCAGCCGAAGATGCGTCAGCTGCGCGAGGTTCGTGGTACGCGTTCCACCTATCACAACAACGCCATTCAGACGTGGCGCTTGGATGCCGACGGCAAGGTGCACAATGTTCAAGTCTGATTTGGCACGTAAAGCGTTGTCGGTGTTCGCGGCGGCGTCTGTTTTGCTTGCGACGGCCTATGCGTTCGCGCAGACCAAACCTGCGCATCCTCCATTAGGTAAGCGAGCGACCGATGAGCAAATTCGGTTTTGGGATATCGACGTTCGCCCCGATGGCCAGGGCCTGCCCGAGGGACAGGGTAGCGTCTCGGAAGGCGAGGTCATCTACGAGCAGCAGTGCGCGGTGTGTCACGGCACTTTTGGTGACAGTGAAGAGTACGTGCAGCTTGCTGGCGGTATCGGCACGCTAGCCTCATCGGCGCCGATCCGCACTGTTGGCAGCAAGCTCGATACGCCGACGACACTTTACGATTACATCAATCGGGCGATGCCATTTCCAAATGCGAAATCTTTGAGTCCGTCTGAAGTGTATGCGCTATCGGCCTACATCCTGAACCTCAACGATATTCTGCCGTCGGACGCTATGCTCGACAAAAACTCGCTACCGAAAGTGCAAATGCCGAATCGGGATGGCTACACGACCGATCATGGGTTCATGCGCATTGACGGTAAGCCCGATACGAGCAATACGGCGTGCATGAAAAATTGCGAAAAGTCCGTGACGATCACTTCCGAGCTGCCGGCGGGGTTCACTGAACAATTCTATGGCGATGTGTCGGATAACTTCCGCGACTATCGTCCCGAGCGAGTCGCGGCTCGGATGTCAGCGATGGTGGCTAAGTCAGAGCCCGTAGAGTGGAGTGGTAGCCAAGCGATCGAAACGCATTTGTGCACGGTATGCCACGCTATCGATAACAAGGTGATCGGGCCAAGCTACAAAGAGATCGCTGCACGATATTCGAAAGACGCCGAGGCGGTCGCGAAGTTGCGTCGCTCCATCAAGAATGGCGCCAGCGGCACCTGGGGGATCATCCCGATGCCGGCGCAAACGAATTTGGCGGATGACGAGATCGAACGTTTGGTTACTTGGATCCTGGAGCAGAAATGAACACAAACTCACGCAGATCTTTCCTGCAGATACTCGGTACCGGGGCGGGGTGGCTCGCCATCGCCAGCGCCGGGGTGTGGTCAAAAATCGCACACGGTGTCGAACGTGCTGCCTTCGACGTCGACACCCTTGATGAAGTTGTCGCCAAGATGGGCGGTAAAACATACAGCGAAAGCGCCGAAATCGACTTCAGCGCGCCGGAGATTGCAGATAACGGGGCGACCGTACCGGTCGAGGTGATGAGTCGCTTGCCCGGAACGAAAACGATCGCCATCGTAGTCGAGAAAAACCCGCATCCTCTTTCCTGCGCCTTCAACTATTCGGCCGATGCGGTGCCGTTCGTCAATACTCGAATCAAGATTGGCGAAACCTCCAACGTGACTGCGTTGGTTCAGACCGACCAAGGCTTCTTCGTCGCGCGTCGTACCGTCAAGGTCACGCTCGGCGGCTGCGGCGGCTGATCTCATCCTTCACCTTACCGGAGAATAGACATGGCAGATCCGATGCGTATTCGCGCCAAAGCAGGCGCCGATTTCGTCGAAGTCAAAGTATTGATGTCGCACCCGATGGAAACGGGTCAGCGCAAAGATACCGAGGGTAACCTTGTTCCGGCCTTGTTCATCACCAAGGTCGTGGCGAGCTGTAATGGCAAAGAGATTCTCAATGCGGATTGGGGTCCCTCGGTTTCGAAGAATCCGTATATCGCGTTTCGATTCCGCGGGGCCGCTGCTGGCGATAAGGTCTCAGTCACTTGGACCGACTCGGCGGGTGCGACTCGTACAGACGAGGCGGCGATCGGCTGATCAGTCATGCGATCGACTCTCGTAGCCGCGTGTTTGTTGCTGAGCGCTGGGGTCTCGTTGCCAAGCGCAGCAGCAAATCCGCCGGTTTCAGAGCCGGTTCGGGTCGTCTATCACTTCGATGAGCTCGGTGCAGCTGCAAAGGGCTTGCGGAATATCCGTAATCATTTGAAGGCAGATCCGAGCACTCAAGTTGTCGTCGTGGCTAACGGTTCTGGGGTCGATTTCATGTTGATCGATCAACTGGACCCATCGGGCGATCCCTACGAGCTCACCGTCCTTGATCTACAGCAGCAGGGAGTGAAATTCTTTGCCTGTAACAACACGTTGCTCGGTCGTTCGATTGCGCGCGAGCGGCTAGTCGACGGTGTCGGTGTGGTGCAAGCGGGTGTTGAAGAGGTCGCTCGATTGCAATTCCGTTTGGGCTACGCGTACATCAAACCTTAGTCATCAGCAGGGAGCGTCTTCATGAAACAGCGACTATGGCGTGTCGTATCGGTCGCGGTGATGGCGTGCATGCCGTTCGTGGTGGGTGCGCAGCAGCAAGAAGATCCCGTCGCGGAGTATCGTGAGCTCTTCGGCGAGGATAATCCGGCAGAACTTTGGGAGCAGCGGGGTGAGGGTCTCTGGCGCGAAGCGCGTGGCCCGAAAAACGTCCCGCTGTCGAGCTGTGACTTCGGCTTAGGCGCAGGCGTCGTTGCGGGCGCCTACGCGCAGATGCCGCGATATTTTGCCGATACGGGACGGGTCGAAGATCTGGAGTCGCGGCTCGTCACCTGTATGACGACCATTCAAGGCTTTGATCGCGAAACCGTGTTGCGCAGTCGCTTCGGCGACGGCGACAAGAAGTCTGATCTCGAAGCGCTCACCGCCTATATTGTCGGGCAATCGCGCGGGCACACCGTCGATATCAAGTTGCAGCATCCGGCTGAGAAGGTGGCATACGAGACCGGCAAGTCCTTATTTTTCTATCGTGCCGGACCGCATGACTTCTCCTGCGCCAGTTGTCACGGAGAGAGTGGAAAGCGCATCCGTCTGCAATCGTTGCCTGGACTCCTTGAGAAGAAGGATGCCCAGTTCGCTTTCACGACTTGGCCTGGCTATCGCGTCTCACAGGGCGAACTTCGAACGCTTGAGTGGCGCCTCGCCGACTGCTTCCGTCAGCAGCGATTGCCACAGTTGGGCTACGGCTCGCCCGCAGCGGTAGCTCTCGTCATGTTCATGGCAGTGAACGCTAACGGCGGCAAGATGGACGCGCCGAACCTCAAACGCTAGGCAATCGAACATGAACAAAAAAATCTTTGGTGCTTTGGTAATTCTAGTGTTGAGCCCACTCGCGGTGGCCGACTCGACACAGCAGGCCTTCGAGGCGATGCAACAATCCTTCTCTAAGGCCGGGCAGGCGGGAATGGAGCGTTTGCAGCAGGATGAGACTCAGCGTTTGTGCAGTGCCGGTGCAGCATCAAATGGATTGACTGATGACGCGCTCGCAAAAATTTTGGCGGCTAACGAAGCAGCCGTAAAGTTGCCGGCTGACGGCAATTATTTCGGTGACTGGAAACGTGGGCAGGCGATTGCGCAACTCGGAACCGGTTTGCAGTCGAGCGACGATCCTGCAAAACCCGCCGGTGGCAACTGCTACGCGTGTCATCAAATGGCCGAGAGTGAGATCGCATACGGCACGATCGGACCGAGCTTGTTGCACTACGGAAAGCTGCGCGGTAACTCGCAACCCATCGTCGATTACACCTGGCGGGTTCTCTATAACGCCAAGAGCTATTTTGCTTGCACCCACATGCCGAGATTCGGCAGCCAGGGGATTTTGGATGAGCAGCAATTGCGCGATGTGATGTCGTACTTGCTCGATCCTGAATCGCCGGTCAACCAATAGGTTCCGCGCATGTCGATTCATAGACGAGAGTTTCTGGGTGTATTGGCGGCTGCGGCTGCTGCGGGCATGCCACTTGCGGCGGCTCAGCGTCGCAGCGGTTCGGCAATCGATCTTTACGATTTCAAGCGATTCGGTAACGTGAGCTTTATGCACGTGACCGACAGCCACGCGCAGTTATTGCCGATCTATTATCGAGAGGCAAGCTTGAATATCGGTGTCGGTGAAGCGCGAGGGCGTATGCCGCATCTGAGCTCCGAGCAGCTGCTGCGTTCGATGGGCTTGCAGCGTGGCAGCGCGACAGCCCATGCCTTCTTGTCGCTTGACTTCGAAGAGGCTGCACGTCGCTATGGCAAGGTGGGCGGTTATGCTCATCTGGCGAGCCTCGTGAAGCGCATTCGCTCGGAGCGACCGGGCTCCTTGTTACTCGATGGCGGCGATACTTGGCAAGGATCGGGCACGGCGCTCTGGACACGCGGACTCGACATGGTCAACGCGCAGCTCGAGTTAGGTGTCGATGTGATGACGGGGCACTGGGAGTTCACCTACGGCATGGATCGTGTGCGTGAACTCGTCGATGGTCCCATGAAAGGTCGTATCGAGTTCGTCGCTCAAAATATCGCAACACAGGACTTCGGTGATCCGGTGTTTCCATCGTATGCCATGCGTGAGATTAACGGTGTGCCAGTCGCCGTGATTGGTCAGGCATTTCCGTATACCCCGATCGCCAATCCGCGACACCTCGTTGCCGACTGGCGCTTCGGTATCGAGGAGCAAAATCTACAAACCACGATCGATGCCGCTCGAGCAGCCGGTGCCCAGGTCGTCGTGTTGCTCTCGCACAATGGCTTCGATGTCGACATGAAGTTAGCCGGTCGTGTGCGCGGTTTGGATGCCATCCTGGGCGGTCACACGCATGACGGCTTGCCGCAGCCGATGGCGGTGCGTGCCCCAGACGGTGGCACTGTTCTTGTGACCAATGCCGGCAGTAACGGTAAATACTTGGGTGTTCTTGATCTCGACGTTCGCGAGGGCAAAATTCGAGGTCATCAGTATCGCTTGTTGCCCGTGTTCGCCAACGAGCTCTCAGCCGATACGGCGATGCAAGCATTGATTGAGCGTGAGCGTGCGCCTTACCTTTCGCGTCTCTCTGAGCCGTTAGCGGTGACCGAGCAGTTGCTGTATCGGCGAGGAAACTTCAACGGTAGCTACGACCAATTGATTTTGGACGCGCTGCGCGCAGAGCTGGACGCACCGATCGCCTTATCGCCAGGGTTTCGTTGGGGCACTTCGTTGCTCGCGGGCTCAACGATCACGTACGAAGATGTGCTGAATGCCACGGCGATTACCTATCCCGCCGTGACGCTCACGGAGATGACTGGGACGCAGCTGAAGGCCGTGCTTGAAGATGTCGCCGACAATCTCTTCAACGAAGATCCGTACTATCAGCAAGGCGGCGATATGGTTCGTGTGGGCGGCCTCTCGTGGTCGTGCGCACCATATGCACCCAGTGGCCAGAGGATCGACAATCTGCGCTTGGGTGACGAACCGATCGAGGCCAGCAAAAACTACAAAGTCGCTGGCTGGGCCTCGGTTGCCGAGAACGTGCAGGGCGAAGCGGTGTTCGACGTAGTCGCCCGTCATCTACGCGGTCGGAAGCGTATTACCGATATCGCGGTGCAGTCCCCAACGCTGGTTGGCATGACCGGTGATCCGGCCCTGACATGATCACTCGCCGCGTCGTGTTGCCGATGTGCGCCGCGGGCCTCATCGGCGCCACGAGTGCGCCATGGGGGCGTGCTGCCAGTCAGCCTTGGGAACGTGCCACCGTACCGTTCGAGGCACGTCAGGTGTCTGAGCACGGCTGGGTGGTGATCGGCCGCACCGAGATGGCGGGCGCCGCCAATCAGGGCTTTATGTCGAATGCCGGGTTCGTGATCGGGCGTGACGGTGTCATCGTCGTCGATGCGTTAGCAACACCCGGGTTATCAACTCGTTTGATCGAAGAAATTCGCTCGAAAACCGCCGCGCCTATTTTGCGAGTCATCCTCACGCACTACCACGCCGATCACTCATACGGCGTGATCGCATTCCAGCGCTTGGGGATCCCGGTCGAGGCTTGGCAAACCGCTCGTGCGACCGCGGGGTCTGATGCTTCGGAGTTACGTCGACAGGAGCGAGCGGGATCGCTCGGACCGTGGTTAGGCGCTGGTTTTCGGGTTCCGCAGCCGGACCGATGGCTGACGCAGGCAGAGTCTTGGTCGTTGGGGGATGTCACGATCTCCGTACGCCATTTAGGTCCTGCGCATTCGCCGGATGATTTGATCGTCACCATCGAGCCTGATGGGGTGGCATTCACCGGCGATCTCTTCTATGCCGGTCGAGTGCCTTATGTCGGCGAGGAGTCGAGCACCCGACGATGGTTGGCCGCACTCGATGAGATCGAGCGTTTACGGGAACGACTACTGATTCCAGGCCACGGGCCCGTGAGCGAAGACCCGATCAAAGATATCGAGGCGACGCGGCGCTATTTATCGACGCTGCGATCTGAGATGGGGCGGGCGGTTGCAGATTTGGAGAGTTTCGAGGTGGCTTACGACAAAGCCGACTTTTCCAACTTCGATCGCGAGCCCACCTTCGATGTGGCCAATCGTATCAATGCCTATAACGTCTATCTCGAGATGGAACGTGAGTCGCTGGAGTCTGCTAAACCATGAATTCTTTGCTCGAGTTGCTGCGTACCGATCCTTGGCCTTGGTATGTCACCGGGCCATTAATCGGCTCGATGGTGCCGCTACTGCTATGGATCGGAAACCATCTCTTTGGTGTGTCGTCCTCGTTGCGCCACATTTGTGCTGCAGCGGTACCGTGCGGACTGCCTTACTTCGCCTACGACTGGCGAAAAGATATCTGGAATTTGTGGTTTGTCGGTGGCATCGCTGCGGGGGGTGTGGTGGCAGTCACTTGGCTCGAGGGCGGCGGGCCCGAGGCGCTCGCTCCGGCGATGGTCGAGCGGCTACAGTCTTTTGGGCTTACAGGCAGTGGCGATCTGTTGCCGCGTGAGTTGTTCTTGGCGGATGGACCTTTCGGCCGAATCGGCTGGGGCATAGTGATTATCGGTGGATTCCTCGTTGGCTTCGGGGCGCGATATGCGGGCGGCTGCACTGGAGGGCACACCATCGCCGGCATTGCGACGCTTCAGCGCGCCTCGCTCGTCGCGTCGATTGCGTTCTTTATCGGTGGCCTCGTGACGGCACGGTGGTTTCTACCGGCGCTGTGGGAGGCCTTGGCATGAACAGTAAGGTTATGCGATACGGCGGCGTCTTCTTGGGTGGTCTCGCCTTCGGCGTGATACTGATCAAAGGTCGTATCGCGAGTTGGTCACGAATCCAAGAGATGTTCTGGTTCGAAAGCTTCCACATGTACGGCGTCATCTTGAGTGCCATCGTAGTAGCAATGATCGGCGTGCAATGGATTCGACGTCTCGAGTTGCGCAGCTTGCAGGGCGAATCGATCAAAATTACGCCCAAGAGCGCCGATCGAGGTCAAATGATTGGTGGTGTTTTATTCGGCGCCGGATGGGCTTTGACGGGCGCCTGTCCGGGGCCTATGTATGCGCTGTTAGCGTCCGAGGGATTACCGGCGGTCGTGATGCTTCTTTCGGCGCTGATGGGCGCATGGGTTTATGGAGCCATACGCGCGCGCTTGCCGCATTAGTGTTGCTGCAAAGAATTCCACACTAGCAAGGCTGCTAGAACGATCAGCAGAAAACCAAATATCTGTCGTAGCTTGGTCTGACTGAGTCCGCCGGCCACCCGCTCGCCGACGAGCAGCCCAGCAATACCCATGGCCGTGACGAGTCCGAGTGTGGCGAGGTCAAGGCTCGCGACAGATGACTTGTGAAACGACCATTGCTCCCAGAACCCGGTGTAGGCATTCAGCGAAATCAAAACGAGGCTAGTAGCGACGGCGCGATGCATCGGCAGTGCAGCACCGATTACCAACGCGGGCACGATCAGAAAGCCTCCACCCACGCCGACGAAGCCGGTCATGGCGCCGGTCGCCAGTCCGAGTAAGGCGAGATAAGCGTACGTGGCCGGTCGTCTTGCGGTCGGTTGCACGCTTTGCACGCGCTGCATCGACGAGGGCGGTCTGATCATCAATGCGGCTGCCACGATCATGGCCGCTGCGAGAGTTTGTAGTTGCACTGCACCGCTGACCGTTGCGCTCGCCGTCGCGCCCAACCACGAGCCGAGCATTCCCGTCGGCGCGAACAGCAGCAGAATTGTGAGGTCGGGTCGTTGCCGACGCGCGTGTAGCGCAGCGCCGATCAGCGCGATTGTGCCGACGACTAAGAGGCTGCCAGTGATGGCCATCTTGGGTTCTTGCTGGAACAGGAACACGAGCACCGGTACGGTGAGTACCGAGCCGCCAGATCCGAGTAGACCCAAGGCGAGACCGATTAGCGCCGCGCCGAGTAGCCCAAGGAGATCAAATTGTTCGATGACGCGAATCCTCGAATGATTAGAGTCGCATGATACCGTAGGCAAACATTAACTTCGGAGAGTCCATACAAATGCGGATGACGAATATTCCTTTCGGCATCACCGATTGGTCCGCAGTTGCCGAAACTCATCATTCCGGTGAGTCGGGTGAAGCGCTTTGGCGAACGCAGCAATTTGGCGACATTCGAGTGCGCTTAGTTCGATACAGCGCCGGTTATCTCGCTGATCACTGGTGTGACAAAGGGCACATCCTGTTTTGCTTAGAAGGCGATTTGACGACAGAACTGCGCGATGGCCGTGTCGTCGAGTTGAAAGCGGGTATGAGTTATCAGGTCGCCGACGACACGATGCCGCACCGCTCGTCTTCCAAGAACGGTGCGACGCTCTTCATCGTCGATTGAGTGGCTCCGTCAACCACCTGAACACGTTGATGACGAAGGCGCGATTATCACGAGCCGCTGGTGCATCGAAGCCGATCGACGTTTTGCCGTCGGGCGCTGTTTGGCTCGTGAACATGGCGGCCTCTGCGAAAACGGCGATGCGACCCTTGCCGAAAGTGCGTGTTGCTCCCTGTAGCAAACCAAGAGCGGGCCGCTTTGGTGTAGTAGGGCCGAACTCCCAAGCCCGTGAGGTCAGCCAAAGTTCGTAATCCGCGCCAAGCACCATGATTGGTTGAGCCTCATGCGGGGCCTCGAAGGCGCTGCCGGTGAAAGCGGCGATTCGCTTTACGGGAGGGTTCAAGTCAGCGCCGGTTATGCCTGTCAGGTGTTGGAGCGAGCCCGCCTCCAGATCGAAAATATCTTCCGCGCTCGCATCTGAGCGGATGGCAAATCCGTTGAAGAGGCGAAATCCAAATCGCTCGGCGAGATTCGCCACCGCACCGGGAAAGGGGAAGTGATCGGCGATCAAGAGCAGTGCGCCGCCATTTTCCACCCACGCGACGAGTAGCTCTATCTCATTTGCCGCTAGAGCTGACTCAACCGGCGACGCCCAACGATCGACATTCGAAGCATGCAAGGCATTGGCGATGACCAGAGCGTCGGTGCCGCGCAGCATCTCCGGTGTGAATGAAGACCTAGTCGATTGAACGCTAAAGCCAGCATCTTGCAGCAGTCGTGTCAGCGGCGCGTAGCGCTGCTCGGCGGTGTGGAAGTTGTGATGAGCGGCATCGATCAACACGCGCGGATTCGACACTTCGTGTGCGTTCACGGGGGGCGATATCAGCAGCATCGACCACAGCATCCAAAGCAGGGCTCCAAGACGCAGATGAGTCGCCACGACACGATTTCTCATAACGTGTTCAACAGTGGGCTGAGGTAACGCTCGTAGCGTCGCCATCGACCCATGCCGTGACGGTTGATGGGCTTGCGAACTTGTTGGGCGCTAGCAGTGGTCACGATGCGATCGGCCGTATGGAAGTTGAGACAGTCAGAATGCCAAGCCACCCCGAGAAACTTCAACAGTCGACGAATGATGGTCTCCGGATTCTCGACGAGTTCTTCGTATTGAATTCGGATGATGGTGCTATCTGGAAGAGCACGGCATGCCGCTTCGAGCAGGCGATCGTGAGCCGACAGGTATCGACCCAGTTCCGCCAGATCGTAGGCATACGGGTGTCCAGTGCTGAATCTCTTGGTGAAGCAGGACCACGCCATATCGCGCCGATCACGAAAGAGCGCGATGATCTTAGCCTCAGGGAGCACTTGGTGAATCGCGCCAAGATGCAGTGAGTTGGCAAGAAACTTATCGACGACTAATGAGGCTCCAGAGGTGTCGCCGAGCGCTCGTTCGCACTCGCTGATATACCGTTGGCGAATCCGATCACGTTCGTCTTCCGAATCGCAGCTCGAAATATCGGCGCTCAGCAGCGCTTGTTCGAAGAAATCACGCTCACCGATTCCGCGTATCGCAGGGTGACTTAGGAGGATTTGCTCCAGGAGGGTCGAGCCGCAGCGCGGCGCTCCCACGATGAAGACCGGAGTGGGTGACTGAGATTTTGCACGAGCCGTCGGCAATTGCGGAGCGAGACTTTGAATCTGCACACAAAGCTCTTCGAGTTGGCGCAACGTCTGCACTTCGTCGTAGCCATTGATTTCTCGAATCCGCAGGTTTGCTTGCTGCCAGTTCGCAAATGCCTCTTCCGTTCGATTCAAATCATCAAAGGCTTTGCCGCGAGCAAACAGTAGCAAGGCGGCGTTGGCAGCATGGTCTGGCAAAGGCGTTTGCAGCAGATTCGTGAGCTCGGCATCGTCAGGCTGATAGTGATGCAACTCGGCGAGATTGAACTGCGCCTCGGTGAGATGGGGTTTTAGCTTGAGCGCTTTACGGTAATGCGACTTGGCAACCTCAAAGCGCCCGCAATCTCGGTGGGCATTACCCAAATTGTTATGCGCCTCGGCAAAGTCTTCTTTGATGCTGACGGCCTGCTCGAGTGCCTTGACGGCTTTATCGCTGCAGCCAATTTGCAGCAAAGCATGTCCCAAGTTATTCCAAGCATCGACGTCTTGTGCGTCTCGCAGTAGAGCATTCGAGTGGTGCTGTATCGCCTCAGCCCAGAGCTGCCGGCGGCCAGCCAGCACGCCGAGAGCATCATGCACCCGCGCGTTGGTTTCATTGAGACGGAGTGCGGCGTGCAAGGCGCGACTGGCGATATCCCAATGCTGCAACTCGGTCGCGACGATACCGAGGATCGCCTGCGCATCAAATAGTGCGGGCGCTAAGTCGCTAGCCTCTTGGAGGATCGTGAGCGCCGGGTCGAGCTCGCCGCGTTCGGTATGGGAGGTGGCGAGGTCGCAAAGAGCGACGGCTAAATTGTGGCGATGCTGCGCACCTAGGTCGTGTTCCATGGCTTTGCGCCAGTAGGCGATCGCGCTCGCGAGCTGGTTCCGCTGATAAGCCTCAACCGCGAGGCGGTGCCACGAATCCGGATCCCCGGTTAGGGGCGTTTGTTTGCTCGTCTGATGGCCGTTTGGATTGGTCACCGTTTTCCTCACCTCAATCGGGGTGATGATGCCGCCATCGGAAATAACGCATGGTTATGACGCGACCCGATTATTTCATTCGCATCGAAATGCATCGGGGCGTAGTTTAGACCCGGTACCGTAGTCGGCAATCCCGGAGGTGGCTGGCGTGTGGGGACGAAACGGGGGGATTAGAGGCATCACAACGGCGCTGGGGTTGGCGCTGTCGCTTGTATTTGTGATGCCAGACGCTTTAGCGGCCGGCCCCAGCAGTCGAACCTTCGTCGTCAGTTTTTTTGCGCAGCAGTTCACCAACAACCCAGGAGATTGTCCTGGCGGGGTCAACCCCGAGGATGAGCGCGGTCAGATTGCCGTCGCCTTGCGCACTATGGGCTATTCCGCGAACGACGTTCGTCGTCTGATGGCCGGCTGGGATCAGGGTGGCGACGGAGAGCGTAAGGTCAATGAAATTTTAGAGCGTCGTGCGGTCATCAACGGTGAGCCCGTTAATCCGATGACGCATCCTGAGGCCGTCCCCGACCCGCAGCTGAAATTCGTCGTTGCCAAGCAGACCGTGGGCTTCGATCTCGATGGCAAGCAATCGGCAGATGACTTCGT
>Ga0208788_1000526_pt1 | contig 18798 bp, 24 predicted proteins | sample Wag4_2014_7_11_3_FD_187363 | JGI IMG/M metagenome (GOLD analysis project Ga0208788, IMG submission 187363) | Fresh water mixed with fracking chemicals microbial communities from Ohio, USA - Utica-2 Time Series FC 2014_7_11 (SPAdes) (version 2) ...
GTCTCTATGCGCTCCTGCACCGTCAGCTTGAGCCGGCCCAGTGGGACGTTCTGGTCGCCAAGTACTCGACGCATAAGGCCAACAAGGTCGCCGCGATCGGCCGCCTGGTGGCCCGCATGGTTTCGCCAGCGCCGCAGCTCTTCATCTATAAGGCGCTCACCGCCTGGGCGATCCCCAAGCTCAAAGGCGTACAGACCGGGAAGCGCTCAACCGACATGATCGTGCTACCGGCCGAGTTCTACGACATGAACACTTGGGACCTGGCCGGCTCGCCGGAGCGCACTCGACGCAACTGGCGAGGTGGCATCCATAAGCGTCTTGAGCAGTTGGAAGAGGCTGCTGTGATTCACGCGACCGAGATCTTCGACCTGGAAGAAATCTTCGTTGATGCCGCTTGACCCTGGTGGCCGATTGGCCGTAAATTAACCCCATCATGTCGATCTTGCGCGTTATGAGAGCCGACATAAAAAGCCCGCCAACAAAGTGGGCTTTTTTTGTTCATTAAAGCCAATTATGGCAATCTGCCCTCTCAGCTAACGGAGGGCTTTAGATGTCGCGCTATCAAGAATTGCAGGAAAGTTTGCATATCCACCTCAAGGAAGTAGACGCTTATTGGGATGGTCTTCGCTATTCGTTGACTGAGGTTGTAGAAGCATTCTCAAGCTTCCTCGAATTGCCATCTCCTCTGTTCAAAAACAGTAACGGAGAAGACGAGTTTTACATAAAGCTTGGGATCTTCTCGGCTGGAAAATTCACCAAGAGAAATGCACTTCAGCTTCCTATTAATGGAAACGCACTTGAGTTTGCTATCTCTTTGTCAGTTTTAACAAAGGCAGGGGTTCAGACGGATATGGTTGTTCCGTTGACTCTGAGCAGGCAAGCGGACGCCTACACGCTTACATTTGTTAATTCTGGTGAATCTATATTTGCACGGGATCGAGACTTCACAGAGTTCGCGGAGGCTATTTTTAAGGCTATTCGCAGTGACTTTGATCGCCGCCCTTAAGTAATTGTTGTAGGTCTCGATCACACAGAAAACCCCGCCATCGTGCGGGGTTTTTTCGTTTTCAGCTCCGCCACACCCATTGCTCCGAGCTGGGAGTGCTGCTGGAGCTGATCCAATCCGCAGGCGAAAGACTGATAGGCCATCCTGCTCATAACCCGAGGAATAATCATGTCTCCAGTAATGCGCTGCAAAATGGTCTGCCACGAAGTAATCCACGTTCGTCACGCCAATCAAGAGCGCGACGATCCGTTGTGTGATGTCCGATTCGGCGCGGTGTGCGCTCTGCCGAAAGAACCGCCTGGTGAAAATGCTGTGTTCGGCAAGTACACCCCAGTCGCTGAATACAAAGCCAAGATTGTGAAGTCCGTTGCCGACAAGCTCGAACCAGGCAAGTCGTACTACATCGACTTTACCCTGGCTGAATAATCCATCCGCTTCATACCTTCAGATCCCCAGCGTCCGCTGGGGTTTTCGTTCACGCTCCCCGAGAGGGAGGACACCGGAAGCCTGCCATGCCTGACAAGCCAGATACGTGGGCCAAGATCATGCTGGCCCTCTCGAACCCGCTATGGCAGGGCGCAATCATGGCCGTCATCGTCTCCCTACTGCGCGTGATGTACGACGCAAAAGAAACCAGTAAGCGTCGAATCTTCTTCGAATCGCTGATCTGTGGAGCGCTGAGCCTGGTTGCATCCAGCCTGATTGAGTGGATGGCTTGGCCACCGAGTCTCTCGGTTGCCGCTGGTGGATCGATTGGTTTCCTTGGCGTGACGGCTATCCGCGAGTTGGTGACGCGGTTCATCGGTCGCAAGGTAGATGCCGCATGAAGGCCATCGCTGCAGCAATCATCATTGCCTTGGTCGCCGCCCTGCTCGTTGGTATCCAGCAGTACCGCGTTATTGCCCTGCGAGGCGAAATGCAGATTGAGACCAAGAGCAAGGATGACGCCATCAAGGCCAATACCGAGAGCCAGGCGACGATCACCACGCTGCGAGCGGAAGCCCAGCGCAATGCTGATTATCAGCGCGACCTCACCAAACGGCTCCAGGCTAGCCAAGCCAAAGCCAGAAAGGCGGAGAAGAACTTTGAAGACCTCAAGCGCAACAGCCCGGCTGTTCGTGATTGGGCTGCTCAGCCTATTCCTGATGGCCTGCGCGGGAAGCCCGCCGGTGGTAACAAAGACAACAGCGGTAAGGGTCGAGCCCCCTGAGCTGATCCCGTGCGAACGAGTAGATGCCGATGCCTCGGACCTTCGCCTCAATGGTGATGTGTGGGAGCTTAAGGATCGTGCCATCCAGTTGCTCGACACGTGTGCCGATCAGGTCGATGCCCAAATCAAGCGCAGCCAGAGCAAGTAGGAGTCGGTGATGGCATGCAGTGGATGCGCCTCACGGCGCGAGTGGATCAAGAAGTGGAGCAAGGTGGCGTATGAACGATCCATTGATCTCATTGCTGGAAAGGCTGGTGATCGCCCAAGAGAGCACAGCCCAGTCGATGAGCCAGGTAGCGCAGCGCCTGGACCTGTTGATCCAGGCGTTGGGCGAGGGTGAGCCAGAAGACCCTGATGCTCCGGCCCTCACCTATATGGATGGCACGCCATGCCGTTGAGGCCGCAGAAGCCATGCAACGCCCAGGGCTGCAACGTGCTGACGCGCAACCCTCGGTACTGTGACGATCACGCTCATCTGCTGAAGAGTGCCGCTCGAGCCAAGCCTCGGGAGAGCAGTACCAAGCGCCACTACAACTACAAGTGGCAGCAGGCCCGAGCTGGGTTCCTCGCGAAGCATCCGCTGTGCCGGCACTGCACGGCGAGAGGGTTGGTGGTCGTGGCTACCGATGTCGATCACATCATCCCGCACCGCAACGACATGGCTCTGTTCTGGGACAAGACCAACTGGCAGAGCCTGTGCGGCCCGTGCCATTCGGCCAAGACGGCCGCCGAGGACGGCGGATTCGGTAATGCGAGGCGCTGAAAGCAGGAAATCCCCGAAAAAACAGCGAAATCCTATCAAATGAGACGAATTCGCATTCACGAAGTAGGGGAGGGTCGAAAGTCCAGGGTGTTTGGCTTCTAGACCGCGCCCTCAATCGTTTTTTTACACCCGCGAAATTAAAAATTCAGGAGTTGCGCGATGGGAGGCACCGCCACGGTCGCCGGCCGTGGTCGCAAACCCAAGCCTACGGCCAAGAAGGAGTTGGCCGGGAACCCGGGCAAGCGCGCCCTCAACAAGGCCGAGCCCCAGTTTTCCAAGATCACCGAAATCGATCCTCCCGAGTGGTTGAGCGAGCGAGCGGCCACCATGTGGAACATGGTCGTGCCGGAACTGTTGCGCGAGAACGTGGTTGCGATCACCGACCTGCACAACGTTGAAGCCTTCTGCGTTGCATACGACAACTGGCGCATGGCCCAGGAATCGGTCCGCGAGCACGGCATCGTCGTCGCCGGCGCAACCGGCGGGCCGATGAAGAACCCCGCACTTACGGCTGCCAATGAGACGATGCGCCAGATGGTGACATTCGGCTCGATGCTCGGCCTCGACCCTGCCAGCCGCACGCGCTTGATCGGCGGCAACAAGGAAAAAGAAACCAACGAGTTCGCCAACCTACTGAGATCCTGATGACCAAAGCCCTGTACCCCAACGTCGACAAGGCGATGGCGTGGGGTCGGTCATTGCTCCGGGGAAAGGTTCCGGCCTGCCGCTACATTCACCAAGCGGTGCAGCGTCACTTCGACGACCTGGCCGCCAGCCGCAAGCGCGGCTACCGGTTCAAATTCGACCCGGCCAAGGCCGAGAAGAAACTGAAGTTGATCCAACTCCTGCCTCACACCAAGGGTGAGTGGGCATTCAAACGGCAGCTGATCAGCCTGGAGCCGTGGCAGCTGTTCGGCATGGCCGTCACCTTCGGCTGGGTCAAGAAGAAGGGCGGGCACCGCCGGTTCCGCGAAAGTTACTGGGAGGTGCCTCGCAAGAACGGCAAATCGGTGATCGCCGCCGGCGTTGGCATCAGCATGTTCGTTGCCGACGGCGAGTTCGGCGCCGAGGTTTATTCAGGCGCGACCACCGAGAAACAGGCGTGGGAAGTTTTCCGGCCGGCGAAGCTGATGGTGAGCAAGTCGCCCATGCTGGTCCAGGCCGCCGGCATCGAGGTCAACGCCTCGAACATGAACATCCCGTCGGATTTCAGCCGCTTCGAGCCGCTGATCGGCGACCCAGGCGACGGCGCATCGCCAAGCTGCGCGATCGTGGACGAATACCACGAGCACCGTACTTCGGCCCAGTACGACACCATGCTCACCGGCATGGGCGCCCGCCGGCAGCCTCTGATGTTCATCATCACGACCGCCGGCGCCGATATCGAAGGTCCGTGCTATGACAAGCGCCGCCAGGTCATCGAGATGCTCGAAGGCACGGTGCCCGACGACGAGCTGTTCGGCTTCATCTGGACGCTCGACGAGGGCGACGACTGGACTGATCCGAAGATGTTGGCCAAAGCCAACCCGAACCACGGCGTTTCCGTCTTTCAGGAATACCTGGAGAGCCAGCAGGCGCGCGCGATTCGTTCGGCGCGCTTCACCAACACGTTCAAAACTAAACACCTGAATCTGTGGGTCAGCGCCAAGTCCGGTTTCTTCAACATGGAAAGCTGGCGCGATTGCGAAGATACGACGCTCACCCTGGAGCAGTTCGCAGGGCAGGAATGGAATGCTGGCTTCGACCTGGCTCGCAAGCTCGACATGAACTCCCGGTCGCGCCTCTTCTGGCGCGTGATCGACGGCAAGACCCACTATTACAGCGTTGGCCCTAAATTTTGGGTTCCATACGATACGGCCTACAACACTGACAATAAGCGCATGTCGGAGCGATTCCAGGCATGGATCAACTCCCAACACCTGGACGTTACCGATGGCGCTGAGATCGATTACCGCGAGATCCTCGAAGACACGAAAGAGGCCAACCGCCACGCGCCGCTGCGGGAATCTCCTATCGATCCTCACGGTGCCACGGGGTTGAGCCACGATCTTGACGACGAGGGTTTTAACCCGATCACCATCACGCAGAACTACACGAACATGTCGGACGCCATGAAGGAACTGGAGGCCGCTATCACTGCGGGTCGGTTCCACCATGACGGCAATCCGATCATGACCTGGTGTATCGGCAACGTGATCGGCAAGTACCTGCCAGGCAACGACGACGTAGTGCGTCCGATCAAGCAGGGCGACGACAACAAGATCGACGGCGCTGTCGCGCTGATTATGGCCATAGGTCGGGTGCTGGCAAACGCCGGCGAGCCCGATACCAGCGGCTTCTACGAAAACCCAATCATGGTAGGAATTTAATGGCGCGCGAAAAGAAGCCTGGGCGGGTCAGGTCGGCCCTGCAGAGCTGGCTCGGCGTGCCCGTAGGCCTGAACGATAAGGCGTTCTGGCAAGAGTGGTTCGGGACTTCCGCAAGCGGCCAGGTTGTCACGGTCGACAAGGCACTGCAGCTATCGGCTGTGTGGTCATGCGTGCGGTTGCTGTCGGAGACGGTATCGACTTTGCCTCTGCGAGTGTACGAGCGTGGCGCTGACGGCGGTCGAGTGGCCGCTACCAGTCATCCGCTCTACGACATCCTCACGAAACGGCCCAATGCGGAAATGACGCCGGGTCGATTCATGCTGATGGTGGTAGCGAGCATCTGCCTGCGTGGCAATGCGTTCGTGGAGAAGAAGCGTGTCGGCAATCGAATTGTCGCGCTGAATCCGCTGCTGCCCCAGCTGATGACCATAAAAAGACTGGACACTGGCCGCCTGGAATACAAATACACGCTGGACGGCAAGCCTAGGGTTATCCCCGAATCGGACCTGATGCACATCCGTGGTTTCGGTTTGGATGGTGTCTGCGGAATGCTGCCAGTGTCCACTGGCAAAGAAATTCTGGGCGCCGCCATCTCAGCAGAAGAGGCGGCGGCCAAAGTGTTCGCGCAAGGCATGCAGGCCTCGGGGATATTGAGTAGTGATACCGCACTCAAACCCGAACAGCGCGAGCAGCTCAGAGCCAGCCTGCAAGCCTTCATGGGGTCCAAGAACGCCGGCAAGATCATGGTTGCCGAGGCTGGCCTCAAATATCAGGGCATCACCATGAACCCTGAAGCGGCGCAGATGCTGGAGTCGCGCTCTTACGGGATCGAAGAGGTTTGCCGCTGGTTCAGGGTGCCACCCTTCATGGTTGGCCACATGGACAAACAGAGCAGTTGGGCATCAAGCGTCGAGGGGCAGAATCTGCAGTTCCTCACAAACTGCCTGCGGCCGCTGCTGGAAAACATTGAGCAAGAAATTGGCCGCTGTCTGCTGGATCGCGATGACCGCTATTTTGCAGAGTTCGCCGTCGAGGGGCTTCTCCGGGCTGACAGCCAGGGTCGGGCGAGCTATTACAACATCTGCCTCCAGAATGGCTGGATGAGTCGCAACGAGGTGCGGCGGCTGGAGAATCTGCCGCCAATCCCAGGCGGCGACGTGTACACCGTGCAATCAAACCTGTTGCCGATCGAGCAGCTCGGCCAGGGTGCGGATAGCGGCGAGCGTGTCAGGGCCGTGCTGTCCGACTGGCTCAACCCAACCGATAAAGGCCGATCCCCCGGCAGCTCTGGAGACTGACCCATGACAATTCGTAGCCTTCCGGCAGCGCCGGCGGGTCGCCCCTGCGCGGGCGTCTCCTTCGATCTGATGCCTCAGGCAATGGAGCGCTGGAACTCGACCATCCAGGCCGCCGACGGCGACGACAAGAACACTATCTCCATGCTGGACGCCATTGGATTCGACCCGTGGTCGGGCGAGGGCGTCACCGCCAAGCGGATCTCGGCCGCCTTGCGCAGTATGAACGGCGCTGATGTAACGGTGAATATGAATTCCCCTGGTGGCGACATGTTCGAGGGGCTGGCGATCTACAACATACTTCGGGAGTACAAGGGACACGTGACCGTGAAGGTCCTGGGCCTGGCGGCCTCTGCGGCCTCCATCATCGCCATGGCTGCCGATGAACTGCAAGTGGCCCGGTCTGGCTTCCTGATGATCCATAACGGTTGGACCATCGCCGCCGGCAACCGCCATCAGTTTCGCGAAGTGGCCGACATGATGGAGCCGTTCGATGCGGCCATGGGCGATATTTACGCAGCCCGCACCGGCGGCGAACTGAAGGCAATGCAAGCCCTGATGGATGCCGAAACCTGGATTGGCGGGTCGGCCGCGGTAGAGCAAGGCTTCGCCGATTCGCTGCTAGAGTCCGATTCCATCAAGGAGGGCAAGGCTCAAGCAAGCCTGGTCGCTGCAAGAAAGCTCGACCTGTTGCTCGCAAAGCAGGGGATGCCTCGCGGCGAGCGCCGCTCACTTATCCAAGAAATCAAATCCGGTACGCCCTGCGCTACCGGGCACGGTACGCAAGACGCTGCCGACACCATGGCCACCCTGGCCGAACCAATAGCCGAACTGGAACGGGCACTCGCTCGTTTCTCGGCAGCCGCGACCAAATAAAGGAATCACACCATGTCCGATCAAGCACAACTGCTTGCGAAAATTAGCGCCGATCTGGAAAAAGCTTCCAGCGAATTCAGTGCAAAAGCCGAGTCCGCACTGGGCGAAGCCAAGAAAGCCGGGGCCCTGTCCGCAGAAACCAAAGCGGCCGTTGACGAGATGGCCCTGAAGTTCAACACCTTGACCGAGGCTGAAAAGCAGCTGAAAGCGCAACTCGGCGAACTGGAGCAGGAATTCGCTCGAATCCCTACTCAGGCTGCTGCGGCTACCCGTGAAACGCTGGGTGGTACCGTCATAAAAAGCGAAGCTTTGGCCGAGTTCGCCAAAAGCATCCAGGGCAATCGCCGTGTCAGCGTGCCGGTGAACGCTGCGCTCTTGAGCACCGGAGTTGCCGAGGGTGTTGTCGAGCCACAGCGGCTCCCAGGCATCGACGTTATGCCGAAGCAGCGTCTGTTTATCCGTGATCTGATCGCGCCTGGCCGCACTACTTCTCCCGCAATCTTCTGGGTGCAGCAGACCGGCTTCACCAACGCCGCTCGCGTAGTAGCGGAAAACACCACCAAGCCTTACAGCGACATTGCGTTCGATACCAAGATCACGCCAGTGACCACCATCGCGCACATGTTCAAGGCTTCGAAACAGATCCTGGACGATTTCTCCCAGCTGCAGTCCACCATCGACGCTGAAATGCGCTACGGCCTGAAGTACGCCGAAGAGTCGGAAATCCTGTTCGGTGACGGTACCGGTGTGCACCTGCATGGCCTCGTACCGAAAGCGAGTGTGTACGACCCGGCTTTCGAACCGGACGCGATGACCTGGATCGACCAGTTACGGCTTGCGATGCTTCAGTCTCAGCTCGCTCGCCTGCCGGCCAGTGGTCACGTTCTGCACTTCACCGACTGGGCCAAGATCGAGCTGACCAAAGACACCTTGGGTCGCTACATCATCGGCAATCCGCTGAGTCTGGCTGGGCCGACGCTGTGGGGACTGCCGGTTGTTGCCACAGAGCTCGCCGCGTTCCTCGGCAAGTTCCTGACCGGTGCGTTTCAGACCGGCGCCCAGATCTTCGACCGCGAGGACGCCAACGTGGTGATCTCCACCGAGAACGCCGATGACTTCGAGAAGAACATGATCTCGATCCGCTGCGAAGAGCGTCTCGCGCTGGCGGTCAAGCGCCCGGAAGCCTTCATCTACGGCACCTTCGCCAACCCAACTCCTTGATGTGGATGGGCCGTCTGAACGGCGGCCCTCTGGAGGCCCCATGAAACTGAAGACCCTGAAGCCGCTTTACCTTGGTGGCAAGACTCTGATTGAAGGCACCTCGTTCGAGACCGGTGAACAGCATGGTCGTGAGCTGCTGCATAAGGGCTATGCGGAAGTGGATGCCAGCAAGGATGCAGCGGCGGTCGACCTGACTGAAACCGAGTCCAGCGCCAAGTCGCTCACGTCCAGTAGTGCGCTCGCAGCGACCAAGGCAACCACCAAGAAAAAGGCTGGCTAAACATGAGCGTGATCGGCATTGAACTGGCCATGAAACACCTGCTCGCGGAGCCTGAAGACCAGGACCTGGTGCAGTCGCAGTTGGATGGTGCGGAGACAGCGGCTGCTGCCTACTTGAACCGCGCGTTCTTTGTCGATCAGGCCGCTCTTGATTCGGCTCGTCTTGCCGCCCCCGTCGCACGAAACCAGGCGCGTGCTGCATACGATGCCGCTATGGCTGTCGCTGCGGCTATCGAAGACCACGAGGAACGCTGCCAGGCGATGGCTGATGCCGAGTTTGTGTTTTCCGAAGAATTGGCTGAGTCCACCCGGAACGCCCGCGGCATGTTGATCAACAAGGCAATCGAGGCTGCATGCCTGCTGAAGCTGGGTCACCTGTTCGCCAACCGTGAAGAGGTTGTAACCGGCACCATTGCCACAGAGTTGCCCCAAGGCTCGAAGGCTTTGCTGACGCCATACCGCGTCGGGATGGGTGTTTAATGCGCGCCGGCCGTCTACGACACCGGATCACGTTCCAGAAGCCTGGAATGGTTCAGGACCCAGAGTCAGGAGAGATGCTCCCCGGCTGGGAAATAGTCTGGGAGAAGGTTCCTGCGGAGGTTTCGCCGCTCAGCGCCCGCGATCTGATCGCGGCGCAGGCCGGACAGTCCGAGGCCTCGGGGCGAGTCGTGATCCGGTACCGCGCCGGCGTGCTGCCCACCATGCGCATCATCCACCGTGGTGACGTGTACGAGATCCAGGGTCAACCGATGCCCGATCCCGTGTCGGGGCTGGAGTACCTCACCATTCTGGTGGCGAAGGGGGTGAACGATGGCTGAAAGCATTGAGTTCAGCTTGATCGGTATCGATTCGCTCATTGGCAAACTTGAGTCAATCACCTATGACGTCAAGCGCAAGGGCGGTCGATCAGCACTTCGCAGGGCAGCGCAGCTCGTAGCGGAAAAAGGTCGGGAGGGTGCCGCGCGCCTCGATGACAAGGATACCGGCAGGTCTATCGCGCAGAACATCGCCGTTCGTTGGAATGGCCGCCGATTCAGAACCACGGGCGACCTGGCGTTTCGCATCGGCGTCCTGCACGGTGCAGTGCTGAAGGATGGCGGTAACAAAGCTGAAAACTCTCCGACACCGCACTGGCGGCTGCTGGAGTTCGGGACAGAGCGGATCCGCGCTCAGCCGTTCATGCGAACCGCCCTGGCCGACAACATTAGCGCAGTGACGGACGAGTTCTTGAGTCAGTACGAGAAAGCCATTGACCGAGCGATTCGCCGTGCGCAAAAAGCTCGAGGACTGACTTGATGAATACCGCGCCAATTTTTGCGGTATGTGCTGCAGATACGGCTGTCACCGCTGTTCTGGGCATCCAGCCGACTCGCCTTTACCCGTTCGGTGAGGCGCCAGAAGGCGTCGTCAAACCATATGCGGTGTGGCAGCTGCTGACCGGCTCGCCAGATAATTACCTGTCAGGCCGTCCGGATATTGACGGGTACACGCTTCAAGTCGATGTGTATGGCGCCACGGCGAGTGATGCCAGGGCTGTGAGCCAGGCAATCACTCATGCCGTTGAACTGAAAGCCAATGTCACCCGCTGGGGCGGCGAAACGAAAGACAGTGCGACAAAGCTTTACCGGTTGAGCTTCGACATCGACTGGCTTGTACCCAGATAGCAAAACACCAATCCCGGCCCGCCTCATGCGGGTTTTTTTATGCCCGACATTTGGAGAACGCCATGTCGATCCTTTCCCAAGGAACCCAGATTTATGCGCTCGTGCCATCTGCTGCGAACCCGGCAGTGTTTGAAATCCTCGAGATCGAATGCGCTACAGCGTTCAGCCCGGGCGGCAACCCTGCCGACCAGATCGAAACGACTTGCCTCAGTGGCAAGGTGCGCACTTACATGCGCGGCCTGCGCACCCCTGGTCAAGCGTCGTTGACACTGAACGCTGACCCACGCAACGCGTCTCACGTGCGCCTGCATCAGCTGTCCGAAGACGACAGCATCGAAAACATTCACTGGGCAGTGGGTTGGTCCGACGGTACCGGCATCGAGCCGTCTGTTGCCGCCGCTGGCTCTCTGGCAGAAATCAGCCTCACGGCTGGCGGGACTGGCTACACGACCGCACCGACCGTGGCGATCACCGGTGGCGGCGGTACCGGCGCAACAGCAACCGCGACCATCAGCGGTGGTTCAGTCACTGGGTTCAACATCACCAACCCTGGCTCGGGCTACACCTCGACCCCAACGGTTGCCCTCACTGGCGGTGCCGGTACCGGCGCTACAGCCACCGCCGAGCTAGCTGAAAGTGACGACTTCATTCTGCCGAGTACCCGTACCTGGTACGTATTCGACGGTTATGTCTCCGACTTCCCGTTCGATTTCTCCGCGAACACCGTGGTCACCACGGCCGCAACCATTCAGCGTTCGGGCGGTTCCGCCTGGATTCGCAAAACCACGAACGTTTAAGGCGCCGCCATGCAGCTGAGTATAAAAACACTGATGGAGAACGGCGCATTCACTGGCCGCCCCGTGCAAAAGGAAATTGTCTGGAAACAGAGCGGTACCGAGTTCAAAGCGACGGTCTTCGTTCGTCCTCTCGGTTATCGGTCTGCTGTTAGCGACGTGCTTTCGTCGTTCGGCAAGCAGGACGGGGCGGCGGGCCGCATTGCTGCGTGTATCTGCGACGAGGCTGGCGTTCCGGTTTTCACCGTGGGCGACATCACGGGTGAGGCAGATCCAGAGCGAGGGGAGCTGAACAGCGAACTTTCCAAGGCGTTACTCTCGGCCATTGGCGAGGTAACGCAGATGGGAAAGACGAAGAGCTCACCGACACCGACGAGCTCTGGCACGAAATCGCGATCTCGATCGGCGCCACGATCGCGGAAGCTCAAGAGCGAGTAAGCCTCACTGAGTTCCGGAGTTGGGCGCGGTACCGCGCCAAGCGCGGCTCGCTCAACTTCGGTATGAGAATCGAATATGGCACGGCAATGCTGGCCAGCCTCTATGCCAACACCCACACCCAGCATGGTGGATACACCGTTGTTGACTTCATGCCGCATGAATCAGAGCGTCCAGTAACACTGGAGGAGGCGATGAAGACCTGGGGTTGATCGAATTCCTTCCGTGAGTCCGAACGGGTGGTGCACTTGGAGTTATAAATGGCCAATTCACTGGGCACGCTGACGCTCGATCTGATCGCGCGCATCGGTGGTTTCACTGGTCCGCTCGATAAGGCCGAGGCGTCTGCACGCAAGTCCGGCAAAGGCATTGCCGAATCGGCCAACATCGCCTCCCTGGCATGGAGCGCACTGGGCGAGGTGATCGCCGGCGCCGTAGCCGGTTTCTCAGCTGGCGCCGTGCTTACCAGTTTCATCACGGAAACTCGTGACGCAGAAAAAGAACAGGCGCAGTTGGCTGCCGTGCTCAAGTCCACCGGCGAGGCTGCCGGATTCAGTCGTGATCAACTGAACGACATGGCCGACGCCATGGAGAAGGCGACAACCTTTTCCGGCGGCGACATCAACCAGGCTCAGACCGCGCTTCTTGCATTCACCGGGATCGTTGGCGATCAGTTCACGCGTGCATTGAAGTCCGCGTCTGACATGGCGGCACGAACCGGAACGTCCGTTGTTCAGGCTGCTGAGACGATTGGCCGGGCACTGGACGTGCCAACCGATGGTCTCGGCGCTTTGAGCAAGCAAGGCTTCAGGTTTACCGAGGATCAGAAGAAACTTGCCGAGGCCATGGAGTCGACCGGCGACATTGCCGGCGCTCAGGGAATCATCCTCAAAGCCCTGGAAGAATCGTACGGCGGCGCGGCCGCCGCTGCGCGCGACACGTTCGGCGGGTCGCTGGATGCGTTGCGCAACACAATCGCCGGGCTTTTAACTGGCGAGGGTGGTCTCGACGGGGCGCGCTCAGCCATTGAAGCGGTGAATACTGCTCTCGGTTCCCCCGCAGCACGCACCGCACTGGGCCTTACCGCTCAGGCGGCTACAGCGCTGGCAGTCGTCTTGGCCACTCGCCTTGCTGCTGGGGCGGTGGCCAGCGGCGCCGCCTTCGCAATGGCTCAGGTCGAAGCGGTGCGCTACCAGCTTGCCTTGGCTCGAATGGCGGGTGTGGCTCCCGCAACTGCCGCCGGCCTTGTGAGTGTCGGCGTTGCGGCGCGTGGCGCATCTGCTGCCATGGCGCTGCTGGGTGGACCTGTAGGGGTTGCGCTGCTTGCCGCCAGTGCTCTGGCTTACTTCGCGATGAGCGGGGACGATGCCGAGGAAACAGCGACGTCGCTTGGCCAGAAAGTCGATCTACTTAATCAGTCGTTCGACGGCTTCACGAAGAACCAGGCCGCGGGCGCACTGCAGGACATCAACAAGGATTTGATGGACGCCCAGCTTCTCGCGATCGATGCGGAAAGCTCGGTGTCGCAATACCAGCGCCTGCTTCGTGACCACCCAGACGACTCCCGTCAGCAGGAGTGGAACGAGGCCCTGATTTCTGCACAGGCCGAACTGGATGGGGCGCGTCAAAAGGTTGAGGCCTACGGTAATCAGATCAAGGTTCTCAACGGCATCATCGAGTCACCAGTTTCCGTCGAGCAATCGAAAGCGTTCAAGGAGCTCGCGAAAAGCCTCGACGAACAGATTCTGTTGTCCGGCAAGAAGACCAACGCTGACAAGCTTGCCGCCCGAATTGGTGCGGGCCTGGTTACGGGCCTAAAGCAAGGCGAAGGTGACCTGCTGATCGCCAAAGCCAAAACACTGGATGCCAGTGAGGCTGCGTTCGACGCTCAGAAAAAATACGCCGCCGAGGCCTTGCAGGCTTCGAAGGCAGCGGAATCTGAAGCGAAGGCGCTGGCGAAACGGGGCGACGATGCGGCTACTGATTACCAGCGGCAGATCGCACTGATCAACACCAGCGGCGAGGCGCAGAAGAAGGCCACCGAGACGGACAAACTTCGTTTCGAATTGGCGTCAGGCAAACTGGCCGGGCTCAATGTTGACCAGCAGAAACGGTTGCAGGGCCTGGCTGCCGAGATCGACGCCTTGCAAAGCCTGAAGGTTGCGAACGAGGAAGAGGCGAAAGCCGCTGCCTTCGCGGCGACGCTGAAGTCTACCAACGACACCACTCGTTCCGGCTTCGACATGGAACTGGCCGGCGCCGGCATGGGCGACAAGGCTCGCGATCGGCTGCGCGAGGATCTCACCATTCAGCAAGATTACAACCAGCAGATGGCGGAACTGCAAAAGCAGATGAACGCTGGCGACATCACCAAAGAGCTATACGACAAGGAAACCGGCTTGCTCAGGGAGGCCTTGGCAGAGCGGATGGTGCTGCAGCAGGACTATTACAACCGTCAGGACGAGGCGCAAAAAAGCTGGGTCGATGGCGCATCTGATGCTTTCAACGACTACGTCGACAATGCCCGCGACCTGACGACCCAAACACGGCAGGCGTTCAGCTCCCTTTATGACGGGCTCACTGACGCGGCTGTCGAGTGGGCCTTCGGCGCTGATATGACCTTCAAGGACGTCGCGACCAGCTTCGCCAAGATGATCGCCAAGATGGCCTTGCAGTCGGCAGCGTCGAACGTGTTCGCCAGTGTCGCAGGCAGTGCGATCGGCTCAGCGTTCGGTGGGGGCGGAGGTGCTGCGGCATCCGCGGGGAGTACGGCTGCCGGCTACAGTGGCGCTTATGGATTCTCGGACGGCGGGTACACCGGGGACGGTGGCAAGTTTGAGCCAAAAGGTGTTGTCCACGGTGGGGAAGTGGTGATCCGAAAGGAAGTGGTCCAACAGCCTGGGATGCGGCGCTATCTCGAACAGCTCAACAAAAACGGCAAAGGCTATGCCGATGGCGGTTTCGTCGGCTCTTCTGGTGGGTCTGGCGGCGCACCGTCGGCCCCAGGCGTGGTTATTCAGCAGTCGTTCGCGATTCAAGGCGCTGAATATGGCGCAACGCCGCAGGATTCTCAAGCGCTCGGCCAGGCCTATGCAGACGTTGCGCGCCGTGGTGCCCAACAGGAGATCGCAAAAGAAAGCCAGCCCGGCGGATCAATCTGGAGGCTCGTCAATGGCCGTTGAGACTTTCACCTGGTGCCCACTGATTTCTCCCACCAGCGCACCGGAGTACCGGAATCGAAGCTCTAAATTCGGAAACGGTTACGAGCAGGTGGTGGGGGATGGCCCGAATAATCTGGTCGACTCTTGGCCGCTGACCTTCGTTGTGAAAGAGGCTGTTGCGGTTCAGATCAAGGCATTCCTTGATCGTCATGCTGGGCATAAGTCGTTCTTCTGGACACCACCGCTTGGGCAGCTTTCTTTCTTCCGGGCGACTGCTCCCACTATCACCCCCAATGGTGCCGGCGTATTCACGTTGGCCACCACGTTCACACAGTCGTTTCTTCCATAAGGGGCATCCATGCCGCTGATCAGTGATATCCAGGTGCTTGAGCCTGGCAGCGAAGTGCTGCTCTTTGAATTGGACGGCACGGACTACGGGGCGGATGTATTGCGCTTCCACGGGCATTCAATACCGCATACGCCCGCCGAGTTGATCGCCGCTGGTGTCGATGCCGATCAACTGCCGGCGAAGGCTATTTATTGGCAGGGGAACGAGTACAGCGCCTGGCCCATGCAGATCGATGGTATTGAGGCGAACGGCGACGGCACGGCGGTGCGGCCAACGCTGTCGGTCGGCAACGTCAACGGCCGCATCACCGCGCTCTGCTTGGCATTCGCCGATCTGCTCGAGTTCAAGCTGACCATGCGCCACACGCTGGGCAGTTACCTGGACGCGGCGAATTTCCCGGCCGGCAACCCGACGGCAGACCCAACCCAAGAAACGATCGAGGTCTGGTATATCGACCAAAAGACGAACGAGGACGGGGAGACGGTCAGTTGGGAGCTCGCCAGCCCGGGCGATGTGGGCGGCGAATCTGTCGGCCGTCAGGCCACGACACTGTGCCACTGGTGCCTCACCGGCGGGTACCGAGGGCCGAATTGCGGCTACACCGGTGGCTACGTCACGAAAGACGGCGTGCCCACCGACAACCCTGAGCTCGACGAGTGTGACGCCACCTTGGGTCGCGGATGCGAACCGCGTTTCGGCGTCGGCAATCCGCTGCCGTTCGGCGGCTTCCCTGCAGTTTCCCTGATCGCCCGGAGTTGACCATGCGCAAGCACATCTTGAGTGCGATCCAGGCGCACGCAGCAGTCGAGTATCCGAAAGAGTGCTGCGGGCTGCTGCTGGGCATAGGTCGCAAGCAGCAGTATTACCCCTGCCGAAACATTGCCAGCGAGCCGAACGAGGAGTTCCGGATCGACCCGGAGCAGTACGCCGCGGCTGAAGACATCGGCGAAGTGATCGGCATCGTTCATTCGCATCCAGATGCCACCAGCCGGCCGTCACCACGTGACCTAGCCATGTGCGAGGCGACCGAGTTGCCCTGGCACATTCTCAGCTGGCCGGAGGGAGATCTGCGCACGGTCATGCCCACAGGTGATGTTTCGTTGCTGAAACGTCCATTCGTGCACGGCGCCTGGGATTGCTGGCAGGTCTGTGCTGACTGGTACAAGCGGGAGTGGGGGTTGGAGTTCGATGCCTTCAAGCGCGCCGACGGCTGGTGGGAGAGCAAAGACAACACCAGCCTTTACGAGGCGAATTATGAGGCCGCCGGCTTTTACCGGGTTGACCAGCCTCGGCGCGGGGACATGATCGTGATGGAGGTGGGGCGGACGGTTTACCCGAACCATGCCGGGATATTCCTCGGAGCTGATCCGGCGCTGCCCGGCGAGGATGCTGCGACGTTTGGCCCTGGCCCGTTTCTGCTGCACCACCTGTACGGACGGCCATCAGAGATCATCGTCTTCGGGGGGCCGTGGCTGGAGCGAACGCGCCTGGTGCTGCGTCACAAGGACGCTCAGTGATATCGTGGGCCATTTCCCACAGGAGTGACCTGGATGAAACTGATCTTAGGAGTGTTGTCGGTAGTGCTGTTGGCTGGTTGCTCGTCGCCTGGTGACGTGAAAAAAAACGACCCAACAATAAGCGCATCAACCAGTAAGCCGGCTAAAAAATATGCACTTTGCGTTTTCCCGCGCTGGCAGGAAGAGCGTTCGACATCGACCATGTCTGAGACCGAGAACGGTTATCGACTTGTTGTAGCTTCCGAAATGATGACTGATGAGGTCCTTGAGATCGTCAGCACTGGCTCAGGCAGTAAGGTAACCCTTTTTCAGAGAGCTCCATGGTCGAAAATGTGGGGCCGTAGCGCGCTTGAAGCAGCTGTCAGAGAATGCTTATGAGCCGAATAATTTAATCAGAACCGCCAATCGGCGGTTTTTTTTCGTCAGGAGAATTCCAGTGGCAGCGGTTGCGAACAAGATTCATTCAATGACAACCATTTTGCTATCCGGTCCACTGGTTAGACTTTTCGGTCGGACACATCACAGAGAGCTTGGAAGCAAGTCTGTTGCAGAAGCGTTCAAGGCCTTGAAATGCACGATCGACGGTTTCGAGCAGGCAATTAAAGACCTGGAACGACGCGGTATGCGCTTCGCTATCTTCCGTAATTCGAAGAATGTAACCGAGAAAGATTTTCTACTTGGGGGCGCGCAAGAGATTCGTATTGTCCCAGTTATCTCTGGCAGCAAGCGGGCCGGCATTCTCCAGACAGTAATCGGCGCCGTCCTAATTGCTGCGTCTTTCTTTGCTGGTCCTGCTGGCCCCGCTCTTTTTTCTGCGGGTGTTGGTCTATCTGTTGGTGGTGTTGTGCAAATGCTCAGCCCGCAAGCCAAGGGGCTTTCTCAAAGCGCCTCCCCCGAGAATGCCCCGTCCTACGCTTTTGGCAGCGCCAAGAACACCACAGCCAGCGGCAACCCGGTCCCAATCTGTATTGGTGATCGTCGCTGGGGCGGCATGATCATTTCCGCATCGATCTACGCCGAAGACAAAGCGTAATCCGCACGCAGCAAGCAGGCCGCCCATGAGGCGGTTTTTTTTCGCCTGGAGGAAAGCATGGGCGCAGCACAGATGATCGAAATCCACGGGGCGAAGGGCGGCGAAAGCAAGCCGAAGTCGCCCACCGAGGCCAGCGACAGCCTCCGCTCGACCAACCTGGCCAAGCTGCTGATCGCCGTGGGCGAGGGCGAATTCGACGAAGTCCCGACCGATTACGACATCTACCTGGACAACACCCCGATCCGTGACGCCAGTGGCAACGTCAACTTCCCAAACGTGAAATGGGACTGGCGCCCGGGCTCGGTTGATCAGACCTACATCCCCGGCATTCCTGCGGTCGAAAACGAGACCTCACTGAACGTCGAGTTGCGCAGCGATGCGCCGTGGGTGCGATCCATCACCAACACTCAGCTCTCGGCCGTGCGCATTCGCTTCGCCTGGCCAGCGCTGCAGCGACAAGATGATGAGGGAAACATCGTCGGCTACCGGATTGATTATGCGATCGACCTGGCCACCGACGGCGGAGCGTACCAGCAGGTATACCCCGACGCCGTCGACGGCAAGACCACCACGCGCTACGAGCGCTCCCGGCGCATTGATCTGCCAGACGCCACCACGGGGTGGCAAGTCCGCGTCCGCCGCCTCACGCCGAACCAGAACAGCAACAAGATCGCTGACACCATGCTGATTGCCGGCATCACCGAGGTGATCGATGCCAAGCTGCGGTACCCGAACACCGCGCTGCTCTACATCGAGTTCGACGCCGAGCAATTCTCCAACATTCCGGCAGTGACTGTGCGGTGCAGGGCACGGCGCTGGATGGTGC
>Ga0208788_1000527_pt1 | contig 18789 bp, 15 predicted proteins | sample Wag4_2014_7_11_3_FD_187363 | JGI IMG/M metagenome (GOLD analysis project Ga0208788, IMG submission 187363) | Fresh water mixed with fracking chemicals microbial communities from Ohio, USA - Utica-2 Time Series FC 2014_7_11 (SPAdes) (version 2) ...
CGGGGGGGGGCAGGTCGGGGACCAGGTCGATCGTCTCGATCTCGGGCAACTCGTCTTCGGTCATCTTGGCCTCCGTATCTCCATGCTAGGGTCGCGGGCCCCAGGCTGCAAGGTGGCGCGCGGGAGGCACTGGGCATAAGATCGGGGTGTCGCTCACCCGGAAAGGATGCGGGATGTCCACGCTCGAACACCACACGACCTCGTCCCCGGGCTCCGTCCAGGAGAGCGGGGGCGCCGATCACGCCACGGGCATCGTCCCGCTGGAGGCGCGCAGGGGCCCGGTTTTCATGGGGTTGCTCTGGATCACGATGGTCACGGGGCTCACGACGCTGAGCCTGGGCCTCCAGTTCCATGACCGGGGGCTCGGACTGGTGGACACGCTGAAGGGGTGCGTCGCCGGTGCCGCGATGCTCCTCGTCTACACGGCCATCGCTGCGTTCCTGGGGGCCGCCACGGGGCAGACGTATGCCCTCCTCACGCGCTCGATCTTCGGAAAGCTCGGGTCCTACCTGGTCTCGGCGATCCTGGTGGTGATCTCGCTCGGTTGGTTCGGGTTCCAGGCCGCCTTCCTGGCGCGCCTCCTCGATCCGTTGCTCGGGTTCGGGGGACATCTGGTCGTCCCGACGGCCGTCTGCGCCCTGCTGATGGGCATCACCAACTACTTCGGGTTCTCGGGCGTCGCCAACTATGCGCGCTACGTGGCGGCTCCGATCCTGATCCTCCTGGTGCTCGCCTCCGCCGTCCAGATCACGCAGGGCGGGCTCGCTCCCCTGCTCGCGCACGTCCCGCCGGCAGTCTCGGACCCGACCTCGGTGGTCCAGGTCGCAGGGCTCGTCATGGGCTTCGGGATCTGGGGCAACGAGCCGGATTTCTGGCGCTTCGGACGCCCGGACTGGCGCGAGCCCATCTTGCCTCTGGCGATCGCCATGGCCACCGGGCTGGTGCTGTTTCCGCTCGTCGGATGGGGTATCGCGGCCCTGGCAGGGGCTCACTCGGACCATGATGCCGCGCTCTACCTGACCCGGACCGTCATGCAGGGGGCCGTGCCTCTCGCCGTCCTGATCTTCGGCGCCATCCAGATCTCCAACAACGATCCGAACCTCTACGAGGCCGTCAATGCGCTCGAGAACGTTACCCAGTGGCCACGTCGCGCCGTGGTGGTCGTGCTCTGGGCGATCGGGATCGCTGCGGCCCTCGGGCTCGGGGCCCTGGAAGGGGCCCTGTTCCTCGTCAGCGGCATCACGAGCGTGCTCGTTCCGACGGCCACCGTCATCATGGCCGCGGACTGCTTTCTCTTGCCGCGACTGTTCGGTGTCAGGCGACAGCTGGACCGGGTTCCCACCTGGTCCGAGACGGCGGAGCGCAACGTGCCTGGCATCATCGCCCTCGTGGCGGGGGCCCTCGTCGGGGTGTATACCAACGGCTCCATTCCGGGATTCGGTCCCGGGATCGTCGGGATTCCCCCGCTCCAGGCCTGGGGCGTCGCCCTGGGGGTCTACCTGTTGATGGTCTCGTTCGTGCGCAGGTCGCCGAGATGGCTCGGACATCCCGGCTCCTGATCGGCCCGGCCGCAGACCAGATCCCAGGCGCGCTCGAGTGTCCAGAACCAGCCCCAGGCGGCCAGTCCGACGGGCAGGTTCCAGATGGGGTCCATGGCGATCTCCCTTCGGCTCGCCTGTCAGTTTCCGCGCGAAACCTCGCTTCTGGCTTCGTCCAGCTTGCACGACGGAGATCGTGCGCAAGATTCACGCCTCGTTCAACGAAGATTAACTTCAGGACAATCTTCGAGCGACAACCTCGGCAACTCCTTTCCCGATAACCGGAGAGGGACGCGGCCTCCGCATGGGCCCGTCGAGGGGGAAGGAACGATGCGCGTGACGATTTTTCGTTCGGATTCGAGCCATCCGCTGGCCAGGTGGGCCGCAATGGGGTTCGTGCTCGTCGGGCTCGCGGGGTGCGGGGGCACCTCGACGGATCCCTGGACCAATCCCGCCGGTGCCGGTGATCCGGCCGGTTCGCAGCCCGTCGCCCCGCGCGAGATCCCTCGCGAGGAGCAGCCTTCCGGTCCCCGGAACGATCCCGAGGATGTTCCGACCAACATTCCGCAGCCCATCCCGGCCCCCGAGCCTCCGGCCGATCCGAAGCAGATCAACGTGCGGGCCGTGGCGAACACGGTGAACTCCAACCCGCTCGCGGTCTTCAGCCAGGCCATGCCCAGCCGGGTCACGGTCTACGCGACCCTGACCTGGAGCAAGGTCGCCAATGCCAGCTCGTTCCGGGTCAGCCGCTGCGACGACGGCACCGACAAGTTCGTCATCCGGGCCAACGTGCCGGCCTCGTTCCGGGGCTACCAGGACGGTGGCGCCATGAACCTGCGGGTGGACAACGACTACCGTTACCAGGTCGAGGCCCTCGACAGCGCCGGTCGCGTCGTGGCCCGTGGCGAGGACCACTGCAAGCCCCTGTATCCCCTCGCCATCCCGCAGCTGGTGGCACCCGAGGCCCAGGCCGAGAACACGGGCATCGCTCCCGAGTTCTCCTGGACCCAGGTGCCCGGTGCGCAGGGCTACTTCGTCGAGGTCTTCTCGGGGGTCTACCTCGTGCCGATGTGGCGGGGCTTCCGGAGTGACAACATCGGGACCCGGATCAAGTACGGGGAGCAGGTCGACCTCATGCCGGGCTCCGTGCCGGCCATCTGGACGACCATCCTCAATCCGGCCGCCATGTACACCTGGACGGTGACGGCCATCAAGACGGATACGGGAAATGCGGCCACGGCCAAGGCCTGGGCCAAGAGCAATGCCCCGGCCCAGCGGTTCTACTGTGGCAAGCGTCCCGTCGTGAGCCAGGAAGGAGCCCGCTGATGCGGTCCATCCATCGTTCCGTTCCCTGGATCCTCTCGGGCCTCGTGGGGCTCACGCTTCTTTCGGGTTGTAGCCGCACCCCCGTCCAGGGGGGAGATGGCGAGGGGGGGGGCCAGCTCGTCGTCACCGTCAATGGCAGCGAGGGGCCCGTTCCCGGCGCCCATGTCGAGGTGCTCGATGCTTCCGGCCGTCCGGCCGGTACCGGCCAGCAGGCCAGCGAGGATGGCGTCGCCACCTTCGAGAACCTGCCTGCCGGTTCGGGTTACGTCGTCACGGCCGAGCATGATGGTCAGACGGGGCGCACCGATGGTGTGAACCTCAGCGAGGGTCAGAAGCAAGCCGTCACCGTCCAGCTGAAGCTCAACAGCGGCCCGGGCGGTCTCATCGCCGGCACCGTCAAGATCGCGGGCACGGATCGTCCGCTGCCTGGCGCCGAGATCGAGGTCGTCGGGACCCCCGTCACCACGCGGGCCGACGAGAGCGGCCATTACCAGCTTGCCAACGTGCCGGCTGGGCAGCAGCAGGTCCGGGCGCGCTACGGCGGTTACATCGACGCGGTGCGGATGCTGGCCGTGAAGCCGGGCACCTCCACCACGCTCGTGCTGGAGCTGGCTCCCCAGTCTGCCGGAGCCCGGGCGCAGAACACGATCGTCACCACGGCATCGGGGATCGTCGAGGTCGACTCGTACGTGAACCCCGTCGCGAACTACCGCACGCTCGAGTCGTGGAGTGCGGTCGTCAACCGTTCCAGCGGCGTCACGCTGGTGGCCGATGCCCGCAAGGAAGCCGCGCTCCAGGTCACGGAGCGGGGGACCGTGATGCAATCCTTCAACGCGACCAGCTGGACCCGGCTCGGGTTCGGTGGCCTCGATGCCCCCCGCGGCGCGTCGTGGGTACCGAATGGCAACGTGCTCGTCGCGGACACCGGCAACGACCGGATCGTCGAGATCGACGCCGGCGATCGCAAGGTGTGGGAACTCAAGGGCCGCGTCGTGAAACCGCGCTGGGCCGAGCGCCTGCGCACCGGCAACACCCTCGTCGCCGACACGGGGCACAACCGCCTCGTCGAGGTCAATGCGAACGGACAGCCCGTCTGGGGCCTGGGCGACGGGTCCACCCGGATCCTCAACAATCCGGCGCACTGCCAGCGGCTTCCGAGTGGTAACACGCTGGTCGCGGATGCCGGCAACAACCGGGTGATGGAAGTGAATCCTGCGGGGCAGCTCGTGTGGATGGCCGGTGGGGGGCGCCCGCTGGCGGATGACGATCAGCCCGGTCTCAACAACCCGCAATGTGCCATCCGCCTGCCGAGTGGCAACACGCTCATCGCCGACACGGGCAACAACCGGGTCGTCGAGGTTGATGCCCGCAACACGGTGGTGTGGCGGATGCAGGCCAGCGGACCGCTCTTCGTCGACCGTCTGTGACCACCGGTCTCGATTCCGTGCTCGTCGCGCACCCGGAGGGCTGGCTCCTCCGGGTGCGCGTGCGTCCGCGCTCCAGCCGCCAGGCCGTCGAGGCCATCCGGGAGGGGGCTCTCGGGATCCGGGTGATGGCTCCGCCCGTGGATCAGGCCGCGACGGAAGCCTGCCGCGAGGTGGTGGCCAGCGCATGTGGGGTCGCTCGATCCGCTGTCATCCTGGTGGCGGGTCAGAAGTCCCGCGAAAAGCGCTTGCTGGTCCGCGGGGACCGGGAGCGCATCCGGCAACGGCTGCTGGTGGCGCTGGAGGCTGCCCCACCCGCCGGGTGACGGGCCTCAGACGGCCCGTTCGAGCAGATCGTCGGGCCGACGGGTCGCCTCCGGGTTGCCCTCCTGGCTCTGCTCGGTGAGCAGCCAGCACGTGCGGACCTCGCCCACCCCCTTGAGATGGACGGGGCCGCGCGGCTGGCAAACGAACGAGGCGGGGAGGAGCTGGGCGGTCGTCTCGCTGACGTGCGTCTGACCCGGAGCGCCGTGGCTCTCGAGCCGGCTCGCCAGGTTCACGGTCGAACCCCACAGGTCGTACAGCACCTTGTTCTTGCCGATCACGCCCGCCACCGCGGGACCCGAGTGCAGGCCGATGCGCACCTGCATGGGGGGATCGAGGGCGAGCGCCTCGATGGCCCGATGCATGTCCAGGGCGGCACGCGCGACCCGTTCGGCATGGTCGGGTACGGGCTCGGGAGCCCCTGCCACGGCCATGTAAGCATCCCCGATGGTCTTGATCTTCTCGAGGCCGTGGCGCTCGGAGATCTCGTCGAACATCAGGAAGATCCGGTCGAGGAGGCTCACGATCTCGGCGGCCGAGCGGCGCGCGGCCATGGGGGTGAACCCCACGACGTCCGCGAACAGGATGGTCACGGATTCGAACGAATCCGCGATGACGCGGGTACCGCCCATCATGCGGTCGACGATCGTGGGTGGGAGCGCCTTGCAGAGCAATTCGTGCGACTTCTGCTGCAGTGACCGGGTCACCGCGGCCTCGACCAGCGCCTCCTCGCGCTGCACGAGTTCGCGCGTCATGCGGGCGAACTGGGTCGTCAGATCGTCGATCTCGCGGATGCCGACGTGATGCAGGGGCCGCGTGGCCAGGGAGGTCCCGAGGTGCCCCGTCGCATCCGTCACGTCCCGGATGGGGGCAGCGATCGCCCCCGCTGCCCGGCTGGCGCGCTTCAGGACCAGCCCCACCGCTGCCGCGAGCGTCAGGCAGAAGAGCGCGAGCGTCCCCCCGAGGAGCTGCCAGCTGCTCGTGCGAAACGGCGCCAGCGGCGCCAGGACGGAGCTCTCCGGGGTGAAGATGAAAAGGTGCCAGCCGGTGGTGGGCAAGGTAGACCGGGTCACCACGAAGCGCCGATCGCCGATGGCCAGCGTCTTGCCGCCTGCATGGCCTCCTTCACGCAAGGCCTCGACAAAATACGGCTTGACCCCCTCGTCCCGGACCCACGTCAGGCCCCGCTCGGGTGGCGCCCCGGAATCGCCCGGACTCCCATCAGCCTGCCGATCCGCGGGCAACCGGAGCAATCGGCCGAGGTCCGGATGAACGGCCAGGGGGTTCCCATCTGAAGCGGTGAGCAAGGCCATCCCCTGACCCACCAGCGGACGGTCCGTCACGATCCGCATCAGACTGGCGAGAGGGACATCCAGGCCGGTGACACCCACCAGTCGCCCGTTCTGCCGGATCGGGACGGCGCAGCTGACCATCCAGCCCAGGCCGGCGGGATCGAGGTACGAGTCCGTCCAGCGCGGCGCACCATCCGGATCCGGGTTCCGGGCAGCCACCTGATAGTAATCGTGCTCGCGATCGTCCACCGTCTCGTCGATCGACCGGTCGCCGTTCACCCGGATCCGGGTGAAGCCACTCGCCCCCATGAAGTAGGCCGCGGAGAGCGTCGTTGGATGGTCGCGGAGGGCGTCGGCGATCGGCTCGTCGAACGCGTCCGTGCGGCGGATGTCCTCCAGGATACGGGGCGTGGGCACCTGGCCGCGGGGGATGCTCACCTTCACGCTATCCGGCGCGGTGAGCACCATGTGATGCCCCTCCGGACGCTTGCTGACGCGTGGCGCCTCCGGAAGCGTCCCGGGGCGCGGATTCGCGAGGTGTCGCTCCTGCTGCCGCTGCAGCCGTCGGGCGACCTGGGCGACCTCGGCGAAGGTGTCGTCTCGCAGGGCCGCCTCTCGCGATGTCAGATCCACCAGATACTGCGTCGTCGTGCGGAACTGCGCATTCTCCGACATCCGGACGAGGACCACCCCTGCCCCGACCAGCAGGACCATCCAGATGGTGAACACGGTGGCCAGCGAACCGACGACGAGGTTACGGAAGGTCCGGACGAGGTGGTCGCGCAGGGAATGGGCAGCGGGCGCGGTACGGTGCGCGGATGTGGGTCGGAGCACGTGTCCCTCCGGGGCTAGAACCTTCCGCTTTCATGTACCCGGGCTGCAACATCGTATTTGTAAAGATTTCCGGTGTCAGTCATCGTCGACAGCCTGGAATCGTGCGAGCCATGAGCCATCCACGCGGCTGCCACGCGCATGATGATTCGCGATGAGCTCGCAACCTTCGTCACAGAGACCGGCCGCACGCGCCAGCCGGGCCCCGTATTCACCGTGCCACCGGTACACCTGCTGGATCCGTCGCACGGGATGACGGGCCGGAGGATCGGCCTGCACGCCCGGATCCGGGAACAACACGCCCAGGATTCGGGCCAGGAGGCCAAACCCCGGGGGTTTCCCGCAGTCGTGCAGCAGGGCGCCTTGCAGGGCCCACGCGGGAGGCTGGAGCGCAGCAAAGCGCCTCGCCACGCCCGTGCAGTGGTAGCGGTCGTAGGGGCGCATCCTCCGGTACAGGGGGCGTAGTTCCTCGGGCAGGGCGTCGAGGGCCCAGCGCTCGTCTTCCGGATCCGGGTGCCGCGTCAGGAACTCCACCACCTGCCGGACCCGGACGGTCCAGGGGGAACTCACGGCACGAGGTTCCAGACGAGCAGGGCCCCGGTGCGCGTCAGCGACTCGAGAAAGCCGCTTCCCCCCGGCCACAGGAGGAGGGCCAGCAGGAAGATGGTCCCCCAGGGGAGCATGCGCTCGTAGGCTCCTCGCCACGAGCGAGGCATGAGGACCGGCCAGAGATGGCTGCCGTCGAGAGGGGGGATGGGCAGCAGGTTGAACACGGCCAGACCGATGTTGAGGAAGAACAGGGTCTGGACGGCCCGGTCGGCATCCCCGAGGTTCAGGTACTTGAGGCAGACGGCCGCCACCAGCGCCAGCAGGACGTTGCTGGCCGGACCCGCGAGCGAGACCGCGAGTTCGCCCAGGCGACCCCGGAGGTAGCGTGGATCGACCGGAACCGGACGCGCCCAGCCCATGGGACCCATCAGCATCATGAGCGTCCCGAACACGTCGAGGTGCGCCCGGGGATCGAGCGTGAGACGCCCGTGGGAGCGCGGGGTGGGGTCTCCGAGGGCCGTGGCCGTCGCGGCGTGGGCAAACTCGTGGACGCACAGCGACACGATGGCCAGCGGTAACCAGACGAGCAGCCGGTGAATCATCGCGGTGGGGTTGCCGAAGAGCTCCAAGGTGCGTCCTTTCCGGGCCTGAGCCGCATTATACCCCGGTGGGTTCTGCTGCGAGCCGCTGGCTCATCCAGGCCTCCTCGTCCAGCTCGGGGTCCTGCCAGAGCGCGAGTTGCAGGTCGTCGAGCAACTCGCGGAAGCGCGGCCCGGGCGCCAGACCCGCCAGCTTCAGCCAGTGGCCGTCGACCCGCACGGGGCGTCTGCGCGCCAGGCCGGGCCAGCGCTCGAGCAACCAGCGGCGGATCGGGCGCGGACCGCAAGCGAACGCCACGAGTCGTCCGTGGGCGCTCAGGCCATCCACCGCCCGGGCGCGATGCGCATCGTCCCATCCGGGCCAGACGTCGCTCCAGCCCTGCATCGTCTCGCGGGTGGCGGCCGCGTCCAGAGCGGTCCTGCGCTCGGTCCGGGTGGGCAGAAGGGTCTCGAGGATCGGCTCCCGTCGCCCGACGGGAGCCGAGGCCACGAGGAGGCCCAGCAGCGTCCACAGACGATCGTCCGGTTCGAGCAGTCCCTTGCGCACGGCGCGATCCAGCCAGCGTCCGGCTCGCCGGTGGGTCACGTCCCAGCGTACGTCGGGTGCGAGCAGGCGCCAGGCATCGAGTTCGGCGAGGCGGGCATGCAGGAGGCTCGTGTCGGGAAGCCGCGCGCCTTGACGCAGCTCGAGCTTGAGGCGTTCGCCGCCCATGCCGTCGTGGCGCCCCGAGGCGATCGCCTCCCGGGCCTGAGACGCCGTATCGGCCTCGAAATGGAAGCCGAAGCGATGGGCAAAGCGGATACCCCGGAAGATCCGGACGGGGTCCTCGAAGAAGGAGACGGGATGGAGCGTGCGCAGACATCGCCGGGCCAGGTCGTCTCGCCCGCGGTGTGGATCCACCAGGACGGGCTCCCGTCCGGCTTGAAGGCGCAGAGCCATGGCGTTCACCGTGAAGTCTCGCCGGCGCAGGTCGTCCCGGAGCCGGGACCGCTGCACCTCGGGCAGGCCGCCTGCTCGAGGATAGTGCTCGATCCGGGCCGAGGCCAGATCCAGGTGGGTGCCGTCCGGAAACTCCAGGCGCGCCGTTCCGAAGGCCTCGTGGACGTGGATCCGAGCTCCGAGGTCCGTCGCGAGCGAGCGAGCGAGGGCGATCGCATCCTCCTCCACCACGAGGTCCAGGTCATCGAGCGACCGTCCGAGGAGCAGGTCGCGAACTCCACCGCCCACGAGGTAGAGCGGGCGATCGCCTGCGGCTTCCAGCACCCGGTCCAGCTGGACCTTCAGGGCTCCGGGCCAGTCCGGTCGGAGGAGCGTCTCGTCGGGAGACGGCGTGAGTCGGACTTCGGCCCGGCTCCGCTCGAGATCGGTCCGCGAACAGATACCCACGAGCCGGTGCTCGTCCACCACGAGGACGCGACCCACGCGGTGACGGAGCATCTCGTCCTCGATCTCCGCGATCGTCACACCGGGCGGGACCTGGACGACCCGCCGTGGCAGGATCTTCCGGATGGGGGCGCTCGCGAGGCCATGCTGGATGGCGCGATCGAGTTCCCGGCGATGCAGCACCCCCTGGGGGCGCCCGTTCCGCGTCACGGGGACCACCGTCAGACTCCAGAGCCGGGCGAGTTGCCAGGCTGATTCCAGGGAAGCCTCGAGGTCCACCGAGTGGACCGGCTGGCTCATGACGTCCCGGGCACGCCTTTCGGGACCCAGGAACGCATCGCAGACCTCGGCCATGGACGCGGCCACCTCGTCGGGGGCGTCGGAATCCTCCACCACCGCCGTCACGGCCGAGGCATGGCCCTGCGCGCCGAAGGCCGCGAGCCCGGTCCGGAGGTCCAGCCAGTCGAGTCGGGTCCGGGCCACCAGCCGCGTCCGGCCCGGCGAGCAGACGATGCAGACGGCCAGGTCGACGGGATGTTCGTCCAGCAGGGTGGCCACGAGGGTGGCGAGTCCCGGTATCTCCGCCTCGGCCTGGACCTGGATTCTCCAGCAGGTGGGGGTGCTCCCGCGGAGTTGCTGGCGGGCGGCTGCCAGGCGAGCCAGATCCGCGCGTTGCCGCTCCGGCAGGTCGATGGCGAGGTAGCCGTGCGCCCGGGTGAGGTCCGCCCCGTGATCCAGCAGGCGCGCGGCAGCTCGCAGATCCCGGGCCGTCGTGCCGGGATGGCTCATGCGTCCCGTGTCGGCCAGGATGCCAGCGAGCATGAGCGTCGCGATGTGACCGGACGGGACTATGTCTCTGGCCTCCAGCCATTCGGTCATGAGCGTCGCACAGGCCCCGACCGCCTCGATCCAGCGGTGCGTTTCCGTCGCCGGGGTCGGCCCCGGCGGATGGTGATCGACGACGGTCCAGGTCAAGCCCGGGTCACGGACCCACCCGGCGGGTAGGTCCGTCCGGGCGGGGTCCTGCACGTCGACGAGGAGGGCGTGTCGCGGCGCGGGGTCGAGCGTGGGGAGCCCGGAATCGAGCCCGAGCCATTCGGCGTACTCGCTCGCCGCCCGGTCTGCCCCGGGCAACCAGCGGGTCGGCGAGAGGACACGCGCCCTTGGCCAGAGCAGGCGAGCCCCGGCCAGCGAGGCGAGGGCATCGAGATCGGCACCCGCATGGGTGGCGATCCAGTCCACCGGTTCGAGCTCTGCGGTAAACATCGCTTTAAACCTCGTCTAAAGATCGCGACTTGCCGCGAGATGGCGCGCCTGCCTTCCGACAACTCTCGCAGGCAGGTCGAAAGGAGCAGGTCATGATCATCCTATCCCGGAAACGTCTGGCTCGGTTCATCACGGTCGCGGTGCTCTCGTTCTGGTTCTCGGTGATGGCGGCCACCCCGGCTCTCGCTTTCACCACCCCCCGTCCCGTCCAGGAACTCTCCAGCGCCGGTGCAGGAACGGGAACGCCCATCCTGGCTGCTACAGGACAGCCGGTGCTCGATGCCTCCGGACGGCCGCTGGTGGTCACGGGCATCCGCACCGACGGTGCCGACCTGACGGCCCAGGCGATCTCCACCATGTTGCGCGTGCCCCTCGCCGATCTGTTCAGCTATTCCTCCCAGGTCGGCGCCCAGTTGCCTCCCGTGCTGAGCGGGACTCTCACGACCATCACGCGCTCGGATGGCGGCATCGAGCAGGTCTTCCACATGGCCGCTCCCGATGGCAGTGCCCTCGTCTTCCTGGCCGATCGGACCGGCGACAATGTCTATGGCATCCGGGTCGCCCGGGTTGAGCCCTCCGGCAGCACGCGGATGTTCACCGCCCACGGCCTGAATGGCAACTTCACCTCTCCGCCGTGGTACCTTTCGGCCCAGGCCAAGGCGCAGTACTGGACCCAGCTGGCCACCGCCCAGATCTCGGCTCTGGCCCCGACCAACCCACCTGCTTCCTCGGGTGGCGGTCAGCAGGGAGGAGGCGGTGCCCCGGGAACGCTGGCCTCCGCTCCCGTCCGCACGGCGCGTGCCGTCACGGCGCTGCCATTTCGCTCGAACCTGGTCGCGGGGGATACGCGTGTCTCGCTCTCGACGATCGGGGACGTTTATCGGCGGGTGAAGCGTTAGCCCAGCCGCACCCGGATCCGCCATCGGTGTGGTAAAATATAAAGACACAGTAGGAAATGGTCATAACCACATCATCTGGCGAGGGGATTCCCGGGGAGGGGTTACTCATGAACAGCGTGGTCCTGGTCGGTCGTGCGGGGGCAGATCCCGAGATCAAGTACTTCGAGTCCGGTCGCATGCGATCCACCTTCAATCTGGCCGTCGATCGCCCCGTGAAGCGGACCGAGGGACAAGACACCACGGACTGGTTCCGGATCGAGATCTGGGGCAAGGATGCCGAACGGGCCAAGGAATGGATCCGCAAGGGCTCGTTGCTGGGCATCCAGGGCAGGCTCGAGATCAGCAAGTGGACGGACAAGAACGGCCAGAAGCAGGAGATGTTCATCATCTCGGCCTCGACGTTCCGCCTGCTTGGAAGTCGGCAGGATTCGGGTTCTCAGGCCTATGCCGGTGCGGCTTCCGGCGGCGGCGATTCGGACTTCGCGTTCTGAATCGTCCAGGTGCCCCCCGCATAGGGGCGATCGCTCCGGATCTGTCCCAGGCTTCGCACCTCGCTCTCGCCTTTCACCGGGCGGGAGCGGTTTCGCGTATCCTCTGTGTCCCGACCCTGCCCGCGCCCGAGGCGCCGGACGAGGGCGTGTGGATCCGCTGGGGGGATGCGTGGAAGGGGGCGCTCGTTCCGGCTGCGCGCCCTCGGGTACCCGGGGACTCCCCGTCCTGGTTTCTCGGGCTCGACCCCGCCAGCGGTCGCGTCCCCCTCGACGTGCTCGACACCCTGCGACACCGTCTTGGACCCGTGCTGGCCGTCGTGGCGCCGGCGTGGCCTCACAGAGGCTTCCGCACGCTGGGAGGATACGTGAACCTCCACGGTGTCCCCGTCTTGCCCGCAAGCGGGGTGGCCCGCATGCAGTCTCTCGCGCATCGGCTCGCGGCGGCAGGGGAGCGCGTCTCCGTCCTGACGTGGGCCTCGCTCCGCGAAGGTCTCGGGAGGGTGGTGGACGAGATGCTGCGGGCGGCGCACGCCGGCGTGACCTGCCTGGTCGCCGACGCCGTCGAGGATGACGATCTCGCCATCCTCGGCCACGCCGTCCATGCCGTACCTGTCCCCATCCTGCCGGTCGGAACCCCCGCGTTTGCCGGTGCGCTGGCCAGGATGCGCTATGCCGGTTCACTCGGCTCGAATGCCGCCTGGCTGGAGCTACCCGTGCGACTGCCCGTCGTGCGTCCCCGTCCCGTGCTGGTCGTCAGCGCGAGTCTGGAGCCCGCTCCTGTCCGGGCCCTCGAGGGCCTCACGGCAGATGTGCGTACCGTTAGCCTGGCTTTCGAGGCGGACTGGCTGGGGGCAGGTGGGGACGAACTGGCCGAGGTCCGGGCCCTGGCGCAGGCCTTGCTGGCCGGCATGGACGGGGCTCTCGTCGCGGTCCCCACGCTCGATGACCAGGTCCGGGCCGCCCGCCTCGCGTCTGAACTGGGAATCGACGAGGCCGAACGGCGGCAGCGGTTGCTCGAATTGACCGTGCGCCGCCTGGCCTACCTCCTCGACCGGGTTCCCGAGGTGCATCTGGTCCTGGTCGGGGCCGACCTCGCTGGACGCGTCGTCGAGCAACTGGCTCCCTCGCATCTGGAGGTCCGGGCCGAACTTCCCGCCGGCACTCCGGTCCTGGGTCTTCCCGGGGATCCGCGCGGTGTCGTCATCTGGGATCCCGTCGTCCAGGGACCCGATGAGCTTCCCGAACTGGTCCGATCGCTGCGTGCTTTGCTCACCGGGGCCCCGATTCGGTAGAATGTTCGAACATCGCCGCACCACCGTCTGAACGTCAAAGGGGACTGTCGACATGCGCATCGGAATGCTCAGCTGGGAATACCCACCCCGGATCGTGGGGGGCATCGCTCGCCACGTCGAAGAGCTTTCCGAGGCGCTGGCAAGTCAGGGTCACGACGTCCACGTGTTCACCGCGCATCATCCGGGGTGTGCGGAGCACGAGACCCGCAAGGGCGTCCACATCCATCGCTTGCCCGAGGTCACGGCCCTGGTGCCCGACTTCGTGACGTGGGTGCATCATCTCAACTTCGAGATGGCCCGTGCGGCGATCCCGATGCACCTCGCGCAACCTTTCGACCTGTTTCATGCCCATGACTGGCTGGTCCTCCAGGCCGGCAACCTGCTCAAGCACGCCCTGGGAGCTCGCCTGGTGGCGACCATCCATGCGACCGAGGCGGGTCGGATGCACGGGATCCACAATGATCTGCAGCGCTATATCAACCAGCAGGAGTGGACGCTCAGCTACGAGGCCTACCAGGTGATCGTGTGCAGCCAGTACATGCACCGGGAGGTCACCGAGCAGTTTGGACTGCCCGTCGACAAGCTGCATATCATCCCGAACGGCATCGATGCCAGCAAGTTCGACTTCGACTTTGACCCCGTCTCTTTCCGCCGGTCCTACGCGGCCGACCATGAACGGATCGTCCTCTTCGTCGGGCGGATGGTTCACGAGAAGGGTGCCCAGGTGCTCATCGAGGCGGTGCCGCAGGTCGTGTCCCGGGTGGGAGACGTCCGGTTCGTCGTGGTGGGCAAGGGGGGCTTCCTGGACGAACTCAAGGCCCGGGCCCGGGCCCTCGGTGTCCATCGGGTCATGACGTTCACCGGCTACGTCGACGATGATACGCTGCTGCGCCTGTACCGGGTGGCGGATGTCGATGTCGTGCCGAGTCTTTACGAGCCCTTCGGCATCGTGGCGCTCGAGGGTATGGCGGCCCGCCTGCCCACCATCGTGGCCTCCACCGGAGGTCTTGCCGAGATCGTCGACCACACGCAGACGGGGCTCACGACGTATCCGGGCAATCCGGATTCGCTGGCCTGGGCGATCCGGGAGGTCCTGGACCATCCCGGGTACGCCATCGACCTCGGCAACCGGGCCTATGACAAGGTGCAGGAGGTGTTCAACTGGCAGATCATCGCCAGGCAGACCGTGGAGGTCTACGAGCGGACACTGGCGATCGCCTGACGGCCCGGATCCGTGCCATGGCGGACTCACGACTGTCCGCCTGTCCCCATGTCAACTTTCCGTGCTACCATCAGGGTGGTCCGACCCGCGTGGTGCTGGATTGACGGTCGTGTTGAGGTTCCTACCCATCTTGCCTCGATGAGGAGTGCGCGATGAAGGCTGTGCTGATGGCAGGCGGGTCAGGGACCCGGCTGCGACCCCTGACCTGTGATATCCCGAAGCCGATGGTGCCCATGCTCAACCGTCCGATGGCGGAGCACATTATCGGGCTCTTGAAGCGCCACGGTATCACCGAGATCCTGGTGACGCTCTACTACCTGCCCCAGGTGATCCAGAACTACTTCGGGGATGGGCGAGACTTCGGGGTGCGTATCACCTACTCCGTCGAGGAGAAGATGCCCCTCGGGACGGCGGGTTCGGTCAAGGCGATCGAGTCTTTCCTGGACGACACCTTCATCGTCATCTCGGGGGACAGCCTGACGGACCTCGATCTGACCGCCGCCGTCGAGTACCACCGACGCAAGCAGGCGCAGGCCACGCTGGTGCTTCACCGCGTCGAGAACCCCCTCGAGTTCGGCGTCGTCATCACCGACGACGAAGGGCGCATCGAGCGTTTTCTCGAGAAGCCGTCCAGTTCCGAGGTCTTTTCGGACACGATCAACACCGGTATCTACATCCTCGAGCCAGAGGTGCTCTCGCTCCTCGAGCCGGACCGGGAGTTCGACTTCTCGAAGGATCTTTTCCCGATGCTCTTGCATCGCCGGGACCCGCTCTATGGTTACATCGCCGAGGGCTACTGGGAAGATGTCGGGAACCTCCAGGCCTACCGGCAGGCGCACTATGACATCCTCGAGGGCAAGGTCAAGATCGACATGCCCTATCCGGAGCGCGAACCGGGCATCTACGTCGGCGAGGGAACCGTCATCCATCCCTCCGCGCGCCTCAGCGGTCCGCTCGTGATCGGCAACCACTGCCAGATCGGCGAGAAGGCCTCGCTGAGCCCCGGGACGGTCCTGGGCGACAACGTCATCGTCCGTGCCGGGGGGAGCCTCAAGCGCCCCGTCGTGTGGCAGAATGCCTACCTCGGCGAGCATATCGAACTCCGCGGCTGCGTCATCGGAAAGAACACGGGGGTCAAGCGTGGAGCCGAGGTGCTCGAGGGCGCCATCGTGGCCAACGATTGCATCGTCGGCGAAAGTGCCATCCTCAAGCCCAACGTCAAGGTCTGGCCGAACAAGACCATCGAGACGGGCGCGACGGTCACGGCCAGCCTGATCTGGGGGGCCTCGGCCCAGCGCACGCTCTTCGGTGCTTCCGGGGTGCGGGGTCTCGCGAACATCGAGATCAGTCCTGAATTCGCGGTCAAGCTGGGCGCTTCCTACGGGGCGACCTTGCCGCCCGGGTCGTCGGTTGCCGTGAGCCGCGACGGCTCCCAGGCCGCCCGAATGATCAACCGTGGCCTCATCTCGGGCCTGATGAGCGTCGGCATCAACGTCGTGAACCTCGAAATGGCGGCCATGCCCGTGGCCCGCTTCCAGGTGCCCACGCTCGGGGTTCAAGGTGGCGTGCATATCCGCATCTCGCCCGAGCATCCCGATCTCTGTCAGATCGAGTTCCTCGACCGCGGAGGGCTGAACATCTCCAAGGCCACCGAGAAGAAGATCGAGGCCAACTACTTCAAGGAAGACTTCCGGCGCGTCCAGATCTCCGAGATCGGGGACATCTCCTTCCCCGCCCGGGCAGCCGAGTACTACAAGCAGGGCTTTCGCCAAGCGGTCACCATGCCCACGGCCCGGACGGGGCGCAAGCTCAAGATCGTGCTGGACTACGCCTTCTCGATCGCGAATCCGATGCTTCCCGGCATCCTCGGTGAACTCGACATCGAGTCGGTGGTCCTCAACGCGCATCTGCGGCCCGTCATGCCCAATGCCGAGGAACGGGGCGTGCTCATCGAGCAACTCGCCGAGGTGACCCAGGCGCTCCGGGCAGACTTCGGTGTCCAGATCGACGCGAACGGTGAGCGCGTCACGGTCGTGGATGAGCGGGGGCGCATCTTGCAGGGGGAGCGCCTCACGGCGACGCTCACGCACCTGTTCCTCTCGGCCTCGCCGGGCAAGGTGGTGGCCGTCCCCGTCACGGCCTCGGAGGTCGTCGAACGCATCGCCGAGCAGCACGGGGGCAGGGTCATCCGGACCAAGGCCAATCCTCGCGCGCTGATGGAGGTCGCTCACCAGGAGAAGGTCCTCTTCGCGGGGACCGAGGGCACGTTCATCTTTCCCGTCCTGCATCCCGGCTTCGATGGCATGCTGGGGGTGGCGAAGATCGCCGAGGCCCTGCTTGTCCTGGGCAAGTCGCTCGCCCAGGTCGAACAGGAGTTGCCGGATTTCCATCACCTTCACGATGCCGTGGAGTGCCCGTGGGAACACAAGGGCACCGTGATGCGTCGACTGGTCGAAGGCAACAAGGATCGGACCATCGAACTGCTCGATGGCGTCAAGATCCGTCACGGTCAGGATTGGGTCCTGGTCTTGCCGGATCCGGTCGAGCCCCTCATTCATGTGTATGCGGATGCGCGTTCGGCCATCGGGGCCGAGCGTCTCGTCGAGGAGATGGGCGGGACCATCCGCGAGGTCGCAGCAGGCAAGGAGGAAGTCGTCGGTGTCTGACATCAGTTTCGGCACGGATGGTTGGCGCGACCGGATCGCCGAGGGGTTCACCTTCGCGAATGTCCGGATCGTCGCGGCCGCGGTGGGGGCCACCATCATCGAGCAGCATGGCACCCGGAAGCCCGTCCTGGTGGGCCACGACACCCGGTTCCTCGGGCGGGCCTTCGCCGAGACCGTGACCTGCGTGCTCGAGCACATGGGGCTCGAGGTCCTTGTCGCCACCCGGGACGTGCCGACGCCCGTGATCGCGCATGCGGCGCGAGATCTGGACACGGCCGGTGCGATCCAGCTGACGGCCAGTCACAACCCCGCCGAGTACGGGGGCATCAAGTACATTCCCGAGTATGCCGGACCGGCCACCAAGGAGATCACCGACCGGATCGTCGCTGCCGTCCGGCGCATCGAGGCCAGCGGAGAGAAGCTCCCGACCGGGCGCTCGGCAGGCAAGCCGTTCGATCCGACGGCCCGGTACCTGGAGGACGTTCGCCAGCTCGTCGATCTCGAAGCCATCCGCCGTGCGGCTCCCAGGGTCGTCTACGATCCGCTGTACGCGACGGGGAGGGGCTACCTCGACACGTTGCTGCATGAGGCCGGTGTACCCGTCGAGGTCCTCCACGGCTCACCCGATCCGCTGTTCGGAGGCGGGATGCCGGAGCCGGCCGTTTCCCAGCTCGGGGAGCTCATCGCGCGGGTCCAGTCCGCTGGCGCGGATCTCGGGTTTTCCACCGATGGTGATGCCGATCGCTTCGGTGTCGTGGACGCCGCGGGGACCTTCTACTCGCCGAATCAGGTACTGGCCTTGCTGGCGCGACATCTCGTCAAGAATCGTCGCCACGGTGGGGCCATCGTCCGCACCGTCGCGACGACTCATCTGCTGGATCGCCTGGCTGAGCGCTATGGCTTGCCTGTCCGCGAGACGCCCGTCGGGTTCAAGTGGGTCGGAGCGTGCATGCGCGAGGAAGAAGTCCTCATCGGTGGTGAGGAGTCCGGCGGACTGTCCATCGGCACGCACATCCCCGAGAAAGATGGCGTGCTGGCCAACCTCCTGGTCGTCGAGATGGTTGCCATGGAAGGCAAGCCACTGGCCGCCATCTGGCGCGATCTCGTCGAGGAAGTGGGGTACGACCCCGCCAACCGGCGCCTTGATCTGCACCTGGCGCCGGGGGTCAAGGAAGAACTCCTGGAAGCCGTCCAGACGCGTCCCCCTGCGCATCTCGCTGGACGTGCCGTCCAGCAGGTCAAGGGACTTGATGGTGTCCAGTTGCTCCTCGAGGGAGAGGCCTGGGTTCTCGTGCGCCCCAGCGGCACCGAGCCTCTGGTGAGGGTGTACATGGAAGCGCCCGATCAGGGGGCTCTCGCAGATCTGATGGGGGCCGTTCGAGACTGGCTCGCTCCCTTCACGGGTGAGGTTCCCGTCTCCGCTCACGCCTGAGCGCGAGCACGTGGGGGCAGGAAAATTCCTGCCCTCAGGTGCTCGGGATGACCGGTTCCGGGTACACGATCTGCGTCATGTCGAAGATCGCCAAGGAACTTGCTCGAAAGCGCCAGCAGGCCGAACGCTACCGGTCTCTCGCCCGGAAGGTTCGCCTGCGTCAGGCTGCCCCCCTGGCCGGCGGCGTGCTGGGTTTCATCCTGGCCGGCGGGTCGGGGCAACTGGGGCTCATGGGCGCGGGGGCTGCCGTGGGT
>Ga0208788_1000528_pt1 | contig 18777 bp, 14 predicted proteins | sample Wag4_2014_7_11_3_FD_187363 | JGI IMG/M metagenome (GOLD analysis project Ga0208788, IMG submission 187363) | Fresh water mixed with fracking chemicals microbial communities from Ohio, USA - Utica-2 Time Series FC 2014_7_11 (SPAdes) (version 2) ...
CCTAAACCTTGACACCTCAACCTACCAGGGTCGCTTCGTGGTGACCATCATGGGTGCACTAGCAGAGATGGAACGTGCCATCATTGGCGAACGTCAAAAGGACGTTCATAGGGATAGGCGAGCCCAAGGAAAGGTTTGGGGTGTAGACCTCGGACCTAAATCCAAAATCCCTCTAGAGGTCATGGAGCGCATTAGAGACATGCGTGAGAAAGGAATGTCCTATCACGCAATAGCTACTCAACTAAATGGTGAAGGTATTCCTACAGCCCTAAACGGTAAGAGCTGGCACGCTTCGACAGTGCGTAAGGCTTTACTGTAGCTGTGCTGTCCAGGCAGCCTTAGTCTGTCTGTCTGGCGCAAGAACCGGCAGTGGCCACGCGCGGTCATCGTTCAGTGCTGACGCAGTAAACGACACATGGATGTGCGCGGTATGTCCATAGCCTTTTCCACGAAACTTCCACCACGTTGCCCTGTATGTGCCAGACGCAATTTGATCTTCGTAGACTACGTATTTCAGCCTGTCAGATCCAGGTAGTTTAGACATGGCATACAGAACAAGCTCATCTGTCAACCTGCGCGCTGTCCGCCCATTGCGCCATAAGCCTTTGCCCATGTTTTCATCAATGTCAATTGCGTAGACCCAACCTTGCTGGTCTGGGTTGTGATCTGACACGCGGTCCTGATGTGCCCTGTCGCCAATCCAACCATCTGATCGCCTGTCCCTATCTGGGAACCTACGGTCGATCTGCTCACGTAACTTTACTCCGCCAAGAACAAGTCTTGGAGTCCTAGCCATGCGCTCTCCAGGTGTAGTAGTTAAAAGGTAGAGGGCGGGGCTTGATTACTAGAACCAAGCGTCCCGCCCTCTATTTATTTTTTGATACTGCTCTCTCCCAAGAAGTATCAAATCTCTTACGTGTACACTATATACCTAATTTACCTGAGGTTTAGGTATTGTCGGAAGCAGTTTCCTCAACTGGTGTAAAACTTCCAAAGTTTCCATCTTCCTCTACCGGGGTAAGAATTCCACCAACAGGCTGGTTCTCATCAGGCTCGACATACTCAACGATGTTGAGGCCAAGTTCCTGGGCAACCATAATCTCTATTCGTGCACCCTTGCTTTCTTCCCAGCCTGGAAGGATAACCACGGTGTCAGCCTCAAGCAGATACTTGAATGCCTCACGCATGTATTCCTCACGCTCGCGTGTCTTGTCACCATCAAAAAACTCTGACGGTGAACAAACTTCAAACCCAACCATGCGGAACTCAGCTGCAACCTTGTTGAACAGGTCGTGGTTGTAGTTTTCAACCTTTGTCATTGGACCACTTAGGTAGAGCTTGTTCATGCCTTTGGTTGCATTGAACTCTTCTACAAGATCCTCGTTTACTGCTTTATTTTCTTCTGTCATTGTCTCTCCTACGTTTAGCGAGCAAAGCGGTTTGCCATGCTCCAGTCAACCTCGGCAGTTGGTACTGCCCTTGGCACTAACATGCGGTTTGTTATCTCTGCACGTGCGCCAACGCCGATAACCTCTAGTCCACGGTCACGGATCTTGCGCTCAAATGCGATCTGTGTCATTGGACGTTCTCCACGTTCATCAGACCACATTCTGTAAACTGCATACAGTGCCTTAACAGGCAGCCTGGCTTCAGCACCTTCACGAGTTTCTTCATTTAGGAAGATACCGATACGGTCCTCGTTCTTACGATACATGTCTGCTGCCTCGCTAACTGCGGTGCACCAGCCTAACGCATCTCGTGCCTGTGAGCCAAGTAGTTTGATTGCGCCTTCAACTGCCCACGACAACACAGCGGGTAGCGCACCTTCAGGATCAAATATGTAAGCCTTTAGATCTGGATCTGGATTCTCAGGAACCTTTAGCCATGGGATTGGACGTAGACGACGCCACATTGCCTCGTCGTTGATAATAGGTCTGTGATTTGTTGTAACCCAAAGTTTTGCCTGCGACTGGAAAGTAAAAGGTTTCTCGCCTGGTGAACGAGCAGAGATTTCAGATGAACCAGTAAGTTTCTTAACTGCGTTTTCCTTCATGCGCTCGCCATCTGGCAACTCATCAACCCAAACCATACGACGACCACGAAGCTCAGCCCAGTGATAAAGATCTGATCCATGCGACTGACCATCGCCCTGTGCAAGGATAGATGAGTCCAAAGGCCATGCGTATTGTGATGTACCCATTGCCTTTACAAGAGCTTCAACAAACGTGTTCTTACCGGATCCAGCAGGGCCATAGACGAGGAACATAACGTCGTGGGTACGCATACCAGTTAGCGAGTAACCAGCTGCTTTTTGCAACCATTCCTGTAGTTCCTTGTCACCATTAGTAGCATAGTCAACAAACTGTTCCCAACGCACGTTGCGCATACCTGGCGTGTAAGCAACAGGTGCACGTCGTGTGATGTATAAGTCAGGTCGACCTTTTAGAAGTTCTCCTGTGCGAAGGTCAATAACTCCGTTGGCAACACCAAGTAAGTTGATGTCACTGTCCCAGTTTTCTACACCAACGACAATTCGTGGATCAGATGTAGCGCTTTCAATTGCACCTGCAAGTCTAGAGTTTGATTTTGCCTGTTGTGCCCACTTGATAACTTCTGACTGCTTGTCTCCGTCCTCATAGTTCACAACCTCTGACGCAATGATTGGCGCAAGCTTTTTTGTAAGCTCACGCATTTCAAGCTCTTCAATGTCTGGCTTCCAATATCCACCGTCCCAGTGGAACCAGCCAAGACCAGGTGTGTAACGAATTGCAGGACCAAACGCATCAACAAGACGACGGCCATTACCAACGTCAGACAGTGTGCGCTTACCAGGTGTACCACCTTCGCCCTCACCAATTGCGTCAGTGTCCTTAGGAACGTCCATGTTTAGAAGATTAGATGCATTACGAATTGAATCGCCGTCTTCTACAGACTGCGAGACAGTTCCACCAATTGTGCCAGGCATACGCTCTGTTGGAATGTAATTTTCGTTCTTAGGCTGAGAAGTACTGACAGCCTTTGTGGCTACTGCCTGTTGTGTCTCTTCCTGCGAACGTTGAGCCCATTCCTGTAGTCCAGGCCACAGACGCTCTGTCTTAGGGTGTTCGAGCACAAAGTCAATTGCACGTCGCGTGTGCATCAACAGGGAGTTAGGTCCTTCAAGCTCCATAGGAGGACGAACCTTCTCAGCGTTGAAACGAATCATCATTGTCTCAACAGCAAGGCGACCAGCTTCAGTGTTTACTGGGAACTTGTTTGCAAGTGAACATGCAAGCTTAAAGATATCAACAGCGCGTGAACCTTCGTCAATTCCGTCGCGTAGCATCTTGTCAACGTCGACACGTTCTCCACCGTATTCAAGATCATCAAGCCAACCCCACTCTGCCTCGCCTAATGCGTTTGCAGATCTGCGGTTGCGCTTGCGCAACACCTGTAGTAGTTCCTCAGGCGCCTCAGCCATCTCAATTTCCCACGGCGCGTGACCTGGAACCCACTCATAGCAGTTACCAGAGAAGTGACGTGATGGTGCAATCAAGACGTAGCCGTTGTGCTTGATGTCAATACCCTTTAGGTCTGACTTGTTCAGATTACCAACCAAAGCCTCATTGTCATCACACTTGTAGAACAAGTGACGACCACGAGCTTGTCCACCCTTGTAAGAGTAGTTTCCAGTTATAGCCTCAACGGTTGGTGGCAATGCGCCATCTAGCAAAGCCTCAAACTTTTCAAATGATTCAGGACCACCAGAACGTGGATCAATGTCAATAACAAAGAAGCCTGATGCTTGGCAGTGAACACCGATGTTGTTTTCAGGTGCCTGTGTATACCAGTTAGCTACAACTTCAAGATCAGATGTTGAGCGAGTATTCCACTCAGGAATAGACGGGTGCTTGCCCACGTCCTTTGGCTCATTGTGTGTACTGCCGCAAGTGCAACGCCCACCGACAATTCCATAACAAGGTAGAACCTTCCACCCCTTTGACGCGTACCAAAGTGCGGCATTTTGGAGACGACCCTCCGCTGACTCCCAGGTTGATGACATTTAGGCCCGCACCTTCTCGCGTGGCTGTGAAAGTGCCTCAAACCACTGTGCCGCATCTGACGCTGATATATACGCCCGCTCGCGACCAGTCTCAGTCGTAGTCAAAATTGCAGGTAGTTCGCCAGAGCTAATTGCTCTAGAAACTACTCTTGCCGGAATTCCATATGCCGTCGCTACCGCCCTCACACTCATGCGTCTTTGCATCTGTTGCAACTCACCACGTCCTCTCGCGTCAAAAGCTAAAATGCCAATCCGCAACATGGTTGTACTAAACTAAACGTTCGTACATCACTTCATCGTGAATCTACGGTTTGTGCAGTTTGCGGAATTTGTAACAGTGCAACTATAACGGGCATCTACCTGTTATGTAAACCATGTTGACCCGTGTTTCACCATTTTACAATTTTACTGTGGGGCCGTGGCTCCTAACCTATACGCAGAAAGAACTGTAGGAACTCACATGGACCCTATGGCAATTGCCGGAATCGTCATCGCTATCACCGGCGCCATCATTGGACTTACTCAGGTTATTTTCCCGCTATGGCGAAAGGTCAACAAATTGTTCGACTCGTGGAGTTCGTTTGTACGTGACTGGAACGGTGAGCCAGAAGAGCCTGGACGCGAAGCTGTTCCGGGGGTTATGCAACGCCTAAACAAGCTTGACGGAGAGTTGAGTCATAACGGTGGCAGCTCGCTAAAGGACGCAGTTGACCGTCTTGAGAAGAATCAAGACAAGTTATTTAGAAAAATTGAAGAGGCAGAAGAACAAAGAGTAATGGTTCAGTCAACGTTACTTGAGGCTATAAAGGCTCTTTCTGCTGCAAAGGTTTCATCAGACGAAGTTAAGTCTCGCGCACGTAAAAAAGCATCTTAGGCAAAATAGCCTTAGTCTTTTATTCAATAAGAAGCAGTTCCGCCACACAACGGCGTTGATCATTTTATGCCTAATAATGCTTCCCTATAGATATATAGGTACACTTGGCATAATGCTTTAGTTTATATTTTGCTACTTACTTTGGTGCCATATGTGCGTTACTTTTGGCGTTACTCTAATTATAATCCTTCTAATGAGTATTCCCCGCTCATTGGATTGGAACTGGAGAATCATGTCCTTAGTGGAGAAGTTAACGCAGGCAGCGCCAACTGGCGCAGGGTTACCGTGCAAGATCGGAAGCCTGCTGCAAGGAACACAGTTATCAAAAGAGGAGCGCGAGAAGCTTGCCGAGGTACTTGAGGTGCCATACGGCTCACCAAGCAGACTACCAAATACCGCGATTGCCGCAGCCCTACGTGAAGAAGGATTTGACGTTGGAGACGCTGCCGTAAACAAACACCGTCGCGGATCATGCCGCTGCTTTGGGAACAGCCCAAAGTTTAGTCTGTAGGCATCATGGGACTACTAGATAAACTGACAGAGCTGTCAGTCCCAGGACGCCAAGGATCAGACGCAAGGGTAAACAACACGCCCGAGGCATGGAGACCACGCCTTGAAGTTGGAGATGACGGCGGTTACCTAATATCTACCGCGCGTCCCGCAGGTGAACTACCTGACGCCGCAGAACTACTTATTGAATTTGGTCTAGAGCCAGAGCACTGGACAGTGTTATCACTACGACGTTCAAGATGGCAAAACCATGCAGGTGAATGGCTTGAGGCCGCACGTGTAAATGTTGCGCCAATAAAACCAATAAGTGAAGATACCGCAGACGTAGAAGAGCTAGCAAAGAGCCTTCAGTCATGGAAACCTGGAAAGAAATCTAAAGAGACAACTGGTGAACTTGCGTTTGTATTTGCCCCTAGCGATCAACAGATTGGTAAAAAGGCAAATGGTGAAGGAACGCCGGAGACAATTGAACGAATACTCTCCGCAACCGAAGGTGCAGTCCAACGACTCCACGACCTTCGTAGTATTGGTCGAAAGATTGGTACGGTTGTTATCGCCCTTCCTGGTGATCATGTCGAGGGCAATGTATCTCAAGCCGGAAAACTCCAATCACACGCGGCATCAGACCTCGGACTTACAGAACAAACACGAGTAGCTCGTCGTCTTCTACTTGCACAGGTGAAGGCGTTTGCTCCGCTAGCAGACCGTATCTTAGTTGCAGTTGTAAATGGCAACCACGATGAAGTAAGTCGACAGGTAGCCCTTGATCCATCAGAAGGATGGAACACAGAGATCGCAAGCTCGGTGCAAGACGCCTGTGCAGAGAATGAATCACTAGCGCACGTCGAGTTTAGGTATCCCGCAAAGGACCATCAAACCCTAGCAGTCGAGGTTTGCGGAACAATGCTAGGACTTTTCCACGGTCATCAATCAGGTCGTGACGTACTGAAGTACCTTGCGGAACAGTCAGCAGGCATGACCGCACTTGGCGGCTGTGACGTTTGGCTGTCAGGGCACTATCATAACTATAAGGTAATGGACGTAGGTTCTCGTTTCTGGGCTCAGTGCCCTACCGTAGACCCTGGTTCAGCCTGGTTTAGAGATCGACATGGCTTAGAATCTAATTCTGGGATATTGACAATGGTTATCGGAGATGGTCATGACCCTCGCCAAGACGTTAGTATCATTCCGGCGGTGAGATCTTCTAAGGCATAGAGAGGTGGCGTAGTAGTTGATTAGAAACAAGCGCTACCTAAAAGATGCCCGCAAGAGAGTTCTGCGTGAAGCAGAGTCAATGGTAATCAACCCAGAGATCGAGCAATCCGACGAGATCACTCGTATCGGCGTTGTTTGGGCTGGAATTCTTGACCTTGATGATGTTCTCCCACCAACCACGGTTGCGGCAATGCTTGCAGCCAGTGAACTAGTGCAGGCAACCAGTACATCGGACTCAGAGCAACATTGGGTTGGTGCTGCCGCGTATGCGGCAATGGGTGCTTACAGCGAGATCGACGAGTCAGATTCGCAAGAGGGTAAAATAACGCCATCACAACCTATAGGTTTTGCGGCTCCAAATCCACCTCACGCCTAGACTTTGTTTGGTACTATTCGTAGGGTAAATATACCTGACTCCCAAACTGCAGAACGGAGTTCCAGTGAGCTGGTCTAACGACGTCGTAACGCGTGTAGTTACAGGCACGTACCTAACTGGACGTGGCATTCCCGCAAAGGGACGTGTCACCTTCACCCCTACCGCGCGAGTTGTTGATCAAGACGACGCCGTACTTATTGAAGGTGCCGCAGTCGCGACACTCAATGCTAGCGGCAGTTTTACAATCACACTTCCTACGACGGACAACACACTTCTTACACCCGCAGGTTGGGCTTATGAAGTAAACGTTCGTCTTTATGGCGTAAAGCCACAAAAATTCTTTATCTTTATTCCTTACGGCGACGGATCACCAGTCGATCTTAGTCGTGAGCTAAGTTCTGCCACAGCAATCGCTGATGCAACACAGCTTCCACCAGTTCCACGCGGTCCTATTGGCCCAGTCGGTCCGACAGGTCCTACAGGTTCTGGCGTCCGTGTACTTGGTTCATACGCAAATCTAGCTGCATTAGAAGCAGCTCACCCGCTAGGCGAAGTTGGCGACGCATACATTGTCGGAACGAATCTTTATGTCTGGGACGACGAAGGTACCGAGTGGGTAAACGTTGGTCCGTTCCTTGGACCTACAGGTGCCACAGGTGCATCTGGCCCTACTGGTGCAACCGGTCCAACTGGCGCAACAGGACCACAAGGAATTCAAGGTGTCACTGGACCACAAGGTGAAGTTGGTCCTCAGGGTGCACAAGGTATTCAAGGTGATGACGGAGAAGTTGGACCACAAGGTCCTGCTGGTATTCAAGGTCCAACTGGTCCTACAGGCGCACAAGGCCCAACTGGTGTAGGCTCGACTGGTCCTACAGGTTCACAAGGACCAACTGGTCCTACAGGCGCACAAGGTGCTGCTGGTGTTGGCGTAACTATCTATGGAGAGTACGCTGATTACGCTGCTCTTGTAGCTGCGCACCCAACAGGTATGCCTGGTGATGGATACTTCACAGCTGATGGTAGTCTTTGGGTTTGGGACTCTGAGGCAGAAGACTGGAACAACACAGGTAATCTTGAAGGTCCTACTGGACCTACAGGTGCTACAGGTTTAACTGGAGCAACTGGTCCGACAGGCGCTGTTGGTGCAACAGGCGCAACAGGTCCTACAGGTGTAAAAGGTGACGTCGGTGATACTGGTCCGCAAGGTCCTACAGGCGCAACCGGTGCACAAGGACCTACAGGTGCACAAGGTGTTCAAGGTTCTGTCGGTGCGACAGGCGCAACCGGTGCGACAGGTGCAACCGGCGCGACAGGCGTTGCTGGACCTACAGGTCCCACTGGTGCAACGGGACAACCTCTTGAAGTAATCGGCACATACTCAACTCTTTTAGCTTTACAAACTGCGCACCCAACTGCTAACACAGGTGATACTGCGTTTGTTGGTACACAACTTTATGTTTGGGACCAATCACTTGCTGGTGGTCTTGGCGACTGGGAAGCTGCAGCAGACCTAGTCGGTCCTACAGGCCCAACTGGACCAACCGGTGCGGCTTCAACTGTGACAGGCCCAACTGGTTCACAGGGACCAACAGGACCAACTGGTCCGCAAGGACCTGCAGGTCTTGATTCAACAGCCGTTGGTTCTACCGGACCTACTGGTGCAACAGGTGCTACTGGCGCTACAGGTGCCGTTGGTGCTACTGGTGCAACAGGTGCTACTGGCGCTACAGGTTTACAAGGTATTCAAGGTGAGGTTGGCCCAACTGGTCCTCAAGGTGTAACAGGCCCAACGGGAGCTACTGGTGAACAAGGTATCCAGGGTGTCACTGGTCCTACAGGCGCTACTGGTGAACAAGGTATCCAAGGCATTCAAGGCGCAACAGGACCTACAGGTGCTACAGGTATTCAAGGTGAAGTCGGACCTACTGGTCCGCAAGGTGAAGTTGGACCTACAGGTGCTACAGGTGCGGACTCAACTGTCACGGGACCTACGGGTGCAACTGGTCCACAGGGTGAAGTTGGACCTACGGGTGCAACTGGACCAACAGGTGCTACAGGCGAGGTTGGAGCAACTGGACCAACAGGTGCACAAGGTATCCAAGGTGAACAAGGTGTCACTGGACCAACAGGTGCGACAGGTGCAACGGGTGCGCAAGGTATTCAAGGTGTAACTGGTCCAACTGGTGCAACTGGTGAACAAGGTGTAACTGGTCCTACTGGTTCTACTGGCCCAACAGGCGCGCAGGGTGTAACTGGTCCAACTGGTGCAACCGGTGAAACTGGCACAGGCGTCACAATTCTTGGCTCATACAACTCTCTTCTTGAGCTTGAGACAGCGCAGCCAACTGGTAACCCAGGCGACGCATATCTAGTCAACGGTGATCTTTACGTTTGGGACGCAGTTGGTGCCGAGTGGGACAACGTTGGAAATATCCAGGGACCAACTGGTCCGACAGGTGCCACTGGTCCTCAAGGCACAAACATAAACTTTATTGGCACGGTTGCAACAGTTGGAAATCTTCCAAGCTCTGGTAACAGTATAAACGACGCATACATCGTCTCCGCAGATGGAAATCTGTATGTATGGGACGGTGACTCTTGGAACGATGTTGGCCAGATCGTTGGTCCGCAAGGTGACACGGGTCCTACGGGTCCTACGGGTGCACAAGGTGTAACAGGACCTACGGGTGCTCTCGGTGCGTTTGCAGTTGATGACTCAACTCCACCAGCTTCTCCTGAACCAGGTGATGCCTGGTTTAACTCCGTTGACGGCAAGGTCTACGTCTACTACGATTCATATTGGGTAGAGGTTGGCGCCGCACCTGTAGGACCTACAGGACCACAAGGACCTACAGGTCCGACTGGCGCAGAGTCAACAGTCACTGGACCAACAGGTGCAACGGGACCAACAGGTCCACGTGGACTTCTTGGAACAACAGGACCAACAGGTCCAACCGGTGCAGATTCACAGGTAACTGGTCCAACAGGATCGACAGGCCCGACAGGACCAACGGGACCAACGGGACCTACTGGAGCTGATTCACAAGTAACTGGTCCAACAGGACCAACCGGTCCGACAGGTCCAACTGGCCCAGTCGGCCCAGTCGGTGCACCTTCAACTATCACAGGACCAACTGGTCCAACCGGTCCAAGCGTTACGGGACCAACTGGTCCAACTGGACCTACAGGTGCACGCGGTGCATTTATCCCAGACGATTCTGTTCCACCAGTATCACCGGTCGAAGGTGACACCTGGTTTAACACAGAAAACGGCGCGGTGTTTATCTACTACGACGGTTTCTGGGTTGAGGTTGGAACATCAGAGTTTGGTGGAGCTACAGGTCCTACTGGACCTACCGGCTCCGCAGGTGCGGCTGGACCTACAGGTCCTACAGGTGCACAAGGATCTCCTGGAACTTCAATCAATGTTCGTGGAAGTGTTGCCAACCCTGCGGCGCTACCGCCAACAGGCAACGCGGTAAATGATGCGTACATTGTAGATTCAGATGGTGACATTTATATCTGGGGTGGCTCAGCTTGGGCAAGTGCAGGACAGATCGTTGGTCCGCAGGGTGTGCCGGGTGCAACAGGTCCTACAGGTTCTATCGGCCAGTCAGTAATTATTCAAGGTTCATACCCAGACTACACGGCGTTCATTGCTGGAGCTGGCGCAAGCGCTGGAACAGTTGGAGATGGTTGGCTAATTGAAGCCGAGAACACCGTGTTCGTTTACTCAGCAACACAAGGCTGGATCGACGCAGGCGCAACAATTGGACCGACAGGACCAACTGGTACAACAGGAAACGTTGGCCCAACAGGACCGACAGGCGCCGCTGGAACAAACGGAACTAATGGAACTAACGGCGAAGTAGGTCCGACTGGTCCTCAAGGACCAACAGGTGCGACTGGTGCAGCCTCAACGGTAACCGGCCCAACCGGTTCTACTGGTCCTACTGGTCCTCGTGGCGGTATCAAGTACACAGTTACATCGGTACTTAGCGATTACCTATTTGATAACGTTGCTGGAACAAACCCAGACATTACCGTTATCCGCGGAGAAGTACACTATTTCGATGTGGCAGCTCTTGCAACAACAAGATCATTTGCACTTCGGTTGTCAGACGGAAGTCTTACTGCAGTACCAGGTACGTCAAACAACAACACAACCGTTGGTCGTGACAGCACATCGCTAGACACAATCATCGTCTACGACGTCCCGCTTGACGCGCCAAGCCAGATCATTTATCAGTGCGTTGATAACCCGCTTATCCAAGGAACAATCCAAGTTGTTGACAAGATCGGTGTACCAGGACCAACTGGCGCAGAAGGACCAACAGGACCTGCAGGTGAGAGTGTAAGCACTGCAGTTGTAAACACCGCCTTTACAAGCACATGGACAGGAACAGGTCTTACCTTTACAGGAACACCAGTCACCGCATCATACGCAAAGGCCGGAGCGATAGTTTCATTTAGAATTCGCGTTGGCTTTACAACCGTTACCAACGTGGGTACTGGTCAATATCAGCTCACTCTTCCGTTCAGCCCAACAGCTGGGCAGACTATGGTGTTCAACGGTGCGCTAATTGACAATGGCGGAGAGTTTGTTGTCTACGGTCGCGCTGAGGAAGGTTCACCATTCGTGACTCTTTGGTATCCTGGAACTAACGGCGCGTTTACCCCACTAACTGGAGCAGCACCAGTAACGCTCGATACAACAACTACAATGTACATCGCTGGCACGTACATCACCACAGATTAGAATGAACCGAGAGACGAGGACCGCGTAGATGGCGATTGACTTCCCAGGTACACCAACACTTGGTGACCAGTACACATACAACGGTCAGACCTACGTGTGGTCTGGTTCCTTCTGGCGTCTTGTTCGTACCTCAGCAGTTGGACCAACCGGACCAACTGGTCCAACAGGACCCGCCTCTGACGTTGTCGGGCCAACCGGACCGACAGGACCAACTGGTGCAGCAAGTACTGTCACGGGTCCAACAGGTTCTACCGGTCCAACAGGCGCAACAGGCTCATTTGCCTTCACACCTTGGACTACGTACACTCCAATTTGGACAGCCTCGGTGACAAATCCAACACTTGGCAACGGAACACTTACAGGTCGCTACGTTGCGATGGGTCCAACAATTGTCGGAGAGATTAGACTTCTTTTTGGATCAACAACAACACGTGGATCAGGTACCTATCGCTTTTCGCTACCAGCACTTGGCGTAGCCGAAAACTTTCAGCCAATGGGACAGGTTATTCTTCGTGATGAAGGACCAGGCATCTCCTACTTTGGAACTTCACTTTTTAACAACAACCAGGACGACCGCATGGAGATGTGGCTACACTCGCAGACAGCAACCTTCGATGAAGGTGTCCCGATCTCTGATTCAACTCCAGTGATCTTTGGAACCAATGACAGAATTCTTGTTCACTTTATGTATGAAGCAGCGATTGGTTAGGAGATAAGAAAAAATGGCAATTGACTTTCCTAACTCACCATCAGTAAACGACACGTTTACTTCTGGCTCAACAACATGGACTTGGGATGGTACCAAGTGGAACCTAGTTGTTACAGAGCTTACAGGTCCAACCGGACCGACTGGAGCAGTTGGCCCAACAGGCCCGCAAGGTCCTACAGGCGCAACTGGACCTGACGGCGTTTTTGCAACTTCATCAGCAACACCCCCAGAAAACCCAGCTGTTGGCGACGCGTGGTTCAACTCCGAGACTGGACAGATCTACGTTTATTACGACAGCTTCTGGGTAGAGTCTGCTTCATCAAACGTGGGTAACCAAGGTGACACTGGTCCTACAGGACCAACTGGTCCTATGGGTATTCAAGGAATTACAGGACCAACCGGTGCACGTGGCGCAACAGGACCACAAGGTTTACGTGGCGAAACTGGACCAATTGGACTTCAAGGATCTACAGGTGCAACTGGCGCGGCTGGACCTACAGGTCCTCAGGGTCTACTAGGGCCTCAAGGTGACCGTGGTCCAACAGGACCAATAGGTGACGCTGGCCCAGTCGGTAGTGAAGGACCTACAGGACCGGAAGGTCCAACAGGACCGACGGGACCTATCGGTACTACAGGCCCAACAGGCCCTCGTGGATTCGTCGGACCTACAGGCGCACTTGGACCTACAGGCGCAACGGGCGCGAGTGTTATTGGAGCTACTGGACCAACAGGACCAACCGGACCATCAGGTGGACCAACAGGTCCAACAGGACCAACGGGTGCTGCTGGAATTACAGGTCCTACAGGCGCACGTGGTCCAACTGGAGCTGAAGGCCCGATCGGACCAACTGGTTCTGCTTCTACCATTCCTGGACCAACGGGACCGACGGGACCGCAAGGTGTATCAATCACATTTAGAGGTTCAGTCGCAAACCCTGCAGCGTTGCCTTCAAGCGGTAACTCCGTAAATGATGCATACATCGTTGACTCTGACGGTGATCTTTATGTGTGGAACGGAAGCGCCTGGCAAAGCGTGGGTCAGATCGTTGGACCTCAAGGCCCAACTGGTCCTCAAGGTGTAACAGGCCCAACGGGAGCAGATTCATTTGTAACTGGTCCGACAGGACCAATAGGTCCGCAAGGTGTTACTGGTCCAACTGGCCCAACCGGTGCAGTTTCAACTACACCTGGACCAACTGGTCCCACAGGTGCAACAGGTGAGGCACTGCAGATTCAAGGAGCAGTTGCAAACGTTGAAGACTTGCCACCAACAGGAAATGCTGGTGACGGTTACATCGTTGGTAACGGAAATCTTTACGTATGGGTTCCTGCGTCTAGTGCGTGGCTTAACACCGGAAGTATTCTTGGACCAACAGGTCCTACAGGAAGTACTGGCCCGCAAGGCGCACCTTCGACTGTCACTGGACCAACAGGCCCGCAAGGTATTACAGGTCCAACGGGTGCTACAGGGCTGACTGGTGCAACTGGTGCAACTGGTGCAACTGGTCCTGCGTTCTTCCCGCTAACAGGCGTAACCTACACAGCAAACAGAACACTTGGCTTACCCGATGCTGGAACGCTCGTAAAGATGAACCTTGGTTCCGCAAACACGGTAACTATTCCACCAGATATTACAACTAACTTCGATGTTGGAACACAGATCGTCATTGTTCAACTTGGCGTTGGACAGACAACTTTTGTCCCAGGCTCCGGTGTAAACATCTACAGCGAGGGAAGCAAGAGAATCACAAAGGCGCAATACGCAACCGCTTCGCTAATTAAGCTTAGCGCGGACAGCTGGCTTCTATCTGGTAACTTGACGGTGTAACCATGCTGATCGCACAGCACGGTATCTTTAACACAGTTGAGTTCCCATTTGTTCCTGTGTCGTGGTCACAGATCGGGACCTCCTCATTTGGCACAAGTAACATAAACACTATTGGATTTGGCAACCTTCTTTATGTTGCGGCAGGAAACGCAGGCAAGCTTGCAACAGCCCCTGACGGAATAACCTGGACACAACGTACCTCGTCATTTGGAACAACGCAGATCTGGTCGGTGACCTACGCCGCAGGCATCTGGGTTGCAGTTGGCTCGCTAGGCAAGCTGGCAACGTCAAGTAACGGAGTAACCTGGACGCAGAGGACATCATCATTTGGATCAAGCGTTATTCTTGATGTTACATACTTTCCTGACGCCAGTGTGTTTGTAGCAGTTGGCGGAGACGGAAAGCTGGCAACATCGCCAGATGGAATAAACTGGACGCAGCGCACATCGTCATTTGCTACATCATTTATCCGTGGAATTGACTACAAACTAGGAACTCTTGTAGCAGTTGGAGACGACGGAAAACTTGCCACCTCGGTAACCGGTCTAACCTGGACGCAGCGCACATCGTCATTTGGCACAACTAGAATCTACGGAGTATCATCCGCAAATGACAAGTTTATTGCCTTTGGAGCAGGTGGAAAACTTGCAACTTCAGCAAGCGCACTAACATGGACGCAGACACCCTCATCATTTGGAAGCTCCGATATCCGAGCAGTATCCTTTGGAGGAAACGGCGTATACGCCGCGGCAGGGCACGACGGAAAGATTGCAACCTCATTTGACGGCTTCGGTTGGGTACAAAGACCAAGCTCATTTGGAATATCAAATATCAACGGTATCTCAATGGGTACGTCAAGGTCTGTAGCAGTCGGTGACTCTGGCAAGATTGCCATATCAATCTAGACAACTTTATAGTAGATTTACCCTAGTAAGGAGGATAAAGTATGTACACTTATGAGGTAACAGGAACACCTCCAATGTGCAAGATTCTAAAGGACGGCGAGGTCATCGACAACAGCGGCCCATGGGAATCTACCGAGGCAGCTACCAACTGGGCAGAGGCTTTTGTTGAAAAATGCAACAATGGATACGTGCCATTCTCAGAGTAAGTTTACCAGCTACAAGATACAATAAATACCACACGACACCCTTGAAAGTGAACGGAGATACCCATGGCAGCTATTGACTTTCCTAATAGCCCTGCCCTAAACGAGGAGTTTACCTCGGGCGGACACACATGGGTTTGGGATGGCACCAAGTGGGAAGTTAGTCGTGTAGCACCGATCGGACCAACTGGTCCTCAAGGCATCCAAGGTCCAACAGGTCCTCAGGGGGCGACTGGACCGCAAGGTGCACAAGGTGATCTTGGACCTACTGGTGCAGTATCAGAAGTGCCTGGACCAACAGGAAGCACTGGACCGACAGGTCCGCAAGGTGTAACAGGTCCGCAAGGTCCAACGGGTCCTCTAGGACCTACAGGGGCCACTGGACCGCAGGGTAATGACTCGTTTGTAACAGGACCAACTGGACCAACAGGACCTCGCGGTGTGACTGGCCCAATTGGCCCAGCATCAACTGTCACTGGTCCAACGGGACCTACCGGTCCAACGGGACCTACTGGTAAGTTCACAGCATCAGCAACTCAGCCGGACATCGAGACCTCGACAAATGGCGACGCGTGGTTTGACATCAACACCGGAATTACCTATATATTCTATGAAGGTGTGTTTATCGCAGCCGCTGGTGGTAACCAAGGATCTACCGGACCAACAGGTGCGCAGGGGTCATTTGCAGTATCAACTTCGTGGTGGCTAGGTGCATAATATGTATAGAATTACTTCATCTAAGGAAGCTTTCAAAATGACTAAGACGAACATGAGAGGTGTCTCCTAATGCCAGGATTTTTAGGCGGTAGTACAGGCGGTACAGGTACCGGCGGAGAGATTACCTTTCCAAAGGAGTTCATCGATCCGGTAACTAAACTCCGTGTCAGTCAGCCTGAAAACCTGATTGATACAGACTTTGAGTACGGCCTACAGCCTACCAAGTGGGAAACCGTTGAGCTTATCAACAACACTCCTTCGTTCTTCTCTAAGTCCGGTGACACGACAATCCCTGGAATTGTGTCCATCACAACTAATAACGGTACACGCGAGATCACAGTTGTAACCGCCCTTGAGCACGGCCTTGCACCTGGTATTCCAATTAACGTAACTGGAACAAAGTCAGTCACTGCAGACGGCTCATACATCATCAACTCAGTACCAAACACTACAACTTTTACGTACCTTTGCAAGGACAATCAAAACGGCGACAACTCGATTGAAGATCTTTACAGCTCGATCATCACAGGCGAGTTCTTCCAAGGCTCGCAGCTGCGTATCTCCGATGCAGAAGGTATCATCACCGACGGCGAGGCGGTATCTACTCTTACCGTTAAGACTGACTCAGTCCACGGCTTTGGCGTAAATACACCGTTCTACTTCCTAAACCTTAACTCTACTATCTCACAGGAGTTCGAGGCTGCAAACACCGCAGCCAAGTCCTTTGACTCCTCAAACTCAGCGACCGCGCAGACATTTGATGGTTCTAACACCCTGTCTAGCGTGAACATTGATTGGTCAAACTCTGCAACAGTTGGTGGTGTAGTTAGCCCTATCGGTGGAGCTGGCGCAAATGTTACTAATGACACGATCACAGTAACTCATGGAACTGAAAACTTTGTTGGTCAACCAGTTGGAGCACCACTCTATTACGACGTGTCAACGTCTTCTGGCTACTTCTTTACAAACCCTCGCGGAGTAGTGTTCCTAAAAGAACTAGTGTCATCTAGCTCTTCAACTTCCACATTTAAGGTAAGCGCCACCCCAGACGGAGACGTCATTGACATTACAGCTTCGATGTCTGGAACATTCCAGCTTGCAAATCAAGCTCGTACTTTTGCTGGAAACAACCTAAATCCACTTACTCAAACTACTCTTACAGTTCTACAAGATACTGCAATTGTTTTTGATGGCGGTAACCAAGGCTACGCAGGTGCAGAAACTAATGGTCTATGTAATGTTGAGGGTTATTCAGGTACTATTCTAGTAAGCACCACAGCTGGTGCTGGTCTTGACTACTACGTCGGTGCGATGGTTCGCTACAACACCACAGGTTCTGCTGCCTCAGGTTTAACTAATAATACAACTTATTTCATCAATAGCATTGTTGCGAATGCAACTCCTAACTTGTATAACATCACGATAAAAGCTCTTCCAGATTCAGCGTCTGCGCTGGCTCCTACAGGAGGAAGTGGAACTCAGACTTTTACAAAAATTGGTGTTTCAGTAGATAAAGATATAGTTCATGTTAAAGATGCAAACTTTGCAGTTAAAGACATGATCGAGTACTCCTTCCCAGTAGGAGGAAGATTTACTGCATCAGATGATGGAGAGAAGCTATTTTACTTTGTACAAAAAGCTTACGACGCACATAACTATGAATTATCACAGCAGGCAGATAGCTTTACTGTAGCTACTGGTGGAGTAGTCTCTACTGTTGTAGCTAGAGGTAGAACCTATAACGTGCACACCTTTACTACCGTTGGCACAAACAACTTTGTTGTTTCCAACGCCGGAAGTGACCCAACCGTTGAGTACCTACTAGTCGCTGGAGGCGGCGGTGGAGCAACCGATGGTGACGTTGGTGGCGCTGGCGGTGGTGGCGGTTTCCTTACTGGAACTGTAAGTGTTACAGCACAAACCTACGCTGTTGTAGTTGGAGCAGGTGGCGCACGTGGTTCTGGACCAGACGAGACTGGTGTTGGTGGCGGTGCAAACGGTGGTAATGGTGGAAACACAACATTTGCTGGTTTAACTGCTGTTGGTGGCGGTGGTGGCGGTACTCGAGGTAGCGCTGGACAAGCTGGTGGTTCTGGTGGTGGTGGCGGTGACGCTTCTCAACCTGGCGGTGCTGGTACAGCTGGACAAGGTTTTGCAGGTGGCGCAGGCCCAGGTATGAACAGCAGCGCCAACCGCGACTCTGGAGGTGGTGGTGGTGCTGGTGGTGCAGCTATTGCACCTAACATTGCTGGACCAGGACGTTTTAGCCTTATTGGTAGAGGAATATTTGCAAAGGGTGGAATTGGTGCTCAAGCTGGAGCACAACGTCTTGCTGGAGCTGATGGAACTGGAAACGGTGGAGATGGAACTCGCGCAGGTGGTTCTGGAATTGCAGTTCTTAGATATGCAACTACCGCAGCAGCACCAGTCGCTCCTGTAGCAACAGGTGGAACAATTACATCCGCAACCGATGGTGACACGACATTCCGTATTCACACCTTTACAACTGCTGGTAGCTCTTCGTTTGTTGTAACTAATCCTGGAAACTTAGGTCCAGCAGAGTACATGGTTATTGCAGGTGGCGGTGGTGGTGGTGCTCTCGGCGGCGGTGGTGGTGCTGGAGGTTATTTGACAGG
>Ga0208788_1000530_pt1 | contig 18741 bp, 15 predicted proteins | sample Wag4_2014_7_11_3_FD_187363 | JGI IMG/M metagenome (GOLD analysis project Ga0208788, IMG submission 187363) | Fresh water mixed with fracking chemicals microbial communities from Ohio, USA - Utica-2 Time Series FC 2014_7_11 (SPAdes) (version 2) ...
GAAGAGCCACTTGGGCAGTCCGGATTTTTTGACAGGCACATCATTCGTACCCCAGTTGGCCTCGCTCATGTCGTTCGCTCCTCCAGAGAAGACAAGATACGTTTCGCCGAAAGGGCGAGACGCGGTGTTTGGCTGTCGTAGAGACCCTGCAAGCGTGTCTGTAGCTTCAGCGCCGGTGACTCAGAAGTGAGTCTGCCCACGGCCATTTCCTGCAGTAACGCCACCAACCCTTCATAGTCGTTCCAGTCGACGAACTCCGGTTCCAGACGGCCTGCAGGACCACAGTTGTGGTAGTTACCCAAGGCCAGACACGCTGCTCCAGCACGCACGCCCCACAGGTTGTAGGCGGTCGATTCGCAACTGCCTCCATCCATCAGGGCGCGTTGCCAACGGAAGTCCGGCACGCGTGCTTCCAGACGCTCGGCGGCCGCAGACAACTCGAGTGACAGGTGTGGATCAAAGACCGAACGCTTGTCGCCCACACGCACCACAGGGCCGCTGCCTACCTTGGCGAAGGGACGCTTCGGTGAACATTCCAGACCGATCACATCCACTTCGGTCAGCAATCCCTGTGCTTGCAGGAGACCAATGCAGCCCACAAAGCCGGTCTCCTCAGCACGTGTGAAGATGCCCGCTACGCGCGCAGGGTGGTTCGTGTCCGCCAGTGCCTCAAGGGTGCTGACAATCGCAGCCACACCCAACAGGTCATCGCAGACGCGAGCGTGCAAGCGTGAGCCACGCATCACGCCGTGTGGCTGATCGAACACACCGAAGCAGCCTTTGGCCAAGCGACCGTGGAGCTTGGTGAGTGCGAATACCATGCGGCCAGTAGGCAGTTGGGCACCTACGGTGGCAGTCGCTACAGACTCGCTGCGCCCGGGCTTGTAGAAGCGCACCGTCGCGCCAGGCAGCAGCTTGGCAGGCACTCCGCCGTGAAAACTCGCTGTCCAGTGTCCTTGACGCCGGCCCTCCACCAAGAAGCCAGGGTGATCGAGGTGCGCGCTGAAGGCCAAGGTGCGATTGGCACGCTTTGGACCGCCGCGCTTGGCAGGGCCACCCGTCCACACGACCACGAGATTGGCGTGCTCATCTACCAGCACATCAAAGCCCTCGCGGCCGGCATACATGTCCACAAGCAGCTGAACCAAGCCATCCTCGGCATAGGGCGCGGTGGGCGTCGACACGAGGGCCTGCACAATGGCTAGGGCACGCTCACGCTGGGCGATGTCCAAAACACCTGACGCACGCTTGGGAAGCGCAAAGCGCGACGCCGGAACTGCGCTCACTTCCATTCGTAGAAGCCCTTGCCGCTCTTCTTGCCCAGCTCGCCTTTGGCCACCTTTTCCCGCAGGATTTCAGGGGCCAGAAAGCGATCGCCCAGCTCTTTGTAGAGGTACTCCGCGATGTTGAGCCGCACATCCAAGCCGACGAGGTCGGTGAGTTGCAACGGGCCCATCGGGTAGCCGTAGCCCAGGACCATGGCCTTGTCGATGTCGGCTGGCGAAGCTACGCCCTCTTGCACCATGCGCATGGCCTCCAAGCCAATAGCAATGCCAAGGCGCGAAGATGCGAAGCCAGGTGCATCTTTGACGCGAATAGGATCCTTGCCCATACGCGTGGAGAGCGCCATCGCCGCCTCAACGGCTGCGTTCGAGCTCTTGTCCGCCTCGACCACTTCCACAAGCTTCATGATGTGCACGGGGTTGAAGAAGTGCATGCCCACTACGCGCTCCGGGTGCGGCGTGACGGCTGCAATGCGGGAAATCGAGAGCGACGATGTGTTGGTGGCCAACAGCACCTGCGGTCCAAGATGCGTCCCCAGCTGCTGGAAGATCTCCTGTTTGAGCTGCAGCTTCTCGGGCACGGCCTCGATGACCACATCCACGCCCTGCACCGCTTCCATCAGGTCGGTGCTCACACGCAAGCGCCCCAGTGCCGCATCACGATCGTCAGCGGTGACCTTGCCCTTCTCCACGCCCTTGTCGAGATTGGCCTGGATGGTCTGCATGGCCTTCAGAAGTTGAGGCTGGGCGATGTCATACAAGCACACGGAGAGTCCCGTTTGCGCCAGCACTTGCGCAATGCCGTTACCCATCGTGCCTGAACCGAGTACTGCTGCCGACTGCATGGTGTGTGCGTTCATGGGAGAGAGGTTCCTGATCACTGACCTGGGATGAGAACGATCTTGCCGTGCACCGCGCGACTTTCCAGCAAGACATGTGCTTCGCGGACTTGCGACATCGGCAACACCCGGTCGACGACGGGCTTGTATGCACCTTCAGCCACCTTCTTGAAGATGGCGGGAAAGGCACTGCGCGGCCCCATCGTGGAACCCATGATCGTCTGGTTCTTGATGAACAAGTGCGGCAGCGCGATGGACACCATCGGCCCAGTCGTGCCCCCGCAAGTCACAAGGCGACCATTGCGGGCGAGCACCTTCATGGAACCCTCCCATGTGGCCGGACCTACGTGCTCGACCACCACATCAAAGGCTCCACCGGCGGCCTTGCGCGCTTGCGCGGGCCAATCGGGCTGCGAGTGATCCACGGCCGCCTTGGCTCCTAGTGACAAGCAAAGTTGACGCTTGGACTCACTGCCCGCGGTGGCCACGACCTCGCAACCAAGGTCACGGGCGATCTGGATGGCGGCCGAGCCCACACCAGAAGTACCGGCGAGCACGAGCACTCTCTCACCTGCACGCACTTGGGCACGCGAGATCAACATCCCCCATGCGGTCAAGTACACCAGGGGCACGGCGGCGGCCTGCACGGCGTCTAGCTGTTGAGGAATCGGCGTGGCATAACGCGACTCGATCGTTACATACTCGCGCGCCAAGCCGTCGAAGTGTTCGCCACGGATGATGTAGTCGTCCGACAGGTGATCGTTGCCCGCTTTGTCGTGGGCGGAAAGCCCCGAGCTATGGCCAGGCTCGACCAACACCTTGGTACCCACCGCGGGTGTCGTGACACCTGCGCCCAGAGCCACCACGACGCCGATGCCGTCACATCCTGGAATCAGCGGCAAAGGGAGCTTCATGCCGGGCATCCCGCGCCGCACCCACAAGTCGAGGTGATTGACGGACACAGCCAACATCTTGACCAGCACCTCGCCGGCAGCCGGCGTGGGGACAGGCAAACGCACTAGCTCGACGACCTTGGGACCTCCGTGGCGCGGGATGTGCACGACTTGCATGGTGTCTTGCATGGGAACTCCTCAGCGCCCTGTAAAGTTGGCTTGACGCTTCTCATTGAAGGCTGCGATGCCTTCCTTGGAATCGGCTGAAGCGAACAGGCGGGCTTGGAGTTCGCGCTCAAGAGTCAAACCCGCATCGAGCGGCATCTCCAAGCCGCTTTGCACCGCGCGCTTGATCAAACCGACAGCCAGGGGCGCCTTGTGGGGCGCGCACCATGCTTGCACCCGGGAAACGACCGACTCGAGAAAGGCTGCATCATTCGCAGCATCGATCACCTCATCCACCAAGTTCAGCTGCCGCGCTTCATCAAAGTTCAGCAAGCGGCCACTGACCATCAACTCGATGGCGCGGCTCTTGCCCACCACACGAGCCAAGCGCTGCGTGCCACCTGTCCCTGGCAGCACACCTAAGGCCACCTCGGGCAGCCCACACTTACCGCTGTCCTTGCGTGCCCAACGCAGGTCACACGCGAGCGCAATCTCCAAGCCCCCGCCGACGCAGTGACCACCAAGCGCCGCGACGACCAACTTGGGCGTGTGCTCCAAGCGTGACAGCGTCTCGTTGGCATGCAGGCAGAACATGTACTTGTATGTGGGATCTACGGCACCCAACATTCCGATGTCTGCACCGGCACAGAAGAACTTCTCACCAGCACCTGCCAGCACAATCGCCTGCACACTCGCATCGAAGCGCGCCTTGACGATGGCCTCGTCCAAATCGCGCATCATCTCGTGCGAATAGCCGTTGGCCGGAGGATTGATCAGCGTGATCACCGCCACAGCACCGCGCACCTCGTAGGTCGCTTTGCCGTTCGGCAACATGAGCAGAGCGTTCATGGGCGACCACGATACCGATCGGAGCCATCGCACGCACGGGGCACGAAGCTAGCGTTTGGAAACCGTCTTCACTTGGCCGCCCGTCGCCATGCACCACGAGGTCCAGCGTTCGGTCAGGCCCTTGCTTGCGCCCACGAGCACGGCGGAAAGCTCCACGCGGCGAAAGCGGTTCCGCGCCAGATAGTCGAGCTCCATGCGCGCCAAGTCCCAACGACGGCCACCAGACGGCGCACCGTCTCCATACACGATGATGGTGTCGACCTCGGGATCCGCGAGCGTCTGTTCGATCGCGTCCCAGTAGTCTCCCTTGCCGCTGGTCTTCAATCCCGCGAAGTCCGCCTTGGTCTTAGCAATCGCTTGCGGCGTCGCTGCTGTCAGCGCTTTGCTCAGCGCATTGGGATCCTCGGTGAAAGGGACCAACTGGAAGCGTGTCTGCGGTGTGAAGCCATCCAGCGTGCGAGCCAGCTCTTGCTCGATGTCGTCTTTGGGCAGGGTGCCGTCCGCACGCTTCTCCCACACAGAGCCGGACAAGTCGACCAAGATCGCCACACGCGTCGACACAATGGGCATGCCGGCTAACACTGCTGTGCCGGACTTGGTGTTGGTCTTGGGTGCTTCGCGCTTCTCGGTCTGAGCTGTCCAGTCGGCAGGTAGGTTGTTGGCCCATTGCTGCCACAGGTCGACCTTGTTGCCAAAGGAGACGCCGCTCAATGCTTCCAAGGCATCCGCAGCTCTCCACAGCGTGGCAGGATTGGTCTCAGCCTGCATAGCATCCACGAGCGCGAGAGCTGCATCGCGTGTAGCTAGCGTGCGCAGATGGTCGATGGCTGCGGCACGCACACTGCGTTCCTTGCGCTGGAGACCGAGACGCAACAGAGGCAGCGCGGGTGCGCCTAGCTCGGTGGCCTGCAGCCACAAGGCAGCGCACGCCACCGCAGGGTCTGCAGACTCCACTAAGGCTTGTGCGTCCACTGGCAGGCGCTGCGTCAAGCGCGCTTGTCCAATCAAGGCAGCAGCACGCACCTCCTCATCCGGGTCCTTAGCAAGCTTGTCCAGCATTTTGGACAACTTGTCGGTCTTGTGCGTGAAGCCACCGCGCGTAGCAATGCGCTCAACGGCATGGCAGGCAGCAAAGCGTACGCGCGGTTCCTTGGAGCCGAGTGCCGCCAACAGGCCATCCGCATCAATCGAGTAACTGGCCATCGCAAGGGCGCCTAGCGTGTGGCGCTGGGTCCAAGCGTCGGAATCACCTAGACCCTTCTTGCCATACAACTGCGCAACGAGTGCGGGCTCAGACCAGCTAGGCAGCGCTTTCTCCACGGTATCCTGGACTCGCGATGACGGGTCTTTCAGCGCCCCCAACACCAGCTCGAAAGCTTCCTTGGAGCTCTCGCGACTCAGAGCCTCGATTGCTTCCGCGCGGACGCGCTCATCTTTCTCGCGCAGCTTGGCGCTTAGATCTTTGAGATCTACCGGGACTGTACTGCCGGCAGCGACGAGTAGGACAGCCAGGATCAAGGCACAACCTCATAGCGGTTCGCCCCATCCGGCGTGAGCGAACCGCGCGCCTGCAGACGCATCTCCAGCAGATCCCGCAACAGCAACGGCTCGTCTACACGGTTGGGCCCCAGCGGCACTCGCTCGATGTAGGCGTCTCCACCATCGGCCATGAACGAGTGCATGGCCACGCGGTAGATCTTGGCCTTATCCAGCGGTACTCCGCCAACCTTGACACCCAACAGTCCATTCCCTTCAACGCCACGATGCACGGAGAGCACCACACCTGACACTTCCACACCCGAGTGTGACTTGCCTTCGATCGCGCGCCGGAACAACTCATACAAGGTAGCGCCATCCACCTTGACCACCGTGACATCATTGTCGAAGGGCAAGAACTCGTAGAGATCACGGCGTGTCAAATTGCCTTCACTCAAATCGGTGCGCACGCCACCGCGATTCATGATGCCTACATCGGCGCGCGTGTGCTCGCGTAAGGCATCCGCGACCAGGTTACCCGCAGCACCCGAGGTCAGCGCGTCCTTGCTGCGCCCAAAGTGTGCCGTAGCTACACCCACCACCACAGCCATGCGTTCATCGCTCTTCGCCACGAGCTTGGCAATCGCCGCCTCCACCTCAGGAATGGGCTGTTGGGGCGCCACATCGAGATCTTGCAGGGATGCGCGCAGGCCAGTTACTTGACGGGTACCGCGGTCCCACTCGACCTCGACTCGGCCCAAAGCAGAGAGCTTCGTGCCCGCTTGCACGATCAGCACCTTGCCTTCACGCACGCCCTCCTTGAGGAAGGTATGGCTATGACCGCCGACAATCAGCGGTAGATCCGGATGCGCTTGGGCTAGCTTGCGATCCTCATCCACACCTTGGTGCGTCACAGGCAGCACCCAGTCCACTTTATCTGCGAGCTCCTTGCGAGCCCGTCGCAGCGCCTCTGCTGGCTCCATGAACACGATCGTCCGTGTATCGGGATGCGAGATCTCCGGTGTCACCGTGGTAACGATGCCCACCAAGCCGATGCGCAGTCCGCCGCGCTCGACGATCTTCCATGGTGCGACAAAGGACACGCGCGCATCGCTACCGCGTTCATAGAGATTGGCCGCGATTGCCGGCAAGCGAGCCTCACGCAGCAAGATCTGCAGATTGGGAATGCCATGATCGAAGTCATGGTTGCCCACGCACATCGCGTCGTAGCCGATCATGGACAACAGCTTCAAGTACTCAAGCCCAGCGTCCATGGCACCTTCCGGCGTGCCGGCGTACCAATCGCCGCCATCGAGCACCAAGACCTCATCCCCACGCGCGGCACGCTCATCACGCACCACGGCTGCGGCGCGACCTACGCCACCGACCTGCGGCGGATCTGCGCGCTTGATCCATGTTGCCTTGCGTGTACCGCACTGCCCGTGGCAATCATTCGTGTGCAAAATCAGCACCTTGCCAAGATCCGCAGCGGGTCCTGCGAGCACAGTGCTAAGGAACGCGGCGGGTGCTAGGGCAACGAGCAGAGTGCGGATCCACATGATGAGGGGCGGCCCTTGGTAGAGCCGCCCCTATGGTCGCCGCACTTGCAGCAGGCCGTCAACGCTGTGAGAGCACTAGTGCTGCAAGATCTGCGTGTCCTTGGGATAGGAGATGGTCGTTTGCCACTTGATTTCTGTGGTCTTGCCCTTCGTCGGCCGTACCAACCAAGTGCGGATCCCCTGCTCTTCGAGGTCCTTCTTCCAACGATCATCTTGCGCAAGCTTGGGTTCCAACTTGGTGACCTCGACCTTGACGCGCTCGTCGGTCGAGACGGGCAACGCCTCGCGGACGACGACATCCACGGCACCGTCAGGTGTTGTGGACACGGCGCCGTTGTTGGTCACAAGGATCCGCCATGCGTCAATCTTCTCGTTGCGCGAGGTGAAGAAACCAGGTCCCTTGGCCATATCCTCGGCTTGGCGACGCTCGACCTTGATCGCGTCATCGGCGCCTAGATGCAGCGTGAACTCTTCACCCGGCTGAACCGCCGAGAGCTGCGCGCGACCGAGCCAATCACCACCGAGGAACACATTCGCCGTACCAGGCAACAAGGTCCACTGGGATCCGTTCTTGGTGCGGCCTCGTAGCCACACCGTCGTGTCCAAAGCTGGAGCCACATGACGCTCCGGAGTCATCTCCAGGGCAGCTTCACCCACGAGCACCGTTGTAGGTGTCTCGCGTGACTGGATCGTCTCTTTGCGCGGTAAGACATAGCGCACGGAGAGACCTTGGGCGTTGACAGTCGCCATAGCGGCCTTACGGGCAGCAGGCCGACCATAGGAGCCTGGTGCCTTGTCTTTGGCACCGCCTCCCCCACCTACAGCGCCTTCGGCATCCCAAAGCTCACCGCCCGCCTCCGACGCTGGCGCGCCGACTGTTAGCCCGCGGGTCATGGTCGAGATCTCCAAGACACCAATCTTGATCGGCAGCGGATCAGGCCCCTGAGCCCCGCGCTGCGGCTGCGCAGTAGACAGAGCCAGTTCTACACCAGTCCAATCCTCACCGCTCTGCTGCCACACGCGAGCGCGGTAGGAAAGATCCACCTTGGCGAGATCCTTGGCGGCACGCAAATCGTACTGCGGTTGCCAACCACACGAGCCCACGAGGTACTCCAAGTGCAAGGTATCGCCAGCGCCATTGAGCACATCCACGATCACATCTTTGACCGGCACGCGCAGGCCGCCTTGCAGCTTGCCGATCTCGCGCTCCAGCTCGGCGATGCGCGCACCACGCTCCTCCATCGACCAACCCAAGGTACGAATCGCATTACGATTCTCGGACAATTTGGACGAAAGCCAAGCGTAGTTCGTGCTCCAAGCCGCTTCATTCACGCGACCTTGAGCTAGCTCGCCCTTGTGCGCCTGTTCCTCGGCGCGCAGCAAGGCCCCTAGATGCTCACCCATGGCACGCAACACAGCAGCCTCATCGTCAGCACCCTTTTGCTCGCGCTGCAGCGTCAAAAGATCCTTACGCAAAGACTCGACACGCTCGTTGGCACTGGTGATGCGCTCACGGGATCGTACTTCGACCCCAACGACCTCACCATTGGTCATGCGTACACGCACATTGGTGTCATCCACCGCACTTGGCAGCCCTTCAATCACCCACTTGCCGTCGTTGGCCACTTGCGCGGTGCGGTGCACAAGCGCAGCCGAGGCATAGAGCGTGACTCCCTCCATCGTGGAGGAGAGCGGCTTGGGGTCTTCAAAGGCAACCAGCGCAAGGGCGGGCACAAAGAGCGTCAGGATCATGAGTGGTTCTCCAAAGCGAGTGCGGGCGGTGCGTACCAAACACAGCATCGCGGTCGCACGGAGTGCATGCAACGCCGCTGGAGTGCGGATTCTTGGCGGAATCCAGCTTCTAACGCTGCACTTGCAGGGCTCCGGAGGCCTCCGCCGCCGCGTACACGGCCTGCGCGAGGAGTCCTTGACCTAGTGCCGTGGGGTGGAAATTGTCGAGAAATAGCTCACTCATGGTTCGGCCGTCAGCCACCGCGCGACCAAACGCAGCACGACCGTCCGCTAACACGAAGCCCTCTTCTTGGGCGAGACGGTGTAGTTCCTGTGTGTACAGCGTGACGGCGGGTGTCAAGTACTCCACACCGGCCTTACGCGGCATCGAAAGCAGCACCAAATGCGCACCCGATGCCTCTACCTCACGACGCAAGTCACGCAGGGCTTGGGCGAACTCCGCCGGTGATACGCGCCTTTGTCCAGGCCAATCGATGGTCCCCACCACGCTGGCGCGAAAGTCGCGGGCGCGAATGTCCAGCGCAGGTGCACGAGCACCGCGCACGCCATCCACGCACCAAGCAGCAAGGTGCAACACTCGCAAGTCCGAGCGCATGCGGCGTGCCCACAACACATAGTCCGACTGCGCCAGCACCGACTCCTCGATCATGCGTGCATCGGAATAGCCCATGGCTGGCACATGATCGACGATGGCACCAAAGGCAGCGACCACCACATGAGGCTCTAGCGGTGCGACAACCTCGCGCCAACGCTCCAGTCCTTGGCGCGCGGAGAAGCCGACCACACCTGCGTTCACAGGCTCGGCTACCACTCCCGCATCCGTGCAGGTCGCGGCAAGTTGCACAACCCAAGCATCCTCGGGCCGCAAGCCGTAGCCAAAAGTCGACGAGTCACCCAAGGCCGCGATGCGCAACACGCCAGGTGCGGGTTCAGGAGCGAGCTCTGCGCCGCGCAAACCCAACGAGTTCATGCGATCCCCACTCCACGGCGACAGACCGCCTGGCTTGGGCCGCCACAGCTGCGTGATCGAACGCTCATGCAGATCGCCTTCCGCAGTACGCCCCTCCGGCAACTCAATGCGTAAGGGATTGTCCTGCGGCGGATACTGCAGATCCACGGCCACTAGCAGCAACTCAGCGACGCCTACAGCACCCACCGTCACGGCGAATGCACGCGTCAACTTCGCCAGATTCACACGCCGAGTAGTCGTACTCAGATGGAAGCCTCGCCACCCGTATCGATGGTTTCAATGAAGCTGCGACGCGTCTGCGGGCCAGACTTGCCGAAGATCTGGCCCACGTTCTTCAAGCCCAACTTGAAGTCGTCCAACATGCCGTACCCAGACACGACTGCGTGCTGGTACCACAAGAACGACAACAGAGTGAAGTCGAAGGCCGGGTTGCGCGGCAGACGAATCAACTGGCGCACCAGCGTCTCGCCACCCGGCATGTACACCGCGAGGTTGAACAGTTTTTGCAAGTTGACCACTTCGCGCACATCGGCGCGCTTCATCATCGAATCGTTCTGAATCGACGGACCGATGTCCTTCTGCTCATCTACGCGACCGAGCTGGAAGTCTTGCTGGCCTAGCACGGTCGAACGGAACGGCCGATAGATCAGCACGGTGCAGCCGTTGGGCTTGATGCGCTTGTTGACGCGTGCCGTCTCGAACATGTCTTCCAGCGTCTCGGCCGGCGACCCCATGATGTTGTTCGTGCGGTAGGTGATCTTGTGCTTACGCAACAGCTTGGGAATCGTGTAGACGATGTCGTCGGTGTAGCCCTTCTTGTACACCTCGAGACGCACCTTCTCGCTGCCCGACTCCAGCCCGAACTGCACGCTGACACAACCAGCCTTCTTGAGCGCGATGATGTCGCTCTCTTTGAGGTAGTTGATGTTGATGTTGCAAGCGAACGGTAGGCCCACGCGCTTGGGCCACTTCTCCGCGAACTCTTCGATCCAACCGCGCGTCATGTTCAGCGCAGCATCGCCAAAGTTCACCATACGGAAGTCGGGATAGCGGGCAAGGATGTCGTTCATTTCCTCGCACACATAGTCGACCGACTTCTGGCGATTGAACTTCTCGCCGCGCCGGCCGCTGACCCAGTCCTTCTTCATCAAGCCCACGCTGCAGTAGGTACAGCTGTTTTGACAACCGCGCGACACATGCACCTGCATCACACGCTTGGCGCGCAGGAACGGATACTTGTAGAAGACATCCACATCCGGGAAGGGCAGCGAATCGAGGTCCTGCACAACCGGACGAATGGGATTCTGGTACGGCTTGCCGTCGATCAACACGCCCACATTGGGGATGTCATCAATCGAGCGTCCCGCGGCCCAAGCCTCAACCAGATCGATGACCGCGTACTCGGCCTCGCCCTTGACCGTCGCATCGACCACATCGGTGTGCGACAAGGGCTCGAGATCGTGGCTCGGGTGCGGCCCGCCCATCACCACCTTGAGGTGCTTGAGCTGCTTCTTCCAACGCCGGATGTACTCGTAGGGCCAAGCTTCCTGGCCCGTGGTGGCATAGATGCCAACGACATCCGGCTGCCAATCCAACACAGCTTTGTAGAAGTCCTTCTCCTCGCTGTGCAGGAAGCAATCTGCATGGTGCCCGTGCTTCTTGAGGATCGAACTCAAGACCTTGATGCCCTCGAACTCGTGGCAGGTGGTGACGATGAAGGCTACGCGTGCCAAAGTAGAGCTTTCGTGGGTGAGTGCTGAGGCTTGGGGAGCTGCGCGGATTAAGGGTACACCGCGTGGAGTTGGAACGGGAGTGCCACGCAAGTCTTCCCGTCTACGGTAGGATCAAGGCGCTCGGAGTCCACCCATGGGCCGCACGGTCCTCGTTCAGACCTACCATCCCTACACACAGTTCACGCATGTACACCCGCTGGGGATCATGATGATCGCCGCGGCTGCGCGGGAAGCTGGTCATGCGGACATGCACATCCTCGACATGAAGGTCGAGGGTTGGACGCCTCAGCAAGCGTGCGAAGCCATCGAGCGACTGCGGCCGGATGTGGTCGGGCTGTCCGCTATGACCTATGAGGCGGGCTGCATGCACGAAGTCGCGCGCGAGCTCAAGCGCCGCATGCCGCAGGTCGTGATTGCTTGTGGTGGGCCTCACCCCTCCGTCGCGGCTGCGGATGTGCTGCTTGATACGGCGGTGGACTATGTCGTGCGCGGTGAAGGCGAGCAAACCTTCACGGAGCTGTTGGACGGGGTGCAAGCGGGGCGCACCGACTGGGCAGAGTGCCAGGGCCTGTCGTGGCGCATGACCGACGGAACGGTGCAGCACAACCCCGATCGTCCGCCGCCCAAAGACCTTGATGAGTTGCCGTTCCCCGCGTGGGACTTGATTGATCACACCAAGTACCACACGGTGCCGCGGGGAGGCGTGATCTACGCGCATCCCGAGTTCGCCACCATGTTCAGCTCGCGTGCTTGCCCGTGGCGCTGTTCGTACTGCCACAACAGCTATGGCAAGCAGTTCCGCGAGCGCAGTGCGCAGCATGTGTTGGCTGAGATCGAACTGTTGGTGACCAAGTACGGCGTGAAGGAACTCGTCTTCATGGACGACATCTTCAACTTCCGTCCCGAACGCGCGAAGGCCATCGCGCAAGGCATCATCGACAAAGGCTGGAAGCTGGCGCTCACCTTCCCCAACGGTTTCCGCGGCGACATCTTGGATGAAGAGCTGGTGGTGTTGCTGAAGAAGGCCGGCATGTACCGCTGCATGGTCGCCGTGGAGTCAGCCAGCCCGCGCCTGCAGAAGGTGATGAAGAAGAACCTCAAAGTCGACAAAGTGCGCTCAATCGTCGACTTCATCGCCCAGCAAGGTGTGATGGTCCATGGGGCTTTCATGCTGGGCTTCCCCTCGGAAACGGAGGAAGAGATGGAGGAGACCATCGAGTGGGCGGCGACCAGCTCGTTCCACACGGCCGCGTTCTTCCGAGTCATCCCGTTCAAGGGCACTGCGCTGTACGAACAGATCCGGCACGCGGGCTACGAGTTGCCTACCGACTGGTCCAAGTACGAACCGTACCAAGCCGAGATCAACTTGTCGGAAGTGCCCGAGAGCCGCATCTTCAAGCTGCGCAAGAAGGCCTATCGGCGCTTCTATCTGAACCCCAAGCGACTCTGGCGCATCTTTGAGTTGATCCCGCAGAAACAGCACATGATCCCCTACTTGGCGCTGCTGTTCGCACGCCGCGCGTACGCACGCTGAGCCTGGTCGTGGAGTTGTCACCCGCAGCACTCTCGGTCGCCGAGCGCTACAAACTCTTGATCGGTTTGGTGGTGCCGCGGCCGATCGCGTGGGTCTCGTCCTTGTCTGCAGTCGGACAAGCAAACTTGGCACCGTATTCGTTCTTCGCTGGCGTGGGTTCCAACCCCATGACCATCGTGTATTGCCCGGCGAACAAGGCCGATGGCAGCGAGAAGGACTCGCTGCGCAACAGCAAGCCTGTGCACGAAGGCGGGACTGGTGTGTTCGCGGTGAATGGCACGCCTGCGCGTCTCGCGCGCGAAGCAGCCGTGAGTGCTGAAGAGCTGCCCTATGGCGAGAGCGAGTTTGAGCTCGTGGGTCTGGCCAGTGCGGCCTGCACCATGATCCCCTGCGTGCGCTTGGCGGATGCGCCGTGGACGCTGGAGTGCGAGACCCTGCAGGTCGTACGCACCAACCCAGGGCAACCCGGTGGCGGCAACTTGGTCATCGCGCGCGTAGTACACCTGCATGTCGCAGATGGTTTGCTGGATGAGCGATTGCGCGCGGATGCCGATGTGCTCGATGCCGTGGGCCGCATGGGCGGACACGAGTGGTGCCGCACACGCGATCGCTTTGAGCTCAAGCCCGGGCGCCAGAGCTAGGGCAGTTCCAGCGCATAGCGCTCCGTGGTGCGCGCGCGCACTTCGATTTCGCCGCCGACCTCCCCATGCCGCCAACGATAGCGGCCGCTGGGTAGACCTTGCAGGCGCACGCGCCCGTGTTCATCGGCCTGTACAGTGCTTTGGACATGTCCAGAGCCCTTGACACGGCCCTCCGCGAGCCATTGCGCGACCGCGGTGCCTGTGAGCTGATCCTGAAGCTCCAGCATGGCGCCGGCGGTGCCTTGGCTGCTGTGGACGTCCAACTCCAGATCGCCCAACGCGCGCACCGCCACTTCTACACGGAGTGGCGCTGTCCCCACGGCAATGTCCACAGCACCGGGCCAAATGCCTGCCCCCGACCAGGTCGCACGGTAATGACCGCGCGACAACTGCCATTGTGGAGCCGGCGCACCGGTAGACAGCAGCGCGCTGAGCACTGGCTCAGTCCAACTGCTGTGCGAGAGCAGCAACTGCGCACCAGCCGTCTCCACGGCATCACCGGTCAGCTGAGCACTCACGGTCACCATGGGCTCGACGGGCATCTCGACCACACCGCGTTCGGCACGCGGGACTTCCAGGCGATCCACCACAGCCACAGCGCCAAGACCATCCGTTGCCAACCAAGTGAGCGCACTGCCCGCGGCGTGCGGAAGCAGGAATGTCCCGTCTGGCTCCGGCTGCAGCTGCAGGAAGGCGGCTGTGCCGAGGGGCGCCGCAAAGTGAAACGGCAAACCGAGCGACTTGCGCTCCGAACCGGTTGCGGAGCTCACCACTGCAATCTGCGGGGCTTCCGCGGGGAGCAGCACCTTGCCATTGGTTGCCGCCAGCAGGGCAGCATCCAGTTGGCCCACCCAAACCAACTTGTCGAAGGCGTACACACTAGCAGGGCAAGGCAAAGGCACCATCGGCATGCGAAAGCGTTGCCCCGGCTTGCAGCCGCGCGCGACCACGCGCGTGGGCGAGCTCAGTTCCAAGCGATAGAACGGAGACGCTGCGCCCTGCGGCTCAACCGACAGCTCCATCAGCGGCATCCGGGAGACGTCCACTTCCAATTGCGCTGTCGCATTGGCTTGACACACAAAGGGCTCGTAGATGACCAATTGGGTGTAGCCGAACTCAATCATCGCGTGCGTGGGCCCGGGCACGATGCCCTCGATGCGCTTGTTGCCGTCTGCACCTAACAGCTCATTGACAGGGCCATTCACGACGCCTACGACCACAGCTTCTTGACGCCAGAAGCCTGCATCCACCTTGAGCTCCAACGCCCCGCCGCGGCCTATCTGCAGTCGCAGGTCCGTGCCGGCGGTCAGCTCCTCGGTGAGGAGCACGCGTGTTGTCAAGTAACCCGGCGCGGAGGCCTCGACTGTGTCACCGGTTTGCGCGCTAGACAAACGGTAGTGACCATCCACACCACTGGTCACAGCACGACCATAGCCCGTCAGCGGAGCTGTGGGACCCGCACTCAGCACACGCACACTGGCACCGACTACGGGGGCACCGGTGGCCTGATCCACCACGCGTCCATACAGTTCGCTGCCTTGCGTCAGCTCGAGGACCACATCCTCCGGCTGCAAGCGTGGATCCACTTCGATGACGGCACTGCGCTCGCCATCCGCTGTTGTCGCACACACCCACACCGGCGCCGCCTGCAAAGACTCCAACTCAAAGCGCCCATCCCGCGCATGCGCGTTGCGCTTGCGCTGCGTCAAGTTGCCTGTTTGCCACCAAGCCAACGTGCAATCGACAACGGGTTCTCCAGCGCGCACCACACGACCTGTCAGCGAAGCTCCCGGTGGCAGCGGCAGCTCCAACAGCTGTCCGGGCGTGTGCAACATGATCTCGAAGGTGTAGGGCGCACGACCACGCGCTCGCGCGAAGCCCTGCACTTGCCCCGCTTGCAAGCCGCTCAAGCGCAACTTGCCCTCGGCGTTGGTCCGGCCTTCGACAATCACCCAGCCTGTGCTCTGCAAGTTGCGCAACTCGATGTGCGCACCTTCGATCGGCTGTTGGGCTTCGTCGTACACCAACAAGGGAGTCCACAACGCAGGCCCCATGCGGAACACATGCTCGACGAGCGAGCCCGCTTGCGGCAAAGGACGCACCACAAGTGCATCGCAGCGCGCGTTGCTGGCGTCCACATTGGCATACAGCTCATCGCCATCGCTGACCGGCACGCGCACCGGACCAAAGCGGCCATCGGCGCGCATGGGCACACCACCGCAGTCATGTACACGATCCCCAGCGATCAGCTTGAGTGCGACCACGGCGTCTTCGCGGGTCTGCGTGCCCCACTCGACTTGACCTTGCACCACACATGTAGGAGCGAGCGTGAGCTCCACCATGTCCTGCTCTTGATCAACATAGACTGGCAAGCTCTGCCACTCATCGAGCTCCGCCCACACCATGAGCTCGGGCTCCAAATGGGTGAGCGTGCCCTCACCGCGTGCATCGGTGCTGCTGCGCAAGCAGAGACTCGGCCAAGGTGTGCGCTCAGACACACGCTGCGAAGGACGCGCAAGGCTCAAGACGTTGGCGTGCGCAGCCGGCGCGCCATCGGTGTGCCGCACGCGCACGCGCACGCTGCGCGCTGTGGTCATTTCGATGCGCTCGGGCAAGCCCCAACGCGCATCGGCGACGACCTCTACACGAGCAGGCAAGAAGCCTGCTGCGTGTACCCACCAAGCACCCTTCACGAGGTCGGCGCGCACCACAGGAGCGAGGAACAAGAGACCTGTGGCATCCGTCTGTCCCAGCACCGCGCGTAAGCCCTCCTCACCTAGTCCCTCATCGCGCACCCACGAGTGCTTGGGCAAGGAGCCAGGGCGCAAGCGCTCATCCGAGCGCTGCCACTCCAAGGTGGCACCAGCGATGCCGCGCCCCTGCGCATCCACCACCTGCACGCTCCAGCGCGCGTCTGCGGCTATGGTGCGCGCGCTGTCGGGCTTGGTTGTGTCGGAGCGTGCTTCATCGGTAGCAACCGTCACAGCACTCTCTGTCACCGCACTAGGCGCTTCCGTGCGCGGCGCAGTAGCTGTCGGATCCTCACTCGACAGCCGGAGCCACGCCACAAGCGCCAGCACAACGCCAACGACCAGGATCAACAGCCAGTGAGTCGTGCGCATGGGCCTGCCTTGGTCTCAGGGTTGTACGCGATGAGGAACGCCCGCAGTCTGCACCGACGTGCGCAGACCCAAACCTCCAGCGGTCGCCGTCCACTTGGCAGCCACGTATGGCAAAATGCCTCCCGTACTGCTGGAACCACCTGCATGCGCCTGCGGCTGCGCGCTAGCCCACGCACACACCGCGAGGACCAGTAGCCCGATGACTTGCACGATCGTGTACTTGCGCTGCTGCTCAACCACGGAACACCTCCTCGATCCAAGCACCTTGCGTGTCCATCAAGCGCTGACGCAACTGGCGTGCAGCATCACTGTGCAACCGCTCATTGCCGGGCGCGATGCCGGCCGGCAAGAGATGCGGCCCATGAGCACTGACCCATGACGCATGCGCAGCCAATCGCTCGGCACAGCGCATCGCTTGGTCCGGCTGCAGCGCGCGCACGGCTGCTTGCAGTGCCCCCACCCAGCCTTCTGGTGCATCCGGCAGGCACAGCGCCGCCTGCAAGCTGTGGTCGAGAGCGGTGCGCCACGCATGCCGGTGACGCGCCACGCACGCCAGGATCCTGTTGGCGGCAGCGCGCTCACGCGCTGTCACGGCTTCTTGACACAACATGCGCGCCGTGGCTTCGGCTGTCGTCAACTTGCCATCCAATAGGTCGGCACAGGCGGCATTCACGCTGGCTGTGGCGGAGGGCACCAAGCGCATCGAAGCGGCCGCAAGCGACTGCACCGAGGCTTGCGAAGCCTCGCGCAGCACATCGTGACCTTCCGCAGTCTGAGTCCAGCTAGCTGTACGTCGTTTGGCGCTGAGGGCTGCAGCAATAGCAACCGCTTGGTCCCCTGCACGCTCCAGCCCATTCGTGCGCCCGACCAGCCCATAGCGAGCCATCAAACGCTGGTGCGCAAGGCAATTCAGGACATACGCCATCTCTTCGCGATGCAGCCGCAGCAACTCGTGCTGCGCGTCTTGCAGAGCTTGGTCATACGGGAGCCGCCAAGTTACGCGCGTATCCCCCACCTGATCCTGCAGATTGGCCAACCACGCGCGCAGGTCGTTACTCACACGCACACCGTTTGCCTCGATTGTGCACTCAACCATGATTGCTTTCTCCACCTACACCCAACGCCTCTAGCGTGACACCCAACAGCTGTTCGATCCGCTCCACAGGAACTCCACTCTGCGCTGCATGCGCTTCCAACGTTTGACCACCCAGACAGCACGCGAAGAACGCCGCGCGCGCCGGAACCGTACAGGCATTGAAGGCGCACACAGCCCGGTACACATGGGCTGCAGGCACGCCTACATAATCGACCAAGTAGCGTTGCAACGGCGAAGCAGGATCCTGCGGGGCCCGCGACCACGTCGCGTGCTCTTGACTGCGTTGCAGGTCATCGATCGAACGATCTATCGCGACGGTCATGAGCGATGACAAGTCCGTGTTGTCATTCAATGCGCGTTCAAATGCCAGACGCGCCAAACTGCGCACTTCCAAACTATGCAGATCGACTAGGATCGCGCGTTGTATCCAGCGCTCTTGGCACCGATCGTGCCATGCCAACGCCTCGCCCGTGCGCCAATGCGCGAGCCACTCAGCTGCCGAGCGTGGGGCGTGCTGGAACCGATCCGGCGGACGATTGCCGGAAGGCGGAAGCGGGGGGGGAATTTCCGTCGTCACGATAGCTACCTCGGGGAGGGTCGAGGGGAAAGCGGACACCCGGATTGAAGTAGCGGTCGTCGAGAATCGTCAAGCAAATAGGACAAAGGCCCCTTCCTGAGGCCTTCCAGCGGTAGGGAGCCTCGCGCGAGCGAGCAAATTCCCCATTTCGCACTCCGGCTCGCCGCTTAGGTCGCAGGCCAGCGGCGGCGCCACTGCTCATCCAAGGTGCGCAGCTTCCAGTCCTGCGGACCCTTGGCCAAGGCCTTGTCC